>Ga0302157_10004200_pt1 | contig 15753 bp, 13 predicted proteins | sample I_Bog_N3_3_FD_193502 | JGI IMG/M metagenome (GOLD analysis project Ga0302157, IMG submission 193502) | Peat permafrost microbial communities from Stordalen Mire near Abisko, Sweden - I_Bog_N3_3 | ecosystem: Environmental > Terrestrial > Soil > Wetlands > Peat | place: Sweden: Abisko, Stordalen...
TTCATCAGCGTCGTTGGTCAGCGCATGGGGGCGCAGATCAACGACAGCTACAGGAGCGCGCTGCGGGTGGCGAGACTGGATCCACTGATGCTTGGGCTCGAGGGCACACGATGTGCGCATGGCTTATAACGGCGCCGGCGCGCTGGCTCTGGCCGAGCAATTTCGACCGCAGATCGTAGCGCGCGGCGATGCAGTAACGGCGCGACCAGCATCAGCCGCCTCCTACGAGACGCAACGGCGCGGTACGACAGAGCAGGATCGCGGGCAGGCGGCATAGTGTTCCCACACGCGGCCACAACAGCCAGGGGATCGAACCATGCTTCGCGAAGCCATCAGTGAGACTGCATTCGATAGCGAGTCGAGTACGCCGGAAGCCAGCGTCTCGGCGGTGTCTTGGGGCGCCATCGTGGCCGGGGGGCTCGCCGCTGCGGCACTGACCCTGATCCTGCTGTCATTCGGAGCCGGCGTGGGCTTCTCTTCGGTGTCGCCGTGGTCGAGCCATACGACGGCGAGCACCACTTTCCATGTTGCCACCGGGCTGTACTTCATAGTTACGGCGATGATCGCATCGAGCGTCGGAGGCTACCTGGCCGGCCGTCTACGCACCCGTTGGGTGGGCGTACACACGCGCGAGGTGTTCTTCCGTGATACCGCGCACGGCCTGCTGGCCTGGGCGACGGCGACACTGCTGGGCGTGGCTGTGCTGGGCTCGACTACAGGTGCGCTGGCCGGTGGCGCAGCGTCGGCTGTCACCCAGGTTGGCGGCCACTCTACCGGTCTGCTCGATGGCTACGTGGACTCGCTGGTGCGCGTCGATCCGGCATCCAGCAGCGCGAGCGCCGACACGCCGGCCGCGCGCGACCAGGCCGGACGCATTTTCGCCGCGGCATTCCAGAACGGCGGCGACTTCGAGGGCCTGGACCGTGCCTACCTGGCGCAGCTGGTGTCCGATCGCACCGGCATCAGCCCGGTGGAAGCAGAGCAGCGCGTGTCGGCCACCATCGAGCGGGCAAAGTCGGCGGTCGACAGCGCTCGTAAGGCAGCGGCGCAGCTGTCGCTGTGGCTGTGCGCCTCGCTGCTGGTAGGCGCATTCGCGGCCAGCCTGGCGGCGATCGAGGGCGGCGGCCTGCGCGATGGCACCTGGAAATACAAGGTCTGAGTGACTGCAGGGTCTTAACTGGCGGCAACTTCTAAAGTAACGGAGATACCCATGGGACGATCGATACTGTTGTGGTTATTGGGAGTTCCAATCCCGATCATCATTCTGATAGCGCTGATCTCGCGCTAACATGGCCAGTCGATACGGCAAGGCGAGCGGCAAGAAGGTCGAGCGGGCCATGCATGAGATGCAGCAGGGCACGCTGCGCTCGGGGAGTTCCGGGAAAAAGGTTACCAGTCGCAAGCAGGCGATCGCGATTGGACTCTCGGAAGCCCGGCGCGCGGGGGCCAAGGTGCCACGGCCCGGCGCCCGAAGCAGGTAGCCTCGGCCGCGGAAATCTGGCCGCGGCTCCTTGTCTGATGTGGACAGCGCTAAAGTCTTGCGATAGAAATCCCATGCAGTGAGATCCTGTCGATCATGGGCGCCGGCCGCGCTAGTCGCGCTGACAGCGCCGGCGCTACTGCAAGCCGGGGTGCATGCAACCGGCGCCGCCGGCGACCGGGTGGATCGGTTGCTGGCAGCGATGACGTTGGAGGAAAAGATCGCGCTGATCCATGGCGCGACTGAACCTGCATCGAGCTACCAGGGCCAGGCCGGTTACCTGCCGGGCGTCGCGCGGCTCGGGATTCCGCCGCTGCGGCTCGCTGACGGGCCTCCGGGGGTGCTGACACGCGAGGTGTCGACCGCGTTGCCATCGACGCTGGCGCTCGCGGCAACTTTTAGCGTTGCGGATGCCCGGGCCAATGGCGTTGTCATCGGCCGCGACGCGCGTGCACTGGGGATCGACCTGGTGCTCGAGCCGTTCATCAATATCTACCGCGATCCGGCCTGGAGCCGCAGCTACAACACCTACGGCGAGGATCCACTGCTGAGCGGGCAGATGGGCGCCGCGCTGGTGCGCGGTATCCAGAGCCAGGATGTCATGGCCCAGGCCAAGCATTACATTGCCTTCGACGGTTCCAATGACGTGCAGGTGGATGCGCAGGCGCTGCACGAGATCTATGCCGCGCCGTTCGCGGCCGTGGTCGACGCCGGCGTGTCATCGATCATGTGCGCCTACAACCGGATCAATGGTCCGTACGCCTGCGGCAGCGATGCGCTGTTGAACGGGCTGCTGCGCCAGGAGATGGGGTTCCACGGGTTCGTGACCTCCGACTGGGGCGCCACCCATGCCGCCGAGTTCATCAATGCGGGTCTTGACCTGGAGATGCCGGGGGAGCTGCGGGTCGGTCCCGACCGCGAACAGCTGATGACGTCGTATTTCTCCGGCACTGAGTTGACGCTGGTGCCGTCCAAGAGCACCGATCAGATGGGATTTGGTCCGCGGGGCCGGATTCCTGAGGAGGACACTGAACCGCACCCGACACTCGGCGCGGGCGCGGGCGCGGGCGCGGGCGCTGGCGCTGGCGCTGGCGCTGGCGCGGGCGCGGCGGTGGGCGCTGGCGCTGGCGGAGCAGACACCGTGGTGGCGGCCTCACCCAAAGCGGAGGTCCGTATCAATCTGCGGGCGGCGCTGCAGGCGGGGCGGGTGTCCGAGGACACGATCACGCAGGCGGCGCGGCGGATATTGCTGCAGATGCAGCGCTTTGGGATGCTCGACCGGAAGCCGCAGCGGCAGGCGCAGCGGCAGCCGGCGCCCGAACCGGTTGAGCAGGACGCGCGCGTCGTGTTGCGCACCGAGCAGGATGGCGCGGTGCTGTTGAAGAATGACGGCGTGCTGCCGCTGACGCGGCAGGGTCTCGCATCCCTGTTGCTGATCGGACCGGGTGCGCTACAGACGGTCGCCGTTGCCCGCGCCAATGAACAGGCGCTGGGCCGGCCCGAGCGCCAGATCGGTGCGTTGGACGCGCTGCGACGCCTGTTGCACGCGGACGCTTCCGTGCATGTCGGCTACGCCGCCGGCAACGACATGACCGGCCGACTGGCGCCGGCAGAGCTCATCGACGAAGACACCCGCAGTCATCGACAGACTCCCGTCGCCGCTATCGATCGCACGCTTGCGGACGCGAACGCGTTGCCGGCACATTCCGCGCACCGCTGGTCCGGCAGCATCAGCGTGCCGGACGCTGGCGTGTACGACTTCAACCTGCAGATGCTGGGCGGATCCGGCGCGATATGGATCGATGAGCAGCTGCTCGGTCGCATTGCGATCCCGCCGCAGCATGGCGACGTGCTGCAGGCGGCGCATGACAACGTGTTGCCGACACCGGATGGATTGGACAACCTGCGGCGGCGCGTCGAACTGACTGCCGGCAGGCACGCGCTTGCCGTCACGGCCGACGGCGACGACTCCGGCAAGCCGCTGCAGGTGCGCCTGAACTGGTCCACCCCGGCGCAGAAGCAAGCCGACTACGCGGCGGCGATCGCCGCGGCGCGCGTCGCCCACACGGTGGTGGTGTTTGCCTGGTCACGCAACGAGCCGGTGATGGCGCTGCCTGGTAACCAGGATCAGCTGATCGCCGATGTCGCCGCCGCGAATCCCAACACCATCGTGGTACTCAACACCGGCGATCCGGTGGCGATGCCGTGGCTCGCCCAGGTCAGGGCGGTACTGCAGATGTGGTACACCGGCGACGAAGGCGGCTGGGCGGCCGCGAACCTGCTGCTTGGCCGTGTAACGCCGGCCGGCCGGCTGCCGTTCAGCTGGCCGCGGCGACTCGAGGACACGCTGGCGCACGACCGCGAGCATCCTGAGCGCTCGTCCGCCGGCGTCGATGGCAAGACCACCTATTCAGAGGGGCTGTTCGTCGGCTATCGCTGGTTCGATCACACCGGGGTTGATGCGCTGTATCCGTTTGGATACGGCCTGTCCTATACGCATTTCGAATACCGCTCGTTGCGGGTCACCCGCAGCGTGTTGCCCGGCACGCACGGCGTCACGCCCAGCGTGCACGGCGTCACGCCCAGTGTGCACGACGGCCTCGACGTCGCCTTCACGATCCGCAATGTGGGCACGGTACGCGGTGATGAAGTGCCACAGGTCTACCTGGGCGCCCCGGATCGCGGGGATGCCGGCGCGCAGTTTGCTGCGCGTTCGCTGGTGGCGTTTGATCGCGTGGCGCTCGCGCCCGGACAGTCCAGGCGAGTGCTGCTGCATATCCCGCTGCGGCGGCTGCAGTACTGGTCGCAGGCGGCGCATCGATGGCAGCTGGCTGACGCCGCGCGAGCGATCGAGGTGGGCGCCTCGTCCAGGGATATTCGACTGTCGGCGCCGATGCCGCGGCTGTCAGCTGCCGGCCCGGCAGGTGCCGGCCCGTCAGGTACCGGCCAGTGAGGTGCCGGCGAGGCTGGTCTGGTGCAGGCGCGCGGCGCCATCGCCGCGCTCGGGGCCCCCGTTGCGAGCAGCGGCGGCGAACGCGTCGGTGATGATGCGGTGTGCGGTCCACCAGCGCCGCGGTGAGTCGAGCAGCACCAGCCAGACACGATGGCCGGATTGTTCGGCTACCGCGATCAGGCAGTGGCCGGCGTGGGAGGTGTAGCCGGTCTTCAGGCCAACTACGCCGTCCAGGCGCCCGAGCAGCTGATTGGTGTTGTGGAATGCCAGCCGCCGCCCTGACGGCGTACTGATCGTGGCCTGTTCCTGCGCAACGATCTGCGCGATGCGCGGATCGGCATGCGCGGCCTTGGCCAGCCGCAGCAGGTCGGTGACGGTGGAATACTGGCCGTCGGCGTCGAAGCCGCAGGGGTGCACGAAGTGCGAATCCTGCATGCCGAGCGCGGCGGCGCGGGCATTCATGCGCTCGGCGAACGCATCGAGCGAACCGGCGACGTGTTCGGCCAGCACCAGGCAGGCGTCGTTGGCCGAATGCATCAGCATCGCCGTCAGGGCCTCGTCCGCCCGGATGCTCTCACCGGTACGCAGTCCGACGCGCGGTCGGGTGGTGTGGGCTGCGTCGTGGCTGACCGGGAGCAGCGCATCGGGCTGCCAGTCGGCGTCGAGCACCACCAGCGCGGTGAGCAGTTTGGTCAGCGACGCCGGCGCGCGGCGTACGTCGAGATTGCTACCCCATAGCAGCTCGCCATCGAGCACGGCGGCATAGGCGGAGGCGGCGCGGTGATAGGGGTCGTGGCTGTCGGGGAGCGAGCGGGCTTCGGCACCATTGGGTGCGCCCAGCAGTGCTATGGTCCACGAGGCCATGGTCCACAAGGACGTGATCAACAACGCGCGCGGCAGCATGGATACGCGCTCCGGCCAGCAGGTCATCGGTTACCCCGTCTGCAACCGCCGCCAGTCTAGCTGCGTGCAGCCGCCGCCGATAGTGCCTGGATCACACTGGCAGGGTCACTGTGGCAGGCCGCCGTTGCGAAACAGATAGTGTGATACCTGCCACTCGGTGCCGCCGCGATAGCCCCAGAGCTCCGCGCATGCCATGAAGAAGACGCGCCAGTACCACCACCAGCGCTGCTGCTGGCCGGCGCCATAGGTAGCCGCGAGCAGCGGGCGCGCCTGTTGCTCGTTGCGATCCAGGTTGGCGAGCCAGGCTTCGGCGGTGCGCTGGTAGTGCTCGCCGCCGACGCGCCAGCGCGTCACGAGCTTGAGGTCGTCCTGGAAGTCGAGCAGCAGGTCCTCGCCCGGCATCATGCCGCCGGTAAAGAAATAGCGTGCCATCCAGTCGGATTCGTCGCGCGCCACGAAGTGGTAGGAATACGTTCGATGGGTGAAGATATGCACGAACAGCAGGCCTTCGCTGTTGAGCCAGCGCGCGATATTCGCCATCAGCCGCTGGTAGTTTTTCATATGCTCGAACATCTCGACCGATACCACCCGGTCGAAGCGCGCCGGCGTATCGAAGCGGTTCATGTCGCAGGTGATGATCTGCAGGTTGCTCAGGCCTCGGCGCACACACTCGGCCTCGATATGCTGGCGCTGGGTCGCGGAATTCGACACCCCGGTGATGCGCGCCCTGGGGTAGTGCTCGGCCATCCACAGCGACAGCGAGCCCCAGCCGCAACCCAGTTCCAGGATCTGCTGGCCGTCCTCGATGCGGGCGCGCTCGCAGGTCAGCTGCAGCATGGCCTGCTCGGCGGCATCCAGTGTCGTGACGCCTTCGGACCACAGCCCGCTGCTGTACTTGAGGCGCCGGCCGAGGCACAGCTGGAAGAATGCCGTCGGCACCTGGTAATGCTGCTCGTTGGCGGCGTCGGTCTCGATCGCGATCGGACTGGTCTTGAGCTCCTCGACGAAGGCGAGCTGCGCGCGGGCGCGCGCAGCGTCGCTGCCAGCGGCCTGCTCGCGCAGGCGCGCACGCAGCAGTCGGCGGATGCCCTGCCGGATCAGCCAGTCGGGCAGCAGGCCTCTCGCCATCAGGTTGTCGATGCTCATGGAAGGGGGCGCCTGCAGCTCAGTGGACATGGCTGCGCAGTGAAGCGGTGGGATTGAGCACTTCGCGCTGCAGCTCGGGGCGATCGGCCTTGCGATGCCAGCGTACCCGCCGCAGCGCCAGCCACAGTGCGTGCCAGTGGATGAGCCCGATCACCTTGAGGGTGAGGGCCGGGAACTTGAGTGCGAAGCGCAGCAACTGCCAGTCGGACAGCGGCACGCGTGCGCCACGCAGGTGGCTGTCGAGCAGCTTGCCGTCCGCGTCCCAGTCCTCGATATGCACCTGCAGGTTCTCGCCCGGCAGCAGCAGGTCGAAGTCGAAGCACACCTCGAGGCTGGAGAAAGGCGACACGTAGTAGTGCTTGGGCACGCGCAGCCGATAGCGCGGGCGGGTGCCGGGCGGCGCCTCGGGTGGGTGGATCGGCAGCAGGAACAGTTTGCTCTCGCGAAAAGTATTACCGACCTCGGCTATCGCGCACAGCGGCGCGTCACGGACGTCGGAGCAGAAATAGATCGAGATCGGATTGAAGATATAGCCGAGGATCCGCGGCAGGGTCAGCAGCCGGATGCGGCCGCCGCTGCCGATGTCGACCCCGCGTTGTTGCAGCCAGGCGCTCACCCGGCACTTGAGGTCACCGGGCGTGCCGGTGGGGAAATAGTCCGCGTCGCGAAAGCTGTACAGATTGCCGCGCTCACGGCTCAGAAGACGGCTGCCGCGGTCGATCGCATCGAGCTCGTCCAGGTCGGCGTACAGCATCATCATCTTGTGCTCGAACGCGTACTGCCTTGGCCGCAGCCGCCGGTGGCCGATCACGCACTCGTACAGGCAGGAATTCAGGCCCACGTATCCTCCGCCAGCAGGCGGCTGAGCTGCAGCGCCGAGCCGAGTGCATCCTCGTGGAAGCCGTAGCGGAAATAGCTGCCGCACAGGTACACCCCGCTGTGGCGCTCATTGAGTTGCGGCAGGCGCTGCTGTGCACGCACGGCGCCGTCGCTGAACAGCGGGTGCTCGTAATGAATGCGCTGAACCACGCTGTCAGGGCGCAGCTGCTGCTCGCCATTGATCGACACGAAATAATTGCGCGGCGTATCGATACCCTGCAGCCGGTTGATCCAGTAGACCGTCGAAGGGGCGATGTGGCCCTGCTCATCGTAGCCGACGCGATAATTCCACGACGACCAGCAGCGGGTGGTGCGTGGCATCACCTGCGTGTCGGTGTGCAGCAGCGCGGTATTGGGCTGGTAGGCGAACTGCCCGAGGACCTCGCGCTCGTGCTGGTCGGCGTCGCCCAGCAGGCGCAGCGCCTGGTCGGCGTGACAGGCCAGGATGACCTTGTCGTAGTGCGCACTGTGTCCCGAATCGTCGATTACCTGCACGCCGCCGCCGTTGCCGCCGTTGCCGCCGCCGCCGTTGCCGTTGCCGCTGCCCGCCCGGCGCACGGCGACGGCGCCGCGCCGCAGATGGACGCGGTCGCGAAACGGGGCGATAAGCTTGTCGACATACGCCCGGGCGCCGCCCAGTACCGTGCGCCATGGATGCTGTGTGTGCAGGCCGAGGAAGCCGTGGTTATGGAAGAACCGCAGCAGCGTCAACGCCGGAAACTGCAGCATCCGGTCCGGCGGCGAGGACCACACGGCGCAGCTCATCGGCAGCAGGTAGTAATTCAGGAACTGCTCGCCGTAGCGGCGCTGGCTGACGTAGTCGCCCAGGCTCTGGCCGTGCCCGGCCGGTGATTCGATCGCCGCCACCGCCTCCTGGTTGAAGCGGTTGATCTGCAGCAGCATCTTCCAGAACTGCGGCCGCAACAGGTTGCGCCGCTGGCCAAACAGCAGGTTGAGACTGGAGCCGCAGAATTCCAGCCGGGCGGGCAGGTGCTGCACGCTGAACGACATTGAACTGGCGCGCGAGGCGACGCCGAGCTCGCGAAACAGGCGGGTGAGGTTCGGGTAAGTGACCTCGTTATAGGTCATGAAGCCGGTGTCTATCGACACCTGGCGCTCGCCGTCGTCCACCTGGACGGTATTGGAATGCCCGCCGACGTGGCTATCCCTCTCATACAGCGTGAGCTGGTAGCGGTGCTGCAGGAAATGAGCACAGCCGAGACCGGAAATCCCGGTACCGATGATGGCAAGCGTAGGCATGGAGGTATCGTGTCATATATCGCCTGCCAGGGCTTGGCGGATGCATGCGCAACCCGGTGCCGGTGCCCCAGTGGGCCGCGCGAGGCATCCGGCGACCCTCGAGGCTCGTTATTACAGTAATGATGGCGACTTGTGACGGCGATGGCGGTCTGTTATGAAGAAACGTGGCGGAAGCAGACCAGGACGCGCTACTGATCGAGCGGATTCGCGGCGGCGAGCGTGCCGCATTCGTAGCGTTCTACGACCGCTTTTCGCCGCTGCTGTTCTCGGTGGCCGCGCGGGTACTCGGCGAGCGCAAGGAAGCCGAGGACGTGCTGCAGGAAGTCATGCTGGTCATCTGGAATAAGTCCGGCGACTACGACCCTCAACTCGGGACACTGTGCAGCTGGGCGGTCGCGGTCACTCGCAACAAGGCCCTGGACCGGCTGCGCGCGCGCGCCCGGCGCGTGCGGCTGGTCGAACAGGCCGCGGCACTGGCCGAGGATACGGGCAGCAGCTCCTATCTGTCCGCGAACGAGGTCCTGCACGGTCGGGAGCGGGCCGAACTGCTGCGCGCCGCGATGCAGTCGCTACCGGCGGACCAGCGCACGGCGATCGAGCTGGCGTTTTTCACTGGCCTGAGCCAGAGCGATATTGCCGCGCGGTTGCAGCAGCCACTGGGCACCATCAAGGCACGCATCCGGCGCGGCATGCTGCGTCTGCGCGAGACGCTCGGAGGCGCGCTGTGATCGACGAAGGCATGCAGGAGCAAGCTGCGGCCTACGCCCTGGGTGTGCTGGACGCTGCCGAAACGCAGTCGTTCGAGGGCGCGCTGCGCGTCGATCCGGAACTGCGGGCGCTGGTGCGCGAGCTGCGTTCCGTGACCGAGGCACTGGCCGGCATGGCCCCGGCGCTGGAACCCTCGGCCGCGCTCAAGGAGCGAGTGCTGTTGGAGATCGACCAGCAGCGCGCCGCGGATGTGGCGCCAGCTGACGACAGGCCGGCGAATGCGGCAGTCATGGCGCCGACACGCCAGCCGGCCGCGCCGTGGATTCCCCGGTTGATTCCCTGGGCGCTGGCGGCTGGGCTTGCCGTGGTAGCGGTGGGCGCGGCGTGGCAGAGCGCCGGGCTGCGCGCGCAGCTCGCCGCACAGGCCAACCGTATTAATGAATTGATGGTCAGCGCGCAGCTGGCGCGTTCCGAGACTGACGACCTGCGCCAGGCTGTGGCGAAGCTGCGCGAAAGCAATCGCGTCGCCAACTTCCGCATCGCACTGTTGGACTCGCTGCTGGCGGCTGCGCCCAGGACCGTCGCGGTCAGCGTGTGGGATAACGACCGGCAGGACGGCGTGTTCATTGTGCGCAACCTCGCGCAGCTGCCGAGCGACAAGGACTACCAGCTGTGGATCATCGATCCCAGGTACCCCTCACCGGTCGATGCCGGCGTTTTCAAGGTCGATGCCAAGGGTAATGGGCGTGCCGATTTCCGCGCCAAGCTGCCGATCCAGTCAGCCAACCAGTTCGCAGTGACCATCGAGCACAAGGGCGGAGCGGCTGTGCCCAACACCAAGGCGATAGTGCTGGCAGGTAGCTAGGCGCCAGCGCGTGACTCTACTGGCGGCAGGTAGCGGGCGTGGCAGTCAGGGCCGCGGCGCGCCGAAGTGCCGCTGTACCATCAGGCTGCAAAAAGCTGCGACAATCAACATCGCGGTGTCCGGTATAAGCGATACGATAATGCTGTGCCAGGGGATCGGACCAAAGTAGCCGACCCGGGCAGCCGCATAGATGGAGTAGAGCCAGGTGGCAGCGAGACCGATGCTCAGGGCGAATACCAGGAATCGAGACCAGCGCAGCATGCTGGCGGCGGCAACACAGGCAATCGCCGCCAGTGCGCCGACCACCACCATCATCCAGTTGCTGTGGGTGAGGCCGAACCACATCGAGAATGCGCAGTAGAGCGCCAGGAATGCCACGGCGACCAGGATGCCTTGCGGCGTTGGGGGCGACGGTGGACGAGGGCTCACGAGGACATCCTAGGTGATCTGTCGGCGCTTCCGGCCCAGGGTTGTCATAATTGCCACGTTAAATTGCGCTGGGAAGGGACCATCGATGATGCGTTATGCGTTCGCACTGGCTGGCCGGCTGCCGCTGCTGCTTCTGTCAAGTCTGGCGAGCGTTGCGCTGGGTGAGACGCCGACCGCGCCGGCGTCGCCGGCCCCGACTGCATCGCCGGTGGCGACTGCGCCAGCGACCCCCGTGTCACCGGTGCCCCTGGAAGTCTATGGGCGGCTGCCGCAGATGGAGGACGTGGCGCTGTCGCCGGATGGGACACGCATCGCGTTCGTGCGCACCGAGGGTGACACGCGTGTGGTGAGCGTGGTGTCGCTGGCCAAGCATGAGATGCTCGGCGGTCTGCGCATCGGCGACGACAAGGTGCGACGGATCGGCTGGGCCGATGACCGCAACCTGATGATCGTGACGTCGGCGACCGCGTTGCCAGCAGGTTTCAGTAACATGCAGCACGAGTGGACACTGCTGCAGGTGTTCGACGTCGACAGCCACAAGGTCCGGTTGGTGCCCTCCGGCTTGCATCTGCAGGACCTCAACATGCTCAACGTGCTGTTTGGGTACCCGATGGCGCGCAACATTGGCGGTCATACCGTGCTGTTCGTGCCCGGGATGTGTGTTCTGGACAGTGTCGATCCGGTGCTGTTCAGCGTCGACCTGGACACCGGTTCCGAGAAACTGATCCGCCTGGGTTCGGAGCGCACCCGCGATTGGCTGGTGGACGAGGCCGGTGAAGTCGCGGCGCAGGAGGAGTACGACCAGCGCTCGCAGCGCTGGTCGGTATTGATACCACGCGATGGTAAATTGAAGGAAGTGGCCAGCGGCCACGAGGCCATCGACATCCCGGAGCTCATCGGTTTCGGACCGGACCCGGGCACGCTGCTGATGCAGACGCTCGAGAATGGCGAGCCGACCTGGAGGCTGCTGTCGCTCAGTGACGGCACGCTCGGCGCACCCATGGAGCAGTCCAGGAAGCTGGAAGCACCGATCGAAGACCGGCGCAGCCACCGCATGATTGGCGGCGTCTATGTCGAAGACTCCGCGCATTACGTGTTCTTCGATCCGCTGCTGCAGCGGCGCTGGGATACGATCATGCGCGCATTCCCGAACGAACGGGTGCACCTGGTGTCCGCCAGCGCCGACTTCACCCGCATCGTGCTGCGTGTCGATGGGCCGGTGAATGGCTACATCTACGAACTGGTCGACATGAACCGCCACGCGGCGGACATCGTCGGCGCCGTGTACGACGGCATCAAGCTACCGCTAGAGGTGCGGCGCATCACCTATCCGGCAGCCGATGGCTTGGAGATTCCAGCCTACCTGACGTTGCCGCGAGATCGGCCCGCCACCAAGCTGCCGCTGGTGGTGCTGCCACACGGGGGTCCGGAAGCGCGTGACACCGCGGATTTCGACTGGTGGTCACAGGCGCTGGCGGACCAGGGCTACGCGGTGCTGCGACCCAACTACCGCGGCTCGAGCATGGATCACGCGTTCGTAGAGGCGGGCTTCGGCCAGTGGGGCCGGAAGATGCAGACCGATCTGTCGGACGGTGTGCGCTACCTGGCAGCGCAGGGGATCGTGGATCCGGCGCGCGTGTGCATCGTCGGGGCCAGCTACGGCGGCTACGCGGCGCTCGCCGGCGTGACGCTCGATCCGGGCGTCTATCGATGCGCGATTGCGGTGGCCGGCCTGTCGGACCTCAAGCGCATGCTGGTGTGGGTGGACGAGAATAACATGGGCAGGGCCAATATCGCGCAGCGCTACTGGGACCGGTTCATGGGGGTCAAGGGACCGGATGACCCGGCGCTGGATGCCATTTCACCGATCAAGCACCTGGACGCCGTCAACGTCCCGGTGCTGCTGATCCACGGCAAGGACGACACCGTGGTGCCGTACGAGCAGAGCCAATTCTTCTACGATGCGCTGCGGCGGGCGCACAAGCCGGTCAGCCTGGTGACGCTGAAACACGAGGACCACTGGCTGTCACGCAGCGATACGCGGCTGCTGATGCTGCAGACGACGGTCGCATTCCTGCGCGCCAACAATCCGCCGGATTAGGGCGGTCAAACCTACTTGGCGGCGTTTTTCGCCTTGTAGGCGCGAACCTGTTCGTTGAAGCGGTCGGCAATGTCCTGCAGCTTGGCCACGGCGGCGTTGTGCCTGGAGGATTCCATGTGCTCCAGGTCTTCCTTCTGCTTGTCGGACATCTTGTCGCCGCCGCGGGCGATCGCGTCGTCAGTGTCTTTCTTGATGCAGTCGAGGTAGACGCCGATCGCAGCGTCATAGTCGGAAACCTGCTTCTTGACCGCCATCATTTCGGCGAGTGACGCCGTATTGCCATCCGGGATCTTGTCCGGCGGTGCCGGGTACGGACAGTCCGCGCGTACAGGTCCGGCCATCAGGGCAATGAGCGCCGCAGCGCCAATGAAGGCTTTCATAACAAGTCGGTCCTGGGAAATCGGGTCGGGGTGCTATCTTAGTGCGGGTGCACGCCCCGGCCAAGCGCAACCTTTCGATGTCAGCGGCTTGCGCGCTCGCCGTCCTCGCCAGCGTATCGACTCGCGCGGCAGAGCCGCCGATGATTCCGGTGGGCGTTGACGCTTATGTCATGTGGGATCGCTGGCCGTACCAGCGCCTCGGCGAGCGCGCCTACATGCGCAGCACCTATGATCGCGCCGGCGGCAATCCCGATGCGTCGCACTTCCTCTATCAGCTGGCTGACGACTTCAATGTGACGCTGGACGTGCAGGGCGCGGGGATACTGTACTTTGCGCGCTACAACCACTGGCACGGCAGTCCCTGGCATTACCAGGTCGATGGCATTGACACCCTGGTGCAGGAGAGTAGCACCGCCGATCCGCTGCACCCGCAGCCCGATTCGGTGTTCCTGCCGCGCGCTGCCTTTCCGTATCCGCTGGCGCTGACCTGGTCTGCCACCCATGGCGCGGACCTGAGCTGGGTGCCGATCGGATTTGAGCACTCATTCCGCATGGGGTACACACGCACGTTCTACGGCACCGGATACTATATCTATCATCAGTTCGTCGATGGGGCGCGGCTATCGCGGCCGATCGTCGCCTGGGATGGCAAGAGCGCGCCTGACGCGGCGGCGGCGCAGCTGTTACGACGCGCTGGCAGCGATATTGCGCCGCCCGCGGGAACCGCAGGAGTCGAACAGGCCTCCGGACGGCTGACCCTGCCTGCCGCAACCCCGGTGGCGGTCTGGTCGCACAGCGGCGGTGCGGGGATGATCCGGGCGCTGGAGTTTTCGGTGCCGCGCTCGCAGGCGCTGGCATTTTCCGGCGCCCGACTCAAGCTGACCTGGGACGATCGGGCGACACCTTCGGTCGATGCACCCGTGTCGCTGTTCTACGGCGCGGGCATCCTCTACAACCGCGATAACCGCGAATACCTGGTGCGCTCGTTGCCCATGGTGATCCGCTACGACAGCCAGCGCGTGTACCTGAGCAGTTATTTTCCGATGCCGTTCTTCCGCGCAGCGCACATCACGCTGGTGGGGGCGAGCGACGCTGCCATCACCGACGTGCAGTGGCAGCTGCGTTACGCACCGTTCAGGGATCCACCCAATACCGTGGGGTATTTTCACGCCAGCTACGCGGATCATCCGCACCCGCAGGCAGGCCAGGACCTGGTGCTGCTCGATACGCGCGCCGTCGAAGGCGGCGGCGACTGGTCGGGGCAGCTGGTGGGCACCTCGATCGTGTTTTCGCACGCGGCGGTGCTGAGCACGCTGGAGGGTGACCCGCGCTTCTTCTTCGACGACAGCCAGACGCCGCAGGCGCAGGGCACCGGCACCGAGGAGTGGTGCGGCGGCGGCGACTATTGGGGCGGCATCGATACCACGTTGCCGCTGGCGGGACATCCGACCGGCGCACGCAGCCCGCTGGCGGCGCTGAGCGCCGAGGACCAGGTCGAATCGGCGTACCGCTTCCTGCTTGCCGACCTGATGCCGTTCGGCCGCAACGCGCTGATCCGCCTCGAGCACGGCGGCGAGGACGAATCCACCGAGCACTACGAGACGGTCACCTACTGGTATGGCCTGCCGGCGCCGTCGCTGCTGAAGACCGACGAGCTGGCGGTCGGCGATGCGGCCAGTGAAGCACAGCACCAGTACCAGTCCGCCGACGCCTCGCCACCCTATACGCTGACATCGCGCTACGAATGGGGGCCGGACACCCTGAACGGCGTCGAGATCTTTCCGGCGACCAGCGATCGCGGCAGGATCACCCGGGGCAGCTCGGAATTCACGCTGCAGATCGATCCGGCCAACATCGGGGTCATGCTACGCCGCAAGCTCGACTATGCGTTTCCGAACCAGCGCGCTGAGGTGTACGTGCGCGATGCCAGCCCGCCCGATGCGAGCGAAGCAACGGGTGCGAGCTGGCGTCCGGCGGGGGTCTGGTACCTGGCCGGATCCAACCGCACCGTGTATTCCAACGGACGCGATCATGGGATCTACCAGTACCTGCCCGGCAGCGGCGAGCTTGGGGCCACCGAGCATATCGTCGAGACGTCCAATCGCCGCTTTCGCGACGACGAATTCCTGCTTCCCAGGCAATTGACCCAGGGCCGGCGCGCGATCCGGATCCGGATCAAGTTCACGCCGGTCACGACACCGCTGTTCCCGGGCGATCCGCTGCCGGAACTGGCGTGGAGCGAGATGCGCTATAGCGCCTACAGCATCGTGATGCCGGCATTCAAACTGGACTGAAGGCGCGTTCACCGGGGCGCGCGCGCTGAACGCGCCGGTGCCGCGACCGGCGCGATGTGTGGGGGCCACTGCGCCAAAACCACTTTCCGACCACGATGCAACCACGATGCAACCACAACCGGACCGCGACGCAGACACGATCCCATCGTCGCTAACCCACCGTCGCTAACCCACCTTCGCTAATAAGGTGAGCCGTCCCTGTGCCGATAGACGACTTCGTCGGAAGCCGGGTTGGGCCTGAATATCATGTCGATGTCCGGATAATCGCAACAGTCGTCATCGTGGCGCGAGCCGACTACCAGCAGTTCGGCGTCCGAGCTGCTGCGGTTCTGCAGGCAATGCCCATTGCGATCGC
>Ga0302157_10004206_pt1 | contig 15739 bp, 10 predicted proteins | sample I_Bog_N3_3_FD_193502 | JGI IMG/M metagenome (GOLD analysis project Ga0302157, IMG submission 193502) | Peat permafrost microbial communities from Stordalen Mire near Abisko, Sweden - I_Bog_N3_3 | ecosystem: Environmental > Terrestrial > Soil > Wetlands > Peat | place: Sweden: Abisko, Stordalen...
CCAACCCGATCCGGTCGAATAGGTCCAGGTGATTTTGCCTTTTTCCACGAGAAGTATTTTGTTATATCCTTCGCCGATGTAGAGCATGGGGTGCTGGGCCATGCCGTTGCCCGGCAATCCCGGTGGAATCGGTTGGTCCCACTTGAGCGGAGCAACCTCCGTCTCGGTGGGGGCCAGAGTGGGAACGTCGGCGGCGGTGAAACGACTTAACTTTGCCATCAAAGGCGTCGCCATGGACGTATCGGCTTTGGTCACATTTTGGCCGAAGGTCACGAAACACATCGTGAAAATCGCAACAATAGCCGCACACATGGCCGGTGGAGGCAGTTTTCTATAACGCACGCCGATTCTCCTCGATGAGCACAAGCACTTCGATAAACGACCTGTTGGGAATTGTACCTTCCGATAGGCGCTCAACACTTTTCCTGCTTGAGCAGGTCACGAGCGGTCGCGCAAGAAAGCTGCTCGGGCCGGAAGTCGCATGGAGTGCATTCGAATAAAGTGGCTTTAGCTGGCTAACCACTTACCCCACCTTGCTCTCTTCCTCTACCGTATCTCCTTCGCCTGGAGCCAGGAACAGATTCGCCTCCAGCCCATGCTGCCGTGTGTACAGGTCGTAGTACCGTCCACCCAACCGGTACAGCTCCTCGTGCGTCCCGCGCTCCAGAATCAGCCCAGCCTCGATCACCAATATTTGGTCCGCACGCCGGATCGTCGACAGCCGATGCGCGATCACGAACGTCGTCCGCCCCTGCATCAGGTGGTTCAACCCACCCTGAATCATCGCCTCCGACTCCGAGTCCAGCGAACTCGTCGCCTCATCCAGAATCAGAATCCGAGGGTCCGCCAGGATCGCCCGCGCAATCGAGATCCGCTGCCGCTGTCCTCCGCTCAGCTTCACCCCGCGCTCACCCACAATCGTGTCGTAGCCCTCCGGAAACTTCTCCGCAAACTCATCCACCCGCGCAATCCGGCACGCCTCCATCAGCTGCACCTCGGTCGCCTCCGGCCGCGAAAACTTCACGTTCTCCCGAATCGTCCCATCGAACAGAAACGTCTCCTGCAGCACCACGCCCAACTGTTGCCGATACGTGCTCAGCTTGATCGTCGCCAGGTCCACGCCGTCCACCAAAATCGCACCCTTGCTCGCTGTATGGAATCCGCAAATCAGGCTGATGATCGTCGACTTGCCAGACCCCGACGAGCCCACCAGCGCCGTCACCGTTCCAGGCTTCGCCTCGAAGCTGATGCCGTGCAGCACCGGCTTGCCCGTCTCGTACTCAAACTCCACCTGGCCGAACGCCACGTCGCCTACGATCTGCCCAGCGGCATTGGTCCGCCTCGGTTCGGAGTCCTCTTCCGGCTCATTCAGAATCTCGTTCGTCCGGTCCAGCCCAGCCATCGCCTCTGTCAACTGCGTCCCAATATTCACCAACTGCGCAACCGGGGCAATCATAAACGCCAGCAACATCGTGAATCTCACATAATCGCCCGTATTCAGCCGGTTCGCCATCGACTCATGCGCGCCCATGTACATGATCAGGCCGCCCACTACGCCCAGCACCATCGTCGAGGAGAGCGTCATCAGGCTCTGAGCCTTAAGTGAGCTGATCACATTCTGCAGCAGCCGTCCCACGCCGCCCGCAAAAACCCGTGCCTCGCTCTCCTCGGCATGATATCCCTTCACCACGCGAACCCCGCCCAGCGACTCGGTCAGCCGCCCCGTCACCTCGGCGTTGATCTTCGCCCGCTCCCGGAAGATCGGCCGGATGGTGGTAAACGCCCGCTGCAGAATCAGCCCGAACACTGCCACAATGCAGAACGTCATCAGCGTCATCCGCACGTTGTAGTGGATCATAAGGACGAACGCGATCACCGCCGTCAGGATGCCGCCCACAAAGTCCACCAGCCCCGTTCCCACCAGGTTGCGCACGCCTTCCACGTCGGTCATAATCCGCGCCACCAGCGTGCCCGTGCGGTTCTCGTCGTAGAACGCCACCGGCAGCCGCCCAATGTGCGACTGCACCTGCATGCGCAGTTCAGAGATCAGCTTCTGCCCCTCGGTCGATAGCAGTTGGGTCAGCGCATACGATGTCACTCCCTGCACAAACGTCGCCCCCGCCACCGACGCAATAATCCTGGGCAGCAGCCCCATATCGTGCAGATTCATCACGCGGTTGATGAACGGCCCTGAAGACACAGGCAGCACGAAGCTGCACAGCCGGTTCACCACCATCAAACAGAAGCTGCCCGCGATCAGCCACTTCCGTGGCCGCATCAGCGCCCATACCTCGGGCAGCACCTTTTTCAACGGCGGCTTCGGCCGGCTCTTGGTCAACTCTGCGCCCACAGCGCGTCCCGTGCCACGGCTCGGCCGGTCCGCCGCGTGCATCCCATGCCCGCCACTCATTCCATGCCCACCAAACGAACCCATCTCACCAGTGTACCGCGACCGGCCCGGCTCTCCGCGCCGCAGCACGCACTTACGCGTCCAGCTTCCCACCCCGCCGCGCCGCGATAAACGAACGCACGCACAGGCCCACGAACACCAGGCATATGCCCGCCATCGCCGCCTGCGCCTCCACGGCCACCGGATGCGCCAGTGGCCCGCCGTGCGCTTTCACGTTCTCCACCACCACCATCACCGCCGCCCCGATAAAGCCCAACAGACCCACCGTCACCGCAATATGCATCCACAGCATTCGCTTCTTCGCGTCCGGCGTATTCGCCAGTATCCCAGACCACCCCATCACCAGCCCAAAGTACGCCGGGATCAGCGCCGTCGGATGCGCAGCTCCCGTGCCGATGAATCCCCATGCGCCCAGCAGAATCAACGCCGCTCCAAACCCGATCGTCAGCTTCGCCATCTCGCTCCCTCTTCTCAGTTGCCTGTTTGACTCTACCCTACGCGGCTGCGGCGGTCTTCATCGCCGCCAGCACATCGGCCGGCGCCCAGTCGTTCGACGGATACCACGCCACCACCTTCCCGTCCTTGCCAATCAGCACGGTCGAGAGCGAATGCGTCAGCGTGCCATCTCCCCCGGACGTGATCCCCACGTCGAAGTACTGTGTCACCGCATCCAACTCGCTCACTGGCGGTACCGCAAACTCCCAGTGGTCAAACTTCGCCGCCGCGCCTGCGTAGGCCTTGCCGTACGTCCGCAGCGCCGCCGCCGTATCGTTCTTCGGGTCAAAACTGATGCTCACCAGATGCGTCTTCGCGTACATCGCCGGATCGGCCGCCAGCCCCTTCTCGATCTCCGCAAAGTTCTTGTTCATGCGCGGGCAGTAGTCCGGCATGGGGCATCGCGTGTAGATAAACGTCAACAACACCGCGCGTCCCTTGAACTCCGCAAAGTGAATGGCGCGCCCATTCTCATTCGTCAGCTTGAAGTCCGGCACCGCCTCGCCCGCGGTCGGCACGTGATACTGCACCGCCGGCTTGTAGTCCGGCTTCTCCTGCGCCGTCACCACAATCTCATCCAGCATCGGGTCGGAGTAGTCATCGCCATCCTTCCGCACCAGCAGCTTTGCCGTAATCCGGTCGCCGGGGTGCAACTCGCTCGCAATCCCAGGATCCTTCAGCTTGTAGGACATCGTCATCGCGTCCATAAAGCCCGGAACCGCCTCGTGGTCCAGCACAACGCTACCCTTCGCCGTGTCCACGCTCACAATCTTTCCGCGGATCGGAAACGTCTTCACGTCGCCAGCCGCACTGCCGGGGCTGGTCGGCCCCGCCGCACTCTCCGAGCGCTTGCAGCCCGTAACCAGCAGTGGCACTACTACCAACAAAATCGCCGCCCGCACCGCAAATCTCACAGGGAACCCTCCGTCCCTATGATACTGCTGACTGCTGCAAGCAACCTCGCTGGCGCTCCACGTTTTCCATAAACGCGAGGCGTATAAAAGGCGTATGGACTTCAGCGCCGCGTTGCACCCAGAGATACAGCAGGCACTCGCGCGCGGAGCCACCGTTCTCACCGCCAATCAGCGCGCCGCCCGCACCCTCCGCCGTGCCTTCGACCTCCATCAATGCAGTTCCGGCCGCACCCATTGGCAGCCGCCGTCCATCCTCGCATGGGACACCTGGCTCACCAGCCTCTGGCGATCCCTGCTGCTCGACGGTCACGCCACCCAACTACTGCTCAGCCCAACCCAGGAGCACACCCTCTGGCGCGATCTGGTTGCGCCGGACACCGCCGCCACCAGTCTGCAACCGGCGGACGCGCTTGCCGAGACCGCCGCCGGCGCCTGGCTGCTGCTGCACGCCTACTGCGGGCGCCACCGCCTGCGCAACTATGCCGGCAACACCGACACCAAGGTCTTTGCCCGTTGGGCCGCAGCCTTCGAGCGCCGCTGCGACCACGCTGGATATCTCACCCAGGCTCAGCTTCCCGGCACGCTTCGTGCCGCCATCGCCGCCGGTCACATCGCCCTGCCCTCCGGCCTTCTGCTGGTCGGCTTCGACTCCCAAACCCCAGCGCAATCCGCCCTTCTGGACGCCGTCCAAGCCGCGGGCACCGTCATTGAATCCCTCGCACCCGCAAGCCCCGCGCCCGCCTGCACGCTGGTCACCGCGCCCACGGAGCACGACGAACTCGCCGCCTGTGCCCGCTGGCTGCGCACGCGCCTGACCCAGCAGCCTGCCGCGCGCCTCGCCGTCATCGTTCCCGCCATCGAAACCTGCCGTCCCGCCATGGACCGCGTCTTCCGCCACATCCTCGCGCCGGAGCTCGCCGACATCGCCGCGCCCACAGGCTCCTCCCCGTACGAGTTTTCGCTCGGCATCCCACTCGCCCACACCCCCATCGCCGCCTGCGCCCTGCATGTCCTTCGCTGGGCCGGCGCTCCCTTGCCGCTCTCCAGCGTCTCCGCGCTCCTGCTCTCTCCGCACTTTGCCGCCTCGCCCTCCGAGTACCTGGCCCGTGCAGAATTCGACGCATTCGCCGTTCGCAACCTGCACCTCCTGCAACCGCAGATCAGCTGCGAAGGGCTCCACCGCATCGTTGCCAGGTCCAGCCAAGCCCGCAGCCTGCCCATCCTCCTCCACTCCCTCGCCGCACTGCGCACGCTGACCAGCAACAAGGTCCTCGCCACCGCCAAACGCAGCTACGCCGAGTGGACGACCACCATCCACGAACTGCTGCAAGCGGCCGCCTGGGCTCCCCTCAGCCAACTCGACAGCATCGAATTTCAGACCCGCCGCAAGTGGGAGAGCGCACTCGACGAACTCGCCACACTCGACTTCGAGGGCGACCGCGTCACTTTCCCCGACGCTCTCGCCGCACTCGAGCGCATCGCCTCCAATACCCTCTTCGCCCCGGAGTCCTGCCACGCTCCGGTGCAGATCGTGGGGCCGCTGGAGTCGGCCGGATCCACCTTCGACGCCGTCTGGTTTCTCCACGCCAACGACATCGCGTGGCCCACCCGCCCGGCGCCGAATCCCCTGCTTCCCTGGCCGCTGCAGCGCGATCTCGGCATGCCTGGCTGCGATCCAACTCTCGACTTCGCCCACGCTCGCCGCATCACGGAACGCATCGCCGCCAGCGCACCCACCGTCCTCTTCAGCTACGCAGCCGAGTCCGCCGACGGCTCCCAGCGCCCGTCTCCCGCACTCTCCAGCCTCGCCCTGGAAACACTCCGCGCCGCCGTCGAACCCGCCCCCGCGCCCGTCCTGCTCGACACCCTCCCCGACAGCACCCCGATTCCGCCGCCGCCCGACAGCATCCTCCAGGGCGGAGCAGCAATCCTGCAAGCGCAAGCCGCCTGCGGCTTCCGTGCCTTCGCGGAGAAGCGCCTCTTCGCCTCCGCTCTCGACGGCGCCAGCCTCGGCCTCGATGCACGCGAGCGCGGCAGCCTGGTGCACACCGTGCTCGAAAAGTTCTGGGCCCAGGTCCAGACCCAGGCCGCGCTCAAGGCCCTCCCCACTGCCGAGCGCGACGCCCTACTCGCCCGCTGCATCGAGTCCACCCTCGACGACTTCCCTGCCGCCGTCGAGCCCGGTTGGCCCCGCGCCTACGTCACCACAGAACGCCAGCGCCTGCTCAATCTCCTTCGGCCGTGGCTCGACTTCGAGGCCAACGTGCGTCCCCCCTTCACCGTCAAGGCGCGCGAAGAGACCCTGCGCAACGTGACCATCGGCCCCCTCCACCTCAACATCCGCGTCGACCGCGTCGACACCGCAATCGTCGGCGGCGAACCCTCCGGCGAGATCATCCTCGACTACAAAACCGGCGATGCCCGCCCCGCCCAATGGCTCGGCGATCGCCCCGACGCCCCCCAGCTTCCTCTCTACGCCGTCGTCTCGGATATTCCTCACCTCGCCGGAGTCGCCTTCGCCAACGTCCGGCCCGGAACTGGCCTTGGCCTCAAAGGCTATGCGGCCAGCGCAGGCATCCTGCCCAAAGCCTCCAAACTGCAAGCCGACAGCCTCGATACTCAGGTGCGTCAATGGCGCAATGTCCTCACCACCCTCGCGGACCAGTTCCACTCCGGAGATGCCCGCGTCCAGCCCAAGCGATACCCCCAGACCTGCCAATACTGTCAGCAACGCCTGCTCTGCCGGCTCAACCCCGACACCCTCGATACCCCGGACGACCCGGACGACCCAGATCCCTCCGACCAGCAATTCCGGGAGGCAGAGCTTGGCTGACGTTCTTCCCTTCCCACCTCAGCCGCCGGACACCGCTGCCCGGCTGCACGCTCTCGACATCCGCCGCTCCTTCATCGTAGAGGCGCCCGCCGGGTCCGGCAAAACCGGGCTGCTCATCCAGCGCTTGCTCTCGCTGCTCGCAGACGACTCCGTTACCACACCGGAGCAAGTGCTCGCCATCACCTTCACCCTCAAGGCCACCGCCGAGATGCGTGATCGCGTGCTCCAACACCTGGAAGCCGCCCGCGCCGGCACGGCCACCTCCAGCGACTTCGACGGCCAGACCCGCACCCTCGCCCTCGCCGTACTCGAGCGCGACCGGCAGCTCGAATGGTCGCTCCTCGCCCAGCCCAACCGCCTCAACATCCGCACCATCGACTCCGTCTGCGGCGAGATCGCCCGCACCCTCCCCATCCTCTCCGGCAGCGGCGGCCGCCTCGCCCCCATCGAAGATGCCGGCCCGCTCCACCACGAGGCCGCCCGCCGTACCCTGCTCCTGCTTGGCGCCGGCGACGCCGCCTTCGACTCTGCGCTACGCGACCTGCTGCTCCACCGTGATGGCAACCTCGCCGACTGCGAATCCCTCATCGCCGACATGCTCCGTCTGCGCGACCAGTGGGGCGAACTGATTCCCCTCTCCCGGCAGCAGCTCGACGACGCCTACCTCGACGCCGAGGTACTGCCCCGCCTGCAACGCGCGGTCGAGCATGCACTCTGCGAAGAACTCGAACAACTCGAACAGACCTTCCCTCCCTTGATGCTTGCCGAACTCGCTGCCCTGGCCGCGGAATTCGCCGACGAGGCGGACACGCGCTCTCCCCTCGCAGTCTGGGCCGGCCGCAGCTCCCCGCCGGAGGCCGTCGCGGCCGACCTGGACCACTGGCTCGCCCTCATCCACATGGCGGTGACGCGGACCACCGGCGGCTGGCGCAGACGATTCACCGTAAAGGACGTGGGCGTTGCCCTGGACAGCGGTCAGAAGGCGCGGCTCAGTGCGCTCGTCAATCAGCTCAGCGGCCGCAACGACTTGCGCGAAGCATTGTGCCGGGTGAGAGATCTTCCCCCCGCCCAATTTCCCACTGACCAGTGGGCCCTTACCAAGTCCCTCTTCCGCGTCCTCAACCGCGCGCTGGTCGAACTCCAACACGTCTTCGCGAGCCGCAACCAGTGCGACTTCACCGAGTTCAGCCTGCTCGCCCGGCATGCGCTGGATCAGGACTCCGGCGCGGAAGACCTGGCCAGCGCGCTCGGCGCCAGCCTCCAGCACCTGCTGGTCGACGAGATGCAGGACACCTCCGCCGGCCAGTACGAGATCCTTCGCCTCCTCACCCAATCCTGGGACGGCCACTCGCAGACCGTCTTCCTGGTCGGCGACCCCCGCCAGTCCATCTATCTCTTCCGCCAGGCCCGCGTGGAGCTCTTCCTCCGTGCCCTGCACACTACCCGCCTCGGCGAGCTTCCGCTTACCCACCTCCAGCTCACCGCAAACTTCCGCTCCCAGGGCAAACTTGTCGCCGCCTTCAACCACCACTTCCAGCGCATCTTCCCGCCCGCGGACGCCCTGCCCTACAGCGATGCCGACGCCATCCTTCCCGCTTCGCCCTATGCCGCAGACATCCGATGGCACGTCGCGCCCATCCCCAACGCGTCTTCCGACGACTCCAACTCCGAACCTTCCGCCGCCCAACTGAAACACGCGCAGCGCGTCCAGCACGCGCAGGAGATCGCCGCCATCGCCCAGGACTGGTTTTCCAGACCACTTCCCGCCACACGGGAACCAACGCAGGACGAGCACGGCCACACGATCCCCAAACCCTGGCGCATCGCCGTTCTCGTGCGCAGTCGCACCCACCTCACGGAAATCGTCGCCGCACTACAGGCCGAAGTCATCCCCTACCGTGCCGTAGAGATCGACCCCCTCGGAAAACGCCAGGAGATCCTCGACCTCACCGCCCTCACCCGCGCCCTGCTCCATCCCGCCGACCGCGTCGCCGGACTCGCCATCCTGCGCGTGCCCTGGTGCGGCCTCTCCCTCGCCGACCTCCACACGCTCACCGGCGCGGACGATCCCACACTGAAGAACCACTCCATCCAGCGCCTGATGGACGAGCGCGGCCATCTGCTCCCTGACGACGCCTGCCAGCGCCTCGAACATGTCTGGCGCGGCCTCCAGTCCGCCACGGCCAGCCGCGCCCGCCTCACTACCGCGCAACTCGTCGAACGCGCCTGGCGTACCCTCGGCGGCGATGCCTGGCTGCGCGCGAACGAACTCGCCAACGCCCGCCGCTTCTTCCAACTCCTCGACCAGATCGAGGCCGACGGCCTCCGCCTCGACACCGCCCAGTTGGCAGACCGCCTGGATCACCTCTTCGCCGAGCCGCAGTTCCTCCCGGCGGACTCCCCCTGCGTCGAGCTGCTCACCATCCACAAGGCGAAGGGGCTGGAGTGGGACGTCGTGATCGTCCCCGGACTCGAACGCCAGCCCAACGTCAACAACGCGCGCCTCCTCACCTGGTCCGTTCTGGAAGACACCACCCCGGCCAACCCCGCGGACGCCGTCCGCGCCCACATCCTGCTCGCCCCCATCGCCGCCAAAGGCGAAAACATCGACAGACTCACCCGCTGGCTCAACGCGCTGCACCAGGCCCGCGAGACCGCGGAGACCAAGCGCCTCTTCTACGTCGCCTGCACCCGCGCCCGCCAGGAGCTTCACCTCTTCGCCTCACCCGCGACCAAGGCCGACGGAGGCCCCAGCGCCCATCCCAGAAGCCTGCTCAAAGCAGCGTGGCCCGCCGCCGAACCCCACTTCGCCGCCATCGCCAACATCGAGGACGACCTGGAGATCGCCGCCGCAGAGGGAGTCATAGCCTCAATCAATGGAAACAATGACCTGCTCGAATACAGTGACTTGAAAGCTTTTACAAATGTTACACATGAGGTTCATACGGCCTCGATCCTCCCCGCCATCCAGCGCCTCCCACTCGCCTTCGACCCATCCGCTCGACTGGACGCCGCCCGTCTCCATATCCTCTCCTACGGCGAACCGGACGCCGCCACCAAGCCCAGCGAAGTCCTCTTCTCGCGCCCGGAGGGCTCTTTCGCTGCTCGCTCCTTCGGCAACGCCGTCCACGGCTCGCTCCAGATCCTGGCCGATCGCATGGCAGCGGGCGAACTACACGCTCAGCTACTCGCCACCCTCCCCACCTGGCTCCCCCGCGTAGCGGCACTCCTGCGCGCAGACGGCCTCCCACAGACCACCGTCGAGCGCCTCGCCCACGAAGCCCTCGCCGCACTCCAACGGGTCCTCCGCGATCCCGACGGCCTCTGGCTGCTCGCGCCCCACCCCGGCGCCGCCAACGAGTTCGCCCTCACAGCGTGGACCGCGCCCGCCCCCGGCGCCGACCAAACCGCATCCCGGCCTGCCTCAGTCCGCGCCGACCGTATCTTCCACGCCGGCGCAGAACCCCATGCCCCCGGGGACAGCACTCTCTGGATCATCGATTACAAGACATCCGCTCACAGCCCCGCAGGCATCGAGCAATTCCTTCGCGACCAGCGCACAGCATACGCTCCGCAGCTTGAGGCCTACGCCTGCCTCCTGGCCCCAACGCAATCCAAGTCGGCCGAGCAGGTCCGCCTGGCGCTCTACTTCCCCGCCATCCCGCATCTACTCTGGTGGACCGCAGGCAGCGCGCCAACCCACGAACCTTGAACCCTGACCCCTGAACCTCAAAGCCATCAAGCCCGCGACGGGTTGTTGTGCCGAACGTCCTTGCCCCGCACCCAGAAGATCACGTCCTCCGCAATGTTCGTCGCATGGTCGCCCACCCGTTCCAGGTTCCGTGCAATGATCAGTGCGTTCAGGCTCTGCGGCGTCAGTTCCGGCCTCTCTTTGATCAGCGTACTCAGCGAGTAGAACGCCGCGTCGTTCATCTCGTCCACCTGGTCGTCCAGCTTCAGCACGCTCTGTGCCATCTCTGCGTCGGCCTCGATAAACGCCTGCAGCGCCTTGCGCACCATCGCCGCCGACAGCGAAGCCAGCTTGGGGATATCCACCGGCAATTCGATATTGGCGAATGCGCCCATCTCGCGGATCCGCACAGCGATGTTCACGGCCTGGTCGCCCACCCGCTCCAGGTCCGCGTTGATCCGAATCACCGACAGGATGAACCGCAGATCGATCGCCATTGGCTGTTCCATCGCCAGCAGGTCCAGCGCCATCTGGTCGATCTCGCGCTCCAGGCGGTTGATCACCGGCTCCGACTGGAACACCAGCTCGCAGATCGAAAGATCCCGCGTGCGATACGCCTCGATCGAGCGCTGGATGGCCTGTTCTGCCATACCCGCCATAATCAGCAGCCGCTCCTTCAGATCGTCCAGGTTCTGTTGAAATTTTATTCGAGTGGCCATTATCCAAACCTGCCCGTAATGTAATCTTCCGTCCGCTTGTCCTTCGGGTTGGTAAAGATTCTGTCTGTCGAATCGAACTCCACCATCTTGCCGTTCAGAAAGAACCCGGTATTCTCCGCGACCCGCGCGGCCTGCTGCATATTATGGGTCACAATCACAATCGTATACTGGCTCTTCAACTGGAAGATCAGGTCCTCGATCTTCGATGTGGACACGGGGTCCAGCGCGGACGCCGGCTCATCCATCAGCAGCACCTCGGGGTCCACCGCCAGCGCGCGCGCAATACACATGCGCTGCTGCTGCCCGCCGGAGAGGCTCGCGCCGGACTTCTTCTTCAGGTCGTCCTTCACCTCTTCCCACAGTGCAGACGCCTTCAGGCTCCGTTCCACCGTCTCGTCCAGAATCGCCTTGTTGCGAAACCCGTTCAGCTTCAATCCGCTCGCCACATTGTCGTAGATGGACATCGTCGGAAACGGGTTCGGCCGCTGGAACACCATCCCCACCCGGCGCCGAATCGTCACCGGCGACGCATCCTTGTAGATGTCGATGTCGCCCATCTTCACCACACCGGACGCGCGCGCAATCGGGTTGGTCTCATGCATCCGGTTCAGGCAGCGCACAAACGTGCTCTTGCCGCAGCCAGAGGGCCCAATCAGCGCCGTCGCATGGTTCGCGGGGATGTTCAGGTTGATGTCCTGCAGCGTGTGTGTCGTTCCGTACCACGCGTTCAGGTGCTCGACGTTGATCCCGACTCCCACTTAGCTTGCCCCCTTCAGAATGCCGCGACTTGCATAGATGCGCACCAGCGTCACAGCCACCATAATCATCACAATCAGCACCAGTGATCCCGCCCATGCCAGCCGGTGCCACTCGTCATACGGCGACATGGCATAGATATAAATCTGCAGCGGCAGCGCCGCAATCGGCTCATTCAGCCGGAAGCTCCAGAACTGGTTGCCGAACGCGGTAAACAACAGCGGCGCCGTCTCTCCAGCAACGCGCGCAAACGCCAGCATGCAGCCCGTAATGATGCCCGGTGACGCCGTCTTCAGGCTTACGGACATCACCGTGCGCCACTTGGGCACGCCCAGTCCCAGCGCAGCTTCGCGGATCGCGTGCGGCACCGTCGCCAGCATCTCCTCCGTCGTCCGCGTAATCGTCGGCACCATCATAATGGCCAGCGCCACGCCGCCTGCAAAAGCGGAAAAGTGGCCGCCCACATGCAGCCAGACCCCGGTCGCATCCACTGAAAACGTCATCGGAATCTGCAGCGCCGGTGGAATATTCAGTGCCATCAGCGGCGCCAGCAGATGGCGGAACGGATACAGGAACCAGAGATGGAAGTCTTCCGGAAACACCAGCATCGAGTAGATCGCGATGCCCATTACAATCGACGGCACTCCGTTCAGCACGTCCGCCGTAAACCGGATCGCTGCCGCCAGCAGCTTGCCGCGGCCAAACTCCGCCAGGTACACGCCCGCCGCAATGCCCACCGGAATCCCCAGCAGGCTCGCCAGCACCAGCACAATCCCCGACCCCAGGATGGAGTTGGCCATGCCGCCGCCGGGCTCGCCCACCGGCGCCGGAATATGGGTAAAGAATGCCACGTTCAGCGAGCTCGCGCCCATGTACACCAGGTACACCAGGATCGCCACCAGCGGCGCCACCACCAGCAGCGTACTCAGCACTGCCAGCCCGGTCACTGCATGGTTCACGGCATAGCGCCACGCGGAGTTCAGCCGCATCCGCCGGGACTGGAAGTCCATCGGCGCCCGCATTTCGCCTTCGCCGTTTGGCGGCGGTGTATGGAAAGCGTTCGTGCTCATCCGATCCTCGCCGGGGCGCCGCGCGTCACCGCCCACACCAGCGCGCGTGCGATCGCGTTCACCACAATCGTCACCAGGAACAGTGCCAGCCCAATCTCAATCAGCGCGCTCAGATACATGTCGCCCGTAGCCTCAGAGAACTCATTGGCAATCACACTCGCCAGCGTATACCCGGGCGCAAACAGGCTCTTCGAAATGTCCGGGTGGTTCCCGATGACCATTGTCACCGCCATCGTCTCGCCCAATGCGCGCCCCAGCCCCAGGATGATCGCGCCCACAATGCCGATGCGTGCGTTCCGCAGGACGCCGGTGCGGATCATCTCCCAGCGCGTCGCCCCCAGCGCCAGCACCGCCTCGCGCTGTGAGTTCGGCACCGCCAGCATAATGTCGCGCGTAATGGAAGAGATGATCGGCAGAATCATAATCGCCAGAATGATGCTGGCCGTCAGCAATCCCACCCCAAAGTTCGCGCCCTCGAAAAAGCCAGTCCAGCCGAGGTATTTGTACAGGAACGGACCCAACTGGTCGCGCATGATGGGCACCAGAACAAAGACCGCCCACAGCCCATACACCACGCTCGGAATCGCGGCCAGCAGTTCCGTCAAAAACGAGATCGGCGCGCGCAGCTTTTGCGGGCACAGTTCCGTCAGAAAGATTGCAACCCCCATGGCCAGCGGCACCGCCATCGCCAGCGCCAGCAGCGAGGTGGTCAGCGTCCCATAAATAAACGGCAACGCGCCGAAATCGCCGGAGACCGGGTCCCACGCGCTCCGCGTAAAAAACCTGAACCCAAACGCCGCCTGGCTCAGGTGCGAACGCGAAATCAGGATCTTCAGGATGAACAGCACGATACCGAAGATACTGAGCGCACACACCAGCATCACGCCGATAAAGATCCGGTCCGCTGTCCCGCCGCTACCCCGCGCCTGCAGAAACTGGCGAATCGGAGACGCTGGCCCCTCCGGCGCGACCGCCTCGGAGGCCTCGACAAAGTTCGTCATCGAGCGCATTGCCGGCGGACTGGGAGGGTTCGGGTCTTGCTCAAGAGACATAGACGGAGGAGTCACGATAGGTTTTGGCCCCACAATTTCGATCAGGCTGCCGCCAATTGCTCGACTCTGCAAAGAATTGTAGCTGGCGGCAAGAGTAGTGAAACACACAAGGCCCTGAATACGTCCGCGCGGCCCCATTCCCAGGGGCCGCGCCTGACCAACTTACTTACTGGATTTTCGCGATCGACTTGCGCTCCATATCCTGCACCTGCTTGGGCAGCGGAGCGTAGCCCATACCAGCGGCTTCGCTCTCTCCCTTGTCCAGCATCCAGGTCAGAAAACCCTTCACCGCAGCGCCCTTCGACGCATCGTTGAAGTGAACCGGGATCAGCAACCACGTGAAACTCGAGATCGGATAGGAATCCGCTCCCGCCGCGTTGGTGATGGAAATCCGATAGTCCGCCGGCATTGACTTCGCCGCAGCGGCCGCAGCAGCCGTCGCTCCGTCCGGAGTCGCCTTCAGAAACTTGCCGGACGCGCTCTTCACCGTGCCATACGCAATCTTGTTCGAAGTCGCATACACCAGCTCCACATACCCGAATGCGCCCGGAGTCTGCCGCACCATTCCCGCAACGCCCTCGCTGCCCTTCTGGCCGATGCCCGTGGGCCACTTCACCGCAGAGCTTGCGCCGACCTTACTGGCCCAGTCCGGGTTCACCTTGGTCAGATAATCGGTAAAGATAAACGTCGTGCCGCTCGAATCCGACCGGTACACCGGCAGGATCGACCGGTCAGGAAGATTGACACCGGGGTTTTCCTTCACAATCCTCGGGTCGTTCCACTTGGCGATCTTCCCCAGATAGACATCCGCAATCACTTCGCCGGAGAAGTTCAGCTCCTGGTTCACACCCGGAATGTTGTAGATAGGCACCACGGCGCCCAGTACAGTCGGCAGCATCATCGTCTTAACCTTGGCCTGCGAGATCTGATCGTTGGTCATGATCGCGTCGCTCGCGCCAAAGTCAACCGTGCCGTCCGAGACCTGCCGGATGCCGCCGCCCGAACCAATCGGCTGATAGTTGATGTGCACGCTGGGATGCAGCGCCGCATACTCTGTGAACCACTTGTTGTAAATCGGATTGGGAAAGGTGGCTCCCGCTGCATTGATGTTCTGCGCACACGCCACGCCCGCCACCATCGCCGTCAATACTGCCGCTATCCATTTCAATCTCACGCTTCTCTCCCGTGACCCAGGGCTCACAGCCTGTCCGGCATCGACTTGCTCGACGCGTTCGACCCTCGCTGTTCGCTATTGGATGTCTTCCATAGTGTCCCGCGAGTGTGTTACGGGAACGTTACATCGCTGTAAATGGGCGAATAAACCCTTTCCCCACAAGCCCGGAGCCTAGGATTGGGCCTTCGGCAGCGTCACCAGAAAGTTGCTCCCCGCATTCAACTCGCTTTCTGCCCGGATCGTCCCACCCTGCGACTCCACCATATGCCGCGCAATCGACAGTCCCAGCCCGGTCCCGCCGGACTCCCGCGACCGCGCCTTGTCCACCCGATAGAATCGCTCGAAGATCCGTCCCAGGTGTTCCGACGCGATCCCCTGGCCGAAATCGCGCACGCTGAACTCCACCCCGGCCGCCGGACTGTAGACCTCCCGCACGCTCACCACCACCCTGCTCTCCGCCGCTCCCCGCGCCCGTCCGTACTTGATCCCGTTCTCAATCAGGTTTCCCAACACCTGAAGCATGGAGTCCGTGTCCACAACCACCTCGGCCGCCGTCGTCTCGCCAATCTCCAGCTTCGCCTCTTCGTCCTGCACCAGCCCTCGCATCGCCGCCACTGCATCCCGC
>Ga0302157_10004207_pt1 | contig 15738 bp, 13 predicted proteins | sample I_Bog_N3_3_FD_193502 | JGI IMG/M metagenome (GOLD analysis project Ga0302157, IMG submission 193502) | Peat permafrost microbial communities from Stordalen Mire near Abisko, Sweden - I_Bog_N3_3 | ecosystem: Environmental > Terrestrial > Soil > Wetlands > Peat | place: Sweden: Abisko, Stordalen...
AGACGCGGGCGGACCGCCGCGGCGGTATTGATAAATGTGCGGAATGTTTTGGCGGAACACTCAACCAAACTCGCGGCTTAGCGGAAAATCACCGCAGGCTGACGTGATTCTGAGGGTTAGTGGTATAGATTAGTGCAGATATTTCCGGTGACCCGTTGCCACCCTCCAAGCGGTTTGTTTGCTCATCGGCTCGGACCATTACCAGTGTGAACCGTGGATGCATCATGTCCAGCAAAGACGATGCGCTGTGTGGTGGCGGAGCAGGCATTTGCGTTAATCTATGTAATCTGCGTAATCTGCGTCTAAATACTTTTGCTTTTACCATGCTCGCCATGCGACCCGGTCGATGACGCCGGCCGCCGGGCATTCGTCGTGACCTGGTCACGTCCGACGACAATGCCGGCGGCTCTGCCCGGTTTCACGCCACCCGCGGTCCCCGGCCTGCGTTGCGGCAAAGCAATACTTGCAAGGATTGAGTGTCTGTCCGGGAAGTCTTCAGCCCGCTGACAGAGGGCAGCCTCGCCCATGGATTGCGCGCCTGCCATGGCGCCTGCGGTCTGACAGCCGGCCCCGCTGCGGCACGATCACGATCGGTCCTGCCGGGCGCGCGAGTCCGCGATTCTTCACCACGAAGGCCCGAAGACACGAAGGACCTGGTCCGCCAACCCGGAGAGTCGTGGTTGGCCGGCAACCCCATTGACCCATCAGCTCTGCTTCGTGGCTTCGAACCTTCGTGGTGGCGAGTCCGGCGCTGCGAACCGCACCGGCAGCACCCACGGGGGCGGACTGCCCATGCCAATGGCTCGATCAGTTGCCGGACAGACACTGAGGCATGAACTATACAGAACGATATCGATGACCTGGCCGCGAATGGCCGGCCGATTCGTCGTGACGGGGGTTGTCACGGCGATCGCAAGCGGGAGAATGTTACCAGTACCGCAGAGGATCGTAGATCGATCACTCGCTGATTTCAGCGGGCACTTTATCGAGTCTTGAACTTGCCGCCTGGTGCCGCTGCTGAATGCCGGGACAAGCCCGGCCGTGACGAAAGGGGGCGACCGGCCGCCCCGCCCTCCGCACCACGCCCCCTACTTCTCCCCCTCCGTCAACCCGGACACAAACCACCGCTGCATCAGAACCACCACCACCACCGGCGGCAGCAAAGCCAGCACCGCGGTCGCCATCACGGCCGCCCAGTCCGCTTGCGTCTCCACCGCGATCATCTTGACGATCCCGATCACGATCGTATCCAGCCGCGGATCGGTCGCCACCAGCAACGGCCACAGATACTGGTTCCACCCGTAGACAAACAAAATCACGAACAGCGCCGCCGTGTTCGCCGCCGACACCGGCACCACGATATCCCAGAAAAACCGCAACGGCCCGGCCCCATCCATCCGCGCGGCCTCGATCAGCTCATCGGGAATGGCCACGAACACCTGACGATACAGCAACGTCGCGGTGGCCGAGGCGATCAGCGGCACCCACAACCCGGTAAAACTGTTGATCAGCCCGAAATCCGACATGACAGCATAGGTCGGGATGATCCGCACCTCGACCGGCAGCATCAACGTCAGAAAAATCAGCCAGAATGCGACCTGGCGGAACGGAAAGCGGAAGAACGCCACCGCGAAGGCCGACAGGCTTGATATGACGATCTTCCCCCCGGCAATCAGCAGCGCCATCCCCAACGACGTCAGCAGCATCCGCGGCGCGCCGCCGTGCCAGGCGCGCGCATAGGCGGCGAGACCATCCGCACCGGGCCACAACGACAGCTCCCCCCGAGCGATCGCGGCGGAGTCCTGGGTGGACCCGGCTAGAACAAGCCACACCGGCAGCGCGAACAGCAGCACCCCCAGACCCAGGATCGCATGCGCCAACCAGTCGGGACCGCGCCTCATGCGTCGCTCCGCCGGCCGAGGAAGCGGAACTGCAACGCCGTCAGCGCCACCACCCCCAGCATCAGCACCACCGACTGGGCGGACGACGACCCGATATCGAGGTTCACCACCCCGTCGCGATAGACCTTGATCACCAGCGTCTCGGTCGCCTTGCCGGGCCCGCCCTGGGTCAGCGCCTGCACCGTGCCGAACGTGTCGAAGGCGGCATAGACCAGGTTCACCACGATCAGAAAGAACGTCGTTGGCGCCAGCAGCGGAAAAGTAATGGTGCGAAACCGCCGCCAGCCCTTGGCGCCGTCGAGACGCGCGGCCTCGGTCACGGTACGCGGTATGGATTGCAGGCCGGCGAGAAAGAAAATAAAATTGTAGCTCACCTGCTTCCAGGCGCTGGCGAGGATCACGACCGTCAGCGCCTGCGTCCCGTTCAGATGATAGTCCCAGGCGATGCCGTGCCGGTTCAGCCAGACTCCCACCAGCCCGATCTGCGGTTGCAGCAGCAACAGCCACAGCACCGCGGCCATTGCGGGGGCGATGGCGTAGGGCCAGATCAGCAACGTGCGGTAAATCCCCCGGCCACGGATTTCCCGGTCGGCAAACACTGCCAGCAGCAGCGCGACCGCCATCGACAGCAGGCTGACCGCGGTCATGAAGACCACGGTCCGGCCGATCGAGTCGCGGTACAGCGGGTCCTCGAACAGGTCGGTAAAATTGTCCAGGCCGACAAACTGGCTGTGCAGGCCGAACGGGTCCTGGCGGGTCATGCTGGACCAGATCGCTTCTCCGGCGGGCCAGAGGAAGAAGAACACGGTCAGCAGGAACTGCGGCGCGACCAGCAGGATCGGCAGCAGCCGGTGGTGAAAGACCGTGCGCCGTTCCATCACCGGCAAAGACCGCTACCCGCCGACCGACTTCTGGAAGTCCCGCAGCACCCGGTTGCCGCGCTGCACCCCGGCATCCAGGGTCTGCTGCGCGGTCTGCTGGCCTTGCAGCATCTTCTCGGTTTCCTCGTAGAGGATGTTGCGGATTTCCGCCAACCGCCCCAGCCGCAGCCCGCGCGAATTTGCGGTCACCGTTCCGCGCGCCAGTTGCTGGATCGGCACGTCCGCCCCAACCGCGGTCTGATAATACCCGTCCGCCTTCGATTTTTCATAGCCGCCGAAGGTGACCGGCACGTAGCCGGTGGTCTGGTGCCAGTGCGCGTCCACCTCCGGCTGGCCGATATACCGCAGGAACTCCGCCACACCCTTGTATTCCGCCGGTGTCCGCTCGCGCGCCGTCATCGTCCACAGGCTGGCCCCGCCGATGATCGAGTTGATCGGGTGCGGATTGACCTCGGTATCGATCGGCAGCAGCGCCTCGCCCCAGCGGAATTTCGCATTCCGCACGATATCGCCCCGCCCAGCCGAGGACCCGAACCCGATCGCCGCCTGCCCGGAATAAAATACCGCGTCCGGCGCCGTATCGCGGCCGGTGTATTTGAAAGTCCCCTCCTGCGACATGTCCGCCAGCCGCTGCCACTGCTTTGCCTGCCCCGCGCCGTTGAATTTCAGTTCGGCGTCCAGACCATCGAAGCCGTTCGATTTGCTGGCGAATGGCAGGTCGTGGATCGCGCCGAACTGCTCCAACTGGACCCAGATCAGCCACGACGAGGTGACCGGGATCGATGCTGCCTCCTTCGCCTTGATCGCGCGCGCGGCGGCGACGGTGTCGGCCCAGGTCGCCGGCGGCTTTTCCGGGTCCAGCCCGGCTTTCTCGAACGCGTCCTTGTTGTACCACATCACCGCGGTCGAGGAATTGAACGGCATCGAGGCCTGCCGCCCGTCCGACAACGCATAGTAGCCGCGCACGCCGGGGATATACAGCGCCGGGTCGAGCGCGACCCCGGTCTCCTGCGCCAGTTGCCACACCTGCTTGGTCGCGGGGCCGGCGGCGAGCATCGAGCCTGTGCCGACCTCGAAAATCTGCACCAGGTGCGGCGCCTGGTTGGCGCGCCAGGCGGCGATGGCAGCGGTCAGCACGTCGGCGTAGCCGCCTTTATAGACCGCCTGGATCTCGTAAGCCGACTGGCTGGCATTGAAGCCGGTGGCGATGCGGTTGATTTCTTCGCCGTTCGCGCCGGTCATGGCGTGCCACCAGACGAGTGGTGTCTTCGCCGCCTGCGCCGCGACGGGCGACGCTGCCAGCGCCAGGGAGCCGGTCAACAGGGTTCGACGCTTCATGCCAGGTTTCCTCGCGGTGGATCGTGCCGTCGCGGCCTATAGGAGCCGCGTTGCCATCCTATTACGACGGGATGACACAGCGGTGAAGGCAGGGGACACGGGGTGGCCGCCGTGATAGAAACTGACCGCCGGGAACAGGAGAACGCCGTTGTCCAAACCGCGCCGCACGCGCTTGTTGCCAGCCCGGCGGCCGGGGATCGAGCCGCCGCCGGTGCCGACGGTCAGTTCGGACCCGGTGCCGGAACCGCCCGCCGAGGCGCCGGAGGATCAAACGGAGGCCGCCATCCGTCGCATGGTGGAGGCCGCCTATAGCTGACCGCCGGCCCTACCGGCGCGCGCGGTTCGGCGGCTCCGGCTCCGCCACAGCCTCCCGAACGGCGCGCTTGGCGGCGAGCGCCTGTTGCAGCATGCCCTGGAGCCGGTCGATCTGCTCCTGCGAGGGTGTGTCGCTGAGCAGGCCGCGGACATAGCCCACGACGTTGTCATACCCCTGCGTGGCGACCTGGTCTTCCATGCGGTTTCTGAGCGTGTTCGGCAGCGGCTTGACGGGCTTCATCATCACAAACCTCCATTCCAAAGACCTTTCATCGCTCGGTTTCAATACATTGTAAATGGTTAATGATCATTAGGAATCCGGCGCCGTTCGGCTGTTGACAACCAAGGCCGTACGCCATCGACTAAGGCCAGCGCAGTGCGGGCGGGATGAACCACCATGATGACACCGGTTGACGTTCTGATCATCGGCGCCGGCGCGTCCGGCGCGGCCGTGGCCTGGAGCCTCGCTGACACCAAAATGCACATCCTGTGCCTGGAGCAGGGCGACTGGACCAACCCCGCCGAATATCCCACGACCGGCCGCGACTGGGAGGCCAGGCAGTTCGCCGATTTCAACGCCAGTCCAAACCGGCGCGCGCGTGAAACGGACTATCCGATTAATGAGGACGACTCGCCGATCAAGGTCGTCAACTTCAACGGTGTCGGTGGCGGCACGGTGCTGTACGCCGGGCATTTCCCGAGGTTCCATCCGTCGGATTTCCGGGTTCGCTCGCTCGACGGAGTCGCCGATGACTGGCCGGTCGATTACGCGACCCTGGAACCGTTTTATGCCGAGAACGACCGCATGACCGGCGTATCCGGCCTCGTGGGCGATCCCGCCTATCCGCCGAAACCGGCCGTCATGCCGCCGTTGCCGCTGGGCAAAGCCGGCACCGTGCTGGGGCGCGGCATGAACAAGCTGGGCTGGCACTGGTGGCCGTCCGACAGCGCGATCGCCTCGGTGGATTACGAGGGGCGGGGGAAGTGCATCAACCTCGGTCATTGCATCGCCGGCTGTGCTCAGGGCGCCAAGGCGAGCACCGATATCACCTACTGGCCCGTGGCGATCCGAGCAGGCGTTGAATTGCGGACCCGTTGCCGGGTGCGCGAGATCACCACGGACGAACGCGGCATGGCGTCCGGTGTGGTCTATTACGATCGCGATGGCGTCGAGCACTTCCAGCCCGCGCATGTCGTCATCATCGCCTGCAACGGCATCGGCACGCCGCGGTTGCTGCTGAATTCCGCCTCGGCTCGCTTTCCCAACGGCCTCGCCAATTCCAGCGGCCTGGTCGGGCGGAATCTCATGTTTCACCCCTATGCCCGGATTTACGGCTATTTCGATGCGGTGCTCGATGGCTACAGCGGGCCGGGAAACTGCATCTGGAGCCAGGAGTTTTACGAGACGGACCCCGAACGCGGGTTCGTGCGTGGTTACACCTTCGAGTTCAATCGCGGCCAGGGGCCGGTGATGGCCGCGGTGCAGGGCATGGCGACGGACCGGCTGCCCTGGGGCGAGGACCATCACCGCGCGTATCGAAAGCTGTTCTGCCACCGCACGGGTGTGGTGGCGATCTGCGAGGACTTGCCGGAAGCGCACAACACCGTGACGTTGGATCCGGTGCTGAAGGATTCCAACGGCATTCCGGCACCGAAAATCACCTACACCCTCAGCGACAACAGCCGCCGCATGCTGGATCACGCGACGGCTCGGGGGCGGGAGATACTGGCGGCGGCGGGGGCGTATGATATCGGGGTTGAAACGCCGATCACCGAGGGCGGCTGGCATCTGATGGGCACCGCGCGCATGGGCACCGATCCGGAACGATCGGTGGTGAACGAGTGGGGGCGCAGCCATGACGTGAAGAACCTGTTCATTGTCGATGGCAGCATTTTCGTCACCTCGGCTGGAGTGAACCCGACGCGGACCATCCAGGCGCTGGCGCTGTATATCGCTGACCAGATGAAGCAGCGGCTGGCGACGTTGTTCGATTGAGGTGACCAGGTTCCAATTGCCAGCGCATGGTTGCCGTAACCGGAAATTGTCCCCTGTTCGTCAGCAGCATATTGTTGCGCGTGGGTCGATATTTTCTGAAAGCAAATGAACGGGATGCGGTGATGGGCGGTTGCATTTCGGGCCGGGAGATCGGGCGCGGGTTTGCGATCGCCAAAACGGTGGATTTTGGGTTCGTGGAGAAAATTTGCGAGACCCCATCGGCCTATAAATACCGGCACACCGAAGGGTATCGTTGTCCGACGCAAGACGATCGTCGTTGGCGAATAGGCCGCCGGCCCCTACGCACGACAGCCGCCTGAGCGGTAGCTTCGGCTGCATACCGGCTGGCATCCCTTCTGGGGACCCCGGCGCCCGCGATGGTCTGCTGCGTTTATTCACCACAGCGCGGTCTTTGGCCGCATCCAAACCGTTGGTACGGCGCCCCGTCCTCAATCCTGATAGCCTGAGTTTTGCAAGAACGAGCAGACCCGGAAGCGGGGGACGCCGTGAACCCGTTCTTACACAGTCGTCGGTAAGCAGGACGACACCGGGTTTCCCAACGTCATGGCGGGCGCAGGCCCGCCATCCAAGACTTTCGCACGTGCAGCCACGCAAGTCATGGATCGTGCGCCTTCGCGCACCATGACGAGCAAAGCAATGCCGTCGCCCAAATTACCGACTGCTGAGCAGGGCCTGTCAGGTATCAACCGCTCGATCTGGGTGATTACTGGGACAGATCGTATAGTTCCACTCCCGGTGAAATGGATCCCGGACGATATTGATTGCGGCCATCTCCTCATCTGAAACCGTGCTGCCCTTCGGATAGAAGGTCGGGTCAAGCTCGCAGCGCACCGTCAAACCGGTCCTGGTCGTGGTGGCGCCGATCAGGTCTACAATCACGCGGTCGCTCACCAGCGGCCTGGCCCGCCAGTTCATGCTGATGAACGAGAACAGCCGGTGCTCAATCCTGTTCCACTTGCTGGTGCCGGGTGGCAGATGATGCACGACGATCTTGATGCAAGGTTCGTTCGCCAGGGCCTGCAACTCGCGTTTCCATAGCGTCTCGCGAGAGCCATTGCTGCCGCCACCGTCCGCCGTGATCGTCAGATATTCGGCTTGCGCATAGAGAATTCGGCCGATTTCGAGCCACCACCGGCGGATCGTGTTGACCGCGAAGGCAGCCGTGTCGTGGTTTATCCCAACACTGACCCAACCCGTATTCGTGGTCAGGTCGTAGACCCCATACGGTACCGCGCGGCCCAGTTCCTTGATCGGAAAGTCATGCATCTTGACCGCGTCGGGGTTGCCCTGCGGACGCCACGCCCGGTCATTATTCTTGCATGGACCAACCAACTCCTTCTTCTTCGTATCGATCGAGCTGACCGGCTGGTGCGCCGCCATCGCCGCAGACACGCTCTTGTTGATGTGCTGAAACTGCGCGTCCCGGTCCTCGTGCTCGGCGCCTTCCTCGGTTTTGCGGGTGCCTTGCAGGCTGAATTTCTCCGCTCGGAGCCGTTGCCCGATGGCGGTGCGGCTGACGTTGTGCCCCATCGCGGCCAGTTCCGCCGCCGGCACGCGCAGGCTCTTGCAGGTCCAGCGCAGTGGCGACATCGGATCGCCCCGCTCATCAGGCTCGACCAATGACAACAGGCAGGGCAACAGCCCGGGATCCGTCACCGGCGGGGCCTTCGACCTCCACCCCGGCGCCGCACGCGCAGGGCATCGAGCGAACCTTCCGCTGCGAGGTCGGCAAGGCCGCGCCCGATGGTACTCGCCGCAACCCCGGTCGCGCGGACGACGGCCGCGATACCGCCGTAGCCGGCCAGGCGGGCTTCTGTGGCAGCCAAAAAGTGGCGCTCCCGCTCGTCCAGATGCGGTGACAAGGACGCAAAGCGCGCCCGAATCGGCGTGGGGTCGATCATTCGGCCAGGATAAGATCGGGCCATTCATCTGAGAATCGCCCTCAACGCTCAAAGACGAACCCGATTCGACTGTTTCCGGACAGGCCCTAAGCGGAAAATCACCGCAGGCTGACGTGATTCTGAGGGTTGGTAGTACAGAGCTCGCCAGCAGCCGCAGAGGTTCAGGCGCGAACAGACCGTCGCCAGCCCCGGAAGCCCGAGCGCGACGATGAAGCTCAGCTTCGCAATGCCTGCCTGGCCACACCGGCGAGCCATCCGGCCGCGGCGGGCAGAATCGAGTCGTTGAAGTCGTAGTTGGCATTGTGCAGGTCGCAGCCGCCCTCCCCGGGGCCATTGCCGATCCAGACGAAGGCGCCGGGACGCTGTTGCAGGTACCAGGCAAAATCCTCCCCGGTCATCGCCGGCAGCAGGTCGCGCCGCAGCGGCAAACCCGCGCCGAGGGCCGCCTCGGCCGCGAGATCGCGTTCCGCCGGGGTGTTGGCGGTGACCGGGTTGCCGCGCGGGATCTGCACCTCGATCGTGACATCGAAGGTCTGGGCTACCCCGGCGGCGATGCGGTGGATCGCCGCCTCGACCTGGTCGCGCACCGTGTCGCTCAGGGTGCGCATGGTGCCGCGCATCGCCGCCTCGCCGGGGATCTGGTTCGCGGCGCTGCCGGCCTGCATGGTTGCGATCGTGATGACCGCGCTGTGCAGCGGATCGACGTTACGGGACACAACCGACTGCAACGCCAGCAGCAGATGCGCCGCCGCCACCATCGGATCGCGGGTCAGATGCGGCAGCGCGGCGTGGCCGCCGTGTCCGGTGATGGTGAAGGTCAGCCGGTTGCCCGCCGCCATCACCGCCTGGTCGTGCACCGCCACGGTGCCGGCGGCCAGGCCGGGCCAGTTGTGGTAGCCGAAGATGCGCTCCATCGGGAACCGCTCGAACAGCCCGTCGGCGATCATGGCTTTGGCCCCGCCCCCGCCTTCCTCCGCCGGCTGGAACACGAGCTGCACCGACCCGGTCCAGGTCGGATCCTGCGCCAGCAGCGCCGCCGCGCCCAGCAGGGACACCGTGTGGCCGTCGTGGCCGCAGGCGTGCATGACACCCGGGTTTTGCGAGGCGTGCGGCACGCCCGAGGTCTCCTGGATCGGCAGCGCATCCATATCGGCGCGCAGCCCGACGCTGCGGTTGGAGCTGCCGCGGCAGAGCGTCGCCACCACGCCATAGCCGCCAATGCCCGAGACGAAGGGCACGCCCAACTCCGTCAGGCGCGCCTGCACGAAGGCCGAGGTCGCCTTTTCGTGCAGGGTCAGCTCCGGGTGTGCATGCAAATGGCGGCGCCACGCGGTCAAGGTGGCGGCAAGCGTCGTATCCATCCTGGCTCCCGTCCAACGCGGACCCGTCTGGGTAGCCGGTCCCGGCGGTGGCGGCAACACCAACATGCTTGCCTGTGGCAAGCGGCCGTCCGATGAAGCCGTATGTCCCAGGATCCAAAACCACCCAGGCCGCCGACAAAGCCCAGCCCTGCGGTCAAGACGGCTCGTCTGGAACGCGAGGCGGCGGCGCTGCGCGAGAACCTGCGCAAACGCAAGGTGCAGGCCAGAGCACGCGAGAAGCCGCCACAGGATTGATCCGGACGGCGGGTCTGCCATGAAATACCGCAAACGTTGCGCGCCGCGCCTTGCGACCGCTGCACCACTCTGCTAGAGGCCGCCGCTCGCTCATGTCCAGAGTGTGACCATCCCGCGTCCTCGGTTCGCGTCGTTATCGGTTCGAGTCGGGGGGCCTAACCGAGTTGCAAAGAGAAGCGTTGTCCCATGGCCGTACCCAAGAGAAAAACGTCACCGTCCAGAGCGGGCATGCGGCGCAGCCACCAGGCTCTGCCCAGCCAGGCGAATGCCGAGTGCAAGAACTGTGGCGAGTTGAAGCGTCCGCACCATGTCTGCAGCCATTGCGGCTTCTACGATGGCCGCGAGGTGGTCGCCGCCGGCAAGCCGCTTCGGGGCGCCGTTCGGGCCTGATATGGGCACTGGCGTGACCTCCGTACGCCCTTGAACCCTCCATTCACGCTGGTGGTCGATGCCATGGGCGGCGATCACGCGCCGGGCATGGTCATCGACGGGCTGGAGATCGCCGCGGAACGTCACCCCACGGCGCGCTTCCTGCTGGTCGGCGACGAAACCCGGCTCAACCTGCTGTTGTCGAAAAAACGCCGAGCCAGAGCCGCTTGCACGGTGCGGCATGCGCCGGATGTGGTGAGCAACGACCTCAAGCCCACGGCGGCGTTGCGGATGCGGCAGTCCTCCATGCGAATCGCGATCGACGCGGTCGCGACGAATGAGGCATCGGGGGTGGTGTCGGCCGGCAATACCGGCGCGCTGCTGACCTTGGCGAAGATCGTGATCAAGACCCTGCCCGGCCTCGACCGGCCGGCGATGGCGGCAATCGGTCCCTCGGCACGCGGCGACGTGGTCATGCTCGACCTTGGCGCCAACGTGCAATGCGACGCGCGCAACCTGGTGGAGTTTGCGGTGATGGGCGATGTGTTCGCCCGCACCGTCCTGGGCCTGACCGCGCCGACGATCGGGCTGCTGAATGTCGGCTCCGAGGAGCTGAAGGGCGACGACACGCTGCGCCAGGCGGCGGAAATCCTGCGCGCCAGCCATATCGGCCCGCAATTCCACGGCTTCGTGGAGGGCCACGACATCGCCGCCGGCACCACCGATGTGGTCGTCACCGACGGGTTCACCGGCAATGTGGCACTGAAAACCGGCGAGGGCGCGCTGAAGCTGATCGGCGACCTGCTGCGCCAGGTCTTCTCCAGCGGCATCGCCGCGAAGATCGCCTATCTGCTGGCGCGTCCGGGCCTTGACCGGCTGCGGGAGTGGTTGGACCCGCGCCGCTACAATGGCGCGGTGATGGTCGGGCTGAACGGCGTCGTGGTCAAATCGCACGGCGGCACCGACGCCAAGGGCTTCGCCCATGCCGTGGACGTGGCGATGGACATGGTGGTGCACCGCTTCAACGACCACATCCGGGAAGATCTGGCGCGCATCGGGCTGGACAAGCGGACAGCCCCGGACAAGAACGGCACGCCGCGCCTCGCCACCGCCTGACCTCACCCCTTTCCGGGAACATTGATGTCCATCCGCTCCATTCTCGCCGGCGTCGGCGGCTATTTGCCCGAACGGGTCGTGACCAACGACGAGTTGGCGCGTACCGTCGACACCACGGATGCGTGGATCCAGGAGCGGACCGGCATCCGCCAGCGCCACCTCGCCGCGCCGCATGAGACAGCGGCCTTCATGGCCACCGAGGCCGCGCGTCGGGCCCTGGCCTGCGCCGGGGCGACGGCTGCGGATGTGGACGCGATCATCCTGGCGACCAGCACGCCGGACCAGGCGTTTCCCGCGACCGCGCTGCGGGTGCAGGCGGCGCTGGGGGTGACGAAGGGCTTCGGCTTCGACCTGTCGGCGGCCTGCGCCGGCTTCATCTACGCCTTGTCGGTCGCCGACGGCCTGATCCGGGCGGGGCAAATTCGGGGCGCGCTGGTGATCGGCAGCGAGGTCTACTCGCGCATCCTGAACTGGCAGGACCGCGGCACCTGTGTGCTGTTCGGCGACGGCGCGGGGGCCGTGTTCGTGCACTCGGGGGAGGGTTATGGGTCCGCCGACCAGGGCATCCTGTCCACCCATATCCACGCCCAGGGCACTCTGGGCGACATTCTGTATGTCGATGGCGCCGTCGGCCGGTCCGACAAGCCCGGCCACCTGGTGATGAACGGGCGCGAGGTTTTTCGTCATGCCGTCACCCGCCTGTCCGAGGCGGTCGACGAGGCGCTGTCCGCCAACGGCCTGACCCGCGCCGATGTGGACTGGCTGGTGCCGCACCAGGCCAATCGCCGGATCATCGACGCCATGGGCAAACGGCTGGGGCTGGCGCCGGAACGCGTCGTGGTGACGGTCGAACGGCATGCCAACACCTCTGCCGCCTCGGTGCCGTTGGCGCTGGCCGAGGCCTGGAACGATGGCCGCATCCGCCGCGGCGACCTGGTGCTGCTGGAAGCCCTTGGCGGCGGCCTGACCTGGGGGTCGGCGCTGGTCCGGATGTGACGCAACCCGCATTGATGCGGGCAAGCCTCTGATCCTGAGCCATTTTCGACGGGAAATCCTTGACGGGGCGGCATCGTCTGCCTAGCGTCAGGCCATGCTCACGATTACCCGATCTCACCTGGCCGAAATGATCTATACCCAGGTGGGGCTGTCGCGCAACGAATCCGCCGATCTGCTGGAGGCGGTGCTGGAACGCATGTCCGTCACCTTGGAGGGTGGTGAAACCGTTAAGATCAGTGGCTTCGGCACCTTTTCGGTGCGCCAGAAGGGCCGCCGGGTGGGGCGCAATCCGAAAACCGGAGAAGAGGTGCCGATCCTGCCGCGCCGCGTCCTGGTCTTCCGGCCCAGCCACGTCCTGAAGGCTCGGATCAACGGCGGGACGGCGGAGGAGGGTGACGACGAATGAGCGGGCTGCTCGACACGGGCGATTTCGACCCGGTCTCCGGGCGGTCCCGGCCGAAGAAAGCGCCCAACGCGTTCCGTACTATCAGTGAGGTGGCGGACGAACTGCACATCCCGCAACACGTGCTGCGCTTCTGGGAGAGCAAGTTCACCCAGGTCAAGCCGCTGAAACGCGGCGGCGGCCGGCGGTATTACCGGCCGGATGATATCGCGCTGCTGCGGCGGATTTCCGATTTGCTTTATATTCAAGGCTATACGATCAAGGGTGTGCAGCGCCTGCTGCGCGAGGGCGGCGGCCGGCTGTCGGACGACATCCCCCCGCCCACACCCGACGAACGCGCCGCCGCCGAGGCGGAGCGCCAGGACGCGGAAGCGGAGATGCTGATCCCCGGCCTGACCCTGGAGCCGACCCCTGCCCCGCCCCCGATCCGCCCGCCGGTCCGTCCGCGGACCGACGGCGACATCGAGCGGCTGCGGTCGCTGCTGAGCGAGACCCTGACCGAACTCGAAGGGCTGCGAGCCCGCCTGCCGTGAACTGAGCCGCGCCGGCGCCACCCTGTGGCACGCCCAGCCCAGCTCTCGTCACGCCGGCCGACTTCTCGTCGTGGCCGGCGGCACCTTTCGTCATGGCCGGCCTTGTGCCGGCCGTCTATAACAGCCTCGCTGCCACGTGCGGAGACCGGATACCCCTCCGTCCCACCCCTGACAACGGACGAAACGGCCATGGTTCCCCGCTACACCAGACCCGAGATGGGCGCGATCTGGGACCCCATCAACCGCTACCGCATCTGGTTCGAGATCGAGGCCCTCGCCGCCGAGGGCATGGCCCGTATCGGCGCCATCCCGGCCGACGCCGCCCGCACCATCCGCGAAAAAGGTGGCGCGCTGGTCGCCCGCATGACCATGGCGGACGTCGAGCGGATCGACGCGATCGAACGCGAGACCCGCCACGACGTGATCGCCTTCCTGACCTGGCTGGCCGAGGCGATCGGCCCCGACAGCCGCTTCGTCCACCAGGGCATGACCAGCTCCGACGTGCTGGACACCTGCCTGTCGGTGCAACTGACCCAGGCCGCCGACCTGCTGCTGGCCGACATCGACGCGGTGCTGGCCGCCCTGAAGAGCCGAGCCCTCGAGCACAAATACACGCTGACCATCGGCCGCAGCCATGGCATCCACGCCGAACCGACCACCTTCGGGCTGAAACTCGCCGGCCACTACGCCGAATTCGCGCGCGGGCGGGATCGGTTGGTCGCCGCCAGGGCCGAGATCGCGGTGGCGGCGGTGTCCGGCGCGGTCGGAACTTTCGCGCATCTGGACCCGAGGGTGGAGGAATACGTTGCGGAAAAGCTGGGCCTGCGGGCGGAGCCGGTCTCCACCCAGGTGATCCCGAGGGACCGGCACGCGATGTTTTTCAGCGTGCTGGCGGTAATCGCGAGCGGGATCGAGCGGCTGGCCACCGAGGTGCGGCACTTGCAGCGGAGCGAGGTGCGCGAGGCCGAGGAGTTCTTCCATCCCGGCCAGAAGGGTTCCTCGGCGATGCCGCACAAGCGGAACCCGGTGCTGAGCGAGAACCTGACCGGCCTGGCCCGCATCGTGCGGGCGGCGGTGGTGCCGGCGCTGGAGAATGTGACGTTGTGGCACGAGCGGGATATCTCGCATTCGTCGGTGGAGCGGGTGATCGCGCCGGATGCCACGATCGCGCTGGATTTCGCGCTGGCGCGGCTGGCGGGGATGATACAGCGGCTGGTGATCCATCCCGAACGGATGAAGGCGAATCTGGAGAGTTTGGGGGGCGTGGTGCACTCGGGCGAGGTGCTGCTGGCGCTGACGCGGGCGGGAATTTTGCGGGAGGACGCGTACCGGATCGTGCAGCGCAATGCGATGGCGACGTGGGAGAAGCTGGGCACCCCGGGGGGGCGGTCGTTCCGGGACAATCTGGCGGACGATCCCGAGGTCGCGGGGCGGGTGCCGCCGGCGGTGCTGGATGCGGCGATGGACCCGGGGATTCATTTGCAGGCGGTGGAGTGGATTTTTGCCAGGGTGTTTGGATAAGAGCGAGGACAAACGTTGACCGCGATGGTCGACGTCATACATCGATTGGGCTGCGATCCGGAGGGATCACGCATGCGACTGGAAATCATGAACGTTCAGCCTTGGTTATGCAAATGAGTGTTGGAACTGTCGATGAAGGCGGGATCGCTGAGCATGGATATCTCTCCTATGCTCACGACGATCATGCTGATGTCCAGCGACTTATGTTCCACCTACGCGCGACAGAGCGATCTCTGGGTCTCGATTTCTGGACCGACGCCTCCATCACCGCCGGCGGACGGTGGAAAGCGGTCATCGATGACCAGATTGCACAATCGACGGTTTTTCTGCTTTGCATGTCTCCAGCCTATCTCTCTTCCTCATACCTCTACGACGTTGAGTTTCCGGCGATCGAAGCCAGGGTGCGATCCTCTGATGCGCTTATGGTCCCCGTCATTTTGCGTCCCTGCCCGTGGTGGGGGTTCGTGGGAGACTACCAGGCCGTACCTGTCAGAAACGGCCGTGTTATCCCCATATCGCAATGGCGGCCCAGAGATGATGGATATGACACGGTCATTTCCCAAATCGTCGAGGGAATACGGCACTTTCGGGCAACAAAGGAAAAGGACGGCATACAGAGGATATTGTTCCCTCGCAGGGACCCTGTTCCAATCATGCCTCCGGCCCCCGGGCATCATAAAATTCCTCCGCGAGACATTGAGCGGGCCGTGAGGACGGTGATCGCCAGACAACCCGCGAAAACAGTGTCCTGACTTGCCCCGGGCGGTGGCAAGTCGGAGCGATACTTGCGAAAACGGAGTATTTATCAACTGTCCGTTCGACAGCGAATAG
>Ga0302157_10004209_pt1 | contig 15734 bp, 9 predicted proteins | sample I_Bog_N3_3_FD_193502 | JGI IMG/M metagenome (GOLD analysis project Ga0302157, IMG submission 193502) | Peat permafrost microbial communities from Stordalen Mire near Abisko, Sweden - I_Bog_N3_3 | ecosystem: Environmental > Terrestrial > Soil > Wetlands > Peat | place: Sweden: Abisko, Stordalen...
GGCGACATTCAGCTTGGGAAGCTGACGTTCTGCCACTGAACTACTCCCGCTCGACGAGACGATTATAGCGCGGCTAGTTGGCGGCGTAGCGCGGGACAGCCTTACCCGCCGCAGAGAAGTCCTTCGTAACCGGGTCGGAGGGCAGCGCCTTGAGCGCGGAGACGACGCTTTCGGCGTTGATCGTCGCGCCGGCGAGCGTGGTGTGGGTGTGCGGGTCGCCGAAGAGCGGCTCGACCGCCGCGGGACCCAGCGCATCATAGCGGCGCGCGATGATCTCATTCAGGTCGAGCACCGGAACGTGCTCGCGAGCAGCGACCTGGCGCGTCCAGCCGGCATAGGTGTCGGCGTTGCGGACGATCTTGCCGTCCTGCCAGATCTTGCGCGGGACGAGCGTGCAGAGGATCGGTTTGCCGCCGCGCGCGCGGACGTCCTGGATGTAGCGGGTGAGGTACCAGCCAAAGGTGTGGACCGTCTCATGGCGATGCAGGAGCGGGTTCTGAATCTCAGCGGTCTCGTCACCAATGCCGGGCAGCGAGGCGCGGGCGCGAGTGGGTTCGTCGGGCGCGCCTGCATCGTTGTGGCCGAACTGGATCAGCACCACGTCGCCGCGCTTGATGAGCGGCAGGGTGTCCGCCCAATGGCCCTGCGTAATGTAGGTGCGCGAACTGAGGCCGCCGATGGCGCGGTTGACCACATTAATCTTGCTGGTGTCGAAGAAGCCCACGAGTGGCTCGCCCCAACCCATCTGGTTGTTGGCGCCGTCGCCGCGGCCGTTGCGCACGGTGGAGTCGCCAACCAGAATCAGCGAGGGAAGTTTCGGATTCTTCGGCACGGGAAGGTTGAGGTGGGCGTCAAAGGCAGGGTCGGTGTTGACCACCGGAATACCTACAGCCGGGTCCTCGATGACCATGCGCTTGATCTCGCTGGCAGCGAGCAGATAGCCGCCCACGCCGTAGTTGAAGCTGGAACCAGGCAGGTAGTAGGCGGGCTCGGCTCCGGTCTGCTCGATGCAGCCGAGGCGGCCGTCGGCATAAACGTGATGCAGCAGGCCGGCCCAGCCTTTGGCGATGGCTGGCTTGTAGACCTTCGCGTCGAGGATGCCTTCGTTGACGCCCCAGGCCATCGCATAGAGCATGAGCGCGGAGCCGGAGACCTCGGGAAGAGGATAGTCTTCCGGGTCGAGTAGCGATGCAGGCCACAGGCCGTCGGCGCGCTGCAACTGGAGGACGCGCGCGGACATCTCACGCAGTTGCTGAATGTAGAACGGCCGGTGCGGGTCGGCGGCGGGAAGGTACTCCAATGTGCGCACGATGCCGCCCATGACCCAGCCCTCGCCGCGTGACCAGAAGATTTTTTTGCCGTTGGGGCCGCGCTTGGGTATGTATGTCGCGTCGCGGGCGTAGAGGTGCTCGTCCTTGTCGTAGAGCAGATCCGAAGTCCGCTGCCAGTTGGTGTTCATGTAGTCGATGTACTTGTGGTCGTGGGTGGCTGCGGACATGCGCACCCAGACCGGCGGCGCCATGAAGAGCGCATCGCACCACCACCACGGGATGCGCGGATCATTGGGCCGCACGGTAGGCAGGTCGATGACAGAGTCCAGCCCAGTGCGTAACGGCGCGATCATCTCCGGTGTGGCTTTGGCCCTGGCCTTGAAGTAGAGATCGAGATAGACCTGGCCGATGCTCTGGTCGTCGGCCCCGGGCATGCGGCTGCGCACCGCCCAGTTGTACTGCGTAGCCATGGCGGTCATGGCGTCGCGATACTTGGCATCTCCGGTGGAGTCGGACGCGGCGAGAAAGCCGTCATAGAGCACGGCCCACGTCCAGTTGTGGTCGAAGTTGGGCTGAGCGACGGCGAGCTCCCAGTCGGCGACCTTGCGCGTGGCCTTGTCAATGGCCGCAGGGGTGAGCGCGGGCGAGAGGTCCGTTGCCAGCGGGCCGGGGTCCGCGGGCGCATCGCCGAAGTGGCGCGCGATGTCCCCGTCGATGCCCTTCTGCTGCGCGGGCGTGGGCAGCGGATAGGTGGGCGTGGTGGTTTGGGCGCCCGCTGACGCGAGAAGAAGTGTGCTGACCAGCAGCAGTCGCGTTGTCATTGTGCCCCTTCCGTGACGAGGTGGATGGAGCCCAGAATTCCGGACGGAATCGGCTTGACCTGGTCGAGGTCCTGCATCTGGAAGCGGTCGCCGTACTTGGCGATGAGCGGTTTGTAGTCGTGCGGCGGCAGCGCGGACCATGCGTTCAGCGCCGTGTTGTAGACGCGGATCTCAATGTGGTTCGCGCCGGGCTTGAGCAGCGAGGTCACGTCCAGCCGGTACGGCGGATGCCACAGCGCGCCCGCGGGCTTGCCGTTGACGGTGACCAGCGCAGCCTCATGCAAGGGCGGGTCAAAGTAGGCGTGCATCCCGGAACCGGTCCGTGTGACGCGCGGATCGGGCAGGCCGTTCGGCAGCAACACGGGCGGCTCGCCCGGATGCCATGGCATGGGCAGCGGCTCCCCGCCGTTGATTTGGAGATAGACGGCACTATGCGGCGCAGCGGCGAGGGTGAAGTCGCGTGCATAGACAGCTTCGCCCGAATAGTGAATCGTGGCCGGGTCGGCGGTCCAGTCGGTGAGCTTGGCCTCATCCTCAGTCTTGCCTGTGGAGGTGAAGGTCACCTTCCAGTCCGAGGACAGGTCAGCGAGATCTGTTCCGTGCTCCGCCGCAGGCTTGGCCTCCGAAGCATGATTGGATAGCAGGAAGATGCGCGACTCAAACGGAGCAAGATGAATCGTCTGACCGGCGACTGTTGCGGCCGAGGAGGCCGTGCTGTCAGGATCGACAGCGACTGCGTGCTTGTAGTCAGAGGCGAAGGTCGCGGTGAAATCCACGGGCTTGTTGCCGGTGTTCACCACGAAGTAGGTATCGCCGTCCGGCAGCTTGCGACGGATGAAGCCCAGAGCAGACCTGGTGGCATCATCCGCATCGGCGACGCGGAAGTCGGGAACGACGGCGCTCTGCATCGCCTTGGCGAGTGATGCATTGTCCGGAACGACGGCGATGGCCTCGCTCAGGTGGTCGATCTCAGGCGAGTTCTTGCCTTCGGCGTCCGTCTGAGGAAGATGACCGAGGGCGAAGACCTTGCCGCCGTGCGCGGCGAAGTCGTGGAGCTTGCGCATCGTCTCGACAGGAATGCGAACGGTGGGTGGCAGCACCAGAATCTGGTGCGTGCCGAGACCGACCTTGTTAATCGCGTCAGCATCAATGTAGTCGACGTTGTATCCGGCGTTGAGGATCGCGGACATCAGCTCCGGCGTGATCCAGCGGTTCATCACTCCGGTGATGGAGGTGTGGCCGGGGCCGAAGCTCGCCCAGGCATCATCCGTGGGAAGCAGGATCGCGACCTGGTTCGCAGGCTGGCCCTGGCGCAGCAGATAGCTCACGCGAGTGATGTAGGCGTTGACTGTGGACTCGACCGGCCACCATGGATTGTGGTCGTTGAAGCTGGCCGCGGCGTAGAGGCTCCAGCCAGGCTCAGGCACCTCGGGCGTTCCGTCAGGCATGCGTGGCGGTGAGTAGGGCCAGCCGTGGAAGCCGAGCTGATTCTCGCCCATGACGAAGTCGATGTCGGCCTCAGCCTTCATGTCCAGTGGCGTGGCGCGGAAGACCGGCGAGTGCAGCCAGGTGAAGGTCTCGCCCGAGGTGACCTCATGGCCGAAGACATGGTTCGCGGAGCTGGCCCAGCGCAGCGTGGACCACGCGCGCCACTGCGGGCCTTCGCCTTCGATCAGGCTGGCGCGGTTCTGTGAGGAGAAGCTCACCGCAGGTTCGCCGTAGGTCTGCGAGCGGAACTTCGTGTGGTGCGCGAGAGCCCAGTCATTAATCTGCGTGAGGTAGTTCTCATCGATCAGCTCGGTGAGCGTGCGTCCATAGTCGTGGCGAACAGTGTCCGCCGCGAGCGAGCCGCCGCCGACCAGCTCCGGCAGATGGGCCATCAGGTCGTAACCGCGGCGCTTAAGAAACTCGGCGGGAAGGTTCGGCGTCCAATCGGCGCCGTAGGCCTCGAGCGAGTCCGAGAAGATGGCATACGGCGGTGCGGAGCCGAAGGCGCTGAGCAGCGGCTCGCCGACGTTCTTCAGGTGCTTGGCGACCGCCTCATGCGAGAACGGATCGAGCACCCAGCCCTCGGCGTCGACGGAGGCGCGTTTGACCTCCTGTTTGGTGTGGCTGAGGACAAAGAACAGCGCAATGCGCGGAGCGGCAGCAGGCGCGACGGAGATGAGACCGTTCACACCGCCGGGCGTGGGCAGCGACTGCGCGGAGGCGGGGTCCCAGCCCACAGGCTGCTGGACGGCGCCGCGGCCGCGAGCAGGGCCTTCGGGAGCCTTGGGCAGCGGGCGCGGAGTGACGATGGCGGCGGAGAGGAAGTGTTCTCCCTCTTCCAGCGCGGGGCCGGTTACAGAGGAGGCGTTGGCTGGGATGGGCACCTCGACGGTGCGCAGCCGTGTGACAGCCTCGTCCAGCGTGATGGTCGGACCACCGTAAGGCCAGCCGGTGCAGAGCGTAATGTCGATACGCAGGCCGAGCTTGCGGCCCTCAATCTGCGCGTACTTCACGTCGTCGAGCATCTCCGGCGAGAGGAACGGGAGGTTTTTGAGGTCCTTCGAGGGATCGTCCAGCACTTCAGGGTAAACGAAGGCCAGCTCCGCGCCGCCGACTCCGTTGGCCTTCATCTGTTGGAGCTCGCGCAGGATCTCCGGCTTGACCACCGCAGGGCCGAACCACCACCAGCGAACCATCGGCTTGGCCTTGTCCGGCGGCGCGAGAAAGCCCTGGCGAACGGCGGCGATGCCCGGCGCCGGATGCGACGCCGGTTGCTGTGCGAGCGCGGCGGAGAGTGGAAGCAGCGTGAGGGCAAGAAGGCTGGTCGGGAACGTGAGTCGAATCATAGGAATGTCACCAGAAAGGCTGGACGTACCAGCGAACTGTATTCAGGCCCGACTACGAGTGTCAATAGGCAAACATTTTCCAATTGCGCTATCTGAAGGTTATGATGGCTGGCGGAAACAGGACCCCGGAGGGCCACCCAGGATGAACACCGAGATGAGGACACACACGAACCGGCTGCGGCAAACCAACCAGAACGCGAGCAGCCTCCTGCTGCTGGGAATGATGCTGCTATTACCAGACGTAGTGGCGCATGGTCAGGACGCAGCCGCGAAGCCAGTTCAGGACGGCGGCAGCTTCACCTGCGCCGCCAATCACCACGCCGGAGTGCAGAACCTCACGCCCAACTCGCTGTACAAGGAGGGTGGCTACGGATTCGACCTGTCCACCACTCCCAGCCGCATCGCCAAGGGCACGTGCAGCGGCGACAAGCCCTTCTACTTCTCCGCGCCCGCGACCGACGGCAACTACCAAGTGGTGCTGGATCTGGGCGGTCCGCAGGCCTCGCGGACAACCGTGCGAGCCGAGTCGCGGCGGCTGATGGTCGACAAGCTGACGCTCAAGGCCGGGAAGACGAGCCGCGTGACCTTCAACGTCAACGTGCGCACGCCGAACATCGTCGGTGCGCCCGCGGACGCCAACACCGTTCGCCTGAAGCCGCGTGAGATCGGCGTGCTGAACTGGGACAACAAGCTCACGCTGGAGTTCAACGGCGAGAACCCGAGCGTGCGCTCAATCTCCATTCATAAGATTGACGACGTTCCAACCGTTTACATCGCGGGCGACTCCACCGTCGTCGACCAGGACAAGGAGCCGTGGGCCGCATGGGGGCAGATGCTTCCGGTGTTCTTCGGCCCGGGAATCTGCATCGCAAACAACGCCGAGTCCGGCGAGACCATCAAGAGCTTCGTCACTGAGAGGCGGTTGGCGAAGGTCGAGTCCACGTGGCGAAAGGGTGATTACATCCTGATCCAGTTCGCGCACAACGACCAGAAGAGCGTTCCGATTCCGGAGTACAAGCAGCTGATGGAGCGCTACATCTCCGACGCACGCGCCGCGGGCGTTACGCCCATCCTGGTGACCGCGATGAACCGCCGCAACTTCAACGCCGACGGCACGCTGCAGATGACGCTCGGCGAGTATCCGCAGACCACACGCGATGTGGCCGCCGAACAGAAGGTCGCCTTGCTCGACCTGAACGCCATGAGCAAGACGATCTTTGAGGCGATGGGCGATGCAGGAACGCTGCACGCCTTTGTGCAGTATCCCGCCAACACCTTCCCCGGCCAGAAGCAGGAGATGAAGGACAACACCCACTTCAACAGCTACGGCGCCTACGAGCTGGCGCGGGCGATCGTGCAAAGCATCCGCGACCAGCACCTGCCGCTGGAGCCGTATCTGCGGCCGGGGATTCCGCCGTTCGACCCGGCGCATCCGCTCCCGTTCGCCGACTGGAGCCTGCCGATGAGCCCGTTCCTGACGACAGATGCGCCTTACGGGCACTAATCGACTTAGCTATGCGCGAGCCTCGCGGCCCACGCGCAGGTGGGCCGTGAGCCCGGGGTGTGCTCCAGGGTGGCGAGCTGGACGGCGAAGTTGCCTACGGTGGAGCACTCGGTGCCGGCGCGAAGGACTTCGAGGCCGGTGGCTTTGGCAGTCAGCGTGTTGAGCAACTCGTTCTGGCTGCCGCCGCCCATGATGTAGAGCTTGCGGAGGCGCTTGCCGGTAATGGCGGCGACGCTGGAGAGGACCTCGGCGTAGCGCGCGGCGAGGGAGTGGAAGAGGAAGGCGGCCATGGCGGGGGCGTTCGCGGGGCTGGGGTCAAGCTCCGGCAGGCTGCGGCGGTGGAGCTGCGCGTTGATGCGGTGAGGCATGCGGCCGCTGAGCAAAAGGTCGGGGTCGTCGACGTCGAGCGTGTACGCGGGGACGGGCGCGTGCGCGGCGGCGGCGACTAGTTGGGCGATGTCGAGGGCGGCGCCCTCGGCGGCCCAGGTCTCCATGCACTGGCGGAGGAGCCACATGCCGTTGACGTTTTTGTGGAAGCAGATGGCGCCGTCCGCGCCGATGAGGCTGGTGAAGTTCTCGTCACGCGCACGCTGGGAGTTGTTGGGCTGGGGTAGCAGCGTGCCCACGAGCGACCATGTGCCGGAGCTGATGTAGGCCCAGTCGTCGCCGGCGTCGGGAATAGCGGCGATGGCCGATGCGGTGTCATGGCAGGCGGGCGCGATAAGGCGTGTGGCTTTGTAAGCCGGCAGTGAAGCAAGTGGACCTGTGAGTTGGCCGATGTCCGTGCCGGGGTTGACGAGCGCGGGCATGGCCGAGGGCGGGATGTCGAGCTGGCGGACGATCTCGTCGCACCACTCGCCTGGCGAGTCTGCGGTCGGCATGGAGAGCAACTGCGTGTGGCTGGCGAGCGTGCGCTCGGAGACCGGGCGCGCGCCGAGCGTGTGCAGGATGAACTCGGGCAGGTTGAGCCACGGGAGAGCGCGGAGGTTGGCATCGTCCGCGAAGAGCTGGTAGGCGGTGTTGATACGCAGGATGCCGATGCCGGTGAGCTCACGCATACGCGCGGCGCTGATGCGCGCGTGCAGCGACGGTTCAGCAACGACAGTGCGTTCGTCGCGGTAGCAGAACGGAGGCGCGACAGGTCTGCCGTCGGGCGCGAGGCGGACGTAGTCCACGCCCCAGCCGTCGACGGCGATGGAGCGGATGCCTTCGGTGGCGATGGCGGCACACTTGCGCAGGCCTTCATGCAGGCCGGCGAGGATGCCGTCGAGGCCCCAGTGGAGGCCGTCGGCGGATTCGACGGCGGCGTTGGGGAAGCGGTGGACGAGCTGGATGTGCGGCTCGCGGCTTAATTTTTCATGGGCTTCGCTGTCTTTCCATCGCAGCAGCGAGACGCGGCAGCTTTCGGCGCCGAGGTCGATGGCGACGAGGGCGCGGGGGTCGGTGGGGGTGATGGCGTCGTTCATGACGATAGCGGTGAAAAAGTTTCAGGCAGCAGTGGTTCAACGAAGTGCATCGGGGTCCTTCGACTCCGTCCGGCGCAAAGAGCGCGCCGTACTTCGCTCAGGATGACAACATTTTTCCAACAATCAAAGATGCTACCGCAGGTAGGCCTCGGTGAGGCCGCCGTCGACGGGGATCAGGTGGCCGGTGGTGACCGGAGCGCGCGGGCCGCCGATGAAGAGAATCGCTTCGGCGCAGTCCTTTGGGTCGATGGGCACGTGCGTAAGCGTGCGCTTGGCGTAGAAGGTCGCGAGCAGGAAGCGCAGGTCGTCGTCGGAGGCGTTCTCTTCAAACGCAATGTTGTATTTCGTCAGCGAGGCCTTGACGCGGTCGCGGGGGAACATCGTGGAGCCCTTGACGACCGTGGCCGGCGAGATGCCGTTGACGCGCAAGAGCGGCGAGTAGGTGACGGCGAGCTCGCGGACGAGGTGCGAGAGCGCGGCTTTGCTGACGTCGTAAGCTTCGGTGCCGCGCTTGGGCACGACGGCGTTCGCCGAGCTGGTGAGCACGATGCTGCCGGGGATGTCCTGCGCGGTGAAGACCCTGGAGGCCTCGTCGGTGAGCAGGTAGTTGGCGGTGACGTTGATCTCGAGCGTGAGGCCCCACTGCGCGTCGGAGATGGTGCCGTCCGGCGACGACGGGAAGATGGCCGCGGTGTTGATGAGCAGGTCAAGACCGCCGAAGGCCGCGATGGTGGCTTCAAGCGCGGACTTGATGGCGTCGCGCTTGCGGATGTCGATGACGGTGGCGACGGCGCACTCCTTGCCGCCGATGGCCTTGCACTCGTCGGCGACCTTCTGCGCGGCTTCGAGCGAGAGATCGGCGACGACGATGTGCGCGCCGCGCGAGGCGGCGAGCAGCGCGGTCTCGCGACCGATGCCGCTGGCGCCACCGACGATGAGCGCGATGCGGCGCGAGAGCTCTTTTTCGGGCGGCTGGCGGCGGATCTTGGCCTCTTCGAGCGCCCAGTACTCGATGCGGAAGGCCTCGCTGGGCGGCAGAGCGACGTAGTTGCTGTGCACGCTGAAGGCCGAGGTGGGCGCAGCGGGGCCGGCCTGCGGCAGCTCCGGCGGGCACTTCTGGTCGTCGAGCGCGCCGGCGCCGTCCATCACATGGATGGCGTTGACGTAGAACTCGCCGGTGATGCGCGACTCGGCCTTGTTCTTGCCGAAGCTGAACATGCCGATGCCGGGGACGAGTACGACCGTGGGGCTGGCGTCGCGCATGGCGGGCGAGTCCGGCAGGGCGTGCGCCTTGTAGTAGGCAGCGTACTCGGCGCGGTAGGTCTCAAGCGCTTCGGCGAATTTGGGTTCGAGGTCAGCGACCCCGGTTGCGGGGTCCCAGTCCACGAAGAGCGGACGGATCTTGGTGCGGATGAAGTGGTCCGGGCAACTGGTGCCTAGATGCGCGAGCTGCTTTGCGGATTTTGAGTTAACGAAGTCCAGCACATCCGGCGCATCCGTAAATGTGCCCAGCACGCGCTGCTTGGCGGAGATGCGGCCGCGGATGACGGGCATGAGTTTCAGAGCGACGGCCTTGCGCTCCGCGTGGGAGCTGACCTTCGCGCCGCCGAAGCTGATTCCCTTCTTCTTCGCGTGCTCCTGCGTGAACTGGCCGAGCTGATCGACGATGGTGATGGTGTTGAGGTAGCTCTCGCGCTGGGTCTCGCCCCAGGTGAAGAGGCCGTGACCGCCGAGGACCACGCCGTCGCAGCCGGGGGTCTTGGCGACCGCGTCGCGCATCATCAGCGCGAGCTCGAAGCCGGGACGCTGCCATGGGACCCAGACCATCTTGTGGCCGAACTGCTGGTTGAACTCGGCCATCTTGGCGAGGCCGTTAGCCGAGGCTGCCAGAGCGATGGCCCAGTCCGGGTGCAGGTGGTCGACGTGCGGGAACGGCAGGAAGCCGTGCAGCGGTGTGTCGATCGAGGCCGCGACCGGGTTGTTGCCGAAGGTGCAGAGCGGATACATCGCGACGATCTCGTCCTCGCGCGCGACGCCCTTGTAGCTGTTGGCGAGCGCGAGCACCTTGTCGAGGTACAGCGTAGCGAAGCCGGCGCGCTGGATGCTGCCGAGGTCGCCGCCGGAGCCCTTGACCCAGAGGATCTTCTTCGTCTTGCCGTCGAGCGGGTCGACCTCGTCGATCTTGGAGCTGGTGTTGCCGCCGCCAAAGTTAGTAAGGCGGAGATCCGAGCCGAGCAGGTTGGAGCGGTAGCGGAGCAGTTCGGGTTCGTCGAGTTTGGAGGCGAGAGAGGAGTCCCAGCGGTCTTCAAGGAAGTGCAGCTTTGCGGAGGTCATGCGAATGCGGTCCTGTGCCATCTATAGGTTCGCCGGCGATTTGGCGGCCTGACCATTATCCGCCATCCGCGCCCGGGTTACCAATAGAGCAATGATTTCGTGAGTGAATTGTTAGTCCCTGCCGTCGCGGTGAGCGTGGCGTCAAGCGGCCCTGGCCTTCTTTACGGCCCTGCTCTTGACTGGCCGCGACGCGGGGACAGTCTCGGCCGCGATCAGCGGCACCGGAGGCTTGGCGATATCGACGGAGGCCTGCGACTCGACCGCCAGGTATTGGCCGATCATGTCCGCACGGATGGCACGATGGGCGACATAGTTGTAGGGCGGAACGGTTTCGCCGCGCAGCAGCGCCAGGCCGAGGTCGATGAGCTTGGGGCCGTAGAGGCCGACCTCGTTGGAGATCGATGCGATGGCAGGGCTGCCGGAACGCTGCATCTCGGCGATCATCTCAGCCACGCAGTCCTGGCCTACAACGGCGACGTGGCGCTCGCGGCGCAGCTCGCGCACGGCGGCGATGGCGCCCATGGCGCTGGTGTCGTTGGCTGCGGCGATCAGGATGTGCTTGTCCTTGGGATGGCGGTTGAGGAACTCCAGCACCACCTTGTGGCTGGGCTCGCGCAGGCCGCGGCCGTCGATACGGACGAAGGACTCCACGGGAAGATTGGGCATCCGCTGCTTGACGCCCTCAAAGGCGCCGGTGATGCGGCTCTGCACCAGTTGGCCGGCCTCTGCGATGTCCAGACCAACCATCCAATCCATCTTCTTGTCCCAGTTCTTTATCGCGAAGTCGGCGAGCAGGCCGCCGGCCTCCAGGCCTGCGCGGTAGTTGTCCACACCGAAGTAAGTGGCACGGGGGTGAGGGATATCGACGGCGATGAGCGGGATGCCGGCCTCGCCGATCTTGTCGGCGATGATGGGCGCGGCCTGCTCCTCGACCTGGAACTCGATGATGATGTCCACGTGCTCACGGATGAAGGTCTCGGCATTCTGGATGGCGGTCTCGGCGTCATAGCGGTTGTCGAGCACCATCAGGTCGACACCGACGGCGGCGGCGGCGGCGCGCAGGCTTTCTGTCACGGCCTCAGAGAACGGCATATCCGCGCTCTGGCCGCCGAAGCCGAAGAGCAGCTTGCGTGGGCGCGCGATGTGCCGGTACTGGCGGTCAGCGCCCTGACCCACATAGCCGCGGTGCACCAGCGTCTTGAGGATGCGGTAGACGGTAGTCTTGGAGATTTTCGTGCGCTTGTGGATAGCCTCCAGCACCATCGGCTGGTTCTCTGTCTGGAGGAGCTCGAGGATGTCGAGTGCCTTGGTCAGAACGGGAATGAGATACAGACGTCTTGCCTTGGCCCTGCCTGCCATAGTCACCTCACGTGCGGACCCATGATGCTAGATCAGGCTAAACGTTTCCACTGGCTGTTCCTCTAATGAATTAGAGTTTGACCAAGATATCACCTGAATCACAAATTAAGCGTAGGAACTTTGGCCGACAGCATTTCTCGCCTGACGCTCGTTGGTGATGCGCTCCACGTAGCCGCCCTCGCGCAGCGCCTGCAACGGATTGGCAGGAAGACCACGCAGGGTGCGCCACTCCTGCACCACAGGCCGCACGTCCTGCCAGAAGGCGCCGCGGAAGAGCTCTTCAGCCTCGACGAGCTTGCAGGCATCCTGCAGATGGGCAAGTTCTTCCTGGTCAATCAGCGCTGCCTTGGCGTAGAGTTCCTGCGCCGTGGAGACGGTCTGAACCATCGCCTCGATCTTGCCCTTCAGATTGTGGCTCTGGTCGATCATGAACGCCGGTGAGCTGTCCGTCTTGCGGGCGTACTGGTCGAAGAGCAGCTCATGGAAGATGCGGAAGACCTGGTAGGGATCGACGGAGCCCAGGGTAAGGTCGTCGTCGGCGTACTTGCGGTCGTTGAAGTGGAAGCCACCGAGGGCGCGGAGTTCCAGCAGCCACGCGACAATCTGTTCAATGTTGGTGGACTGGTAGTGATGGCCGGTATCCACCAGAACGCGGGCCTGTGGGCCGGCAGCGCGTGCCAGCTCCAAAGCCATGCCCCAGTCGGCGATGTCGGTGTGGTAGAAGGCCGGCTCAAAGGGCTTGTACTCGACGAGCATGGTCTGCCCGGGCGCCAGCGCGGCGTGGGTGCGGGCCAGCGCCTCCTTCGCCCAGCCGATGCGGCGGCGGATGCTCTGCGTGCCGGGATAGTTGGAGCCGTCGGCGATCCACAGCGAGACCTCCGCCGAGCCAACCGCCTTGCCTATCTCCACGGAGTCCAGCAGGTGTGCAATGGCCTTCTCGCGGACCTCTGCGCTGGGGTTGCAGATGGAGCCGTACTTGTACTCCAGCTCCTGAAAGAGGTTGGGATTGATGGAGCCGGCGCGGACGCCGGTCTTCTTCTCCAGGGCCTTGATGTTGTCTACATCCTTCAGGCCGTTGGGAAGGTCCCAGAGCACGTGCAGCGCCAGGGTCGGAGTGGTGCCGGTCAGGCGGTTGACCTCGGCGGCGTCAGCAAACTTCTCTTCAATGGTGGAAGCGGCTGCGGCCTGCTGGAACTTGCCAAATCGAGTTCCGGTATTGGCGAAACCCCAGGAAGGAATCTCGATGGCAAAGGTATCGAGGGCGCGGAAGATGCGTGTCCTCAACAGATCGGTAGACATAAAGTGTTTCACCTCAAGGGAGGACGCAGCGTCAAGTGCGACAGTTTCACGGCGGGATGATTATATGTATTGAAATTTGAGAAACGCAAGCGGTAGCGTGCGGCGTGCTGGCGATATCCGGCCACGCCCGCTGAGCTCCATTAGAGACATTGTTTCATGGTTTTGGTCCGCATCAGTTAGGATGGCTTCGCGACCCGGTGACAATCTGTTTCCGAACCGGGTGCGACCTCGCGAGGACCCATTGGGACCAAATCCGTTTCTAGGCGTCATCTTTCATTGGATTGGCGGCTTCTGCTCCGCCACGAACTTCATCCCCTTCCGCGGCATCAAACGCTGGTCGTGGGAGGTCTACTGGATCATTCAGGGCATAGCCGCGTGGCTGATCGCGCCGACGGTGCTGGCCTTCATCTTCGTGCCGCATCCTTACGCCATCCTGCAGGCGGCGCACCTTGCACCGGACGCGAGCCTGTTCTGGCCCATGTTCTGGGGCCTGCTGTGGGGTGTGGGCGGGCTGACCTTCGGCCTGGCCATCCGCTATCTCGGGCTGGGACTGGGTTATGCCATCGCGCTGGGCTTCTGCACCGGATTCGGCACGATTATTCCGCCGATCTACTACGGCCAGTGGCACGCGATTACGCATGAGTGGTCCGGGCAGGTCACGCTGATGGGCGTGGTTCTGTCGTTGATCGCCATCGGCGTAAGCGGAGCGGCGGGCGCCAGCAAAGAGCGCGAGGTATCGGCTGAAGAGAAGGCCGCCGCAGGTGAGCGCGACTTCTCCTTCGTCAAGGGGCTGGTCATTGCGGTCTTCGCGGGCATCATGAGCTCGTTCTTTGCGTTTGGGCTGGCGGCAGGCAAGCCGATCGGCGACATGACGCACAATATCCTGGTCTCGCAGGGAAGGCTGGAGCTGTGGGCCAACCTGCCGGTGCTGATCGTGGTGCTGTGGGGCGGCTTTGTGACCAACCTGGTGTGGTCGCTGATCCTGATTGCCAAGAACAAGTCCTTCGCGCAGTTCGGAGGCGCTCCCGGCGATAACCCCATGGGCACCGCCACGGTGACTGGAGAGACGCTGGTGGACTTTGCCCCGAAGGACTACATCGGACGCATCAACCCCGGCGTGCTGACGCTGAACTATCTCTTCGCGGCGGCGGCCGGCGTGATCTGGTACTTCCAGTTCTTCTTCTACTCCATGGGGCAGACGAAGATGGGCAAGTACGACTTTGCGAGCTGGACGCTGCACATGGCCAGCATCATCATCTTTGCCAACCTGTGGGGCATCGTGCTGAAGGAGTGGAAGGGCACCAGCAGGCGTACGAAGGCGCTGGTGGCCTGCGGTCTGCTCCTGCTGGTGGGCTCGACGGTGGTGGTCGGCTACGGCAGCTACCTGAAGGCACGCTAGTTCTGGGAGAATAGAACTGTCCACTCAACCTGTGGGCCGGAGAACATCCCCTGAAGATTTCGCTGTTTGTCGCCTGCTATAACGACACGCTGTTTCCGCAGACCGGAGTCGCGGTGACGGAGGTGCTGGAGCGGCTCGGCCACACGGTCGAGTTTCCGCTGGCGCAGACCTGCTGCGGCCAGATGCACTACAACACCGGCTACCAGAAGGAGGCGATCCCGCTGGTCCGGCGCTTTGTGGAGATGTTCGCGGACGCCGAGGCGGTATGCGTGCCTTCGGCCAGTTGCGTGGCCATGATGCGCGAACACTATGAGCTGATTGCGAAGAATGAGAACGATGCCGCTCTGCTGGCGAGCGTTCAGAGCCTGCTGCCGCGCATCTTCGAGTTCAGTGAGCTGCTGGTGAACCGGCTGGGCGTGGAGGACGTGGGTGCGGCGTTTCCGCACTCCGTGACCTACCATCCATCGTGCCACTCGCTGCGCATGCTGCATGTAGGCGATGGGCCGCTCAAGCTGTTGCGCGCCGTGCGCGGGTTGACGCTGGTCGAGCTGCCCGATCGCGAGCAGTGCTGCGGATTCGGCGGGACGTTCTCCGTAAAGAACGCTGACGTCTCCGCGGCGATGCTGGCAGAGAAGGACGCCTGCGTGGTCGCGACCGGCGCGGAGGTGGTGACGGCGCTCGACAACTCCTGCCTGATGCAGATCTATGGCGGGCTGCACCGCTCGGGATCGAGCGTGCGCACGCTGCACCTGGCAGAGATACTCGCTGCGAATGAGGGCGCGCGATGAGCGTCCGCGTAGGCAAGACCTCTGCCGCAGCCGACTTCCCCATCTTGGCGAAGACCGCGCTGGGCAACGACCAGTTGCGCCGTAACGTGCATCACGCAACCGACGTAATCCGCAACAAGCGCGCTTTGCGCGTGGAAGAGATGCCGGACTGGCAGGAACTGCGCGATGCGGCCAGCGCGATCAAGGCGCACACGCTGCGCCATCTCGATCAGTATCTCGAAGAGTTCGAGCGCAACTGCACGCGCGCCGGCGGCACAGTCCATTGGGCCCGCGATGCGGACGAGGCCAACGCCATCGCTATCTCGCTCGTCCGCGAGTACAGCGGCGCCGAGGAAAATCCCGAGGTCATCAAGGTGAAGACGATGACCTCCGACGAGATCCAGCTCAACCCGGCGCTCGAGGCCGCGGGCATTACGCCGATTGAGACCGACCTCGCCGACATGATCGTGCAGATGGGCGATGATGAACCCTCGCACATCGTCGTCCCCGCGCTGCACAAAAACCGCTTTGAGGTGCGCGACCTCTTCCGGAAGAAGATGGGACTGCCGGAGCTGACCGAAGATCCTGAAGCACTGACGGCCGCCGCGCGGACCTATCTGCGCGACCGTTTTCTAAACGTGAAGATCGGTTTGAGCGGAGCGAACTTCGCCGTCGCCGAG
>Ga0302157_10004213_pt1 | contig 15732 bp, 11 predicted proteins | sample I_Bog_N3_3_FD_193502 | JGI IMG/M metagenome (GOLD analysis project Ga0302157, IMG submission 193502) | Peat permafrost microbial communities from Stordalen Mire near Abisko, Sweden - I_Bog_N3_3 | ecosystem: Environmental > Terrestrial > Soil > Wetlands > Peat | place: Sweden: Abisko, Stordalen...
AAATATCCCGGGCCTGATCATCGACTCCACTGGCAGCCTGTGGCTGCCGAACACCTATCAGGACCAGTCGGACGTAGGCTTAAACGACCTATACCCATTCATCACCGTCTTCGTCGGCCTGGCCACACCCACGCAGACGCCGCTGCTCGGTCCGCCCCAGGCACCGTAAGCACCACCGGATTTTTTCTCAACCATCTCCACTTCCTTTGCTACACTCCTTTGCATCCGCCGCGAAGGGTGCGCGTGTCCTACTTTGACACAGGGTGTGCGCTGTTCTCCCCAAACGGCTCATTCCGCGACGCTTCCGGTCCGATGAAGCCCGTATGCCGCCGGGGCGCGCCGCACATTTGCAGGGTATCCGCTTGCCGCAGAGCACGTTCGCGAGCCACCGAATCCGCGCCTCGTTCCTGGCGGCCATCTTTGGCAGACGCATCCATGGTCTGCGCGGCTATCTTGTTCTGATAGCCGTCGCCGCTCTGTGGGCCATGCTCACCGTCTGCGGCCTGGGCGCGCAGCAGGGCGCGACCCGCCCGCAGCGCTTCATGGCTCAGCGCCTGCCCGCAGCCCAGACGCCGACCCCGGCCGCCGTCGCTCTGCAACAGGCCCGCGAACAGCATCTTGCCCTGCAACGCGAGACTCGCGCCACGGCGCACACCGCCAACCTCACCGCCGCCTGGCAGCCGCTGGGGCCCAACTCGGTTCTCTCTGCGAGCTTCGGCAACGTCACCGGCCGCATCACTGCCATCGCGCCCGACCCCAACGACGCCACCGGCGACACCGTCTATCTCGGAACAACAGGTGGCGGCGTCTGGAAGTCCACCAACGCTGCCGGCGCTCTCGCCAGCACGAGCTTCGTTCCGCTGACCGACACTCTGCCCGTCTTCTCCGCCGGCGGCGGCGTTATCGCCTCGCTCTCCATCGGCGCGGTCGCTGTCCAGCCGCAGCCCAACCCCGTCGTGCTGGCCGGCACAGGTGACCCCAACGACGCCACCGACTCGCTCTACGGCGAAGGCCTGTTGCGTTCTACCGACGGCGGCGCCACCTGGACCCTCATCCAAGGCTCCCACGATGGCGCCAACGGCAACCACTCCTTCAGCGGCCTCGCCACGGCCGGTATCGCGTTCAGCACGGCAACGCCTACGCTCGTCGTCGCCGCCTTCTCCACCTCGCCGCAGTCCGCGGTCGTGGCAGCTACCAACAGTGCCTCCGTGCCGGGACTCTACTACTCCACTGACGCTGGCCAGACCTGGCAGATGGCCACTCTCTATGACGGCGCCACCATCGTGCAGCAGCCCCAGCCCATCGGCACCGGGCAGGTGGGCAACGCCGCCACCGCAGTCGTGTGGGACGCCTACCGTGCGCGCTTCTTCGCTGCAATCCGCGGCCACGGATACTACTCCTCTCCCGACGGTGCCAACTGGACGCGGCTCACCCTCCAGCCTGGTGCCAATCTCACCACCGCCAACTGCCCCGCGCTCACCACCACCGGCGTCGGCAGCCCCAACTGCCCCATCTTTCGCGGTGCGCTCGCCGTGCAGCCCGCCACCGGCGACCTCTACGCCCTCACCGTCGCCGCCAACAACCTCGACCAGGGCCTGTGGCAGGACCTGTGCAGCCCCACCGGCGCCATCTGCGCAACGTCCGCGCCCACCTTCGCCAACCGCATCGACAACGGCGCGCTGGAGGTGGGCACCGGCAACACCGCCATTGCGCAGGGAACCTACAATCTCTCCCTCGCCGCCGCGCCCGCCGCTGCCAATGGCACAATGCTCTTTGCGGGCACGGTCGACCTCTACCGCTGTGCGCTGGCCTCCGGCGCAACCACCTGCACCTTCCGTAACACCACCAACGCGCTCAATGGCTGCAACGCTCCCGCGAGGGTCGCGCCCGCGCAGCACGCGCTCGCGGCGGTCGCGCAATCCACCGCGCCTCTGCTCTTCCTCGGCAACGACGGCGGCCTGTGGCGCTCCACCGACGGCGTAGCCCAGACCGGCAGCGCCTGCGCCTCCACCGACGCCAGCCACTTCGACAACCTCAACCCTGCCATCGGCGGCGGCGGCTCCCTCGCTGAGGTCGTCGGATTCGCACAGCATCCCACCGACCCCAACACACTGCTCGCCGGCATCGGTGCCAACGGCTCCGCGGCAACCATCACGGCCGCACAACTCGCCGCCTGGCCGCAGCTCTCCGCCGGCGAGGGCGGCCTTCCATCACTCGATCCCAACACTCCTGCCAACTGGTACGCTGCCATCGGCGCGCAGGTGAACGTAGCGCGGTGCGCTCTCGGCTCTGCCTGCACCGCCGCGAACTTCGTTCCTCCGGCCACCATCGGCGAGCCCCAGGTCAGCAACGACGCCAGCCTGATCGATCCACCCACGCTGCTCGACCCCGCGCTCACGACCAATCTGCTCGCCGGGACCTGCCGCATCTGGCGCGGACCCGCCTCCTCCGGCACCGCATGGAGCACAGCCAACACCATCAGTCCCGCCTTCGACGCCAGCTCCACCCCCTGCACCGCCACCAGCGCTCTCGTCCGTTCCATCGCAGCCGGCGGTCCCAGCGCACAGCCCGGCAGCGCGCAGAACTCCGGCTCCACCGTCATCTATGCCGGCCTCGCCGGCTCACTCGACGGCGGCAGCACCAAGGCCGGTCATCTCTTTGTCACCACCGCGGCCAATACCGCGAACTCCACCACCGCTTGGACAGACGCCGCGCTCTCCCCCGTGACCAACGACGTAGCGAACAATCATCTCTTCAATGCCGGCGGCTTCGATGTCTCTTCCATCGCCGTCGACCCGCACGATGCTGCGGGCGCAACGGTGTACGCCACCGTGATGGGCTTCGGCTTCCCGCATCTCTACCGCTCCACGGACTTCGGCGCACACTGGCTCAATGTCAGCGCCAACCTGCCCAGCGCTCCCGCCAACGCTGTCGTGATCGACCCCAACGACGCCAACACGGTCTACGTCGCGCTCGATACCGGCGTCTACGTCACCCAACAGATCTCCACCTGTGGCAGCGCCAACTGTTGGAGCGTGCTCGGCACCGCTCTGCCCAACGCGCCGGTCATCGCGCTGGCCGCAGCCCCAAACCTGCCCACCGGGGACGGCCGCAGCGGCCTGCTTCGCGCCGCCACCTACGGCCGCGGCCTGTGGCAGACGCCGCTGCTCACCGCCATCAGCCTCGCGCAGCCCGCGCTCACCCTCTCCGCTACCAGCTTCACCTTCGCGCCACAGCAGGTGCAGACCCAGTCCGCCGCCCAGACGCTCACCGTCACCAGCAGCGGCAACGCTCCGCTCACCTTCACCACCCTTGTCACGACCGGCGACTTCGCCGAAACCGACAACTGCGCCGGGCAGACGCTCGCCATCAACGCCACTTGCACCGTACAGATCGTCTTTGCGCCCACAGCCACCGGCACACGCAACGGCCAACTCACCCTCTACGCCAACATCGCCGGCGGCCAGGCGACTGTCTCCCTCACCGGCACCGGAACGGCACCCGCATCGATCATCCTCACGCCGCCGTCACTCACCTTTCCGGCAACCGTCGTCAACCAGACCACCGCGGCCCAGATCATCACCGTCGCCAATACCGGCGGTAATCCCGCCACGCTGCAAACTCCCATCCTCACCGGCGACTTCGCCATCAGCAACAACACCTGCACCAGCCCACTCGCAGCGTCCACCGCCTGCGCTATCTCCATCACCTTCACCCCCACCGCCAGCGGCCAGCGCAGCGGCACGCTCTCCATCACAGACTCCGCCGGCACACAAACCGCTCAGCTCACCGGCACCGGCCAGGCCCCGGCAACCGATACCCTCGCTCCACTCTCCCTCACCTTCGCTCAACAGCAGCTCACCACCACCAGCACTGTGCAGCAGGTCACGCTCACCAACTCCGGCGACGTGGCACTCACCCTCATCGCCGCATCCATCACCGGGGACTTCAGCGTGGTGAACGCTTGTGGCACATCGCTGGCCGCGCACTCCACCTGCGCATTCAACCTGAGCTTCACGCCCACCGCCACCGGCACACGCAGTGGAGTGCTCACCGTCACCGACCAATTCCGCTCCCAGACCATCTCTCTCACCGGCACCGGAGTCGCTCCTCCGGGCGTCTCACTCAGCCCCGCGTCGCTCAGCTTTAGCGCGACCGGTGTGGGCTTGAGTTCTGTCGCCCAGACGCTCACCCTCACCAACAACGGCGGCCTGCCGCTCAGCATCACGAACATCGCCATCAGCCCCGGATTCAGCATCGTCACCAACGCCTGCACCACAACGCTCGCTGCTAATACCGCCTGCACGCTCTCCATCGTCTTCACACCAGGAGCCGCGGGCGCGGCTACCGGCGCGCTCACCCTTACGGACAATGCACCCAGCGGCACGCAGACCGCCGCACTCACCGGCACCGGCATTGACTTCACCCTCGCTGCGAACGGCCCCACCACCGCAACGCTCTCCAGCGGCTCCATTGCTACTTATTCGCTACTGTTGAGCTCGCTTCCCGCGCTCTCCGGCAACGTCGCCTTCACCTGCACGGGAGCCCCCGCCAACAGCATCTGCACAGTCGCACCCACCGTCGGCTCGCTCGGCGGCACGCAGACCATCGCCGTCACCGTGCAGACCGGCGTGACAGTTGTGGAACTCACGCCGCCCCACCGCACCTTCATCTATCTCGCACTACTGCTGCTGCTTCCACTCGCCTTCCGCAAGCGCCGCGCCATCCGCGCGCAGGCGCTGCTGCTGCTATGCGGCCTCGTCGCCCTCAGCGGATGCGGCTCCGCAGCCCGCATTATCCCGCCTGCCAGCAGCGGAGGTGGGGGCACCGGACTCATCACGCCCAGCGGCAGCTACAACCTCACCGTCAGCGGCGCATCCAGCGGCGTCACCCACAACCTCGGCCTCACGCTGACCGTGCAGTAGAGTTGCCCACCAGCTACACGGCGCTGCCGCACGCTGCCGCGCTGGCCCATGCCCACTGGAAGTTGTATCCACCCAGCCATCCGGTCACATCCACCGCTTCGCCGATGAAGTACAGCCCCGGCATGCGCAGGCTCTGCATCGTGCGCGCATCCAGCTCGCGCGTGTCCACGCCTCCCACCGTAACCTCCGCCTTGGCAAATCCCTCACTCCCGGCAGGAAGCAGTGTCCACGCATGAAGCTCTTCCTCCAGCCGCGCGATGCCCGCATTCGTCCAGTCGCCCGCGTGCTCGTTGGCGCGCAGCCTCACCCAGCGCTCGGCCAGGCGCGTAGGCAGCACGCCCCGCAGCGCCGCATACGCGCTGTTCCAGTCCCGCCCCGCAGCCTGCGCGCGCAGCGGGGCAAAGACCTCCGCCCCCGGCGCTAGGTCAAAGCGTATCACGCTGCCCGGCCGCCAATATGACGACACCTGCAGCACCGCCGGCCCACTCACCCCGCGATGCGTAATCAGCAGCTTCTCGCGAAATCCAATTTCCTTAGCGCGACTTTGCGTCCTTAGCGGCCTTTGCGTTTGTCCACCCGCCCCTGCCACCACCTCCGTCGACAGCCCCGCCAGATCGCACCATCGCTCCGCATCCTCCGGCGCAAACACCAGCGGCACCAGCCCCGGCCTCGGCTCCACAACCGAGTGCCCGAACTGCCGCGCCACCTCATACCCAAACCCCGTCGCTCCCATCTTCGGAATCGACAGCCCGCCCGTCGCGACCACCACAACCGCGCACGCAAAGCTCCGCGCACTCGTCTCCACCACAAATCCGGGCTGTGAAGAACTGGGTGGCCCACTCACGCGCAGCTCCTCCGCGCGTGGGTTGGGTAGCACGGACATCACACTCACCCCACACCGCGTCTCCACACCCGCCTCCGCGCACTCCCGCTCCAGCATCGCCACAATCTGCTGCGCGGAGCCATCGCAGAATAACTGCCCCAGCGTCTTCTCGTGATACCGAATGCCGTGCTTCTCCACCAGAGCGATAAAGTCCTTCGGCGTATACCGCGCCAGTGCTGAACGCGCAAAGTGCGGGTTCTCACTCAAAAAATTCTCCGCCTTCGTATGCAGATTCGTAAAGTTACACCGCCCGCCACCGGAGATCAGGATCTTGCGCCCCACCTTGTCGCCATGGTCCAGCAGCAGCACCCGTCGCCCGCGCCGCCCTGCCTCGAACGCACACATCATCCCTGCCGCGCCCGCGCCCAGCACCACCACATCGAAGCTCATCGCGTCCTGCTTCACTCTGTCTCGATTCTATGGAGCATTCATCCCCTTTGAGCGATGATGGTGGAACGAAAAGGAGTTCGTGAGCCATGGCCGCCATCGAAGACCTTGAAGTCATCGCCCAGCAGGAGGCACTGCTGCGCTTTCCATCGTTCCACTCCGAGACCGCTTGGCAGCTCGGCAGCCTGCTGCGCACCATGCTGCTGGAGCGCAACGCCGGTGGCACCGTCGAGATTGAGCTCGCCGGACAGGTGCTTTTCGCCTGCACCACGCCGGGCGCAACACCTGGGCAGGCCAACTGGGTCCGCCGCAAACGCAACACTGTACGTGCCTTCGCCAAAAGCAGCTACGCCGTCGGCCTCACGCTCGAACGCGACGGCGACACCCTCCCCGTCCGCCAGGGCCTCGCGCTAACGGACTACGCCATCCACGGCGGTGGCTTCCCGCTGCACGTCACCGGCATGGGCTGCATCGGCAGCATCGTCGTCTCCGGCCTGCCCCAGCGCGACGACCACGAGATCGTCGTCACCGCCATCGCGCAGATGCTGGGAGTCATACCACCACCTCTGCCATAATGTAGTTTGGCCCATCCTTTCGCGCTCTTTGCGAAAGGGTGGGGTTAGCGCACGCCAGTACACTGAACTCTGTGCCCTCTCTCCGCATCACCCGCCGCGCCGCCGACCGCCTTCGCTCCGGCCACCTCTGGGTCTATCGCACCGACCTGGAAGCCCAGCAAGATTCCGCTCCAGAGCCCGGCGCACTGGTCACCATCACAGACTCGCGCAACATACCGCTCGGCACCGCGCTCTACTCCTCGGCCTCGCAGATAACCGCACGCCTCGTCTCGCGCACACCGCAGCTCTCCCGCGCGCAGTATCTCACCGATCTGCGCACCCGCATTCACGCTGCACTCGCCCTGCGCCGCGAGCTCGCACCCGTCACGGCGGTGGACAACGCCCACCGGCTGATCTTCTCTGAGGCCGACAATCTTCCCGGCATCGTCGCCGACCGCTACAACGATCTGGTGCTGCTTCAACTGCTCACCCAGGGCACCGCGCAGGACGACGTACGCAGCGTCCTCGTCGATTCGCTCACAGCAGGTCTCGCATCCGAAGGTCAGACGCTGACCATCTGGGAGCGGCCCGATCCTCGCATTCGCGAACTCGAAGAGCTGCCACCCCCACCCGCGGGACCACTCTATTCTTCAACGGACAGCCCACTGACCACCACGGTAGTTACACTCAACGGCTTGCGCTTCGGCTACGACGCCGCCTCCGGCCAGAAGACCGGCGCCTTTCTCGACCAGCGCCTGAACTACGCAGCGGTCGCGCGCGCCGTGCAGGCCAGCGGCAAGACAAACAACGCACTCGACATCTGCACCTACCAGGGCGGCTTTGCGCTGCATCTCGCGCAGGTCTGCGCGCGCGTTACCGGAGTCGACGCCAGCCGCGCCACGCTCGAAGCCGCCGACCGCAACCTCGCGCTCAACCCTGGTCTGCGCGCCGAGACCGACTGGATGGAGGCCGATGCCTTCGAGTACCTTCGCCACCTGGACGACCTCGCCCACCCGCACCAAAGTGTCATCTCCACCAGAGGCGGCGCTCCAGCCGCAGCAGTGGAAAGACCCGCAGGTGGCGTTCACCTCTTCGATTGCATCGTCCTTGACCCGCCCGCCTTCGCCAAATCCAAGCGCGCAGCCGAGTCCGCTCTGCGTGGCTACAAGGAGCTGAACCTGCGCGCGCTGCGACTGCTCGCCCCCGGCGGTACGCTCATCACCTGCTCCTGCTCGCATCACGTCTCGCTCGCGGACTTCACCGCCATCCTCGCCGCAGCCGCAGCCGACGCCGGACGTCGCGTGCAACTGCTTGAGACCCGCGCAGCCGCGCCTGACCACCCCGAGATCCTCACCCTCCCAGAGACCCGCTACCTCAAGTGCCTCCTCTGCCGCGTCGACTGACACTACTTCAACTTCAGCGCCCGATACAAGAACCCCGCCGCCATCCCCGCCACCTGTGCATGCACCGCGTTCCGCTGCGCCGAGTCCGCGCAGTACAGCGGCAGCTTCGCCACACCCTCCGCCGTGCACGTGTCCAGGAACGTGTAGTGCGTCACATGCGGCAGAATCGTCTCGCGTGCGCCGTGGATGTTCGACCGCACATAGCTGGCGTTCTCCTCAGCCGGCGCAATCGCATCCTCTGCTCCCACCACCATCTCCACCGGAATCCGAATGCTGTGCAGGCTCTCCGGCGTCTGCGTAAAGCCCAGCGCAGGAGCGATCGCAAACACCGCCTGCACCCGCGGGTCACGGAAGCTCTCGTCCGACCGCGCCAGGCTCTCTCCGCTGCTCGCGCGCACCTTCTCCAGAATCTCCTGCGGCGTACCCATGCCGCGCATCTCAGGCACATGGCACACGGCGCTGTCGTCGTTCTGCTTGCACTTGTCGAAGAACGCGCTGATGTCCGTACGCGCGCCCACCAACTCCAGCACCGTATATCCGCCCAGCGAATATCCCGCCGCTGCAATCAGCCGCGGGTCAATCTTGGGCCCGAACTCCGCATCGGCCAGCATCCCATCCAGCACGTTGCTCAGGTCCGTCGCACGCTCCCACCACAGCGCCATACCCTCCGGCGTCAGCGGCGCGTCCGTGGCCGAGTTGTTCCCCGGATGGTCCACCGCCACGACGATGAACCCCGCCCGCGCCAGCGCCGTTCCCAGCCACGCCATCTGTAACGCGCTTCCGCCCGTTCCATGCGACAACAGCACCAGCGGCCACTTGCCCAGCGACGGCGCAAACTGCGCATGGGGCGTCGCGCTGCCCGCCTCAAACAGCGCAGCCTCCGGCGGCCCGAGGAACTGCTTCGTCTCAATCGCCGTATCCACCGCCGGATACCAGATCACGCAGTGCAGCGTCTTCTGCTCGGCTCCGCGCCAGTTGCGTGGCTGCTTCGGCGTGAACTCGCGCGTCACCACGCCCACGCGCCCGTCCGCCGCAACCGGCGCACGCTTCTCCGCGCCCGCCACCATCGTCAACATCACTCCAGCCAGCACCACAACTGCCGCAACTCGCCTCATCGCTTCAGTCTAACCAATAGCAATTCCACCTCGATCGCTGGGTGCCCCATCCTCGACGCGCAGTCTTTCCGCGCGGCAGGGTGGGGTCCCCAGTGCATGCTCTTCGCGCACTGGGGCTGAGCGTGGGATGCCTTTACCCCGGCAACGCACGAATCTGCTGGATATACAGCTCTGAAGCAAACTTCCGCCCCGTACTCGCCCCGGACATATATCTCCGCTTGCCGAAGATGGGCCGGTCAAACCACGCGCGGTCAAACTTGCCCAGCATCGACCACGCCACGCCGGCGTAGCCATTGGGGTCGCGGCCGTCCAGCTCGTACTTGTCGTTCAGATGGATCGCAATCTGCATCGCCGTCGCTACGTTGGGCGTCCACTCCACGATCTTCTTCGCCCAGTACATGCGCAGGTAGTTGTGCATCCAGCCGGTGCGCACCATCTGGATCTGTGCTGCATTCCACAGCTCGTCGTAGGTCTCGGCGGCCTCCAGTTGCGCCGCCGAGTACAGCACCTCGCGCTCGTCGCGGTCGTGCTCGGCAATCGTCTGCCGCGCCCAGTTGTCCGCGCACGCGGGTGAGTCGTACTCCGGCTGGTAGCGCACAAAGTTCACTGCCAGCTCGCGCCACACGATCAGCTCGTTGAAGTAGCTGTCGCGCGCGGCTTGCAGATTGGGATTCTTCTTCGCCGCCGCATCCACCGCCAGCGCAATCGTCTGCGGCCCGATGTGCCCAAAGTGCAGCCACGGACTCATCTTGCTCGATCCGTCCGTCTCCGGATGGTTGCGGTCCCGGTCGTAGCTCGCCAGCATCTCCGTGCAGAACGTCTTCAGCCGTGCCATCGCCGCCCTGTGCCCGCCCGCCCACGCCGCCACCGGCGGAACACTGCGATCAAAGTCCTTCCACCCGGCGGTCATGTCTGCGCGCACATCATCGGCCACCAGACCACGCGGCTGCTTCCACGGCCTCTCCGCAGCGGGATTGCTGTAAGCCCGCAGAAACTCCGGCAGCGCCCGATATAGCCGCGGCCGCGCCACCGCTGCGCTGAACTGCGCCTTCTCCAGCAGCTTCGACGGCACCACCACATCCGCATCCACCGTCCAGAACGGAATCTTCTGCCGTCCCAGCGCATTCGCAATCGTCACGCGCCACTGCTCCGGCACACGCATCGGGTTCTCGTCGCCCACCACCATCGCCGCACCCACATCGGCGAAGAACCGCATGTGGTCCTCATTCGGAGCCCGACGCATCACAAACCCCACCCCACGCTCCGCGCACGCCTCTTCTATCTCCGCCAGCCCCTGGTTAAGAAACGCATAGTGCCGCAGATTCGCATGGGGAAAGTTCTTGATCCCTGCAAAATAGACCACGCACGGCAGCCCCAGCGCATTGGCAACCTCCACCGCCTTGTCCAACGCGTGGTTGTCCCGCCCCCGCTGCCCCCGCTGCATCCAGTACACAACACACTTACCCTCCGCCGGCGGCCCGCTGCGACGCACCGTCACACGCGCATCGTCTGCCAGCGCTCGCAGCGCCACCGGCACACTCGCATCCGCCGCAAACTCCGCTGCCATGCGGGCGTACTGTGCGTCCTTCTCGTTAGCCGTCATCTCACCCTCACTGAAACTGGCAACTGAAAACTGGCGACTGGCAGCGGAACCGCAACCCGTTCCTGGCTCAAAGCTCACAACCTCGCGGCTCGCCAAAACCCAGCCCTCTCCACGCTACGCGACGGCGGCCTGTGCCTTATCATCGTCTTTACGGAAAGTCCCATGCCGCTTGACCTCGCCAAAACAGACTCTGAAACATCGGCCCTCCCTGCGTGGCTGGCATCGCGGGGCCGCTTTCAGGAGTTCATCCTCGCCTTCCACTCCTGCAAGCTCCCGCCCGCGGACTTCAACCACGCGGGCCACGTCGCCGTCGCCGCGCACACCATCACCCACGGGCCCGAGCAGGCGCTCGACCGCCTGCGTACCGCCATCCGCCGCTTCAATGAGTCCGTAGGCGGCGAAAACTCTGACACCGCCGGCTATCATGAGAACCTCACCCGCCTCTGGTGCGTCGTCGTCGCCCGCGCACTTGCCGCCGCCAATCCAGCGCCCGCCACCGACTTCGACGCCGCCTGCATCGCCGTCCAAAGCCTCGGCCACCGCCGCGATCTCTTCCGCGAGTACTACTCCTGGGATATCGTCGCTGACCGCGAGGCCCGCCGCGCCTGGACCGCGCCCGACCGCATCGGCTCCTTCGGCCCTATCGACGGATGACACCCACCATGCCCAACCTCGTCCGCACGCCCACACCCCTCGAACCCGGGGCCATCGAGCCCGTCACCCTCCGGCCCGCCACCTCCGCTGACGCAGACGCGCTCGCCCTGGTCGGCGCGGCCACCTTCCTCGAAGCCTTCACCTGGATGCTCCCCGGCGCCGACATCGTCGCCCACTGCGCCAGGCACCACACCCCCGCCGCCTACCGCGACTACCTGGCCGCTCCCGCCACGCGCGTCACACTGGCCACCTCCGGCGAAGACGCTCCCGTCGGCTACACCATGCTCTGCACCCCGGAGCTGCCCACCTTCGCCGTGCTGCCCACGGATATCGAACTCAAGCGTATCTATCTCCTCTCTCGCTTCCGCACCGCGCCCATGCTGGACCCCGCCGGCTCCCCGGTCCCCAACCTCCGCCCCGCCCAGGCACTCCTGAACACCGCCATCGCCGACTCCCGCGCGCTCCACCGCACCCGCCTGCTGCTCGGCACCCACGCTGGCAACCTCCGCGCCATCGCCTTCTACCACCGCAACGGCTTCGCCGAGGCCGGCACCCGCACCTTCCACGTAGGCAACCAGGTCTGTAGCGACCTGATCTTCGCGAAGACTCTGTAGATGGCTCTTGCGATTCTGACTAGACTGACTATAATTCTAGTCAGAAAGGCGGTTCCCATGGCCACATGGCAGGTACAAAACGCAAAAGCCCGTTTGAGCGAACTCATCGAGGACGCCCAAACCAAGGGCCCGCAGATCATCACCAAGCATGGCTCAGAGACTGCGGTCGTCGTCTCGTTTCAAGAGTACGAGAGTTTGCGGACGGCTAGCGCCAACGGCGGCACCAAGCCTACGGCCGGAAAAAGTCTTCTCGAACTTCTGCAGAACGCTCCAAAGTTCGAGACCGACGAAGAATATGAGGAGTTCCTTGCAGCCTGCATGGCGGGCCGCGAGGATACCGGGCGCGACGTCGATTCGCTCTTTGATGAGGACGATGAATTGCCCGCAAGGGATACCGCAGCATGAGGATGCCGCCCCAAGGGTACCTGCTCGACACCAATGTCATCTCGGAGCCGCAGAAGCCTCGGCCCAATCCAGCGGTCCTCACCTTCCTCGGATCCTTGCAGGTGCCGACGTACCTGAGCGTGTTGACCATCGGCGAGCTGCGCCGGGGCGATGCAGGCAAGCGCCGCCGCCATGCGGAGATGAGCGGGCAATACGCGGCATGGATCGATAGCGTAGAGGCCGCCTACGGACAGCGCCTTCTGCAAGTTGACAAAGCTACGGCCACACTGTGGGGCCAGCTGAGCGCAGACCGGACTCGCGCCGTAATTGACACGCTGCTTGCGGCCACAGCCATCACCCATAACCTGACGCTCGTCACCCGCAACACACGCGACGTGGCCGGCCTGCCGGTGAAACTGCTCAATCCATGGCAGCCCTGACCGCCCCGCCTGGTCGCCCCGCCAAATTGACAAGCCGAACCGCCGACGAATCGCCCGACACAGGGCAATCGCCCTCTTGACGCGCTCGATACAATAGAAGCAGTCAGGAGATTGCACGGCAAAAGCCCCGGCATTTCCTGAGGAGTTGTATGTTGTCTACATACAGTGTACAGAAAGACCCACCGCTAAGTCCAATCTGCTGCGGTTCTTACGCCAAAAAGGGTGGGGGAGGGGTAGGCATCCCGACACCCAGCGCAGGGCAAGCGCGAGGCCCCTAGCCGCTGGCGCTCGGAGAATCTTTCCCGAGCTACTCGGCGTCTAACGTAGTGGTACACTGTTATTCGCTGGAGACGTGCGCCTCCGAGTGCGAAGCCTTCCCTGACGCGAGTCATATCTGCTTCTGCCTGCGCCCGCGGCCTTGACCGCAACCCCCGTCCCAGCGACCCCGTCCTACCCAGGGAAGCCTCCGCGCCACTGCCTCACAAGACCGTAATCGCGCCGGTTCCCGACAAAATCTTTTTGAGGCCGCGCCCGCGCGTGCCTCGCTCAGGAGCGCCACCGTGGCTGAAGAACTCGATAAGTACGAAGAAGACGTAGACCGCATCATCGACACCGGCAAGGAGAAGGGCTACCTCACCTACGGCGAGGTCAACGACCTCCTGCCCGGCGATATCACCTCGCCCGACGAACTCGATGACCTGATGACCACCATCAATACCCAGGGCATCGATGTCCTCGCCGAAGGCCGGCGTGGCGCCGCCGCCGAGGATTCCGACAACGAGAGCGGCGAGGACTCCGACGACGTCGAACTCGACCTCTCTCCCGGCACCCTCGAAAAGACCAACGACCCCGTCCGCATGTACCTCCGCGAGATGGGCACCGTGCCCCTGCTCACCCGCGAGGGTGAAGTTGAGATCGCCAAGCGCATTGAGCGCGGCCAGATGCGCGTCATGAAAGCCATCTCCCGCTCCTCCATCGTCATCCGCGAGATCGTCGGCCTCGGCGAAGACCTCAAGCGCGGCGTGCGCAACATCAAGGAAGTGGTCACCTTTGACGAGGAAGAGCTCACCGAGGAGATTCTCGCCGCCCGCGTCCGGTCCACCGTCGCCCGCACCGATAAGCTCGTCCAGCACCAGAAGAAGGCCAACGAGTTCTTCGCCAAGTCCGAAGCCCCCGTGGGCAAAGACGCCAAGACCAAGGCCCGCTTCGCCCGTAAGAACCTCTGGCTCATGGGCCGCGAGAACGTCCGCGTCTCCCGCATCGTCCGCGAGTTCAAGTACACCAACGCCGAGAAGAAGCGCCTGCTCGACAAGGTCAACAAGACCGTCGACTCCATGCGCACCCTCGAGCGCCAGATTAAGTCGCTCGACGCCAAGTATGAGGCATCCCGCTCCGAAGAGCTCAAGAAGGAGTACCGCCGCCAGCAGAAGAACTGCCGCGTTGATCTCGAACGCGTCGAGACCGACGCCGGCATCTCGCTCACCGACCTCAAGCGTACCCAGCGCGAGATCATCCAGGGCGACATGGACGCCGAGAAGGCCAAGCGCGAGCTCATCGAAGCCAACCTGCGCCTAGTCGTCTCCATCGCGAAGAAGTACACCAACCGCGGCCTGCAGTTCCTCGACCTCATCCAGGAGGGCAACATCGGCCTCATGAAGGCCGTGGACAAGTTCGAGTACCGCCGCGGCTACAAGTTTTCCACTTACGCCACCTGGTGGATTCGTCAGGCCATCACCCGCGCCATCGCGGACCAGGCACGCACAATCCGCATTCCAGTCCACATGATCGAGACCATCAACAAGCTCATCCGCACCAGCCGTCAGCTGGTGCAGGAGCTTGGCCGCGAAGCGTCTTCAGAAGAAATAGCCAAGCGCATGGACATCCCCGTCGCGAAGGTCCGCAAGGTTCTTAAGATCGCGCAGGAGCCCATCTCGCTTGAGACTCCCATCGGTGAAGAGGAGGACTCGCATTTAGGCGACTTCATTGAAGACCGCATGGCCGTTTCGCCCGCCGACGCCGTCATCTCGGTCAACCTGAAGGAGTACACCAGCCAGGTCCTGCGCACGTTGACTCCCCGTGAAGAACGCGTCATCAAGATGCGCTTCGGTCTTGAGGACGGCTCCGAGCACACCCTCGAAGAGGTCGGCCAGAGCTTCCAGGTCACCCGTGAGCGCATCCGCCAGATTGAGGCAAAGGCCCTACGCAAGCTGCGTCACCCCAGCCGTTCGCGCAAGCTCAAGGCCTTCGTCGACGGCGTGAAGGACCTGTAACAACCAACTGGAAACTGATAGCCGGAAAACTGGGACCTGAAGCTATCCTCTGCGCGGACCGTGCCCTCACCTCACAGTCCGCGCAGAAATTGCTTCAGCTCCGCACCGCAGTCCTCCAGCGCCTCTGCCAGCGTCCTCATCCGCAACTGCGGATGCTCTATGTGCAGCCGCGCGTTTTTGAGCCCAGAGTCCAGCGGACGCGCCGCGGGCTGATTCAGCTGAGTGGTTGTCACGCCCTCCAACAACGACCCATCCAGCCCCAGCGCGCTCGCCACCCGCTGAACGAAATCCAGCCGTCCCATCAGCTCTGGCCCGCCCACATGAAACAGACCGGACGCGCGCGCCTCCACCAGCCCCAACGCCGCGCCCACCAGGTCGCGGTTGTAGGTCGGCGTCGATATCTGGTCCGCCGGCACTTGCATGGCCTTACCCACGATCAGGCTGCGCATCATGCTGTACAGAGAATTCATCTGCCGAGCATCCGCTCCATACACCCAGGT
>Ga0302157_10004215_pt1 | contig 15728 bp, 11 predicted proteins | sample I_Bog_N3_3_FD_193502 | JGI IMG/M metagenome (GOLD analysis project Ga0302157, IMG submission 193502) | Peat permafrost microbial communities from Stordalen Mire near Abisko, Sweden - I_Bog_N3_3 | ecosystem: Environmental > Terrestrial > Soil > Wetlands > Peat | place: Sweden: Abisko, Stordalen...
GAGCAGCCCGCCGTGCACCCTCGGATGCAGCGTCTTGAGTCGACCGCCCATCAATTCGGGGAAGCCGGTATAGGTCGATATGTCCAGTACCGGCAGGCCGGCGTCAATCAGCGCCCGGGCGCTGCCGCCAGTGGCCAGCAGCTGTACGCCGTGGTGGTGCAATGCTGCCGCAAACTCCGTAAGTCCACGCTTGTCCGACACCGACAGCAGCGCGCGCCGGATCGCCGCCGACATCAGATGGTCGCCGACATCAGCTGCCCGCGATCACTCGGACAGGCCCAGCTCTCGCAGCTTCTTGCGCAGCGTGCCGCGGTTGATGCCGAGTATCACCGCAGCGCGGCTCTGGTTGCCGGCGGCGTAGTCGAGCACCGCGCGAAACAGCGGCTCCTCGACCTCGCGCAGCACCATGTCATAAACGCGTGCCGGCCGGTGACCGTTCAGGTTGGAGAAGTAATCGTTCATGGCGTGCTCGGTGTGACTGCGCAGCGGCAGATCCTTGCCATTGAGCCCGTTGAGCCGTACGGCGCCGCTGAGACGCATGCCGTTGGTCCTGATCATCGGCTCTCTCACAGACCTGCGAGTTTTTTTCTTCAACATTCTCGCGCTTCCCTCAAGCCCAGGCCCAACCGTCGCGTTCAGGCCGCCTGCATCTGCGCCCATTGCCCGAAGCCCTGGCTGGCCACCCGGAACTGCGCCGCCGAATCCTCGGCAGCCATCAATCGTCCGCGCAGTGCGCTTGCTTCGCAATGTTGCCGGCAGTACCAGCCAAGATGCTTGCGTGCCATACGCACCCCTGTGTGTTCGCCATAGAACTGATACAGGGACACGAGGTGCTGAAGAATGATCGCAGTCTTCGACGCGCGCAAGAGTGGCGCGGCGAATTGATTGGTTGCGAGGTACGCATTGACATCACGAAAAATCCATGGTGCGCCTTGCGCCGCGCGGCCGATCATTACTCCTTGTGCGCCGGTGAAATCAAGTACCGCGCGAGCGCGCTCGGGTGAATCGATATCGCCATTGGCGATCAACGGCATGCGCAAGACTTGCCGCGCCTGTCGCATGGTGTCGTATTCCGCGTTGCCGCGAAAAAGATCACTGCGCGTGCGGCCGTGAATGGCGATTGCCGCTATGCCGCACGATTGCGCCAGCGTGGCGATACGCGCCGCATTGCGATGCAACGGATCAGTGCCGGTACGGATCTTGAGCGTGACCGGCACCGATACTGCGCGCAGCACCGCCGCAAGAATGCGCTCCACCAGCGCCTCGTCGGCCAGCAATGCCGATCCGCAGTGGCGGTTGCAGACCTTCTTGGCCGGACAGCCCATGTTGATATCGATGATATGCGCGCCAAGATCGACGTTGACGCGCGCCGCCGCCGCCAGCACCGCAGGTTCGCTGCCCGCCAGCTGCACCACACGCGGCTCCGGCTCGCCGTCGTGGTCCATGCGGCGTTGCGACTTGCCGCAGTTCCATAAGCTCTGGTCGGCGCTGAGCATTTCCGCTGGTGCCAGTGCCGCGCCGAACGCCCGGCACAACTGCCTGAACGGCCGGTCGGTGATCCCTGCCATCGGTGCCAGCAGCGCCTGGCCTGCGAGCCCATAGCCGCCGATGCGCAGCGTCATGGAATCGGGGCCGGGGCCAGCGGCGAGTCGCCGGCGCAACGCACGATGCCGCCAGCGCCCTTCAGGCAGACGTCGAGTTCGAAGCTGGCGCTGTCTGCGGCCGGGTCGCGCAGCGCCACCTCGCTGTCGACGCGCTCATCGTGCGCGAGCATGGCGCGCGGCGGCAGGCCTTGCGGCCAATACTGCGCCGGCGTCAGGTCGCGCGCCGCAATCGGCTTGCCGTAGCGGTCGAGCAGCGTCAGGCGCAGCAATGGCGCGGGCTGCGAGCGCTGTTCGTGGTTGGCGACGCTCAGGCGCACGTGGACGACGTGGCTGTCGAACGGATCGGCGGCCGCACCCTGCTGGCGCACATCGTACGCGCCAAGGTTCCAGCGTGGGTCGAGCGGCACACCCACGCGCGCATAGACTTCGGTCAGCGGTGCATTGAGCCACGGGGTCGAGGCGAGCGCGTCGCGCCAGTGATTGATCGCCTGCGCCGCCAGCAGCAGCACAAGAAACGTGCAGCCGACGACCCAGCCGCCGATCTTGGCCGGCGGCGAGGCGACGATCTGGTCGGCGTGGGATCCCGTAGACTCGGATTCCGTGAACGACGCCGCCGTGCGCGCGACGCCGTGCCCGAGGCCCTGTTGCTGCTCGAGATCGTGCTCGTGCTCGTGCTCGTGCTGCTCGTGCTCGTGCTGCGCATCGCTCAGGCGCTGCTCCAGCGCGGCAATCTCATGATCGATGGACTCCTCGGGCACGAATTCTTCGGTCTGCGTGATCGCATCGCCCTCCAGCACGATGGTTTCAAAGCTGCCGGTCCCCTCGGCCAGGCTCGATTCATTCTCTATGGCGCCATCGCTGGAGCGCTCGGTGGCCAGGTAGCTGCGCGGCGCGTTATCGGCGGCAGCCTGATCGGCCGGCGCATACGCCGGCGCCGCTGCAGCGCCTTCGGCAGGCGCGTCGCTCAGGCCCAGCAGCGCGTTGAAGACATTCAGGCAGCGGCCACAGCGCACATAGCCCTGGCCGGTACGCAGGTCAGCGGCGGTGACCGCAAGCGTCAGGGCGCATTTGGGGCAGACGGTAAACATCGAACCGTTACGGGGTGGTGTAGCTGTCAGGTGGTGCGGGTGGTGCGGGTGGTGCGGGTGGTGCAGGGGGTGCAGGTGCGTCTACAGGCGTTTGCCGGCCAGCGCCACCCAGCCATCGCGACTGGCATAGCGGCGGATATCAAACCACTTCGCGAACGCGCTTGCCACTTCTGCTTCCTGATGGTCGAGGAGACCGGCCAGCAGCAGGTCGGCACCCGGTTGCAGCAGTGTCGCAAACTGCAGCCGCAGCGATATCAGCACATCGGCGATGATATTGGCGAGCAGCAGGTCGCACCCTGGCGGGATATCCGCGGCGCGCCCGCATAACTGCAGCCGGTCGGACACGCCGTTATCGGCGGCGTTCTCGCCGGTGGCGAGCAGTGCCTGCGGGTCGATGTCGAACGCCACTGCGCGCCGGGCGCCGAGCTTGAGTGCGGCGATCGCCAGCGCGCCGGCGCCGCAGCCATAGTCCACGACCGTGCGTCCGGCCAGCCCCGTGCCGGCCAGCGCTGCGCCGTCCAGCCATTGCAGGCACAGCGCGGTGGAGGCGTGAGTGCCGGTACCAAAAGCCAGCCCCGGGTCGAGCCGCACGACGACCGCTTGCGGATCGGCGACCGATTCATGCCGCGGACAGATCCACAGCCGCTCGCCGAAGCGCAGCGCATGGAAATCACGCAGCCACTCACGCTCCCAGACGCGATCGCCGACCGCGCGCGCCGCCAGCTGCGAGGCTGGCAGTCCGAGTACCGATGCGAGCGTTGCAATCAGCGCCGCGTTGGCCTGCTGTGCGTCGAACAGCGCTTGCAGGCGGGTGTGCTGCCACAGCCGCAACTCTCCGGGCGCGGGCTCGAGCACCGGCTGGTCGCTGGCATCGCTGAAGGTCACGGCCAGCGCGCCGGCCGCAACACAGGCGGCTTCGGCACTCGCCGGGTCGAGTGCACCGAGCTCGAAGCTCAGCTCAAGCCAGGACATCGGCGACGTCGAGCCAGGACATCGGCTCACTTAAGGCCCAGGCGCCGCTCCAGGTAATGAATGTCCAGGCCACCGGCCTGGAATGCGGCATGCGCGAGGATTTCCTGGTGCAGCGCGGTATTGGTCTTGATGCCCTCGACCACGAGTTCCGACAACGCGTTGCGCATGCGCGCGATCGCTGTCTCGCGCGTATCGCCGTGGGCGATCAGCTTGCCGATCAGCGAGTCGTAGTGCGGCGGCACGTTGTAGCCCGAGTACACGTGGCTGTCGACACGGATGCCCGGACCGCCAGGCGGGTGCCATAGCCGGATCGGCCCTGGCGAGGGCATGAAGCTGCGGGCATCCTCGGCGTTGATGCGGCATTCGATCGCGTGGCCGCGGATCTGTACGTCGGCCTGGGCGTATTGCAGCGGTTCGCCGGCGGCGATGGTCAGCTGCGCCTTGACCAGGTCGATGTCGGTGACCAGCTCGGTCACCGGGTGCTCGACCTGGATGCGGGTATTCATCTCTATAAAGTAGAACTCGTTGTCCTGATAGAGAAACTCCATCGTACCGGCGCTGCGGTAGCCGACGGCGCGGCACGCCTCGACACAGCGCTCTCCCATCAGCCGGCGCTGCCTGGCGGTGATGCCCGGAGCGGGCGCCTCCTCGATGACCTTCTGGTGCCGGCGCTGCATCGAGCAGTCGCGCTCGCCGAGGCTGATGACGTTGCCGTGATGGTCGGCCAGGATCTGGAACTCGATGTGGCGCGGACGCTCCAGGAACTTCTCCATGTAGACCGCATCATTGCCGAAGGCGGCCAGCGCCTCGGAACGGGTGACGGCGATCGAGCTCTGCAGCGCACCCTCCGAATGCACCACGCGCATGCCGCGGCCGCCGCCGCCGCCCGATGCCTTGATGATGATCGGATAACCGATGTCGCGTGCGATGCGCAGGTTCTCGTCGGCATTGGCGCTCAGGGCGCCGCCGGATCCGGGCACGCAGGGCACGTTGTGGCTGCGCATCACGTTGATGGCCGACACCTTGTCGCCCATCAGGCGGATGGTCTCGGCCTTCGGGCCGATCCAGATGAAGCCGCTCTTCTCGACGCGCTCGGCGAAGTCGGCGTTCTCGGACAGGAAGCCATAGCCCGGGTGGATCGCCACCGAGTCGGTGACCTCGGCGGCGCTGATCAGCGCCGGCATGTTCAGGTAGCTCAGCGCCGAGGACGGCGGCCCGATGCAGACCGATTCGTCTGCCAGCAGCACGTGCTTGAGGTTGGCGTCCGCGGTCGAGTGCGCAGCTACGGTCTTGATGCCGAGTTCGCGGCAGGCGCGCAGTATGCGCAGCGCAATTTCGCCACGATTGGCAATGACGATTTTTTCCAGCATCGGCGTGGGCTCGTGAAGCGGATGATGCTCACTGAATGATGAACAGCGGCTGACCGAATTCCACCGGCTCGCCGTTCTTGACCATGATGGCCTTGACCTTGCCCGCCTTCTCCGACTCGATCTGGTTCATCATTTTCATTGCTTCGATGATGCACAGCACCTGGCCCACCTCGACTGCATCCCCCAGCTCGACGAACAGCTTGGCCCCCGGCGTCGGTGCAGAATAATAAGTGCCGACCATCGGCGCGGTGACGATGTGCTCGCCGACGCCAGCGCGTAGCGGACCCGCTGACCTGGCAGGCGCATCTGCCGGTAGAGCTTCCGCTGCCGGGGGCGCCGGGGGCGCGGCCAGCATCTGTGGCGCCGCCATCGGAGCGGCCAGGTAGGTCGTGGTCGCCTGGCCGGGGAGCACGCGCGCAATGCGCAGCGTCTCCTCGCCTTCCTTGATCTCAATCTCGGCGATGCCCGACTCCTCGAGCAGCTCGATCATTTTCTTGATTTTTCGAATATCCATCGATCTGCTCCGAGACATCCCCAGGGGCGCGAGAATCTACCTAATTTCCGGCAATTTGCCTAATCTTTGGCAAAACTTGCGCGATCATGCAGGGATCATGCCTGATTCAGGAATCGCGGGCGCGGGCTTTGGCGCGCTCCACCGAAAGCTCGCGCAGCCGCTGTTCGATCCCGGCATGCGCTTCGGTCAGGCTGATGCGCCCGGCGGCCAGGTCGCGCATTGCGCCCAGAATGTAGGTCGCCTCGTCACGATGCAGCTCGCCTACCTTGATGGCGACGATGCGCCCCTGCGCGTCGGCGAATACCGAGAACGGTAGCACCGCCTGCATGCCGAATTTCTCGGTCGCCGCCAAACCTGAATCCTCGCCAATCAGCAGCGGATACTCGATTCCCTGGTGCGCCGCGTAGTCAGCCACGGCTGCGCGGAAGTCCACCGCGATGCCGACAACCTCCAGGCCCTCGCCGTGGTACGCCTGGCGCAGCTGCTGCAGCAGCGGCATCTCGCGCCGGCAGGGTGCGCACCAGGTGGCCCAGAAGTTGATGATCAGCGGGTGACCCAGGAACTGGCGCAGCGAGGTCTGCCGTCCGGCCAGGTTCGGCAGCGTCAGCTCAGGTACCACGTCGGGTATCGGGCGCGCGGCAGGCGCATCGGGGGTGGCAGCGGTGCCGTTCGCGGCGGCAGCGTCAGGCGTGGACGCATCCGGGGCGGCAGCGGGTGGGGCGGCAGCGGGTGAGGCGTCAGCGGGGGAGGAGACGGCGGTGGGCGCATGCGCGTGGCGGTAGGCCAGGAACCCGGCCAGTATGCCGGCGAGCGCAACCAGGCCGATTGCCAGCGCGCGTGCGGCTAGCGGCATCGGCTAGCCAGTGGCCAGCGCCTGATGCAACAGTGCGGCAAATTCGGCGGCCTTCATATAGCCGACTACGCGGTACTCCTGGTGCTCATGGCCCTGGGCGTCGTAGATCGCAATGGTCGGCGGACCGTAGATCTGGAATTGATGCAGCAGCGCCTGGTCGTCCGCCGTGTTGGCGGTGACATCGGCGCGCAGCAGGCGCACCGACTTGAGTGCGTCGCGCACACCCGGATCGGTGAACGTGAAGCGCTGCATTTCCTTGCACGAGGTGCACCAGTCGGCATAAAAATCCAGCATCACTGCCTGGTGCGCAGCGGTCGCCGCGCTGACTTCGCGCGACAGGTCTGCGAGCGTGGCGACGCTGGTGAACGCCGGCTCATCCGCCAGCACCTGCTCCTGCGCCAGCGGCTGCAGCGGATCCTCCGCGCCGCGCCACGCGCCGACCAGCAGCACCAGCGCATACAGTCCCGCCAGCAGCGCGCCGCCGCGCGCCAGCCACAGCGCCGGGCTGGCGCCGCCGCCGCCGTCGCTTTGGTCGCGCACTGCGCGACGCGCCTGCGCCACCGGCACGAAGCCCCACAGCACGACCGCAGCCGCGATCGCCGGCACCGCATACAGCAGCAGCATCCAGCGCGCTGGCACGATGCGCGCCAGCATCCACGCCGCCAGCACCAGCATCAGCGCGCCGAACAGGCGCTTGACGCTATCCATCCAGGCGCCGGCGCGCGGCATCCAGCGTCCGGCTGAACTGCCGATGATCAGCAATGGCACGCCCATGCCCAGGCTCATTGCGAACAGCGCCGCCGCGCCGCGCAGCACATCGCCGGTCTGGCCGATGACGATCAGCGCCGCCACCAGCACCGGGCCGACGCAGGTGGTCACGATCAACGCCGACAGCATGCCCATGACCGCGACGCCGCCGAAGCTGCCGCCGCGCTGGCGGTTACTGAGCTGTGCGACGCGCGTCTGGATGAAGCCCGGCATCTGCAGCGTGAAGGCGCCGAACATCGATAGCGCCATGGCGACGAACAGCGCCGCAAACAGCACGATGATCCATGGCTTCTGGAACACCGCCTGCACCTGCTTGCCGGCGGCGGCGAACAGCGCGCCGGTGATGGTGTAGGTGATCGCCATGCCGAGCACGTAGGTGAGTGACAGCAGGAAAGCGCGCGCCGTGGTGACGCGCTTGCCCTGGCCGACGATCAGTCCGGAAAGGATGGGCACCATCGGCAGCACGCAGGGAGTGAACGCCAGCAGCAGGCCGCCGACGAAGAACTGCAGCAAAACCGCCGCCAGGCTGCCGGAGCGCAGCAGCGACGCCAGCCGGTCCTGCTCGGACACGTAGGCGCCGCTCCCGCTGCCGCTGGCCCCGGCGGAACTGCCGCTGGTGGGGGTGGCGCTGGCGGCAGCGCCGCTGCCCGGTGCGCCCGGCAGCACTACCGATACGCTGCGGGTGACGGGCGGATAGCACAAGCCGGCCTCGGCGCAGCCCTGGTAGGTAACGCTCAGTGGCAGCGTCAGCGCGCCGCCGGCGGCGCGGCCAGCGGTGCGCGTGACCGGCTGCGTGACCACCAGGTCATCGTGATAAATCACCTGTTTGCCGAAGTATTCATCGACCTTGACCAGTCCTGGCGGAAACTCCGCTGCCCCGAGCGATGCTTCGCGGTCGTCAGCAGTGATCTTGATGCGGTCGCGATACAGGTAGTACCCCGGCGCGATGACCCAGGCGAGCCGCACGCGATCCGGGCCGGCGGCGCTGGCACTGAAAAGGAATGCCTTCTCGGGCGGCAGGAAATCATCGCCCGAACGCGAGGCGCGGGTTTGATTCACCACTGCATCGACATCCGCGTCACTGGCCGCGTGGCTGTCGGGCGCGGTGACGCACCAGGCCATCAGCGCGAGCAGCACCAGCGGCGTGGCACCGGGGCCAATACCGATTCGCCTCATGACCAAGTCCCTATGCGATCGTAATCCAGCATGCATTGTCTCAGACCCGCGTTCGGGCTGGTCGTGCGCCAGGCCACGGACAGGTGCGTGCACCCCTACAGTCGGAAACCACCTTTTGACCATGCTTGAACCATGTTTGAACCATACATGCACCATGCTTGAACCATGCCTTACCACCGGGCCATTGGCATCGGCGCCGGGCGATTTCAATCAAGCACTTAGGCGAACGGGAAACGCCGGTGGCGCAGGGTCAGCTGAATTCTTTCCCAGCCGGGCCTTGAAAACCCGGCGTTAGGTACTATCATTAGCACTCAACCAGGGAGAGTGCTAACACTCTACCCGGTGCGGGTGGCCATGTCGTCGCCTGTGCAAAACAGTCTTTCGATTTAACTTAATTTAAGGAGGAACCCATGAAGATCCGTCCTCTTCATGACCGCGTGATCGTCAAGCGTCTCGAAGAAGAGCGCACGTCGCCAGGCGGCATCGTAATTCCGGACACAGCGGCTGAGAAGCCCGTACAGGGCAAGATCGTCGCTGTCGGCAAGGGAAAGATTTTGGAAGACGGACAGGTGCGCCCGCTCGACGTCAAGGTCGGCGACAAGATCCTGTTCGGCAAGTACAGCGGCACTGAGGTGAAAGTCGAGGGCGAAGACCTCGTGGTCATGCGTGAAGAAGACGTCATGGCCATCATCGAAGGCAAGTAATTCATCCGAGGACCACGACAATGGCAGCGAAAGAAGTAAGATTTAGTGACGATGCCCGGCAACGCATGTTCCGCGGCGTCAACATCCTGGCGAACGCCGTCAAGGCGACGCTCGGCCCCAAGGGCCGCAACGCCGTGCTCGAGAAGAGCTTCGGCGCCCCGACCGTCACCAAGGACGGCGTCTCGGTCGCGAAAGAGATCGAGTTGAAGGACAAGTTCGAGAACATGGGCGCGCAGATGGTGAAGGAAGTCGCGTCCAACACCTCGGACGAAGCCGGCGACGGCACCACGACTGCGACCGTACTGGCGCAGGCGATCATCCGCGAGGGCCTGAAGGCGGTGGCGTCGGGCCGCAACCCGATGGACATCAAGCGCGGTATCGACAAGGCCGTGACGGCGGCAATCGAGGAGCTCAAGAAGCTCAGCAAGCCGTGCAAGGACAGCAAGGCGATCGCGCAGGTCGGCACCATCTCGGCCAATTCGGACGAGAGCATCGGCAAGACCATTGCGGATGCGATGGAGAAGGTCGGCAAGGAAGGCGTGATCACGGTGGAGGAAGGCTCGGGACTGGATAACGAGCTGGACGTGGTCGAGGGCATGCAGTTCGATCGCGGCTACCTGTCGCCGTATTTCATCAACAACCAGGCCAACCAGACGACCGAGCTCGAAAAGCCGTACGTGCTGCTGGTCGACAAGAAGATCAGCAACATTCGCGAGCTGCTGCCGGTGCTGGAAGCGGTCGCGAAGGCCGGCCGTCCGCTGCTGGTGGTGGCCGAGGACGTCGAGGGCGAAGCGCTCGCGACGCTGGTCGTGAACAACATCCGCGGCATCCTCAAGGTCGCAGCGGTGAAGGCTCCGGGCTTCGGCGATCGTCGCAAGGCGATGCTGGCCGATATCGGCGTACTGACCGGCGGCACGGTGATCTCGGACGAGGTCGGTCTGTCGCTCGAGAAGGCGTCGATCAATGACCTGGGTGAGGCGAAGAAGATCGTGGTGGAGAAAGAGAACACCACCATCATCGACGGCCACGGCAAGGCTACCGATATCAAGGCGCGGGTCGAGTCGATTCGCCAGCAGATCGAGGAAGCCACCTCCGACTATGACAAGGAGAAGCTGCAGGAGCGTGTTGCCAAGCTCTCCGGCGGCGTGGCGGTGATCAAGGTCGGCGCTGCCACCGAGATCGAGATGAAGGAAAAGAAGGCGCGCGTCGAGGATGCGCTGCACGCGACCCGTGCGGCGGTCGAAGAGGGCGTGGTGCCGGGCGGCGGTGTGGCGCTGATCCGCGCACAGAAGGCGCTCGACAAGCTCGAGGGTGCCAACGAGGACCAGACGGTCGGTATCGCCATCCTGCGGCGCTCGATCGAGGAACCGTTGCGCCAGATCGTCGAGAACGCGGGCGAAGATGCCGCCGTGATCCTCAACAAGGTTCGCGATGGCAAGGGCAGCTTCGGCTACAACGCCGCCAGCGGCCACTTCGGCGACCTGATCGAGGCCGGCATCCTGGATCCGACCAAGGTGACGCGGCTGGCGCTGCAGAACTCGGCCTCCGTGGCCGGCCTGCTGCTGACCACCGAGGTCATGATCGCGGAAGCCCCGAAGGACGAGGCAGAGCATGCCCATGGCGGCCCCCCGGGCGGCATGGGCGGGATGGACATGTAACGCCAGCGCGTTACCCAAGTTCATCGTCGAGGTCGCAAGACCAGGAAAGGCCGGAAGGAAACTTCCGGCCTTTTCGTTTTAGCGCAGGCACTTGCGCTGCCATTCGCAGCATAACGAGCGCTAACTTCAGCATAACGGCCGGTAATGTATACGTAACGAATGGTTCACTTTACAAACCAAAAATCCGGCGTATAGTCATTCGCAGGGTGAGGCGGACGCCAGTTCGCGTAGCCCTGAAAGTCGCGAAACAAGACCCCCCCCGTTTCGCGAATACTTAAAGCCCCGCTTTGCGGGGCTTTTTTTTCTCCCGCTGCGCCGTTTCCGGGCAGCGGCCCGCCGCGCTGCACCCGTGACGTGCATTCGTGCGGTCCCCCCTGCGATTGCGGCATCATTGTCCGCACCGCACTGCCAGCCGAACGCTCAAGGCCTGACCCCGTGTCTATTCATGTCGCTCTGAACCACGTCAGCCACTATCGCTACGACCGGCCGGTGAACCTCGGCCCGCAACTGGTGCGGCTGCGGCCGGCGCCTCATTGCCGCACCCGCATCCTGTCGTACTCGCTCAGGGTGCAGCCGACGCAGCACTTCATCAACTGGCAGCAGGATCCACAGGCTAACTATCTGGCGCGGCTGGTGTTCCAGCAGCCCACCACGGAGTTTCGGGTCGAGGTCGACCTGATCGCCGAAATGGCGGTGCTCAATCCGTTCGATTTCTTCCTGGCGCCGTACGCAGAGTCGGTACCGTTCAAGTACGAGGCCACCGAGCTGTCGGAGCTCGGGCCATACCTTGCGTGCGGGGAGGCGACGCCGCTGCTGGCCGAGTACCTGGCGCGCATCCCGCGCACCAGCATGCGCACCATTGATTTCCTGGTGGATATCAACCAGCGCATCGCGCGTGACATCCGCTACCTGATCCGCATGGAGCCTGGCGTGCAGTCGCCGGAGCAGACGCTGTCGAGCGCGGCCGGGTCATGCCGCGACTCCGGCTGGCTGCTGGTGCAGCTGCTGCGTCACCTGGGCCTGGCGGCGCGCTTCGTCTCCGGCTACCTGATCCAGTTGAAGAGTGACGTCAAGCCGCTGACAGGTCCATCCGGGCCTGAGGCGGACTTCACCGATCTGCACGCCTGGTGCGAGGTCTACCTGCCGGGCGCCGGCTGGATCGGCCTGGATCCGACCTCCGGCCTGATGGCGGGCGAGGGCCATATTCCACTGGCCTGCACACCCGAGCCGTCGGCGGCGGCGCCGGTCAGCGGCGAGGTCGACCAGTCCGAGGTGGTATTCGAGCACAGCATGTCGGTGGCGCGCATCTGGGAGGCGCCGCGCGTCACCAAGCCCTACACCGATGCACAGTGGGCCGCCATCGGCCGGCTCGGAGAGCGTATCGATGTCGAGCTCGAGCAGGGCGATGTGCGACTGACGATGGGAGGCGAGCCGACCTTCGTGTCGGTCGATGATCCGGACGGCGCGGAGTGGAATACCACCGCGATGGGGCCGAACAAGCGCAAGCTCGCCGCGCAGCTTTACCACCGCCTGCGCGATCACTATGCGCCGCAGGGGCTGCAGCACTTCGGGCAGGGCAAGTGGTATCCGGGCGAGCAATTGCCGCGCTGGTCGCTCAATTGCTACTGGCGCCGGGACGGCGAGCCGATCTGGCGTGCGCCGGCGCTGATCGCCGACGAGAACCATGACTACGGCGCCACGCCGGAGATGGCGCAGAAGTTCCTGCAGTCGCTGGCCGAGCGACTGGGACTGGCGCCGCGCTACGTGTTCGCAGGCTTCGAGGACGTGTTCTATTACCTGTGGCGCGAGCGCCGGCTGCCGATCAATGTCGATCCGCTGGACTCGCGGCTCGACGATCCGCAGGAGCGTGCGCGGCTGATGCGTGTGTTCGACCAGGGACTGGAACGTGTCGCCGGCAATGCGCTGCCGATCGCGCGCGACCGCAGCGGTACGCGCTGGCAGTCCGGACGCTGGTTCCTGCGCGAGCAGCGCTGCTACCTGATCCCGGGCGACTCGCCGATGGGTTACCGCCTGCCACTCGATTCCCAGCCGTGGGTCACGCGCAGCGATTACCCCTACGTGCACACGCCCGACCCGACACAGAGCGCCGTGCCGCTACCGTCGTACGCACAGGTACGCCAGCAGCTGCGGGGCGACAGGCTGCAGGGTGTTGCCGCGGCAGCGGGCGCGCCTGGGAGCGGGTCTGGTGGCGAGCCACCCGGCAGTGCGCCACCCGGCAGTGCGCGCTCCGCTGCGGCGGGTGCCGGCATCGCCATCGGACCCGGCACCATGGCCGCCGTCGACCGGACGCCGGCGCCGCACGAGTCCGCAGCGTGGATTACGCGCAGTGCGCTGTGCGCCGAGCCGCGTAATGGCGTGCTGTATATCTTCATGCCGCCGACCGAGCGCGCCGCGGATTACCTGGAGCTGGTGGCGGCGGTCGAGGCGACCGCGGCTGAGCTCGAGCTGCCGGTGCTGCTGGAAGGCTACGAACCACCGCGCGATGCGGGGCTCAACAGCTTTCGCATCACACCGGATCCGGGTGTCATCGAAGCCAATATCCATCCGTCGCACGACTGGCCCGAGCTGGTCGAGCGCACCACGTTCCTGTACCAGGCGGCGCACGAGCTGCGGCTCGGTACGGAAAAATTCATGCTCGACGGCCGCCATACCGGCACCGGTGGCGGCAATCATTTCGTGCTCGGCGGCGCGACGACTCTGGACTCGCCATTCCTGCGCCGGCCGGACCTGCTGGCCAGCCTGCTGGCCTACTGGCACAACCACCCGTCGCTGTCGTACCTGTTTTCGGGCCTGTTCATCGGCCCGACCTCGCAGGCGCCGCGGGTGGACGAGGCACGCAACGACTCGCTGTACGAACTGGAACTCGCGTTCCAGCAGATGCCGGCGCCTGGCAGCGAGGTGCCGCCCTGGCTGACCGACCGACTGCTGCGTAACCTGCTGGTCGACGTCACCGGCAACACCCATCGCACCGAGTTCTGCATCGACAAGCTGTATTCGCCCGACGGCCCCAACGGCCGGCTCGGGCTGCTGGAGCTGCGCGCGTTCGAGATGCCGCCGCACCATCGCATGAGCCTGACCCAGCAGCTGCTGCTGCGCTCGCTGGTGGCGCGCTTCTGGCGCACTCCGTATCGCACCGGGCGGCTGGCGCGCTGGGGCACCGAGTTGCACGATCGCTTCATGCTGCCGCACTTCGTCGAGCAGGATTTTCGCGACGTGCTGGCCGAGCAGCGCGACGCGGGCTATGCGCTCGAGCCTGAGTGGTTCGCGCCGCACTTCGAATTCCGCTTTCCGCGCTACGGTGATTTCAATGCCATGGGCGCGCAGGTGGAGCTGCGCCATGCGCTCGAGCCCTGGCACGTCATGGGCGAGGAAGGCGCGGCCGGGGTCGCGGTGCGCTATGTCGACTCGTCGGTGGAGCGCCTGCAGGTCAAAGTCACGGGCCTGGCGCCAGACCGCTACGCCATCGCCTGCAACGGCCGGCGCGTGCCGCTGCGGCCGACCGGCGTGGTAGGAGAATTCGTCGCCGGGGTGCGCTATCGTGCGTGGCAGCCATCCTCAGCCCTGCACCCGCGCCTCGGAGTCAACTCGCCTTTGACGTTTGATCTGGTCGACACCTGGATGCAGCGCTCACTCGGCGGCTGCCAGTACCATGTCGCACATCCGGGTGGTCGCAGCTACAGCACCTTCCCGGTCAACTCGTTCGAGGCAGAAAGCCGGCGGCTGGGGCGGTTCTTTCGCATCGGGCATACGCCGGCGAGCGTCTCGAGGGCCGCCGGGGCGGCCTTCGCGCCGCGCGAGTGGCCCAACCCCGACTTCCCGTTCACGCTCGACCTGCGTCGCTCGGGCTGAAGCTGAAGAAGGGCGCGACGTCCGGTCTCACGATGGCGGATCCGAATCCCTTTCTGTACCCGGGCAGCGCGCAGCGCTACGACGAGCTGCTGGAGCGCGACGGCTCGATCCGGCCGCACTGGCGGCCGCTGATCGAGCAGCTGTCGAGCGGCGGGGCGGACACCGTGCGCCGCTGCGTGGACATGACGCGGCGGCTGATCATCGAGAACGGAGTCACCTACAACGTCTACGCCGACCCGCAGGGGCGCGATCGGCCATGGCAGCTGGACCCGTTGCCGCTGCTGATCGATCACCGCGAATGGCGCGAACTGGAAGCCGGCCTGACGCAGCGCGCGCAGCTGCTCAACGCGCTGCTGGCCGACCTGTACGGGCCGCAGAAGCTGATCGCCGACGGCGTGGTACCGGCGGAGCTGGCCTTCGGCCATCCGAATTTCCTCTGGGCGGCGCATGGCACGCGACCGGCGGACGGTACCTGGCTGCACCTGTACGCCGCCGACCTGGCGCGCGCGCCGGATGGCCGCTGGTGGGTGCTGAGCGATCGGACGCAGACCCCGTCCGGGCCAGGCTACGCGCTCGAGAATCGCGCCATCATCGCGCGCGTGCTGCCGGGGCTGGTGAACCAGCTGGGCACGCGGCCGCTGTCCGGCTTCTTCAACACGCTGCGCCAGAGCCTGACCCGGCTGGCCGACGATGCCAGCCCGCCGCTGGTGGTGGTACTGACGCCGGGCCCTTTCAACGAGACTTACTTCGAGCACGCCTACCTGGCACGCCAGCTCGGCATGCCGCTGGTGCAGGGGCAGGACCTGACGGTGCGCGACGACAGCGTGTTCCTGAAGACGCTGTCCGGCCTGCGCCGTGTGCATGCGATCCTGCGCCGGCTGGACGATGACTTCTGCGACCCGCTCGAGCTGCGCGCCGGCTCGGCGCTGGGCGTGCCGGGACTGCTGGGCGCGGTGCGCGCCGGGCGCGTGGTACTCGCCAATGCGCTCGGCACCGGAGTGCTCGAGTCCGCCGCGTGGCTCGGATTCCTGCCGGGCGCGGCGCGCGTGCTGCTGGGCGAATCGCTGCGCTTGCCGTCGGTGGCGACCTGGTGGTGCGGCGAGAAGCCGGCGCTGGAGTACGCGATCGCGCACCTGGACCGGCTGGTGGTC
>Ga0302157_10004216_pt1 | contig 15726 bp, 11 predicted proteins | sample I_Bog_N3_3_FD_193502 | JGI IMG/M metagenome (GOLD analysis project Ga0302157, IMG submission 193502) | Peat permafrost microbial communities from Stordalen Mire near Abisko, Sweden - I_Bog_N3_3 | ecosystem: Environmental > Terrestrial > Soil > Wetlands > Peat | place: Sweden: Abisko, Stordalen...
GCAGCCGAGCATGATCATGCGCGCGACCCAGAAGAAGAGGATGTCGAAGCCGGTGACGAGAAGCTGCGTGGGGTAGAAGGCGGCGAGGTCGGGGGTGAGAGAGTTGTAAGTTGTAAGTTGTAAGTTGTCAGTCGGTGTGCCGGGCCAGCCGAAGACGGTGAAGGGCAGCAGGCCGGAGCTGAACCAGGTGTCGAGGACGTCGGGGTCCTGCGTGAGGGTTGTGCCGGCGCACTTCGGGCACGCGGTGGGCGTGGTGCGGGAGACGATGATCTCGCCGCAGGCGCAGTGCCAGGCGGGGATGCGGTGTCCCCACCAGAGCTGGCGCGAGATGCACCAGTCGTGGATGTTGTTCATCCACTCGAAGTAGGTCTTGGCGTACATCTCCGGTGTGAACTGGATGTGGCCTTCGCGCACGGCGGCGATGGCGTTGGCGGCGATGGAGCTTCGCGGCGACGCGCCGGGGCTAAAGCCCCGATCTTGCGCGGGCGTATTCAGGGGGCTGAAGCCCCCTGCTCCCTCCGGTGTTTTGTTTACGGCGAGGAACCATTGGTCGGAGAGGCGCGGCTCGATCACGGCGCCGGAGCGCTGCGAGACCGGGACAGTCATGGGATGGTCTTTGATCTCGACCAGGAGTTCCAGCGACTCCAGTTGCGCGACGATCTGCTTGCGGGCCTCGAAGCGGTCCAGGCCGTGGAAGGGCGAGCCGGGCAGGTCGATGTGCGCTGTCTTATCGAGGATCGAAAGGCTCCCGATCTCCGGGTGGCGCTGGCCGATGGCGAAGTCATTCGGATCGTGCGCTGGTGTCACCTTCACGGCACCGGTGCCGAACTCCGGGTTGGCCCACTCGTCGGCGATGATCGGAATCTCGCGTTGCGTCAGTGGCAGTTTGAGTTTGAGTCCGATGAGGTGCTTGTAACGGTCGTCGTTGGCATTTACGGCGACGGCAGTGTCGCCCAGCATGGTCTCCGGTCGCGTGGTTGCGATGACTATGGAGCCGGAGCCGTCGGCGAGCGGATAGCGGATGAGATACAGTTTGCCGGCGCGTTCTTCGTTTTCGACTTCGAGGTCAGAGACGGCGGTCTGGAGGACGGGGTCCCAGTTGACGATGTACGCGCCGCGGTAGATCAGGCCCTGTTCGAAGAGGCGGACGAAGGCTTCGCGCACGGCGACCGAGAGCTTGTCGTCCATGGTGAAGTACTCGCGCTGCCAGTCGACGGACGCGCCGAGGCGCTTCATCTGGTCGGTGATGGCGGAGCCGTACTCGCGCTTCCATGCCCAGACTTTTTCGGTGAAGGCTTCGCGGGTGAAGTCGGTGCGCGACTTGCCTTCCGCCGCGAGCTGGCGCTCGACCATCATCTGCGTCGCGATGCCGGCGTGGTCGGTGCCGGGAACCCAGAGCGAGGTGTCGCCGGACATGCGATGCCAGCGGGCGAGGATGTCCATCTCCGTCTGGTTGAGCATGTGGCCCATGTGCAGACGGCCCGTGACGTTGGGGGGCGGGAGAAGCTGGACGAAGGGGGAGTGCCGCGACTCCCAGGTCTCAGATTCGAGACCTGGGGCACCCAAATCTGTGGCTGGGGTGGGGACGTGGAAGATCTGTTCGTCGACCCAGAATCTGGCCCACTTGTCTTCAATGAGGGCCGGGTCGTAGGCCTTGGGGAGTTCGTTGGACATGCAGCGTTAAGGGTAGCAGGGTGGAGCGAGTGAAGAAGGAGTAATGAGTAAGGAGTAGAAAAAACGGGAGGAGCCGAAGCCCCTCCCTGTCTGCCTCTTTCTGTTCCCTGTTGGCTGTTAACTGCTCGATGTCTTAGAGCGGATTCAGCTTGTCCAGGCCCTTCTTGGGCTTTTTCTTGCTGGAGCTCTCGTCGTTCTTGTCCTCGGCGGGGGCCTTGGTCTTCTTGCCTTTGCCCTTGCCGGCGGGCTGTGCCGCGGGCGGGGTGGCGATGGTAGAGACGTCGTTTATCTGGTCGGGCGCGGCGGCGGGCTTCTCAATGGGCGGCAGCGCGGAGCTGTTCTTGGGGCCGACCGCGGCGAGGCCGTTGTTGGGGTCGGGAGCGCCGGTGGCCGCAGGGACGTTGCTGGCTGCGCCGCTGCCGCCGGAGACGCCGCTGCCGGCTACGGGATTGACGATCTCCACGCCCATGTGTGTGCCGGAGTCGGCTGGGGCCGGCTCGGCGACGGTCATGGTGCTGGTGTCGCCTTCGCCGGCGCCGTTGCCGGCCGTGGGTACGTCAGAGAGCGATGGCGCTGCAGCAGGAGCGGGCGGCGGTGGTGCGTCTGAGTCGCCGGCGGGTGCCGCAACTGCCGGAACCGGGTGCGCGGCGGCCGCGGCAGCAGCAGGGTCGACCGCATCGCGGTAGCTGGCCGTGAGCTGGCGAACGATGGTGGGCGCCACGGTGGGGTTGGGGTCATCCAGCGTGGGATCGCCGACGCGGGCCGCGGGGACGGTGTCCGGCGTGTGCAGGAAGAGCAGCTCCACGCGCTTGCGCAGGTTGTACTGGGCGCGGCTGCCCTCCAGCTCCTCACTGGCGGCGACCTGCTCCGCAGTGGGCCGCGGGATGGGCAGGTTCATCGCGGTGAGGCGTTCCTTGGCGTCCTCCACGTGAGGCGCGGCGTAGTGGTAGATTACGACCTTGCGATAGGCATCGGCGGCCTTGCCGTCGAACTCCTGCAGCAGAGCGGAGCGCACACCCTCCGGCAGGCGCTGCATGCGGACCAGTTGCGCCTCTTCCTCGTAGGAGTCGCCCAGGCCGATGAGCGCATCGTCCATGTGGCTGAACTGGGGATAGGTGTCGATGACGGTCTGGTAGCGCGCGATGGTGGCCGGCCAGTTGGCGTGGGAGGAGTAGAAGACGGCGAGATCGAGCTCGCGCGTGGCCAGCACCTCCTGCACCTCGCGCAGCTTCTGCTTGGCCTGGTCGATCAGCTCCTTGGGCGCGTCAGGATACTGCTTGAGCATGGTGCGGTAGGCGTCCTCGGCCTTGGTGGACTTGGTGTAGTCGCGGTCGGGCACGTCCATCTGCTTCAGGTAGATGTCGCCGATGCGCATCTGGGCCTCGGCGGCCTCGGGAGCGTTGGGGAAGAAGGTGATGAAGTCGCCGTACTCCTGCTCAGCCTGGGTGAGTGCGGCGCTGCCGCCCTCGTGGTACCAGGAGTCAGCGACGGCCAGCTTGGCGCGCATCTGGTACTGCGAGTCAGGGTAGGTGTTCAGCAGCGTCTGCAGGTCCAGGCGGGCAACGTCAAAGTGGCCGGACTTCTGCTGCGCCATGGCCTTGTCATAGAGCTGCTTGTCCGGTAACTGGGCATCCTTGCCGACCAGCGGATCGGTCTTCTTGTCCTTCTTGAGCGCGGCCTTGGTGTCCTTGGTCTCCTTCACGCGGTCATCCTTGGAGATGCGCGTCTTCTTCGCCGGTTTGGTATTGCTGAAGGTCGTGGCGGAGGTAGTGTCAGGCGCGGTCTGCGCCGGTGCAGCGGCGGGCGCGGGGTCCTGCGCATGAAGCATGGGGACGGCTAGAACGACGGCGGCAAAGGTCAGGCGGGAAAAGAAGCGGCAGGTGCGGGGGCTCATCAAGACTCCATCTGGGCCGCGCAGCGGGCTGCGCGGACTCTAGGTTCATTCTAGCCGCCGGAGCGGGAATTGGCACGGCGCGGGGCCTGGTTTGTGAGACGGGCGGGAGCGGAAAAGGCGAGTTTCGGCGGGTCAGTTCCGAGGCAAGAAACAAAGGCAAAGACGAACGCAATGTGGGCGATGTTAGGCGCAATGTACGCAATGGCTGGGGTTAGACGCTGACGCTGGCGGCCGAACGGGCGATGCGGAGGAACTCGCGGGCGTTGTGCTCGGCTTTGCCGCCCTCAAAGATGGCCGAGCCGGCGACCAGCATGTCCGCGCCTGCCTGCACGACCGAGGCGACGGTGTCGTGCGCGATGCCGCCGTCGACTTCGATGCGGTAGTTCAGGCCGAGCTGCTTGCGCACGCGGCCCAGGTGCGCGATGCGGTCCACCGAGCGAGGCAGGAACTTCTGCCCGCCGAAGCCGGGGTTCACGCTCATCACCAGCACATGGTGCACCATGGGCAGTACCTCAAAGACCATCTCCACCGGTGTAGCGGGGTTCAGGACGACGCCGGACAACATGCCGTGGTCGGCGATGAACTGGAGCGTGCGGTTGAGGTTGCGGCAGGCCTCGACCTGCACGCTGACCATGTTGGCGCCGGCGGCGGCGAAGGCGGGGATGAACTCGTCCGGGTTCTCGATCATCAGGTGGCAGTCGAGCGGGAGCTTGGTGATGGGGCGGATGGCCTGCACGACCGGCGGGCCGAAGGTGATGTTGGGGACGAAGTGGCCGTCCATCACGTCCACGTGGACGATGGTTCCGCCGCCACGCTCGGCGCGGGCGATCTCGTCGGCCAGGTGGGCGAAGTCAGCGGCGAGGATGGAAAAGGCGAGGTCGATCATGCTTAGAGTGTAGAGGATGGAGGGTAGAGGATAGAGAGGCCAGTGACCTGCGTATGCTCGCCGGAGGGTCCCCTCCCCCCTGTTTTCTCGTAAAATCCTCAGGAATAAAGACTTAGCGGTGGATCTCCATTGGGAAATGGGTTGCGGGGTTAGCAGCTAACCCCTTTGTTTTCAGTGGAGGTCTCCGGCATATTATCTTTAAGATATATGTCTATCCCGGCGCGATTGGATTGTCAAAGGTCGAAGTCCCACCTGGCCTGGGCCAGTCACGAGAAGAGCCCGGAAATGGCCGCGCCGTCTTCTCGCTTCCTTCAATTATAGGGGGTGTGTCAAGGGGCTTTCAGCGCCAGCGGGCCGGGAACGGAGACGAATTATCGCTTCACAAATTTGCGCCGGAGAGTGTCATCGACCAAGGTCTGCCATCCCTCGCCCGTGGCGCGCAGAGCGGAGAGGACATCGGGGGAGAGCCGGATAGAGATCAGTTGCTTGGTCGGAGCTTTCTGCAGGCCGCGTTTTTTCCTCGATGCTTCCTGGATTGCCGACAGCTTGGTCTGAAGACTTGGGGGAAGTTCGTGAAAGCGCTTCGCGCGCGCGAACCGTTCCTTTGTCCACACGGGACTTTCAGCGTCGGGCACTCCATCAGACTCGTCCAGTTGCTTCTCAGTATCGGGCATATTCTTCTCTCTCCTCTCTGATCGATTTGCGCAGGCTAATGGCGCGAATGGTGTTCGGGGCATCTTCGTCGCGAAAGACGAGGGTGTACAGCAATGCATCGAGCCAGCTAATGGCGATGACCCGAACCTCTCCGTAGTCCTGTGAGTCGTCGTCATCGTAAAGGGCGTTATCGAAATCGAAGTCTTCGGCTCTGGCGAGCGAGATGCCGTGGTTCCTGATGTTTTCGGCATCTTTCAGAGGGTCAAAGGTGACGTCCACAACCTTTATTGTAGATACAAGAAGATGGGAGGTCAAGAAGGCGGTCGTGTTTTCAGCGCCATCGGCGCGATCTGTATCAGTTCAGGGCCAACCGCCTGGATTGCGGGCAGATCGATGGTCTCTAGGGCCATTGGCCCGACCTAAAATTTCTCCGCCACGAAGATTTTAGGTCGGCCCTTCAGGCCTCTGGATCATATTCCTGCGATTACCCAGGCCTACGGCCTGGGATGTCGTCGGGCCGTTGGCCCTTGCATGTTGCGTTGACAAAGATGGTGCGCTCCATAGGAGTCTGCACCCCACCCATGTCGCAATAAAGCCGCGTCCTGGATGGGCCACCCGAGGCATCATCCATGGGGCGACAGGACGACCTTGCCGAAGGGGCGATCTTCGATCAGATGACGCAGGGCGTCTGCAGCTTCTTCTAATGGGTAGATTCTGTCTAGTACGGGTTTCACTCGTTGGGAGGTAAATAGCGGGACAATCGTGTTCCACGCCTCTGCAATGGTTGCCGGTGGCTGAGCGAAGAGGGAAAAACCGCTCATACGGGCACGCTTCCAGATCAGGTCGGTGAGGTTGATGGTCGCGGTATGGCCGGCGGAGTATCCCAGTGACGTAAATACTCCGTTAAGAGCCAGTGTAGAGAGTGCTTCACCCGTGAAGGAACCGCCCACGCTGTCGATGACGATGTCTACGCCCTCGCCGCCAGTGATTCGTCTGACGCCCTCGGCGAGTGGTTCACGGGAGAGATCGATGACGTTCTGATACCCCAGAGCCATTGCGTGTTCCGCTTTCAACTCACTCGTTGTGGTCGAGATGGCAAACTTCGCGCCCTGTGCCCTGGCCAGTTGCGTGACGGCGTTGCCGACCGCCCCGCCGATGCCAGGAGCGAGGACCGACTTGCCGGGCGCAAAGCCGGCCTGCTGGAGCGAAATCTGTGCAGTGAGATAGGCAACCGGAGCGCCACCTGCTCTCGCGTCGTCGAGGTTCCCGGGAATCAGGCTGAGATCTTCGGGCTTGGCTGCAATCCATTCGCGGTAGGTGCCATCTTCGGAGACGCCGTAGGTGCCGAAGAACATGACTCGCGCTCCGACGGGAAAGGATGATTCGCCCGGATCCTCAACGACGCCTGCGCCCTCGTTCCCAAGAATCAGGGGAGCTTTGGCTCGAGGCAGGCCGCCGGAGAGGATGGTGTGATCGAGAGGGGTGACACCGGCGGCAGTGACACGAACGAGAACCCTGCCCTCGGTTCGAGCAGGTTTGTCCAGTTCAACCAACCTCAGATCGCTGTAGCCGTTAAAGCCCACGGCACGCATTGCCCGCATAACGATTGCTCCTCGGAATTTTGAGTGGTCGCACGAGGAGTCTGCAGTACACCCAGCGCTTTTCTCGTACTTGGATGAGCCTCCAGAGTCAGAGTTGCGGGAATATTTGTCGAAGATTCCAGGTCGGCCCATGTGAAACGCGAGCAGTGACGCAGATTCCCGGCGGGAATGACAAACAAGAAAGGCTACATGGAGGGTCCGTCGGGTGCGGCGCAGACGCGGGTGGAGTCCATCTCGTTGCGGTAGTCGTGGGAGGTGAAGGCGTCGTCGAGGAAGACGTAGGGGTGGTCGCGGATGTCGGAGAGGACGGTGGCGTAGTCCGGGAAGCCGGGGCGCAGCCAGTAGAGGTGCAGGTTGCACTGGTCGGCGCCCCAGGCGGCGGCGAGTGTGTAGCCGTGCGTGGCTGCGTAGTAGTTCATGAACGCCGTGTCGTAGCCTCCTGTGCCGGCGGCAGGTGGTTGCTCGAAAGCGTTGGGGAGGAATTCGTTGGGGATGTTGCGGTCGATGTGCACCATGATGAGCTCGGGGTGGGTGCGGTCGAGGTACGCGGCGGTGAGCTGGCCGTGGTGGTGGGCGACGAAGGCGTCGTTGAGGCCGAGGCCGTCGATGGTGTTCCACTCGGAGTAAAGCGGGAGCGCGCCGGCCTCGGTGACGGCCATGGTGTAGCCGCGCGGTGCGAGCGGTTGCAGGCGCTGTGCGAAGTCGCGCATGCCCCAGGCGGTCTGCTGGTAGTTGGCGATGCGGCTGGAGTAGAGCGTTGCTGCGAAGACCGCGAGCGCGGCGGCGGCGCAGAGGGCGTGGCGCTGCGGCCGCGGCCAGTTGACGAAGCGCGGCAGCGGAAAGAGTGTAGTGATACCGGAGGCGAGTGCAGGGGCGGTCATCAGCACCAGCGGGACGATCGCATACTGGAAGCGCATGAAGTGGTTGCTGCCGTTGTTGAGAAGGATCCACATCAGCGTGAAGGCGACGAGAACACCGGAGAGCGCGGTGGTGAGGCGGCGGGTGCGGGCGCTGAGCCAGCCCAGCGGCAGCAGCGGCAGAACGGGCAGCAGCAGCAGTGCGAGGTTCATCGCAGAGTGCTGCACGCTGGAAGGATATAGATGGCCGTTGCCCTTGATGTAGAACGGGTTGGGCAGCGGATAACCGAAGGTATGCCAGTGCCAGGCGAAGTAGGTTCCACCGAGCAGGCCAAAGACCAGCACGAACGCGGTGAGTAGAGGGACGCATGCTGCGAACCCATGTCTCAAGTTCGAGACGTGGGGCACCCGGTTTTCTTCGAGTACTAAATAGAGGATGGCCGCGAGGAGGATCAGTGCGATGAGTACGCCTTCGGGACGCGTGAGCCCGGCGAGCAGTCCGCGTATCGCCATGATGAAAGCGACAGACCACGCGGGGCGCTGCACGTAGCGCAGCCCAGCGCACCAGCAGACCAGCAGAAACATCGCGAGCAGCGGCGCTCCGAAGCAGGCATTGCAGAGTGCGGTGAACGGCCCGGCGATGAGGTAGAGCGACATCGCGGCACTCAACCAGCGGTTGCCGCCGAGGATGCGCCGTGAGCCGGCGAAGACGACGCCTACGCTGACAATCTGCGCGAAGATGTTGCCCCAGCGGCTGGCGGTGATGACGCTGAGGTGCGTGAGGTGCGCGACGGCGGCGGTGGCGGCCATGAAGAGGAAGTCGGTGGCTCCGTCGACGGGCGGCTGATTGAGGCTCCAGCGGATGCCGTGGCCGGCAGCGAGGTGCTGCGAGTAGCGCAGGAGCATCGCGGCGTCTTCCATGGGCACCCACGACCAGTGGATGCGGAGGGCGATCCACGCGGCGCAGAGCGCGAGCAGCGCGGCGAGCAGAACGGTGTCAGCCCGTTGCCATGCTGTGGGGGATGCCGGTTCGCCGGATACTGGTGTGGTGGACGTGCTCATCGCGCGGGTGCGGTCCTCCGGGTGGCTCGCCTGCAAGTATAGGTTCAGATGGCGTGGGGATTTGGCTGCGTGGGGATTTTGTGCGGCGCAGGCCGAACGGCGGGTTCCATTATGAGTTGTGAGTTTCGAGTTTGGAGTTCTGAGTTTCTGTCGTGGATGCCTGTCGCTTTGCCTCGCGGGCGGCTTCGCGAGCTGTTTCACGATCGACAGGCGGAGCCTCTGCGGGTGGGCCGAGCACGACGCGCGCGGCGCCGTTTAGGATGCGGCGGATGGGCCAGCCGCCGTCAGGATTTGGAACGAACACTTCGCCAGCGCGCTGCTTCTCCGGGCGGTAGTACCAGCGGCGGAAGAGCGAGAGTGCATCGCAGAGTTCGTCGAGCGGTGCGGGGGTTGCGGTGAGCGCGGTGAGTTGGTCGAGCGCGGCGCGGGCGCGATCTTCGGGGGTCTGTGCGGACGCAACTTCCTGAATGGTGCCGTCGTCGATTGGGACGGGAGCTAGCATGAGGGGCTGCGCGAAGAGGCTGCTGCCGACGGCGGTCTGCTCGCGGACGGCGCGCACGCCGAGCGTGGAGAGACGCGCCGGGCCGCAGAGATGTCCGTTGGTGAGGAGGAAGACAGCGGCATCGGGTGAAACGGAATGTTGTTCCCCGCTCATCGCGGGAAAAGACTCCGCGATGAACGGGCCACCCACGGATTGCTGGAGGATGACGGCGCGGAGTTCGGGGATGGGGCGGACGAGTTCGTCGCAGAGCAGAGCGGCGGCGCGGACCTTCTCCCAGTGTTTGTGCAGCGTGGCGGCGGTTTCGAAGTCCAGGTCGGAGCTGGCGGCGTCGCGCTGGGCGGCGACCTCGTCGAGCAGCGACTGGCCGCGGGTGCGGAAGAAGGCGAAGACGCGCGAAGCCTCGGCGGTGTACTCGGCGGGCGTGCAGGCGGTGGGATTTCCTTCCTTGCAGGGCATGATGCACTTCTTGATGTCGCCGTAGACGCAGCCGGGGTGCTCGGGATAAGGGTGCAGGTCTTCGTAGCAGCGGCGCAGCTTAAAGAGGTCGAGTACGGCATCGCAGTATCGGTCGGCGGCGGCGCGCGAGGGGAAGGGGCCGAAGAACTCGGCGAGCGTCTTTTTGCTGAGGCGGTTGGTGGAGTAGGCGCGCGGGTGCGGCGCGGTCATGGTGACGCGCAGAAAGTACGGCGTGTGTAGGCGCAGGCGGCGGCGAGCCTCTTCGGCTCCGAAGGCCGCGCGCGAGGCGTGGTAGAGCAGCAGCGCGGATTCGAAGTCGGAGCCGGTGCGGTTGTACTCGATGAAGCGTACGCGGTTGCGGAGATTGAGTCGCTTGCTGGGAACGGGTTGGCCGCTCGCGTCGAGTTGCTCGGGCGGCGCCAGCAGTCGGCGCAGGCGGCGGCGGAGATCGGCGGCGCGGGTGAGGTAGGGCTCGGATGTGGGGTCTGCGCCGCGCAGCGCGAAGACCCCGGGAGCGGCGGGGACGGAGCGCAGAAGAGCGTCGGCGTTCGAGGGATCGAACTCGATGTGGTGTGCGAAGTTGAAGGCCGCGCTCACAGGGGAGATTGTAGTCTGCGGCTAGCTGCCGGCGACGGTCATGCCTTCGATGCGCACGGTGGGCACGGCGCCGGAGCTGCGGAACTCGAGGTCGTTGCCGATGGCAGAGACGTTGCGGAACATCTCTTTTAGGTTGCCGGCGATGGTGATCTCCTCGACGGGGTAGGTGAGCTCGCCGTTTTCGATCCACAGACCGCTGGCGCCCTGCGAGTAGTCGCCGGTGACCAGGTTTACGCCGAAGCCCATCGTCTGCACGACATAGAGGCCGTTGGGGACGTCCGCGATGATCTTTTCTGGTGTCTCCGACCCCGGCTCCAAAAAGTAGTTGCCGCCGCCAATGCCCGGCGCACCGGCGAGGCCGCGGCTGGCTTTGCCGGTGGACTGCATGTTGAGTTTGCGCGCGGTATAGGTGTTGAGCATCAGGTTCTTCAGAATGCCGCGCTCGATGATCACGGTTCGGCGGGTGGGCAGGCCGTCGCCGTCGAAGGGCGCTGTGCCGAAGCCGCCGGTGCGCAGTGTCTCACCGTTGGACAGTGTGTGGTCGAAGACCATGGTGCCGTCGTCGATCATGGTGATGTTCTCGCCGGCGACTTGTTCGCCGAGTTTGCCTGCGAACATGGACGCGTTTCTATAGATGGCGTCGCCGTCGGCGGCGGAGAGCAGGTTGCCCATCAGGCTGCGCGCGATCTCCGGCGCAAAGACGACGGGGCACTGTTGCGTGGGAACGCGGCGAGCGCCGAGCCGGCGCAGTGCGCGGCGTGCTGCCTCCTGGCCGATGGCCTCGGGTGATTCGAGCAGACGCGCTGAGCGCGCGGAGCTGTACCAGTAGTCGCGCTGCATGGCGCCGTCCCGCTGCGCGATGGGCGAGACGGAGAAGCCGCAGTAGCTACGCCGGTACTCGCCCTGAAAGCCGCGCGAGTTGACCATCACGCGGTGCGAGGTGCTGGCGTCATAGCTGGCGCCGGCCGAGTTCTGGATGCGCGCGTCGAACTCCAGCGCGGCGGATTCGCAGCGGCGCGCTGTCTCAATTCGCTCCAGTGGGGTAACTTTTCCGACGTCACTAAAGTGCAGACCGAGGGTGACGATAGGGAGTTTACCGAAGGCATCGGGCTCGGGCAGGCCGGCGAAGGGATCGGCGCCCGTGACGCGAGCGAGGTCAACGGCTCCAGTGACCAGCCGGGTGATGCCCTCGGGGGAGAGATCGGAGGTTGAGGTGCTCGCTGTCTGCTGCCCGCTACTGCTCTTAAAGAAGACGCGCAGGCCGAGCGCGCGCGATCCGGACTCGGTGAGCTGCTCGACCTGGCCGAGCCGGACGTTGACGTTGAACTCATCCGCTTCATAGGCCACGGCCTCGGCGTCGTCCGCTCCGGCACGCAGGGCGCGAGCGACTACCTCTTCGGCCAACAAGGAAAGCTCTCGTTGCTGCACTTCTTTTGAATCAGAGATCAAGTTCACTCCAGAGGCCCAGTATGCCCATCACCCGATCGAGCGTTGTGGCTTTCCTTCAGCATCGTTGCTTCAGGACTGCCCTTATTGTAGTCAGTGCCGCCGCGCTATTGGTCGCGGGGCCCACGGGATGCTCTACGGGCTTCGCCGTTGTGAGCAAGAGCAGCACGGCGACGGCGCCGGGAACAGCGTCAACGAGTGCCACGAACTCCACGACCACTACGTCCACAGCCAGCAGCACCGGCACAAGCTCCAGCGTGGCAAGCAGCAACAGCACGACCGTTGAAGTGAGCGCAACGCAGCAGGCGGCGGTGCGCTGGGTAACGAACTTCGGTGACTCCATCACCGGCGGGTGGGGATCGAGCGCACCGCAGTTTGCTTATGCGTCGCTGCTGGATACAGCGATAGCGAGCCCGAGCGAGAACTGGGCACGCGCCGGTGACCAGGCTGCGGACATGGCGCGGCTGTGGGTGTATCCCAATGCGGCGCCGTCGCTGGGCAGCTCGCAGCTTTACACCGTGCTGATCGGCACCAACGATGCGAACTCGTGCGGCGGCTCGGACGGCTGCATCTCGAACTGGCGGCAGTCGCTGGCGGCTTCGCTGGCGTGGCTGGCGGTTCCGGCGGCGGACAAGGTGCTGGGCAACAGCATTGCGGAGCAGAGCGGCAGCTGGTCTCCCGACCTGAAGAATGGCATTGCGACAAAAGCTGCGGGCGCATCGCTGAGCTTCAACGTTACGCAGGCCGTGTCGGGCAGATCGCTGCTGGTGGCCTACCGGGTCTTCGATGAGGGTGAGGGCGCAGGAGCGGCAACGGTCAGCATCGACGGGGTGACGGCGACGACGCTGAGCGCTGAGGTGACCACAGGCCAGGCCATCGACACCAAGAATGGCACTACCGACACTATCTTTCTAGCCATGATTCCGCTGGGTGAGCAGGGCGAGCACGCCATCACGATCACGACGACTACGCCAGGGGTCTTCTCGCTGCAGTGGGCGGGGGTTTCGAGCGGCAGCTATGCGGAGGTCGCCGGAGCGCCGCGCGTGCTTATCGGGCAGATTACCAGCACGGGATCGGCCACGCTGAACCTGACGGTCAACCAGTACAACGCGCAGTTGCAGCAACTGATTGCGGCGCTGGCGGGCGAGGGGTTGAACATCCAGATTGTGCCGACAGCGAACGTGCTGCAGCCGGGCGATTTTACAGACGAACTGCACCCCAATGACGCAGGTCATCTGGCGTTGGCGCAGACCTTCGCGGCAAGTTTGTAGATTTAGGCGACGGGAGTGCCGGAGAGCCGCGACGCACGGCCGTCCGTGGCGCCGAGGAACCAGGCACCGGAGGTGCAGTACTCGGAGTCGCTGCGCAGCTTGTGCGCGACGTGGGCCTCGGGGCCGGTGGCCATGTTGCGCTTGTGCAGCTTCACGGCGCCGTGGCAGTCCTTGCAGCGGAACTCGGTGTCGCCGTCGACGATGGCGTCGACGAGGGACTTCACCTTCCAGAAGGGCTCATATCCAGTGCCGCTGGCGCGAACGCGGCGGCGTTTGACCTCGCAGTTGTAGAGCTTCTCAGAGACGGACGCAGTTTTGGTGGCCATGGGGCCTTTCCTGGAGCGGTTGGGGGAGCGCGGAGAAGCGCTGCTTTGATTCTACTCCTGCCGCGTGTTCCGTGCGACGGGGTTGCCCACTCATCGCGATGAACCGCGAGGAATGGGCAACCAGGCGCACAGGGTCTCAGGGTTTGGAGGCGGGGGCGCTGTAGGGGGTGATGAGGTTGGCGGCGAGGGGCGTGACGACAGGACTGGCGGCGCCGACGAGCTTGATGACGGCGCTGTTGTTGTAATCGGCGGTCCACACGTTGCCAGAGCCGTCGATGGCGATGCTGTACAGGACACCGGAGCCGCCCGCAATGTAGCCGCTAGCCGGGGAGACTGCTGCGCCGGTACTGGAAAGCCTGGACACGGATTGGGAGGAACTGTTGGAGACCCATGCGCTGCCGGAGCCATCGATAGCGATGCCGTAGGGCGCGCTGAGTCCTCCAGCGTTTGTGAAGAAGACCTGTGAACCGCCAGCCGCAAATTGGTAGACGCTGTTGTTGCCGGAGCTGCTGACCCAGGCATTGCCAGAGGGGGCCATGGCGATGCCGTAGGGGGCACTGGTAGCTCCGCCCGTGGAGGAGAAGATGGCCGTGCCTGTACTGGAGAATTCTGAGAGGCCGCTGTTGCCGGAGCTGCTGACCCAGGCGTTTCCGGAGGCGTCGATGGCAACTCCCGTGGGAGCGGCGAGTCCGCCACCTGTCATATTGAAGATGAAGCCCCCGGAGGGAGACAGTTTGATGATGCCATTGTTGCCGAAGGTGGTAATCCAGGCGTTTCCAGAGGCATCGATCGCAACATCGAACGCCCCACTGAGGTCGCCGCCGTATTCGTAGAAGAGTTGTGAGGCGGAACTCGTGTATACGGCGATCGTACTGTTGCCGGAACTGGCCAGCCAGACGTTTCCGCTGTTGTCGATGGCGACGCCACGGGGCTTGTTGAGAATTGTACTTGTGGCAGTAGCGATGGCTGCGCCTGTCGTGGAAAACTCGGAGAAGCTATTGCCGCTGTAGTTGCTCAGCCACGCATTTCCGGAGGCATCGATGGCGATACCGAAGGGATTGTTGAGCCCGTTGCCGGTATAGCTAACGCCTACGGTGAAGTCGTTCGGTTGATTGCTGAGCCCGCCGACAAAGGGCGGGTTGGTGCCCACGAGTGGGAAGAGCGCCGACATGCCAGCGGAGGTGGGGTAGGGGTTGTGCGCCAGGTTGATGGCCGCGGTGGCGGTGTCCGTGGCGGGCGTGCCCGTGGCGCCGGAGCTCTCCGTGTATTGGAAGAGCGTGGAGCAACTGGCGGTGGCGCCACTGCTGTTCACGCACGCGGCGAGGATGTCGGCCAGCGTGTAGAGCGTGGCCACCGGGCGGGTGATGCCGGTGGAACTCGCCACGGGAGCGCCGGTGGCAACGCTCACCAGATTGGCAGAGTTGAGGCCCGCGTTGGTCAGGCCGGTCAGGGCGAGTGTCGTGCCGGAGCTGGAGATGTGGGTGGCGTCTGTAGCAAACCCGGCCAGGGCGTAGGCGGCGGCCACGGTCGTAATCTCGTTGACCTGCAGCGACGAAGAGTACTGAGCATTGCAGGGGCCGAGCGCGGCTAGCAGGCCGATGCTGGTGTTGGAGCCGGAGCCGGAGTCTCCGCCCAGGGCGTAGAGGTAGATCTGCTCATTGCCGGGGAGGGTGGTGCCTCCGCTGGAGGTGGTGGCACCCAGGGCGTAGCCCTTGGTACAGCTGTAGTCGCCGGTCAACGCAAAATTTCCCAGCGTGTCGCTGGTCGCGTACGCGCCGATGGTATCGACCGCATTGCCGGTGCCGGCGGCGGTGAGCAGCGAGAGCGAGGCGCTGCCGTAGGCCGCGGGATTGACGGCGAGGAGATAGACCTTGGCCCCGTTGACGGGGTTCTGGCCGCCGTATACTTTGCCACCGATGGTGGTCCCGGCGAGAGGGTTGGGCGCGGCGGTGGTGGCGAGGGTGCAACCGGTGAGTAGAACGGAAAGGGCGGACAGGCACAGCGGTAGCGAGCGCATAGCGCGGAGGGTCATAGGGCCTCAGAGGTATGTGTAGTTTTCTCGTTCTCAAAAACAACACGGATTTAGATTATGGGCAGCAGAAGAGCCACACGGATGACCCCACCGTTCGCTGCTGTAATTTGCTTTGGTTTTTTTCTATCGAATCAAAAGCCGGGTGTCAAGACACGGAAGAACAAGGCGCTGAATTTTCCTGTGTCACTTGAGGCGCGCGCGCACTTGGGAGGTGCGGTTCCGGGGTTGAAGCCCCGCTCAATGCGGACTGATCGCGATTCCCAGAGGCTTGACGATACCTGTGCCACTGTAGCCGCTGGCGCTGACGGGCGCTCCGCTGCTGTTCAGTTCGGTGACGGTGCTCGCAGCGGCATCCGCGACCCAGAGATTGCCTGCTGGATCGATAGCGATGCTGGACGGCAGATTCAGGCCGCCACTGCCGGACGGAACGGTCGTTCCCGAAGATCCGTTCGCCAAGACATGCGTCAT
>Ga0302157_10004217_pt1 | contig 15721 bp, 14 predicted proteins | sample I_Bog_N3_3_FD_193502 | JGI IMG/M metagenome (GOLD analysis project Ga0302157, IMG submission 193502) | Peat permafrost microbial communities from Stordalen Mire near Abisko, Sweden - I_Bog_N3_3 | ecosystem: Environmental > Terrestrial > Soil > Wetlands > Peat | place: Sweden: Abisko, Stordalen...
GGCCTGACCCCGCTGGCTCGCATCGCCTCTTGGGCCACTGCCGGCGTCGATCCCGCCATCATGGGCTCGGGCCCGATCCCGGCCTCGAAGCTGGCTCTGAAGAAGGCCGGCTGGACGGTCGATGATCTGGACCTGATCGAAGCCAATGAAGCCTTCGCCGCTCAGGCCATTGCCGTCAACCGCGACATGGGCTGGGACACCGCCAAGGTCAACGTCAACGGCGGCGCCATCGCCCTGGGTCATCCCATCGGCGCCTCGGGCAACCGGGTGCTGGTCAGCCTGTTGCACGAAATGCAGAAGACCGGCGCCAAGAAGGGTCTGGCCACCCTGTGCATCGGCGGCGGCATGGGCATCGCCCTGACCGTCGAACGCTAAGGCGGTCGCCAACGGTATGAAGAAAGCCCCGGATGCAAGTCCGGGGCTTTTTTCTTGGGCGGCATGCCCGTAAGATGCCTTGAGTGATGGGAAGATCGTCCGGACATAACGGATGGCTTCTGGCGGAGGAGAGTTTCAAGATGGGTCGAGTTGCAGTAGTCACCGGCGGCACCCGTGGGATCGGCCGCGCCATTTCCGAAGGTTTGAAGAACGCCGGCTATCGCGTTGCCGCGACTTACTTCGGCAATGTCGAAGCCGCCAAGCAGTTCACCGAGGAAACCGGCATCCCGGCCTTTCGCTTCGATGTTTCGAACTTCAAGGAATGCGAAGCCGGGGTGGCCAAGATCGTCGCCGAGATCGGCCCGGTCGAGGTGCTGGTCAACAACGCCGGCATCAGCCGCGATTCCACCTTGCACCGCATGAGCTACGAGCAGTGGGAAGATGTGATCCACACCAATCTCACCTCCTGCTTCAATATGGCCCGCAACGTCATTGATTCCATGCGTGATCGCGGCTTTGGCCGCATCGTCAATATCGGGTCCATCAATGGTCAGGCCGGTCAGTACGGTCAGGTGAATTACGCCGCCGCCAAGTCGGGCATTCATGGCTTCACCAAGGCTTTGGCCCAGGAAGGTGCGGCCAAGGGCATCACCGTCAACGCCATCGCGCCGGGCTATGTGGATACCGAGATGGTCCGCGCCGTGCCCCATGCGGTGCTGGAAAAGATCATCGCCAAGATCCCTGCCGGACGTTTGGGCCGGGCCGAGGATATCGCCCGTGGCGTCTTGTTCCTGGTGGGCGACGAGGCCGATTTCGTCACCGGCACCACCCTGTCCATCAACGGCGGACAGCATATGTATTGATTGACCGACCGGACAAGGTTGGTAAGGTCAAAGCCCCCGTCCGGCATTGCCGGGCGGGGGCTTCTGTTTCAAGGAGTAAGCATGCCCTCTTCCCGCGCCACCATGATTGGGGCCTCCGCCCTGTTGTTGTGGTCCACCCTGGCTATCTTGACCTCCTGGACCGGCCAGGTTCCGCCCTTTCAGCTGGTGGCCATGGCCTTTGCCATGGGCTCATTGATTGCTGTGGTGAATTGGACGATGAAGGGCCAAGCCATCCTGCCGCGTCTGAAGCAGCCGTTGGGGGCTTGGGGGCTGGGGGTGGCTGGGTTGTTCGGCTATCACTTCTTCTATTTCCTGGCCCTGCGGCTGGCTCCGCCGCTGGAGGCCAATCTGCTGAATTATCTCTGGCCGCTGCTGATCGTGCTGTTCTCGGCCCTGCTGCCGGGCGAGCATCTGCATTTTCGCCATATCGTCGGAGCCTTGGCGGGAATGGGCGGCGCGGTGCTTTTGATCACCAAGAGCGGTGGGGCCAGCTTCGATCCGCGCTATCTGCTGGGCTATGGCTCGGCTGTGGCCTGCGGAGTGATCTGGGCCGGCTATTCGGTGCTGAACCGTCGCTATAAGCAGGTTCCCAGCGATGCCGTCGGCGGCTTTTGCGCTGCGACTGCGCTGCTGGCTCTGATCTGCCATCTGGCCTTCGAGCAGACCGTCTGGCCCGAGGGCTGGCAGTGGCTGGCAGTGCTGGCCCTGGGCACCGGCCCGGTGGGGGTCGCTTTCTTCGTCTGGGATCATGGCTGCAAGCACGGCAATATCCGCGCCCTGGGGGCTATGGCCTATGCGGTGCCGCTGTTGTCCAACGGCCTGTTGATCGCCTTCGGCCGGGGAGACTTGACGTTGCGGGTGGTCGGAGCCGCCGCCCTGATCATCGGCGGAGCAATCCTGGGGACCGGCGATTTGATCAGGGCCAGGACGCGATCTGCTTTGAAATCGCCACAGGCCTGAGGAGCCTATTCCGGCAGCAGGCTTTCCAGCCCCTCGCGGTAGGTAGGATAGGCCAGTCGCACGTTCAGCTCTTCGTGCATGAGGCGGTTGGAGACCCGTTTGTTGTCTGCCCAGAAGCTGAGGGCCATGGGTGACATATGGGCATCGTCGAAGGGCACTTCCGGCGGCGGTTCGACCCCCAGCAGGGCGCAGGCATAGGCCACCACGTCAGCTGATGGAGCCGCCTCGTCGTCGCAGACGTTATAGATGGCTCCGGGGCGTGGATGCAGCATGGAGGCTTCCAGCACGGTGGCGATGTCTTCCACATGGATGCGGCTGAAGATCTGTCCGGGGCGGACGATGCGCTTGGCCGTGCCCGCGCGCACATCGTCCAGGGCGCTGCGCCCCGGTCCATAGATGCCGGCCAGCCGGAAGATGTGAGCGCCAAGGGCTCGCCAGCGGACCTCGGACTCGGCGCGGCGGCGCGAGCGGGTGGTGTTGGGATTAAGTGCGGTGGTTTCATCCACCAGCGCCCCTTGATGATCGCCATAGACCCCGGTGGTCGACAGATAGCCGATCCAGCGCAAAGACGGCAGAGCCGCCTTGATCTGCGCCTCGGCCATATCCAGCACCGGATCGCCTTCGGCGTCGGGCGGCACCGAGATCAGCAGATGGGTGGCGTCCTCCAGGGCGTCGGCGGGCAGAGGGCGGGAGCGGTCGAAGGCAATGGCCTCGATGTCCATGGCTTCAAGTTCGGCCAAGCGCGAGGCGTCGCGGGCGGTGCCGACGACCTCCCAGCCCCGCTCCAGCCAGCGTCGGGCCAGAGCCTCGGCGCTATAGCCCAGGCCGAAGCAGAACAGGCTGGCCCTCACTGCTTCACCTTTTCCACATCCATCATTTCGATATTGCGCCGGGCGGCGTCGGCGGTGGCGGTGTCGGGGGCGATTTCCAGCACCTTCAGCCAATCCTGGCGGGCTCCGGCATCGTCGCCGGTCAGGCGCTTGTTGATGCCGCTTTCCAGCCAGGTGTCCTGATACAGCGGATTGAGGGCCTTGGCGGCCTCAAGGTCGGTCTTGGCCCCGGCCAGGTCGTCGAGAAAGCGCTTGGCGGTGGCGCGGAAGACCAGGGCGTCGACCCGCTTGGGGTCGCCCTCGACGGCCTTATTCAGATCGGCCAAGGCTTCCCGGTAGTTCTTGGCCTCGGCCAGGGACTGGGAGCGGTCCACCAGCACGTCGGGGGCGTCGGGCACCAGTTTCAGGGCGGCAGTCTGGTCGGCATAGGCTTTCTCGGGCTGCTTGGCCAACAGCCAGGACTGCCCGGCCTGGGCCAGCATGCCGGCGCGCAGCATGTTGGAGCTGTGGCTGTCGCGGGCCAGGGTTTCCAGGCGGGTGGCGGCTTCCTCGAATTGCTTCAGGCCGATCAGGGCGATGGCGGCGCAATGGCGGGCCGGTTCGCCTCCCCCTAAACTGGTCCAGGCCAGAGCTTCCTCCCAGCCGTCATCGGGCTTTTGCCGGGCCAGGGCGATGCAGTGGTGGTATTCCTTGGCGTTGTCGATCATCTCGCCTTTCGATGGATCCGATGGATCCGATGGCGGCGTTGGCTGCTGTTGCTGCTGTTGGCTCGGGTCTTTGGCCTTGGCCGGTTTGTCGGCGGCAAGCGCCGAAGAGGCCAGAAGCAGAAGGCATAAAGCCGTACCCGTAATCCTTCGCATCACATCTTCCATGTCTGATCTTGACGCCCAAACGCTTAGAGTTCATCGGAACGGGGCGGAATGCAAGGGCGGCTCGAGTGCAATCAACCCTTGACACACCGGCTGGCGGTCCCTAGCTATCGTTGCCTCATGCCTTAAGGGTTCGAGCCGAAAAGATGCCGAAAAAATGAACGATATCCACAGCCAGGACGACCAGGGCGCGCCGCTGCCCGGCCACAGGCTGGTGCTGGGTCGCGATAAGCCCCTGCATCTGGATTGCGGCATCGATCTGGCGCCGGTCACCATCGCCTATTCGACCTATGGCCGGCTGAACGCTGAAAAATCCAACGCCATTCTGATCTGCCATGCCTTTACCGCCGACCAATATGTCGCCGAGACCCATCCCGTCACCGGCAAGCCCGGCTGGTGGGAAGAACTGGTGGGGCCGGGGCGGATTCTCGATACCGACCGTTATTTCCTGATTTGCTCGAACGTGCTGGGCGGTTGCATGGGCAGCACCGGGCCGCAGGACATCAATCCCGCCACCGATCAGCCCTGGTGCCTGAACTTCCCGGTGATCACCATCGCCGACATGGTCCGCGCCCAGGTCCGGCTGATCGATCACCTGGGCATCGGCAAGCTGTTCTGCGTCATCGGCGGTTCCATGGGCGGCATGCAGGCGCTGGAATGGGCGTCGCGCCATCCCGAACGGGTGTTCTCGGCGGTGCCCATCGCCACGGCGGCACGTCATTCTTCGCAGAATATCGCCTTCGCCGAGGTGGGCCGTCAGGCCATCCTGGCCGATCCCGATTTTCGCGACGGCGATTATCCGATGCATGGCGTTCAGCCGAAGCGCGGTCTGGCCGTGGCCCGCATGGCGGCTCACATCACCTATCTGTCCGAGACGGCGCTGCAGCGGAAGTTCGGGCGCAATCTGCAGGGCCGCGACACCATCACCTATGGCTTCGGCGCCGACTTTCAGGTGGAAAGCTATCTGCGCCATCAGGGCAGCAGTTTCGTCGACCGCTTCGACGCCAATTCCTACCTCTATATCACCCGGGCCATGGATTATTTCGATCTGGCCGGAGACCATGGCGGCTCGCTGGCCAACGCTTTTCGCGGCACCAAGGTGCGCTTTTGCGTCATCTCCTTCACCAGCGACTGGCTGTTCCCGACCTATGAGAGCCGGGCCATCGTCCATGCCTTGAACGCCGTGGCGGCCAATGTCAGCTTCGTCGAGGTGGAAAGCGACAAGGGCCACGACGCCTTCTTGCTGGACGAGCCCGAGTTCCATGCCACCCTGTCGGGCTTCCTGGAAGGCGCTGCCGAACATCGCGGCCTGCCCCGCAAGAAGGAGACGGCATGAGCGGCTCTTCCATCCGCGTAGACCTTCAGCTGATCGCCGATATGGTCGATCCGGGCGCTCGCGTGCTCGACGTCGGTTGCGGCGAGGGCGTGCTGCTGGATTATCTCAATCGCTTCAAGCAGGCCGACGGCCGTGGCATCGAGCTGTCCATGGCCGGCGTGCGCGCCGCCGTGGCCCAAGGGCTGTCGGTGATCCAGGGCGATGCCGATACCGATCTGAAGGACTATCCCAGCGGCGCTTTCGACTATGTGATCCTCAGCCAGACCCTGCAGGCCACCCGCAACCCCAAGCTGGTGCTGCGCGATTTGCTGCGCATCGGCCAGCGGGCTATCGTCAGCTTCCCCAATTTCGGCTATTGGCGGGTGCGGCTGGGGCTGTTCTTCAACGGCCATATGCCGGTGACCCAGACCCTGACCTATCAGTGGTATGACACCCCCAACATCCACCTTTGCACCATCGCCGATTTCATCGCTCTGTGCGAAGAAGAAGGCATCGTGGTGGAGCGTTCGGTGTCCCTGGACTCCAAGGGCCTGATCCGCTTCGATGCCGGTGGACGCCTGTCCAACTGGTTGAGCGAACAAGCTGTATTCCTGCTAAGAAGGCCTTAGATGCCGGCGGGCTGCTGGCCCGCCGTAAGTCCCTTGCCGGGCGGGCCCTCCGGCCCTTGGCCGCTCGCGCGTGCCGCCCAGAGGGCAAACGACGCCCGGCGTTTCCTGGGCGCTTCGACTCATATCGCTTGAATTCCGGCTCGTCAGGCGCTAAACACTCCCCTTTCCTGGCGACGGCACCCCTGGAGGCCGCGCCATTCCTATGGAGAGTTCCATGAGCGAAGTCAGTTCTTTCGACGCGGTTGCGCGTCCGCAGGCCGGTAAGGGGGAAGCCCGCGCCACCCGTCGTTCGGGTTTGGTGCCCGCCGTCATTTATGGCAACAAGCAGTCTTCCGTCAACATCGCCCTTGATCCCCGCATCATCATCGCCGAGATGAACAAGCCCGGCTTCTACAGCCGTCTGTTCGACATCAAGGTCGAAGGTAAGGTCGAGCGTTGCCTGTGCCGCGACATTCAGCGTCACCCGGTTACCAGCGCTGCTCTGCACGTCGATTTCCTGCGCATTTCCGCCGATTCCAAGGTCCATGTCCATGTGCCGGTGCATTTCGCCAACCAGGACAAGTCGCCTGGTCTGAAGCGTGGCGGCGTGCTGAACGTCGTCTCTCACGAAGTTGAGATCGTTGCCCCCGGCAATGCCATCCCCGACGAAGTGGTGGTCGATCTGAGCGGCCTGGAGATCGGCGCCTCGGTGCATATCGACAGCTTGAAGCTGCCGGCTGGCGTGACCGTTGTGACCCATCACAAGGACATCACCCTGGCGACCATCGCCGCCCCGACCGTGGCCTTGGCTGGTGATGCCGCTGCTGAAGCGCCGACCGCCTGATAAAATGTGGCTGATTGTCGGGCTGGGTAATCCAGGCGGGTCCTATGCCCGCAATCGCCACAATATCGGCTTTATGGCGGCGGACGAGATCGTTCGCCGCCATTGCTTTTCCCCCTGGCGCTCGAAATATCAGGGCCAGATTGCTGAGGGCACCATTGCCGGCGAAAAAGTGCTGGTGCTCAAGCCCGAGACCTATATGAACCTGTCCGGCCAGTCGGTTGCGGCGGCGGCAAGGTTCCACAAGATTCCCAACGGCAATGTCATCGCCCTGCATGACGAACTCGATCTGCCTCCGTCCAAGGTCCGGGTCAAGAAGGGCGGCGGAGCCGGTGGCCATAACGGCCTGAAAAGCATCGACGCCCATCTGGGCAATGACTACTGGCGGGTGCGTCTCGGCATCGGCCATCCGGGCGACAAGGCGCTGGTGACCAACTGGGTCCTGGGCGACTTCGCGAAATCGGACCAGGAGTGGCTGGAGCCCTTGCTCGACGCCCTGGCGAAAGAACTGCCCTTGCTGTTCGACGGCAACGAGAACGGCTTTATGACCAAGCTGACGCAGGCCGTGCCTGCGCCAAAACCGAAAAAGCCCGAACCAACCGGAGGCCCCTGATGGGATTTAATTGCGGCATCGTCGGTCTGCCCAATGTCGGCAAATCGACTCTGTTTAACGCCCTGACCTCGACGGCAGCGGCCCAGGCGGCCAATTATCCCTTCTGCACCATCGAGCCGAACGTCGGTCGCGTGGCGGTGCCGGACAGCCGCATGCAGCCGCTGGCCAATGCCGCCAAGTCGGCCAAGCTGATCCCGACCCAGCTGGAATTCGTCGATATCGCCGGTCTGGTGCGTGGCGCGTCCCGTGGTGAAGGCCTGGGCAACCAGTTCCTGGCCAACATCCGCGAGGTGGACGCCATCGTCCATGTGCTGCGTTGCTTCGAAGATGGCGACATCACCCATGTGGAAGGCTCGGTCGATCCGGTCCGCGACGCCGAAACCATCGAGACCGAGCTGATGCTGGCCGATCTGGACAGCCTGGAGCGCCGCGTTATCCAGACCCAGAAGAAGGCCAAGGGCGGCGATAAAGACGCCAAGGCCCAGCTGGATGTCATGGAGCCTGCCCTAGCCGCCCTGCAGGCCGGCAAGCCGGTGCGTTCGGTATCCTATGACGCCGAACAGCGGGTGCTGTTGCGCACCTTGGGCCTGCTGACCAGCAAGCCGGTGCTGTACGCCTGCAACGTCGAGGAAGCCGCTGCCGCCACCGGCAATGCTTTCTCGGAAAAGGTCGCGGTGATGGCCAAGGCTCAGGGCGCCGCCCATGTGGTGATCTCGGCCGCCATCGAGGCCGAAGTGGCCCAGCTGACCGACGAAGCCGAGCGTCAGGAGTTCCTGGAAACCTTGGGGCTAGAAGAAACCGGCCTGACCCGCGTTATCCGTGCCGGCTACGAGCTTCTTCACCTGATCACCTTCTTCACCGTCGGTCCCAAGGAATGCCACGCCTGGACCCTGCCCAAGGGCCTGAAGGCACCCCAGGCCGCCGGTGTCATTCATACCGATTTCGAACGCGGCTTCATCCGCGCCGAGACGATTTCCTACGCCGATTACATCGCCTGCAACGGCGAGTCGGGGGCTAAGGACGCCGGCAAGATGCGTTTGGAGGGCAAGGAATATGTCGTCCAGGACGGCGATATCTTCCATTTCCTGTTTAACGTTTAGAGCGTGATGCATATTTTGCACATCATGTTCTAAGAAAAACACCTTCTCCCGCCGGGCGGGAGAAGGTGTTCTGGCGTTAGCCCTTGCGCCATTTCTTGGCATAGCCGCGCGGCGTATAGAGCCACTCGGCGGACCCGCGTCTGGTGATCCGGCTTTCCGAATTGCCCACCAGCACCAGGGTCAGCATATCCACGTCATCGACGTTCAAGGCTTCCAGAGTGGTCAGACGCACGGTTTCGCCGTCGCGGCCCAGATTGCGGGCCAGCACCACCGGGGTGGTGGTCGGGCGATGCTTCAGCAAAGTCGCCTTGGCGGCGGGCAGCTGATCGCGGCGGCGCATGCTGACCGGATTATAGAAGGCGATGACGAAATCGCCCTCGGCGGCGGCCTGGACCCGGCGTTCGATCACATCCCAAGGCGTCAGAAGATCCGACAGCGAGATGGTGCAGAAGTCATGGTTGATGGGCGCACCGGCCCGTGCGGCGGCGGCCTGTAGGGCCGATATACCGGGCAGAACGCTGATCTCGACCCGGTTCCAGTCGGCTTTGTCTTCTTTGTCCAAAAGCTCGAAGACCAGGGTGGCCAGGGCATAGATGCCGGCATCGCCCGAGCAGACCAGGGCCACGGTCTTGCCCTCGGCGGCCAGCTCGATAGCCTCGCGGGCGCGAGCTTCCTCGGCTCCCATGGAACCATCGTGGCGGATCTTGCCGTTGCAGGCATCGCCCAGCAGATCGAGATAGAGGGCGTAGCCCACCAGATCGGAGCATTCAGCGATGGCCCGGCTGACTTCCGGGGTGCGCCAATAGGCTTGGCCGGGGCCGATGCCCATGACGAACAGCCGTCCGCGCGGACGGCCCACCTTGGCGGGATCGATGGCGCTGGATTTGGCGATGGCGCAAGTGGCCCGCGCCGATTTGATCTTGGCCACCAGCAATTCGCTGTCCGGACCGGCGGCAGCCAGAGCCGCCCCCTCCGAGACGCCATGGCAGCCGGTTTCTTTGAAGACCACGTCCGAGGGTGTCGCCAGACGCGGGGCCTCGGCCTCCAGCTCGGCGGCGGAGAAGAAGCGGGCAGGCACGCCCAACTCGGCGGCCAGGGCATGGACGGCGGCTTCGTCGGCCTTAAGGTCCAGCGAGGCCACCAGGGCCACGGCCTGGGCCGACAGCCCGGCCTCGTCCAGGGACTGATGGGCCAGGGCCGACAGCTCGGCGGCATCGCAGCCGCGCTCGCAGCCGACGCCCAAGGCCAGGACGGGGGGATGCAGGATCAACTCGCCATCGCCCATGACCTCGTGGTCGGTGACGCGCACACCCAGATCGCCTTCGTCGCCCAGGCCGGGGGTGTTGAGCCAACCGGCCTCACCGGCTTCGACTTCGAGGCGGACCAATTCGCCGGCCAGCAGGGCGGCGGCTACCGGTTTGGCGGCATCGGGGTTGGAGACCCGCCAGCCTTCCGGCGGCTCGTCCAGGGCCAGACCTAGCGAGACATCTCCGGCGGTGGTGATGGCGGCATGGCCCGACAAAGCCAGGGACAAATGGCGGGCAAGGCGATTGGCGCCGTGATGGCCGCCCAGCAGGGGGACGATGGAAGCGCCATCGGTCGAGACCGCCAGCAACGGCGGCTCGGCCATTTTGTCCTTTAGGGCCGGGGCGACGGCGCGGATCAGGATGCCGGCGGCGCAGACTCCGACCACGCCGATGCCTTGGGTGAAGAGCGAGCGGACATGGGCGGTGGTTTCCTCGAAGGGAACCTCGGCATTGTCGACCCGGCCGACCCGGCCATGCAGCACCGCGCCCGGCAGGGCGGCGACGATTTTGCGGGCCGTCTCGGCTCCGGCCTCGGTGACGGCGATGACGGCGATTTGGCCCGGCTTCACACCCACGCTTTTCCCCTTTTATGCACAAGAATCATCGCAAAATAGGGAGAACTCTCCCCATCGCGGACATCGGTGAGCGGCAGCACGCGCTGTCCCGGCTGACCGGCGCGCTCGACATAGCATGCCTTGTCGGTCAAGCCCAGCCGATCCAGTACCCGGCGCACCTTCGGCAGATGGCGGCCCAGCTTCATGATGACGGCGGCCTCGGTCTGGGCCAGCAGATGTTCGATCTCGTCTTCGGGCCGCGGGGCCGGGATGATCACCAGGGCGTCGTCCCGTGCCGTCAGCGGATGACCGGCCAGAGCGGCGCAGGCCATGGGCGAGGATATCCCCGGCACCACGGAAACCTCGAAGCGCCCAGCCAGCCGGGCGAACAGATAGGCGAAGGAGCCGAAGAAGAAGGGATCGCCCTCGCATAAGACGGCGACGTCGCGGCCAGCCTCAAGATGGGCGGCGATCAGTTCGGCTCCGGCGTCATAAACATCGTCGGCCCGTTTGGCCGGGTCGAAGGCCATGCGCAGGGGAATTTCCTCGATGCCGTGGGGCAGATGCGGGGCGGCGATGGAGCGGGCCAGGCTGTCGCCCTCCAGCGGCGCGGGATAGGCCACCACCGGAACGCTGTTCAGGATGCGAACGGCCTTCAGGGTCAGCAACTCCGGATCGCCGGGGCCGACGCCCAAACCATACAGCGTACCGTGAAGAATGCCGCTCATGACTTGATCCCGCAGTAATGGGTGACGGACATCAGGGGCCGCCAGGACTGGAAGCGCCCGGTGGGGCCAAGGCGCGAGATGGAGATCCGCGACAGCTCGCCGCCTTGCGCCGCCTGCCAGGCCATCAGCTTGGCCTCGCTCTCGACGGTGACGACGTTGGAGACCAGCCGTCCGCCCGGCTTTAAGGCATCCCAGCAGCGTTCCAGCAGGCCGGGAACGGTCAGGCCGCCGCCGATGAAGATGGCGTCGGGCGGTTCGTCCAATCCGTTCAGACTGTCGGGGGCTTTACCGGCGATGATGCGCACCGATTGCGGCACCCCCAGCTCGACGGCATTGCGGGCGATCATCTCCAGACGGCCCGAAAAAGCCTCCAGGGCGATGGCCTGACCACCGGCCCGGGCCCATTCGACGGCGACCGAACCGCACCCGGCCCCCACGTCCCACAGCAGAGCACCCGGCCAGGGAGCCAGCGAGGACAGGGTGATGGCCCGGACTTCATGCTTGGTCAGTTGGCCGTCGTGCAAGAAGGCATGGTCGGGCAGTCCGGCCAGTCGCGACAGAATCGGCCCTTGGGTCAGCTCGACGGCGATGGTGTTGAGGTCGGCTCCCTCGGGGTGATGCCAGTCGTGGGCGGTGCCGGTGGTGATCTTTTCCAGCGGGCCGCCCAGGCGCTCCATCACCGTGATGCGGGCATGGCCCCAGCCTTTGGTGGCCAGCAGGGCGGCGACTTTGGGTGGAGAACTGGCGTTCTCGGACAGGATCAGCAGCCGGGCCCCGGGATGCAGATGCAGGTTCAGGCTTTCCAGCGGGCGGCCATGAATGGTCAGGCAGGCGCAGTCCTGCAAGCCCCAGCCCAAACGGGCGGCGGCCAGGGAAAAGGCTCCCGGATGGGGCAGAACCGTGATCTCGGCGGCGGGAATATGCCGGGCCAGAGAGACGCCGACGCCGAACCATTGGGGATCGCCCGAGGCCAGAACGCAGACCTTGCGGCCGCGCAATTGCTCCAGCCGTTCCAGATTGGCGGAAAAGGGCGTGCCCCAGGCCAGACGCTCGGCGGGGCTGGCGGGGATCATTTCCAGATGGCGCTCGCCTCCGGCCAGAATTTCGGCCCCATTGATCAGGGCGCGGGCGGCGGGGGACAGGCCTTCCAGCCCGTCTTCGCCGATGCCGATGATGGTCAGCCAGGGCTTGCTCATTTTGCGCCTCCCGACAGAGCATTGACGGCCGCCGCCGCCATGGCGCTGCCGCCGCGACGGCCCCGCAGGGCGATGAAGGGCAGGCCGGCGGCCACCAGGGCTTCTTTCGACTCCGCAGCGCCTACGAAGCCGACCGGGAAGCCGAGGATGGCCGCCGGACGTGGGCCGCCGTCTTTGATCAGTTCCATCAATTGGTAAAGGGCGGTGGGGGCGTTGCCGATGGCGACCACCGCGCCCTCCAGATGCTCGCGCCACAGGGTGACGGCGGCGGCGCTGCGGGTGGTGCCCAGCTCTTTCGCCAGGAGGCCCGTGCGGGGATCATTGAGCAGGCAATGGACCGCGCCGCCCTTCAGGAAGCGGCGGATGATGCCGTGGGAGACCATTTCCACATCCACCAGCACCGGCTTGCCGGCCAGGAGTGCGTCGCGTCCGGCCTCGGCGGCACCGGGAGAAAAGGCCAGATCGGCGGCGATTTCCGGCATGCCGCAGGCATGGATGACCCGCACGGCGACGTCTTCCTCGGCGCCTTTAAAGCGAGCCAGATCGGCCTCGGCGCGGATGATGGCGAAGGAGCGGTCATAGATGGCCTGAGGGTCGCGGATATAGTCGGGAGCAGGGGCGCCGCCGGCTCCGACCACGCCGAGAATCCAGCCTTCTTCGCGTTCCACCGCCAGCTTTTCCGCGGCGGACAGGCTGGGGTCGCCGGCGAACAGCGGGCCTAGGCGTCCGGCGTCGTCCAGATGGGCGAAATGGGCGGATAGGGCCTTGACCTGCTCGGCGTCTTTGACCGGGCCGCTGGGCACCGGGATCAGAGACGGCCAGATCTCGGCGACGATGATGGTTCCGGGCTCGGGGCGATCAAGGGCGTTCAGGCCGGTCTCGAAGGGCCAGACCTTGATGTGGTCGGCCAGATCAGGCCGTGAGCGTAAGGCTTGCAGGCGGGCGATGCCGGTCAGGCTCTGACTGCCGACGCTGCCGGCGGTATAGAGCTTCCAGACCGACTGGGTGCCGGGGCAGCGGGCCTCGCACAGGCGGTATTCGCCGAGGCCCGCGAAGTCGGCGGGCTTGGTGCGGGGCAGTCCGTCGATATCCTTGGGCGTGTTCCAGAAAGGCGAAGCCGCGCCGCTGACCAATTGGTTCAGGCGGGCGGCCACCTGGAAGCGGTTGTTGGCATTGTCGGGGCCGTCTTCGATCCAAGCCCCCAGCCGCCGCCAGATGGCCTGCCAGTCGGGGCGCTTAGGTTCCAGCTTGGCGGCGAAGCCTGACGGATAGCCAAGGCCGAAATCGACGCCCAGCAGCACCGTCTTGCCTTGGGCCACCAGATCGGACAGGCGGTCGGCCAGCAGATTCATGGCCTCTTGGCGGGTGGCGGGGTTGAGGACTTGCGGTTGCAAGCCGGCAATCCAGATGCTGTCGGCCCCCGTCTTCGCAGACGAAGAGGCCGACCAATCCACCATCACATGGGCGTCGAACAAGGCCATCGGCGAAAGCCCTTAATGGGAATGCTTTTTGCCATAGGGATTGTGGGCGTGGGAATGCCCGTGATCATGGCTGTGACCATGATCGTCGTCGGTGCCGATGCCCACCACATGGTGATGATGGCCGGTCTGCACGGCACCGACCTCGTCCTCGTGGCCCAGCACCTGCTCGCGGTATTTGCACAGCTGGCAGTTCATGGCCGGATTGCCGTCCATCAGCTCGGCCAGGCGCTCGACGAAGGCGTCGATGACCAGGGGATGGTCGCGCAAATAGGCGGCTTTGAGGAACTCGACGCCGGGATATTTGGCGGCGGCTTCGTCGGTCCAGTCATAGATGCGCTTGACCAGGATGCCGGTGAACAGGAAGTAGGGGAAGACGATGATGCGTTTGAAGCCCAGCTTGACGGCGCGTTCCAGGCCTGCATCCACCAGCGGCGTGGTGACGCCGGAATAGGACACCTCGGTCCAACCGAAGCCCATGCCTTCCCACAACATGCGGGCGACCTTGGAGACATTGGAATTGGCGTCGGGATCATTGGTGCCACGGCCCACCACCATCAGCAGAGTCTCGGAGCGATCGACTTTGGTCGTCGCGGCGGCCTCGGCCTCCTCGATGCGCTGGGAGGCAGCGCGCAGAAGCTTCAGGTCCACGGCCAGCTCGCGGCCATATTTGACCTCAAGCTCGGGGTTTTCGCTGGCGTAGCTGTTGATTTCCCACGGCAGATCGTTCTTCACATGGCCGGCGGCGAACAGCATGGCGGGAAGGGCGAGAATGCGGGTCGCACCCCGCTCCTTCAGCTTGGTCAGGCCGTCGCGGATGACGGGACGGGCGAATTCCAGGAAGCCGCTTTCGATATCATAGTCGGGAAGGCGCTGACGGAAATGCTGGGCCAGCAGGTCGAATTCCTGAATGGCTTCCACATCGCGGCTGCCGTGTCCGCAAATCATGATGGCGGTCTTGTTGCTCATATCGCCTGGTCCTTGCCTCTGGGCATTAAGTGAGATACCGGCTGGTCATTGCCTCCGGCCGGCGGGGTGCGCACTATAATGGTTTGGTTATAATTTGTCTCGCAAGTTGACGAAGCCAGCTCCTCCCGTCCATCCTGCGGCCCATGTTCCCATTGACCGATCATGGTGGCGCTCTGTCGCCCTTGCTGGTCCTGGTGGCGGCGTTGATTATCGACGCCGTGCTGGGCGATCCCCCTTGGCTGTGGCGGCACATTCCCCATCCGGTAGCGCTGATCGGCAAGCTGATTGATTTTCTGGAAGGCAAGCTGAACCGCCCCAACCGCACGGCCTATGATCGCCGGGTCAGGGGGGCTTTGGTGGCGGTGGCCCTGACCCTTGGCGCGGTGTGGTTGGGTTGGCTGGTCACCGAGCTGCGTCGTGAATACCCGCTGGGTGGGTTGCTGGAACTGGCCCTGACATGGGCGCTGATTGCCCAGCGCAGTCTTTACGAGCATGTGCGGGCGGTGGCCCAGGGGCTGGCCAAGGACGGCTTGTCCGGAGGCCGCCGCGCCGTCTCGATGATCGTCGGGCGCGATCCCGACAGTTTGGACGAAGCCGCTGTTTCGCGCGCCGCCATTGAATCTTGCGCCGAAAATTTTTCCGACGCCGTGGTGGCGCCGGTCTTCTGGTTCGTCCTCTTCGGCCTGCCGGGGCTGTTGGCCTATAAGACGGTCAACACCCTGGACAGCATGATCGGCCATCGCTCGGAACGGTATCTGGAGTTCGGCATGGTCTCGGCCCGTCTCGACGACGCCATGAATCTGATCCCCGCCCGTTTTGCCGGGCTGCTGATCACCATCGCCTCGGCCTTCGTGCCGGGGGGCAATCCCTGGCGGGGCTGGCGGGTGATGCTGCGGGATCACGGCCACCACCGTTCTCCCAACTCCGGCTGGCCCGAGGCGGCTATGGCCGGGGCGCTGGGGCTGGCTCTGGGTGGGCCGCGCCGCTATCCCGGCTATGTCGCCGAGGAAAAATGGCTGGGCGACGGCGGTCGGCAAAAGGCCGGGGTGGCCGATATCCATGCCGCCCTGTTCATCATGGCCGTGGCTTGCCTG
>Ga0302157_10004219_pt1 | contig 15717 bp, 10 predicted proteins | sample I_Bog_N3_3_FD_193502 | JGI IMG/M metagenome (GOLD analysis project Ga0302157, IMG submission 193502) | Peat permafrost microbial communities from Stordalen Mire near Abisko, Sweden - I_Bog_N3_3 | ecosystem: Environmental > Terrestrial > Soil > Wetlands > Peat | place: Sweden: Abisko, Stordalen...
CAGTAGAACTCCATCATTTCATAAGTCACGCGGCCAAAGAGGAGCGCATCGGCGCGGCGAATGTTTTCGATGGCGTTTTGAAACAGGTCGGGGTCCGGGGTCATTTCACGATGGTCGCAGCAGCCGTCCAGTGTGACGTTAATGGAATAGCGAAGGGGGCGCATGGGAGAAGAGTACCGCTGATGGGGCACGCGGGCAAGGGTCCTGATTCCGGTCTTTATCACGCTTCGTGCGCCGAAGGCAGATGCGGCTGCGGGATTAACTCCGTGAGTGCGATTCCGGCAAGGATGAGCAGTGCGCCGGAGGCGGGGCGCAGGCCGAGCCGCTCGCCGAGGATGAGGAACGAGGTGATCCAGGCGAAGACGGGCTCAAGCGTGAGCAGCAGCGCGGTGTGGGTGGGCGGCAGGATGGATTGCGCCCAGCTCTGGATGGAGAATGCGGCGGCCGTTGCCAGCACGGCGGCAATGGTGAGAGCCACGATCATGCGGAGCGTCCAGTGGATGTGGGGATGTTCGATGAGCGGCAGGCTGAGGGCCATGAAGACGGCGCAGAAACCGACCTGGAGCACAGCGAGAGGACGGAAGCCGATGCGCGGCGAGATGTGGCTGAGGGCGATGCAGTGGAAGGCGAAGCCGATGGCGCAGCCGAAGGTGAGCAGGTCGCCGCTGTTGATGGAAGAGAGATCGGGCAGGATGGAGGCGCCGGTCGCGGGCGCGGTGAGGAGCAGGATTCCGGCAAAGGCAATCGCGGCGCCGAGGAAGGCGTTCCAGCGCGGAGCGCGGGCGGTGGGCGGGCATAGAGCGGGAATGGCGGAGAAGAGCGGGACCAGCACGACAACCAAGCCGGTGATGAAGGCGGATTTCGAGGCCGTGGTGCGGGCCAGGCCGGTGGTCTGGAACTGGTAGCCGAGCGCGAGACAGAGGCCTACCAGCGCGCCGGCGGCGAGCTGATTAGGACGGATGCTACGCCAGAAAGCGCGATCGGCGCGGTGATAGGCCGCGGCAAGGACGAGGAAGGCGAGCGTCATGCGCACCAGGTTGAAGGCGGCAGGTGAGGCGTCGGCCAGCGCGCTCTTGATGAGCACGAAGGTCGAGCCCCAGACGGCTACGACGAAGAGCATGAGCAGGTAGGCGCGCGGCTTCATGTGTCTGAATTATGGCAGGCACCTGCGGTGCGGCGAATGCGGCTTGCGCCGCCCTGGGTCCGTGGACTCCCACCCATGCGCAAAGGCGCGCATGGATGGGGCACAGGGTGGTTAGCAAGTCAGCGAGTGAGCAGTTCAGCGCGTGCGGAGATTGGCGGCGTAGGATTGCTTGCCGCTGACCCAGGTCTCTTTCACCTGCGTGTGCAGGATCGCGGGCGCGGGGATGGTGTAGAGGTCGCGATCGACGAGGATGAAGTCGGCCTCGTAGCCGGGCAGCAGCTGGCCCTTGCGCTTCTCGGCGAATTCGGCGTATGCCGAGCCCTGCGTGTAGGCGTAGAGCGCCTGGCCGCGGGTGAGCTTGTTCTGGGAGAAGTAGGTCTTGGTTCCCGCTTCGTTCATGCGCGTCACTGCGGCATAGAGACCGCGGAAGGGCGTGATGGGCTCGACCGGGTAGTCGGTGCCGAAGGCCAGAGGCACACCGGCGTCGAGGAAGGCCTTCCAGGCGTAGGAATAAGCGGCGCGCGCGGGACCGAGGCGGTCTTCGGCCCAATTCATGTCGGTGAGCAGGTGGTTGGGCTGCATGGAGGCGATGACGCCGAGCTGCTTGAAGCGGGGAATGTCGGCGGGATCGACGACCTGGGCGTGCTCGATGCGGTTGCGAGCGGACGCCGCGATCTTGAATGAGCAACGTGGCACCATCGGTTCAACTTTGCTCCCGTCGGTTCGCCAAGTAGCGTCCTCGCAAACACGTTCGTAGGCATCGAGAGCCGTGGCGGCAGCCTTGTCGCCGATGGCGTGGAAGCCAAGCTGGAAGCCGGCCTGGGCGCGCTCGACGGCCATCTTGTTCAGCTGCTCCTGGGTGTACTGGGGCAGACCAGTGTTGCCGGGGTCGTCGCTGAAGGGGGCCTTCATGGCCGCGGTGCGCGAGCCGAGCGAGCCATCCATGAAGCCCTTGAGGAAGCCGGTGTGGAGCAGAGGGTCGTTCAGGTTGTGGTGGGCACGCATGCGGATGAGCTGATCGAGCGGCAAGCGGAAGGGCAGCCATTCGGTGATGCGCAGGTTGAGTTTGCCTTGTTTTTCCAACTCTTCAAAGACGAGAAAGTCGTCCCAGTCGCTGAAGTCCTGGACGCTGGTTATGCCGTGGGCGAGTGCGTCGGCGATGGCCAGTTCGTCGCCGCGCAGGCGGTCTTGAGGGCTGGGCGGTGGAATGACCCTGTAGATGAGGGTCTTTGCCGACTCGCGGAGGATGCCGGTGGGGTTGCCGTCGGCGTCGAGGTCGATGGCTCCGCCCTGCGGCGGGATGGTTTTGCCGGTGATGCCGGCGGCGGCGAGCGCTGCGGAGTTGGCAATGGCGATATGGCCGTCGATGCGGCCTAGAAAGGCGGGGTGGTCGCCGGTGACTTTGTCGAGGTCATGGCGAGTGGGCAGGGTCTTGGTGGCCCAGAGGGTGTGATCCCAGTTGCCGCCGGTGAGCCAGTGGCCGGCGGGCGCGGCCTGGGCGAAGGCCTGGACTTTGGCGAGCATGGTGGCGAGCGAGAGGACGCCGGTGAGATCGACGTTGAGCGCGGTCTGGCCGGCGCTGCCCAGGTGGGTGTGCGCGTCGTTGAAGCCGGGGAAGACGGAGACGCCGGTCGTGGCCGTGTTCAGGTCGATGAGGCGCGTGTGCGGTCCGGCGAGGCGCTTGATCTCGCTGTCGGAGCCGGTGGCGAGGACATGACCATTCCCGATGGCCATGGCGGCGACGGTCTGGGGATGGTCTTCCGCGAGGCCGGCGCCCGTGTAGATGACGCCGTGGAAGAGGATCAGGTCTGGCGCGGGTGCCTGGGGGCGGGCGAGCGATGCGAGTGCGAGCACAGCGGGCAACAGAGCGGTAAAGACGCGCATGGGCGGAGTTTAGCAGGTGCTTGCCGCAGGGGCGGACGCACGTGCAGGAAAAACATTTGTGTTTGGCCTTGGGGGGCGCTGGGCCGGGCCTGAAGGCCGCGTTCTTTTTGGCTGACTTTTCAGGGGGTTCGAGCTGTTCTCGAATTGCTGTGCACCGAAAGCACGAGGATAAGTGGCCTTTTCCTTAGAAAAAGCCATCTTGCACGGAGCTAAAGAGAGCACATGAATTGGAGAACTGCTCTAAAAACCCCCTGCTCGCTCCGCAGACGCTGTCTGGAGGGAACGGCTGGGGTGTGCGGCTACTGTTCGGCGGCCCATTCGGTCATGGCTGTGGTGAGCAGCAGCACGCGTTTCAGGCCGGACTCGCGGTTTTTGGCGGAGTACCACTCAGCCTTGGTGTGGGCGCCGCCGCCATCGCCGCCGGCGCCCATGGAGAGGGCCGGAATGCCCCGCGCGAGGGGGATGTTGGCGTCGGTTGAGCCGAGGCGGAGGTCGGTGCGCAGGCTGAGGTGACGGTCGACGGCGCGCAGGGTGTCGAGCAGCGGGGAGTCGGCTGGTAGCTGGGCGGCAGGGCGGTTGCCGATCTCGCGGATGGCGAAGGCGAGGAGGCCGCGCGCTGGTTTGGCGCTGGCAGCGGCGGCCAGGTTGGTGCGGGTCACGGCGTCTTCGACTGCGCGATGCACGGCGACCTCGAGGCGGGTGAGCTGATCGGGGCTGGTGGAGCGGCAATCGACGGTGGCCTGAGCGCTCTCGGGGATGGAGTTGACGCTGGTGCCTCCGTGGATGGTGCCGAGGTTGAGCGTGGTGCGGGGCTCGTCTGTGAGGGGTGTCTGGGCGAGCACGGCCAGGGCCGCGGCCAGGGCGGCGATGGGGTTGGGGGTGCCGGCGTCGGTAAAGCTGTGGCCGCCGGGTCCGGTGATGACGATCTGGTAGCGGCGGCTGCCCAGGGCCTGGGTGACGGCGGAGTCGGCTCCGGCGCCATCGAGCACGATGTGCGCGGCGATGCGGCCGGCGATGGACGGCTGGTCGTAGAGATGGCGGACACCGCGCAGGTCGCCTTCGCCCTCCTCGCCCACGTTGCCGACGAAGAGCAGAGAGGCGGGCAGCTCAATGCCGGAGTGGACCAGGGCGTGGGCCACGGCGAGCATGCCCACCACGCCGGCGGCGTTGTCGCAGGCACCGGGAGCTTCAAGGCGGTCGTGGCTGAGGAGCGGGCTCAGCGGTGTGTCGGCGGGGAAGACGGTATCGAGATGCGCGGAGAGGACGACGATGGGGCCGGTCGCATCGGGTGACAGGTTGGCGGCTGGAAGGTAGCCGAGCACGTTGCCGACCTGGTCCGATGCGACCTGAACCAGGCCGGCCTCACGGAAGCGCTCGGCCATCCATGTGGAGCGGGCCTGTTCGCCGAAGGGCGGGGCGGGAATGGCGACCAGCGCAGCCTGCCAGTCCATGATGCGCTTGGGATTGCCGTGCAGCCAGGCGAAGGCGGCGTGGACCGGGCGCTGGCCGGCGAGGGCGGTGACGCGGGAGAAGGCCGAGTTGCGGGGGAACAGAGCCATGGCGTGGTTCAAGGGTAGCAGGGGGAATGAAGGGAACAGGGAACAGGTTGTGCCGCTCAATTCGGCGTGCGCACTTGAAGGCAGTCGATCCTCACCCGATGAGCCGGCGGTGTAAGAGCGAGTTCAGATTCCGGCGGCCATCCATGATGAGATGGATTACCACTTCGTCTCGCCTGATTTCGTATATCACCCAGCAGGGCTTGAAGACGACCTGCCGGTACCCGCCTTCAATTTCAAGTGGAAGCTCTCTGGGCCGCGAACCTCGATGGGGCATGGCCGCAATGCCTTCGGCGGCCTGCCAGAGCTGATCGAGGACGTGGTTCGCTTTCTCGATTGAGTCGTGCCCGGCGATCCAATCGTAGATTTCCTGCAAGTCCCTGCATGCTGCGCCGGTGACGCGGACGGGGCAGATCATTTGCTGCGCGGCGCACTGTGAGCCCCGGCCACATGGAGCTTGCTGACTGCGCTTTGGTCAGAGCGACCGTTGCGGACGGCGTCGATCGCTTCCTTGATGGGAACTGTCTGGCCCGCTTCGATCTGCTTATCGCCAATGGCGAGAATTTTTAACAAGGCCATGGTTTCCTGAGACTCCTCGTAGCTATGAACGTCGATCAGCACCGCCCGCGCTTCGCCGTTCTGGGTAATGATGATGGGCTCGCGCTCTTCATTGATGCGGTCGAGCAGCTCGGCGGCATGGGCTTTGACGTAGCTGATGGGCTTGATCTGGGTGGAAAAGCGCATGATGGACCCCCTGAAGTTCTTTATTGGTTTTAATGCAGACCGTTATCGGACTAAATTCAATGCGTTATTCGGTCTCCAGGGAGAATGCGTGGTCGTCGTAGTCGACCGAATGGAGGAAGAGGCCCTGGGCGGGGGCGGTGGGGCCGGCGGCGTCGCGGGATCGGGCGGCGAGGATGGCGGGGATGGCGTCGATGTCCAGATAGCCGCGGCCGACATCGAGCATGGTGCCCACCAGGTTGCGCACCATGTGGTGCAGAAAGCCATTGCCACGAACGCGATAGACCAGCATGGGGCCGTGCTCGGTGAGGCGCTCCTCCCAGGCGGAGGTGTAGATGGCGCGGATGGCGCCCTGCTTGTCCGGCGGCGGCGGCGGGATGTTCGGGGCCAGTGGCGGGGACTCGCCGGTGGGGCGGTTGCGCGTGGCCAGGTCAGGATCGGTGGCGGCGAAGCTGAGAAAGTTGTGCACTCCGACGAAGAAGCGGGCTGACCTTTTGAGCAGGTCCACGTCCATGGGCCAGGGACAGGCGTGGACATAGCGGGCCAGAAAGGGCGGGCAAACGGCCTCGCGGAAGACGCGGTACTCGTAGGTTTTTCCCCTGGTGGAGTGGCGAGCGTGAAAGGTGCTTCGCACCGTTCTTGACTCGATCACACGGATGGCTGGGGGGAGGGTGCGATTGAGGGCGCGCTGCAGGTTGTCGGCGGGGATGTTGGCCTGGAGCTGGAAGCTGGCCACCTGGCCGAGGGCGTGAACGCCGGCGTCGGTGCGGCCGGAGCCCTGGGGCAACGGACGCTCAGCGGTGACGCGGCCCAGGGCGGCCTGGAGCTCGCCCTGGATGGTGCGCTCGCCGGGCTGGATCTGCCATCCGCTGAAGCCGGCGCCGTCGTAGGCCAGGGTGAGCTTCCAGGTTTGCGAGGTGCGGGCGGGTTGGGTGTCGTCGGTCACGGAGGTGGCGAATCCAATATCAGGGTACTCGAATGCGTCACTACGGGCAGGGCTGTTCAGACACAGGTTGAGCGAGCGGGGGTGGGATATACTCAGTTTTCGGTCCTCAGCCGTAGCGGGTCCGGCGTGGTTCTGCTGGGGAAACGGCGAAAATTGCCCTCGGCTGGATGTTTGCCTGGAACGAACGGGGAAGCCGGCGCGTAGTTACGAGGGAGCCTACGGGGTGTCCCTGAGGCGAAAAGCGGGCTGGAGCAGGACAAAACCTTCAGGGATCACGACAAATATGCGTCCGGAAGGGCCCTCCGAGCGTCTTAAGAATGGCAACCCACATGCCTCAACAGTTGGTGGAGATAAAGAATGCATTTGTACGGTAAGCGTGTGTTTGAGGGTGTTGAGCTGTCCGCTGGGAACCGGGGCGGGCAGGCGGGCAAAGGGCTGCGCGCGATGGCGGCGGTGATGCTTACCCTGGCGGCGGGCGTTCCTCCGGGATTCAGCCAGCAGGCGGTGTTGGGAGCGGGGCAAAAGACTCCCGAAAAGGCGGCATCGGAGCTTCCGGCGACGCCGGCGCCGGCACTGACCCAGCCGCTGGATCTGCGCACCTCGGCACGGGATTATTCCAAGCCTTCGGCGCGGCTGCTGGCCAACCCGTTCGGCACATTCAAGGCGACCTCGATTCCCAAGGCGAGCTTTGCCAACTCGGTTCGGCTGACAGATCTGGTCAAAGACGGCAAGATCTATCTGAGCCTTTCTGACGCCTTGGCGCTGGCTTTGGAAAACAACTACGACCTCGCCATTGCCCGCTACAACCTGGACATTGCGGACACGGATATTCTGCGCACGCGGACGGGGCAGGCGCCGTTGGGCGTGCAGGCCAGCCTGGTGACCAACACGCTGGGCGGTTCTGCCTCGACGCTGAGCGCTGGCGGCGGGCCGGGCGGCACCACGGTCGGCTCAGGCGGCGCGGGATCGGGCAGCGCGGGCCTGTCGCTGACCACGCAGGGCGCGGGACCGTTGCCGGAGAGCCTGGAGCCTTCGATCGTCGCCAATCTTCAATTTGATCGCGCCAGTTCGCAGGCAAGCAACTTTTTTACCGGCGGCACCAGCACGACCGACACCTACGACGTGAGCTATAACCAGGGTTTTGTGACCGGCACGGCGTTTCAGGTTGCCTTCGACAACGTGCGGTCGACGAATACGAACGGTTTCTCCACGTACAGCCCCCAGTTCGACACCTCGTTCAAGGCGCAGGTCACGCAGCACCTGTTGCAGGGCGCGGGCATCTGGGTGAACAAGCGTTTCATGTACCAGGCGATGAACGACCGGCGCATTACCGACTCAGCCTTCCGCCAGCAGATTCTCTACACCGTGAACCAGGTGGAGAGCATTTACTGGGGCCTGGTGCAGGCGTATGAGGATGTGCAGTCGAAGGGGCGGGCAGTCGAGCAGAGCAGCAAGGTGGCGGCGGATAACCGCAAACAGCTGGAGATCGGCACCATGGCGCCGCTCGATGTGCTCAACGCCGATCAATCCGTCGCGACCGACAAGCAGGCGCTGATCAGCGCGCAACTGGCGCTGAACTACCAGCAGCAGATCATCAAGCAGGCGATTGCGCGGAACCTGAACGATCCGGCGCTCTCGGCCGCAGCGGTGATTCCCACCGACCGGGTGAGCATTGAGGAGATTCCGGAGGAGAAGCAGCCGGTGGAAGACCTGGTGAAAGAAGCTTTCCAGCAGCGGCCGGAGCTGGAGCAGGCGGTGCTGACGCTGCGCAACGATGAGATCACGCTCAAGGGCGCGCGCAACGCGCTGCTGCCGCAGGTGGATGTGTTTGCCTACCTGGGGGGCTCGGGGCTGGTGGGAACGTACAATCCCAACTGCCAGCCGACAGCCTTTAGCACTTGCCCAACGGGCGGCACGGGCGGCTTTGGAACGGCGCTCGAAGACACCTACAACAACTCGTCGCCGGACAAGGGCGTGGGCTTCAACCTGACCATCCCCATCGGCAACAAGTATGCGCAGTCGCAGCAGGTGCGGTCGCTGATGGAGTACCGCCAGGCCGAGCTCAGGCTGGAGCAGCTCTACACGCAGATCCGCATGCAGGTGGTGAACGCCCAGTTTGCGCTGACCAACGACCGCCAGCAAGTGCTGGCCGCCTCGGCCACACGCGACTACAACAGCCAGAGCCTGGAAGATGAGCAGAAGAAGCTGAAGCTCGGCGCTTCCACCACAGCGCTGGTGCTGGCGCAGCAGCGGAGCATGGCCACGGCCGAGGACAGCCTGATTTCCGCGCAGGCTTCGTATGCCAAGGACCGGGCCACGCTGTATCAGATTCTGGCGACAACCATGCAGCACTACGGCATCAACCTGGGCGAAGCCGCTACCGGCAATGTGAACACTGTGCCGGCGGTTCCGGGACTGGTGCCCGCGCCGACGGGCAAGGAAGCGACGACGACGGCTCCGGCTGCACAGTAGGGCTTCGTCAGGATTCAAACAAACCGCCCGGCCAGCTTGATTCCAAGCGGGCCGGGCGTTGTCGTTTGTGCCTGACGCGATGTCGTTGCCTTATCGCTCTGCGACGAGGTCGAGAAGGTCGAAGAACTCCGGGAAGCTGATGGCTGCCGATTCGGCGCCGTGGATGAGCGTGTCGCCCTCCGCCCGAAGAGCGGCGACGCTGAAGGCCATGGCGATGCGGTGGTCACTGCCGGAGTCGATGGTTGCGCCGTGCAGGGTCTGGCCGCCGGGCACGTCGAGGCCATCCTCAAACTCAGCCACTTCAGCACCCATGGCGCGGAGATTCTTGACGACCAGCGCGATGCGGTCGGACTCCTTGACGCGCAGCTCTTTGGCGTCGCGGATGCGGATGCCGCCTGAGGTGTACGGGGCGATGGCGGCCAGCACCGGCAGCTCGTCGATGAGCTGTGCGGCGAGCGCGCCGTTGATCAGGGCGGTGCCCAGGCCCTCGGCGGGAGCGGTGATCTGCACGGAGCCGACCAGCTCGGCGTTCTTTTCTTCCAGATGCAGAACGGAGATGCGGGCACCGAGCGTGGTGAGCACGTCGAGCAGCGTGGCGCGGGTGGGGTTGAGGCCGAGCGAATCGAACAAGAGCGTGGAGCCGGGGAAGATGGCGGCTGCGGCGAGGAAGAAGGCCGCAGAGGAGATGTCGCCGGGGACCTGCGCTTCGATGGCGTGCAGCGCCTGCGGGCCGGCGATGGAGACCGAGTCGAGATCGCGGTTGAGCGTGGCGCCAAAGGCGCGCAGGGCCAGCTCGCTGTGGTCGCGGGTGCGGAGTCCTTCTCGGACTACGGTTGTCCCCGGAGTTTGTAGACCAGCCAGCAAGACGCAGGTCTTGACCTGGGCGCTGGGTACCGGGGTGGTGTAGTCGATGGCCCTGAGCGGCGCGCCGTGGATGGTCAGCGGCGCATGGCCTTCGGTGAGGGTGAGACGCGCGCCCATCTGTTCCAGAGGTTTGCGGATGCGCTCCATGGGGCGGCGGGAGAGCGAGGCGTCGCCGACGAGGGTAAAGCTGCCCTCTTGCGGAGCCAGCAGGCCGGAGATCATACGCATGGTCGAGCCGGAGTTGCCGCAGTCGAGCGGGTGGTTGGCTGGAGTGACGCGGCCGGCGACGCCGGTGACTTCCAATACGCCATCGGCACCGTTGTCGACCTTGGCGCCCAGGGCGGTCATGCAGGCGAGGGTGGAGGCGCAGTCGGCGCCGGTGGAGAAGTTGGTCAAGCGCGAGGTGCCCTCGGCGAAGGCGGCCAGCATGCCGTAGCGGTGGCTGATGGACTTGTCGCCGGGCAGGCGGAGGCTGCCGTAGACGTTGCGGGCAGGGCGGATGAGGCGTTCTTCCGTGATCGTGTGCAAAAGGCTCTCCAGAGTTTTGGTCGTCCCTTCCAGTCTACCCAACCACCTGCGGTGGGGTCCGCCGCGGCGGACTCGCTATCGGCTCGCAGGAGAACTGCGGCTATGGTCCGCGCGGCAGAAAAAGGGCGCAAGGCTGGGCTTGCACAGGGCAGGGGGAGATGGGCTGTTCACGTTGTGATACAGATCACTGGAACACCGACTGAGTTGGTCGTATATTAAATAAGACCGGATTAGTCGCATATTGATTTTCTTGTTTGGGACGGCTCCGCCGACAGCGGGAAGAAGGCGGATTCGGCGAACAAAATTGTACCGATGGAGAGGTCATGGCTTTCAAACGATTCATTCCCTTGGCTTTATTTTTGCTTTGTTTTACGGGCTGGTCCGCTTGGGCACTGGGCGAGGCGGCGTTCACCCTCTCCGGCGTGGTGCACGACGGCAGCGGCGGGCGAATTCCGCATGCGCATGTGACGATGCGCCTGGCTGGGGCGCAGACCGGTCCGGCTGATGTGCAGGCTGAGAGCGGGGACCTGGGCGAGTTCAGCGTGGAGGTGAAGACGGCAGGCCGCTACGTGGTGACGGTAGTCGCCGATGGCTTTGGAGTTGAGACGGTGACGGCCGAGGTTTCTGCGGCGGAACCGGCGGCCCGTCTGGATGTGGCGCTAGCCGTCGCGGCCACCGCGCAAACCGTGGAGGTGACAGCGGACGCGCTGGCGGCGGAGACCACCAGCACCCAGCTGGGCGAGACGCTGGACACGAAAAAGATTGAGAGCGTGCCGCTCAACGGGCGCAGCTTTACCGACCTGATGGCGGTGCAGCCGGGGATTGTGCCCATGAGCACGGCGCAGCCGGGAGCGGTGATCATGACGGGCGTGGCGCAGACGCCGCCGAGCGGGGATGCGAACCCTGGGAACCTGTCCATCAGCGGTCAGCGCGAGGCTTCGAATGGATTCCGCGTGAATGGCAGCGACGTGGAAGAGGACGTGAACATGGGCACTTCGATCGTTGTGAATCTCGACTCGATCGACAGCTTCCGGGTGCTGACGAGCAACTTCGATGCGGAGTACGGGAACTCCAGCGGCGGGCAGGTGCTGGTAACGACCAAGGCTGGGCAGACGCTGTGGCATGGCAGCGCGTTTGAGTTCTTGCGCAACACGGATCTGGATGCGCGCAATTATTTTTCCGATCAGCGGGCGGCTTATCGGCAAAACCAGTTTGGAGGGACGCTGGGCGGAACGCCGTTTGCGAAAACTGTCGCCTTATTTGGCGATTACCAGGGCACGCGGCTGACCGAGGGGATCGACACGGGGGACATTGCGGTGCCGTCGCTGGGGGAGCGCGGCGGCGATTTCAGCCAGGCGCCGCTGACGGGCTGCGTGAGCGGAGCTTACCTGGCCGGACTTCTGGGCCCAGGCGTGCAGGCTGGCGATCCGTACTCTCCGCAAGCGGTGAATTGCACGACGGGACGTGGTCCGGTCTTTGCGAACGGCAAGATTCCCGAGAGCCTGTGGTCGGCGCCGGCGAAGTATCTGCTCAGCTCGATTCCTCAGGCGAACGTGGGCACTGCCTTGTTTGAAACAGCCGGGCAGGCCGAGACGTTGCAGGACGACAAGGGGGCGCTGCGCGGCGATTGGACGCACGGCAAGGCGACCGCGACCGGCTACTACTTCTTCGACCAGTACGCGCTCGACAATCCGTATCCGACGGGGACGGGCGGGGCCAGCGTGCCGGGGTTTGACGCGACCAGCAACGGGCGCGCGCAGCTGGTAAGCCTGGCGCATGTGATGACCTTCGGCAATGCGGCGCTGAATGAGCTGCACGCAAGTTTTATGCGCAACGACAATTCTGTCGGTCAGCCGAAGGGCGGTGTGGGGCCGACACTGGCTTCGCAGGGATTCGCCGGGCCGGCGGCTGACGGAATCGACCCGCTGAAGCCGGCGACCGAGGGCATTGCCAATGTGGCCTTCAACGACTTCACCATGGGCGTGGACACGACGGCGCTGGTGCAGGCGGAGAATATCTACGAAGTGAGCGATGCGTTCAGCCGGATCATCGGCCAGCATGGGTTGAAGGCGGGCGGCGAATTTCACATGAGCCAGATCAACACGCATCCGGATGTGGTGTTCAACGGCAGCTTCGACTTCAACGGCTCGGAGACGGGGGTGGACTTTGCGGATTTCCTGCTCGGAGTGACATCGAGTTACACGCAGGGGCAGGCGAGCAGTTTTTACAATCGCAACCAGTACGCGGCGGCGTTTGTGCAGGACAGCTGGAAGGTCGTCCCGACTCTCACCCTCAACTACGGCGTTCGCTGGGACAGAATTCGGCCGTGGGACGAAAAATATAACCAGCTGCAGACGCTGGTGAAGGGCGAACAGAGCCAGGTGTTTCCCGGCGCGCCGCGGGGCCTGGTGTTTCCGGGAGACGCAGGCGTCCCGCGCTCGCTTGCCCGCGCGCGGAATGACTTTGCGCCGCGGGTGGGCGTGGCGTATTCGCCTGCTGCGCGGAGCGGATTTTTGGGGCGATTGCTCGGCGGGCCGGGGCAGACAAGCATCCGCAGCGGGTATGGGATTTTTTATACGGCTTACGAGGGGCTTTCGGCGGGCATCATGAGCGCCAATCCGCCCTACGGGTACACATACACATCGGCGGCGCCGCCGCTGTTTGCGACTCCATTTACGGTTGCGGCCACGGGTGTGAGCGCGGGACAGCGGTTTCCATTGCAGAAGGTGGGTTATGGGGCGAGCAAGGCGAATCCCAATACGCGTGTGAACTGGGCGGAGTTTGAGCCGCTGGTGGGGATTCCGGCCGTGGATCCGAACGATGTGACGCCGTATGCGCAGCACTGGATGATGAGCGTGGAGCGGCAGCTGGGCGCGGGTGCGCTGGCTTCTGTGAGTTATGTGGGCACTTCCTCGCATCATCTGCTCGCTCTGGAAGAGGCCAACCCGGCCGATCCGGCGCTGTGCCTTTCGCTGGGCTCGGCGCTCTGCGGGCCGTTCAACGAGCAGGCGGCGCGGACGGAGTTTGGGCCGGCATTCGGGAGCGTGGAGCTGCAGCGGACGATTGCGAACGCGAACTACAACGCTCTGGAAGCCTCGCTGAAGGGCAACCTGCATGGGCTCGACCTGCTGGCCAGCTATACGTATTCGAAGTCCATCGACCAGTCGGGCGGATTGCCGGAGCCGGTGAACCCGGTGAACCCGGCGCTGAGCCGTGCTCTGTCCGCATTTGACCTGCGCCAGAACCTGGTGACGAGCTTTCACTATGCGGTGCCGCAGCTGAAGCGCGACCACACGCTGAACTGGGCGATGGAAGGCTGGGGACTGGCGGGGGTTGCGCGGTTTACTTCCGGGTTGCCGGTGACTCTCGAAAACAACAACGACACTTCGCTGCTGGGCACGATTCCCAATGGGATCAACAACAACGGCGTGGACACGCCGGAGTGGAGCGGGCAGTCGCTCGGGATTCATACCAATCCGCGCGGGGGGCGGGCGGTGTTTGACGCATCGCAACTGACGTTGCCGGCGCTGGGAACAATGGGTAATGCGCGGCGGCGGTTCTTCTCCGGGCCGGGATTGGAGGATGTGGATGCGACTCTTTCGAAGACGACGCGCCTGAACGACGGCGCCAGCCTGGAGTTTCGCGCCGAGGCCTTCAACCTGTTCAACCACGCGCAGTTTTTTGGAGCGGCGGCGGTGGAGGGCAATATCTCCAGCGGGAGCTTTGGCACGGCTGTGAGCGCGATGGCTCCGCGGCTGATGCAGCTGGCGATGCGGTATCGGTTTTAGCTGCGCCTCATCACATCGTCTTGATCTGCCGGCTGGTATAACCTTCGGTAGGATTCCTTGCGCGGGAAGTTTCGTCTAACCGGGAAACGTGGCTGGAAGGCGGCTGTTTTGAGGGCAGGGATATCTCAAGGCAGGGGAAGCGAAGGCGGAAGCGATCAGCGGAAGAGATAGACAGGATTGCGGGGAGCATGCCAAACGGCGCGGTGTCTTACGTTCCGCGATTGGCGTTGCATTTTTGATGCTGGCGGCTGCGGCGGGGGCACAGGACCCTGGCGCGGGCGCGGTATCGGAAGCGGCGTTGCCCGACGCGCCAACGGCCCAGGCAGCCACGCCACAAGCAACGCCGCAACCGAGCGTCCAACATCCGGTACAACCGCAGCCTGATGCGCTGGGCACGGTACGCGGAGTGATTGTGGACCGCGATGGGACGGTGTACGAGGGGGCGCAGGTTGCGCTGACTGCGGCCGGAGGCGGGCCTGCGCGGACGGCGATCTCGGGCGGCGACGGGCGCTTCAGTTTTGATGGCGTGGCGGCAGGCGCGTTCAAGCTGACGGTGAGCGCGAGCGGCTTTGCGCCCCAGGTGGTGGAGGGAACGCTGGCAGCCGGGGCAAGCTACGAGGGCAAGCCGATTGTGCTGGCCATGAGTTCGGCGGCGAGCGAGGTGGAGGTGACGGCCTCGCAGACCGAGATTGCACAGGCGCAGCTGAAGCAGGAGGAGACGCAGCACGTGTTGGGCGTGATGCCCAACTTCTATGTCAGCTATGCGCCCAATGCGGCTCCGCTGACGCCGAAACAGAAGTTTCACCTGGCGTGGCGGTCGATGGTGGACCCGATGAACTTTGTGGCCGTGGGCGCGTTTGCCGGCATTGAACAGGCGACAAACGCCTTTTCCGGTTATGGACAGGGTGCGCAGGGGTACGGCAAGCGCTTCGGAGCTCTCTATGCCGATAACGCGACCGACAACTTTATTGGCGGGGCGCTGCTGTCGTCGTGGTGGAAGCAGGACCCGCGCTATTTCTACAAAGGCACGGGGACGGTGAAGGCGCGGGTGTTGTATGCCATTGCCAATGCGGTGATGTGCAAGGGCGACAACGGCAAGTGGGAGGTGGATTACTCGGCGATTGTAGGCGGCTTGGCATCGGCCGGGATTTCAAACGCCTACTACCCGGAGGAGGCTCGCGAGGGAGCGGGTCCGACGTTTGAAAACATGGTGGTGGGATTCGGATCGAGCGCAGTGCAGAACTTGTTGCAGGAGTTTCTGATTCGCAGGCTCACGCCGAAGGTTCCCAAGTATGGAGCTGGAACCCCATAGGTTCGCCGAGAGCGTTCAGGGAAGCTCCGCACAAGTCGATGCTTTGAAGGGGCATGGCTTCAGGCGTGCCGCTGGGCGATATGGAAAGAGGCGTGGCTTTCGCCGCTGGGAATGCAAATGATTGAAAACCCTTTCCCTCGGGGGCTAAAGCCCTTCACCCTTGCTGTCTTTGATGTACGGGCTAGAGCAGTTTCGGAATTTGTGTGGTCCTCATTGACGGTGTGCAGGGTGGCTTTTTCTTGAGAAAAAAGCCACTTAAGCTCGCGCTTCCGGTCTACAGTAATTCCGAAACTGCTGTAAAGCCCGTACCCTTCACCCAAAGACGAGATTTTCGACAGGCCTTCAGCGCATTCTTGCTTTGGACTCGACGCCTAGCCTGGGATCGCGGCGGCGGGCGAGAGCGGCCAGGTCGAGAGCTATCGATTCAAACTCAGCATGGGTTTGCGAGATGTAGAGCCACTTGCCCAGCACCGCGTGCGGGG
>Ga0302157_10004222_pt1 | contig 15711 bp, 12 predicted proteins | sample I_Bog_N3_3_FD_193502 | JGI IMG/M metagenome (GOLD analysis project Ga0302157, IMG submission 193502) | Peat permafrost microbial communities from Stordalen Mire near Abisko, Sweden - I_Bog_N3_3 | ecosystem: Environmental > Terrestrial > Soil > Wetlands > Peat | place: Sweden: Abisko, Stordalen...
TGCGTGGATCAAGCGCCACCACCCCGACGCCTTCCTGGCCGCGCTGCTCAACAGCCTGCCGATGGGCTTCTACGCCGCCCCCCAGCTCGTGCGGGATGCGCGCGCACGGCGTCGCGGTGCGGCCGGTGGACATCACGATCAGCGATTGGGACGCCACGCTGGAGCCGCAGGCGCCGCACGAGGCGGTGCCGGCCTGCGCGGAGCGCGCGATTCCCGCGGGCCAGTGCGCGGTGCGGCTGGGCCTGAACCGGGTGGGCGGACTCGGTGAGGATGAAGGCCGGCGCATCATGGCCGCGCGTGCGCAGGCCCCGTTCGCCAACGTGGAAGATCTCGCGCGCCGGGCCGAGCTCGACACGCAGTCGCTGCAATGCCTGGCGGCCTCCGATGCGCTGTCCGCGCTGGCCGGCGAGCGGCGCGACGCGATCTGGGCCGTGGCCGGCGTCGATACCCGCGCCACGCCCTTGCTGAAGGCCACCCGCACCGTCGAGGACGCCGAGCCCGAGTTCGAGGCGCTGGCGCTGGGCGATGCAGTGCTGGCCGACTACCGCGCGCTGGGACTCTCGCTGAAAGGCCATCCGCTGGCGCTGCTGCGCGCGGCACTGGCGCCGTTCAAGGTGCAGCAGGCGGCCCTGCTCGACGCCGAGTACCGGCCGGGCCAGCTCGCCCGCGCCAGCGGCCTGGTCACGCATCGCCAGCAGCCCGGCACGGCCAAGGGCGTGGTATTCGTGACGCTGGAAGACGAGACGGGTACCGTCAACGTGATCGTCTGGCCCGCCGTGGCCGCGGCCCAGCGCAAGCCGCTGCTGGCCGCGTCGCTGTTGACGGTCTACGGCGTGTGGCAGCGCGAGGGCGAGGTGCGCCACCTCATCGCCAAGACACTGGTGGATCACACGGCGATGCTGCAGGGGCTGGTCACGCGCAGCCGTGATTTCCACTGAGCCACCGGCTGACGCCATCCCTCACGCCGTGTCGCCTGCCTGCGACGCCCGCAGGCAATCACGCCTGTTCAATGGCGGGCCAGAGCCGATAATTTCGACATCGCCTCGCGTTCGGCTTCAACCGCATTCGTCCCTGCCGTCAGCTTCAGGCATCGCCCCCCCGGATCCTTCGCGCTACCATCCTCCGAGGACTCCCGCTCGAAATGAATCCATTGCCTGCCTGCCCCGCCCCATCCTCCCCGGTGCGCACGAAGCGCCCTTCGAATCGATCGGCGTCCGGCATGGCGTGCGCGTCCTCAGCGCCAACCCCCTCAGGAATCCGCGCCGGCGTGGCTTTGGCGCTCGCGTTGGCCCTGGCCTGCGTGAGCGCACGGGCCGGCACGGCCGAGGGTTACGAGGCCGGTCGTCGCGGCGACTACGCCGCGGCCTTGCGCGAGTTCCAGCCGCCGGCCGAGAAGGGCGACCGCAACGCCCAGCTGGCGCTGGCCGACATGTACCTTCGGGGGTATGGCGTCGCCGCCGATCCCGCCGTCGCGGCGAGTTGGTTCCGCAAGGCGGCCGACCAGGGCGACCCGCGGGCTCAGACCAACCTGGGCTTTCTCTACGAGCAGGGCAAGGGCGTCGCGCGCGACTTCGAGGAGGCCGCGAAGTGGTACCGCAAGGCGGCCGACCAGGGCGAGCCGACGGCACAGAGCAACCTGGCCTACATGGCGTTGATCGGCCGCGGCGTGCCGCAGGACGACATGCAGGCCGCACACTGGGCCACGCTGGCCGCGCAGCAGGGGCTCGCGGTGGCGCAGTACCGGCTGGGGGTGTTCTACACGAACGGGCAGGGCGTGGAACGCGACGACGCCACGGCGCTGCGCTGGTACAAGGCGGCCGCCGACCAGGGCGACGCACGCGCACAGAGCGCGCTCGGCTGGGTCTACAGCGAAGGCCGCGGCGTGCCGCGCGACCCGGCGGCCTCGCTGCGCTGGCTGCGGCTGTCGGCCGAGCAGGGCGACGCCACCGCCGAGCACAACCTGGGCATGGCCGTGCTCAACGGGCGCGGCACGCAACGCGATCCCGCGGCCGCCGAGCGCTGGATCCGCCAATCCGCGGAGTCCGGCTACGCACCGGCCCAGGTCAGCCTGGGCCTGATGTACGCCGCTGGCGACGCGGTGATTGCCGACGAGAAGCAGGCCGTCGAGTGGTACCGGAAGGCGGCTGCGCAAGGCAACGCGTCGGGCCAGAACAACCTGGGCTGGATGCTCACCAACGGCTTGGGCGTGACGCGCGACGACGCCGCCGCACTGCGCCAGTTCCGGCTCGCCGCCCGCAAGAGCAACGCCTTCGCGATGGACAACCTCGGCTGGATGGCCGAGGAAGGGCGCGGCCAGCCGGTCGACATGGCCGAGGCACAGCGCTGGTACCGGCTCGCCGAGGCGCGCGGCAACGCGCCGGCGCGCAACCACCTGGCGCTGCTGTACGCCCGCGGCCAGGGTGTCACGCGCGACGACGTGGCCGCCGTCGGCGGCTTCCGCGCCGCATCGGCCCAGGGCCTCCCGCCCGCGCGCCACAACCTGGGCTACATGGTGGCCAACGGCCTCGGTGGCGTGCCGCGTGCCGATCTCGCCGCAGGTGTCGCGCTGCAAAGCCTGGCACGCGAGGCCTCGCCGCCCAGTCCTGAAGAATTGCCGACGCTGGATCCGGCGCGGCTGTCGCCGGCCGAGCGGGCGCGCAGCGATCAGTTGCTGGCCGCGTTCAAGAGCAACGCCGACCTGCTGGCCGTGCTCGACGCCGTGTCCGGGCCGCCCGCCGTCACGGCGTTGGGCCCCGCCACCGGCAACGCCGGCACATCCGGCAAAGGCACCGACGCCAACACGGTCGCGCCGCCGTCGGCCACGCAACGCTGACGGCCGCGCCCCCACGCGAGCACCAAGCGCCCTTGCGCAAGCGTGCCCCCGACGCCCGTCGCTACACTGCCCGCCATGCTCCTGCTGCTGTCCCCCGCCAAGTCGCTCGATTACGACTCCCCGCTGCCCGAACCGGTGCGCGCCGCCCGGGCTGCCCTCAAGCCCGCCGCCACCGCGCCGCAATACGCCGCGCAGGCCGCCGAACTGATCGCCACGCTGCGCACGAAGACGGTGGCCGACGTCGCCGGGCTGATGGATCTGTCGGACGATCTCGCCCGCCTGAACGTCGCCCGCTACAAGGCCTGGTCCACGCGCGCCACCGAACGCAACAGCCGCCCGGCGATGTGGGCGTTCAATGGCGACGTCTACGATGGCCTGAAGGCGTCCACGCTCAACGACGCCGAGATCGCCTGGGCGCAGCAGCACGTGCTGATGCTCAGCGGCCTGTATGGCGTGCTGCGCCCGCTGGATCGTCTTCAGCCTTACCGCCTCGAGATGGGCACCGGCCTGGCCACCGAGCGCGGCACCTCGCTCTACGCATGGTGGGGCGGCACCGTCGCCGCCCACCTCAACAAGCTGCAGGCGCGCGAGGCGGAGCCCTTGGTGATCAACCTCGCATCGCAGGAGTACTTCAAGGTCACGCAGGCGAAGGTGGGGCGCGAGAAGGTGCTGCGCGCGCGCGTCGTGGAGTGCGTGTTCGAGGAGTGGAAGGACGGCAACTGGAAGATCATCAGCTTCTTCGCCAAGCGCGCCCGCGGCATGATGGCGCGCCACGCGATCGAACAGCGGGCCACCACGGCCGACGCGCTGAAGGATTTCCAGGCAGACGGCTACCGGTTCGCCGTCCGCGCCTCCGAGCCCGATCGCCTGGTTTTCCGCCGCCGCCAGACCTGAATCGGCACGGCCGCCAAGTCTCGTCGGCCACCGGAATTCACCGCGCGTTGCACGAAGTCCGCCGCGGACCGAGGGATTCCCGCCCGACTCGACCGTGACGCGCTGCCAGAATACGCATTGGAACGGCCGTCTGCCCCTGGCGCCCGGCCTTGGCAAACCCATCGACCGCATGCCCGGAGTCGACCCCATGCAAACGCAATCGAACACGAAGACGAACGCTGGCGAGCAGCGTCAACAGGTCATCTCGGTGGAACTCCGCCAGTGGATCGTCGCGCAGGCGCAAGCCGGCGTGGCGCCCGAGCAGGTGCTCGAGGCGATGAAGTCCAGCGGCTGGCAGGAAGACGTCGCCATCAAGGCGCTGGAAGAGACGCTGCGCGGCCATCTCGCCGAGCAGGCCCAGGCCGCGCCGCAGAATCACGAGCCGCAGCCGGTGCCGGTGCCCGACGCGGCGCTCGGCGATTCGCCCAGCAAGATCCGCGTGCTCGACCGCGACGTCACCGTGCTGATGAACATGAAGCACCCGCGCGTGATCGTCCTCGGCGGCTTCATGAGCGATGCCGAGTGCGACCAGATCATCGCCCTCGCCGGTCCGCGCATGGCGCGTTCGGAAACGGTGGACAACGTCACCGGCGGCAGCGAGGTCAACGTCGCGCGCACCAGCCGCGGCATGTTCTTCGAACGCGGCGAGACGGGCGTGATCGACCGTGTCGAGCGCCGCATCGCCGCGATGCTGGGCTGGCCCGTCGAGAACGGCGAAGGCCTGCAGGTGCTGCACTACAAGCCGGGCGCCGAGTACAAGCCGCACTACGACTACTTCGACCCGGTGCACCCGGGCTCCGCGTCCATCCTCAAGCGCGGCGGCCAGCGCGTGGGCACGCTGCTGATGTACCTGAACACGCCCAGGAAGGGCGGCGGCACCACCTTCCCCGATGTCGGCCTGGAAGTCGCGCCCATCAAGGGCAACGCCGTCTGGTTCAGCTACGACCGCGCCCACGTCAACACCAAGAGCCTGCACGGCGGCGCTCCGGTGATCGAAGGCGAGAAGTGGGTCGCCACCAAGTGGCTGCGCGAGCGCGAGTTCATCTGAACTCCTCTTGAAAGACGAAACTTCCAAGTCGTTGATTTGCGGCCAGGCCAATGTGTTTCTCCGCAAACGCTGAACGCCGAACGGCGCCAGACGCCTGGGAGGCTCTCAAGCCGCCTCCACCCGGTTGCGTCCTGCGCTCTTGGCCGAGTAGAGCGCGCGGTCGGCCCGCTGGAACAGGCTGTCGAACGCATCTTCCGGCTGCCAGGCCGTCACGCCGAAGCTGGCGGTGAGCGCGCGCATCGTGCCTTCGAACGGCAGCGCGACCTGTTCGCGCGCCCGTTCGGCGAGCGTGCGGGCGCTGGCGAGGTCGGTGTCGGCCAGCAACAGGCAGAACTCCTCGCCGCCATAGCGGTACGCGCGATCGGGGGCGCGCAGCGCACCGGCCAAGCGGGCGGAAAACGCGGCGAGCGTGGCGTCGCCCACCCCGTGGCCATGCGTGTCGTTGATGAACTTGAAACGATCGACGTCCACCATCACGATCGCGAACGGCCGCTGCGTGCAGCGCGCGTTGGCCAGGGCGTGGCCGATCTCCTCGTCGAGCGCGCGGCGATTGGCCAGGCCGGTCAGGTCGTCGGTGCGTGCCTGCTGCCGGGTCTCGGCCTCCGCTCGCGTCTTGCACATCAGCACGAAGCCGAGGTTGGTGATCACCAGGTAGGCGAAGCCGAACACGTAGATCGGCACCTGCCAGGCGTTGTCGTGGTCCATGCTCAGGCGCGATGGGTGGATCAGCAGCAGTGCGATGGCGCGCACCGGCAGCACGATGCCCATGCACAGGTAGAACAACGCCACCACGCGTTGCACGCGCGCCGTCTCGGGCCGCGTGGCTCGCCACAGTGTGATCGCGTTGAGCCATTCGTAGCCGGCATAGGCGAAGCCGTTGAAGATCGCGGCCCAGGCCACGTGTTCGCCGGTGACGGCGCCGGCGATCGTCACGGCGGTCACCATGGCCGCCAATCGGCGCGTGTCGAACGGCCGCCCTGCGAACTGCCGTATCGCCACGAAGAACAGCGCCACGCCGATGGCGCCGGCGAGATTGGCGACCAGGCCCGTGACCGTCGCCGACAGCCCGCTCGCCGGCGTGGCCAGCACCAGGTAGGCGAGCGCCTGGCTGGTGATCGCGTAGCGCCACATCCGCATGCCGTTGCCGCGATCCGCGGCGCTGCGCGACACCCACAGCATCGCGGCGGTGGCGGCGAGCAGGCAGGTCTGGCCAAGAAACAGGGTGTGGAGATCCAAGCGAAAGTCTCGGGCGCCGCGATGCGGCCAGCCTTCGATTCTCTGTCGAGCGGCCCGAAACGCACATTTCCGGGTCGTGCAGTATTCGACGAATGGCGTGAGTTCAGGCCATGAAAAAGGCCCGCAGCTGTCGCATGCGGGCCCGCTTCAATCAAGCCTGGTCAACGAACGCATCAACGCTTCGTCGACGGGCCCTTGTTCGACGAGGTCAGCGCCGGACGCGGGCCTTGCGGACGGCCGCTGCCGCCACCGCCACCACCAGCAGGACGGCCACCGCCGTTGCCAGCGTTGCCGCCAGCGGGACGAGCGCCGCCATGGCCGGCGTGCGCCGGCTTGGCGCCGCTGTGCGAACCCGACGGGCCTTGCGGACGCGGGGCCGGACGGCCACCCGGGCTGCCGCCCGGACGTGCCGGACCGCGGCCACGATCACCGCCGCCGCCGGAACCACTGCGGTCGCCGGAGCCGGAGCGCGCGTGACCGCCCCCGGTGCCACGGCCACCCGACGACGGGCCCCGCACACCGATGGAGGTGCGACCGAGCACGATCGGCTCGGCACGCTCGCTCGGATCCGGCTCGAAGCCGGCGACGACTTCGCTCGGGATCGGGCGCTTGATCAGCTTCTCGATCTCGCGCAGGAAGATGTCCTCGTCCACGCAGACCAGCGAGACGGCACGGCCTTGCGCGCCGGCACGGCCGGTGCGGCCGATGCGGTGCACATAGTCTTCCGGCACGTTGGGCAGCTCGAAGTTGACGACGTGCGGCAACTGGTCGATGTCGATGCCGCGCGCCGCGATGTCGGTGGCCACCAGCACCTGCAGCGAGCCGGCCTTGAACTCGGCCAGCGCGCGCGTGCGCGCGGTCTGGCTCTTGTTGCCGTGGATCGCCATCGCGGAGATGTCGTTCTCGTTCAGGTATTCGGCCAGGCGGTTGGCGCCGTGCTTCATGCGCGTGAACACGAGCACCTGGTGCCAGTCGCCCGACTTGATCAGGTGCGACAGCAGTTGCTTCTTGCGATCGCGCGAGACCGGGTGAACGGCCTGCTCGATCATCTCGTTGGTCTGGTTGCGGCGCGCCACCTCGATCAGGCCCGGCTTGTTCAGCAGGCGATCGGCGAGCTGCTTGATCTCGTCGCTGAAGGTGGCCGAGAACAGCAGGCTCTGCTTCTTCGGCGGCAGCACCGCGAGCACCTTCTTGATGTCGTGGATGAAGCCCATGTCGAGCATGCGGTCGGCTTCGTCGAGCACGAAGATCTCCACGTGCGACAGGTCGCAGGCGCGCTGCTGGTGCAGGTCCAGCAGGCGGCCCGGGGTGGCCACGAGGATGTCGACGCCCTTGTGCAGGCGATTGATCTGCGGCTGCATGCCGACGCCGCCGAAGATGACCATGCTGGTCAGCGGCACGTGCTTGCCGTAGGTGCGCACGCTTTCCTCGACCTGGGCGGCGAGTTCGCGGGTGGGGGTGAGGATCAGGGCGCGAATGAGCACGCGGCCCTTGGCGTCCTTCTTCTGGCCGTTGGCCAGCAGCCGATGCAGCATCGGCAGCACGAAGCCGGCGGTCTTGCCGGTGCCGGTCTGGGCGCCGGCGAGCAGGTCGCCGCCCTGGAGGACGACGGGAATGGCTTGCAACTGGATCGGGGTCGGGGTCGTGTAGCCGTACTCGTGCACTGCACGCAGGAGCGGCTCGGCGAGGCCGAGTTCGTCAAAGTTCATGGGGTAGTTTTTCAGTTCCCGGAACGTGCCGGGAAAACGCGGATCGGCCTGCTGCGCCGCGCATGAATGCGGGCACCAGTCGTGAAGGCAGATTGCTGGGGGAGGCGTCGAGAATCGACGTCCACTCGCTGGACTGGAGCTTGGAGCGGATGAGCGCATTGTATCGGTACGCACCAGCCTGGTTCCGACGAAAAGGGGGATAACCCGAATAAAACGTGAGCCCCCACGTTCCTCCCAGTCGGAAAGGCCGTCGGCTTGCAGGCCGGCGGCTGTGAAGGCGGGAATCTGCTGCGCAGATTCGTTGCCGTCTTCACTCCCCGAGGAGGAGCTCGGTTCGGCTCGGGTGGGGCCCCTCGCTTCCCGAGAGCCGGAACGGGCCTGCCGCCGGCTTCGGACCGTCACAAGGCAAGCATTCCTATAATCCGCGCCCAGACCCTGTTTATTCGCCGCCGCACACGCCCGGCGGCATCCGATGAATCTTCTCAAGGCCGCTTCGACGGTTTCGCTGCTGACGCTCGCATCGCGCGTGTCAGGCCTCGTGCGCGAGCAGTTGATCGCCGCCAGCTTCGGCGCCAGCGGCTTCACCGACGCCTACAACGTCGCGTTCCGCATCCCCAACCTGCTGCGCCGCCTGTTCGCCGAGGGCGCGTTCTCGCAGGCCTTCGTGCCGCTGCTGGCCAACACACGCATCTCCGAAGGCGACGCGGTCACGCACAAGCTGATCGACGCCGTGGCCACCGTGCTGGCCTGGACGCTGCTGGCGACTTGTGTGATCGGCGTCGTCGCGGCACCGGCGCTCGTCTGGGCGATGGCCTCGGGCCTGGAGCGGTTCGACTCGGCCGTGCTGATGACGCGCGTGATGTTTCCGTACATCGGCTTCATGTCGATGGTGGCCCTGTCAGCCGGCATCCTCAACACCTGGGGCCGGTTCTCGATTCCCGCAGCGACGCCGATCCTGCTCAACGTGGCGGTGATCATCACGGCGCGCTCGCTGACGCCCACGTTCGAGGCGCATGGCCTGCCCGGTGTGTACACCCTGGCCATCGGGGTGATGCTGGGCGGCATCCTGCAGGCGGGCATCCAGATCCCCGCGCTGAAGGCGCTGGGCCTGATGCCGCACATCAAGTTCAGCCGGGCCGGCATCGTCGCTGCCTGGCACCACCCCGGCGTCCGGCGCGTGCTCAAGCAGATGTCGCCGGCCTTGCTGGGCGTGTCGGTGGCGCAGGTCTCGCTGTTGATCAACACGCAGCTGGCCTCGCACCTGGCGACGCGCTCGGTGTCCTACCTTACCTATGCCGACCGTCTGATGGAGTTCCCCACGTCGCTGCTGGGCGTCGCCCTCGGCGTGGTGCTGATCCCGCAGCTGTCGGCGGCGCGCGCCCGCGGCGACAAGGAAGGCTACTCCGGCATGATCGACTGGGGCCTGCGCCTGGTCGTGCTGCAGAGCCTGCCGTGTGCGATCGCGTTGCTGGTCTTTGCCCGACCTTTGCTCGCGGTGCTGTTCCACTACGGCCATTTCACCGCTGCCGACGTGCTCGCCACGGTGCAGCCGCTGCGCGGCTACGGCCTGGGCCTGATGGGCATTGTCAGCGTGAAGATCCTCGCGCCGGGCTTCTTCGCCCAGCTCGACACCCGCACCCCTGTGCGCATCGCGATCGTCGTGCTGGTCTTCACTCAGTTGATGAACCTCGTCTTCGTGGAATGGCTGCAGGTCGGCGTCGGCGGCCTCGCGCTGTCGATCGGGCTGGGCGCCACGCTCAATGCCACCTGGCTGCTCATCGGCCTGATCCGCCTGGGCGTCTACAAGCCGCAGCCGGGTTGGCTCGCCTTCGCGTTGCGCGTGGGCGTGGCCTCGCTCGCGCTGGGCGCGGGCCTGGTGTGGGCCGACCACGCCATCGACTGGCTCGACCGCTCGCACCCGGTGCTGCGCGCGTTGAAGATGGCCGGCGTGCTGGGCAGCGTGGCGGTGCTCTACGTGGCGGTGCTGATGGCGCTGGGCCTGAAGGTGCACCAGTTCGCGCGCAAGGGCGGCTGAGCGACCCAAGGCCTCGCGTCGGGTCTAAACTGGGCGTCATGTCCATGGTTCCCAGGCCCACTCCGACGTTCAGCGCCCCGAGCGCGCTGGAGTATTTCGACGCGCTCGTGGCCGACGACGAGCAGTTTCCGCTGCTGGAGGCGGCCATCGCGATCGCGCAGGACGAGACACCCGGGCTCGACGTGGGGGCCGTGCTGGCCGATGTCGATGCGCTGGCGCTGCGGCTCAAGGGCCGGCTCCCGCCCGATGCGCCGGTACTGCACAAGCTGCGCAGCCTGAACCGCTACTTCTTCGAAGAGCTGGGCTTCGCCGGCAACGTCAACGACTATCACGACCCTGCCAACAGCTACGTGCCCGACGTGCTGGCGCGCCGGCGCGGCATTCCGATCACGTTGGCGCTGCTCTACATGGAGATCGCCGGCCAGATCGGCCTGCGTTCCGAAGGCGTGTCGTTCCCCGGCCATTTCCTCGTCAAGATGCGGCTGCCCCAGGGCGAGGTGGTGATCGACCCGTTCACGGGCCAGTCGCTGTCGCGCAGCGACCTGGAAGAACGGCTGGCCCTGGTGCGCCAGGCGGGCGCGATGCACGACGCCTCCGACGTGCCGCTGGGCCTGTTCCTGCAGGCCGCCGGCCCGCGCGACATCATCGGCCGCATGTTGCGCAACCTGCAGCAGATCCACCAGGATCGCGGCGACGCGCTGCGCTTGCTGGCGGTGCTCGACCGCCAGGTGGTGCTGGAGCCCCGGGACTGGGGCACCTACCGCTTGCGCGGCGACCTGCTCGACGGGCTGGGCCGGGCGGAGGAGGCCGCCTACGACTGGGGCCTGTACCTGGAGCACACGCCTGATGCCGCGGACGCCGACGCGTTGCAGCGCCGCATCCTGGCAGTGCGCTCGCAACGCCACTGAGTCGGCATTGCCGGCGAACCGGTTCGAAACACCGTTGGACCGGCTCGCAACAAAGCGCTCGCCGTCGACGCAGCGCCCCTCCAGACTCGCGGTCGATCAGCCACGAACCCGGAGAGCCCCGACTCATGTTTCCCACGAATTCCTTCCTCGCCGCGAGCCGGCTTGCCGTGCCGGTACTTGCCGCGCTGTGCCTGCAGGCACCGACCGCCCGGGCGGCCATGCCCACAGGCGAGATCGAGATGACCGCCGACCGCTGGGAGGCCAACGGCAGCCTGTCGTTCGCCAGCGATGCGGGCCATCCGCACGGCGTGATGACGGTCAGGCAGGGCGGGGCCATTCTGAAGGGCGTCACGTTCGCCAGCGGCACGATCGAGTACGACCTCGAGGAGGCCGCGGACAACCAGGGCATCGCCGGCATCTGGTTTCGCCAGCAGGGCACCGAGTCGGCCGAGAACTTCTACCTGCGCACCGAGTCCGACTGCCCGCGCTCCATCGAGTGCCTGCAGTACGCGCCGGTGAGCCACGGCCAGGTGCAGTGGGAGGTCTATCCCCAGTACGAGGCCGGCGCGCCGGTGCATGCGACGGGCTGGAACCACGTGAAGCTGGTCATCTCGGGCCAGCGCATGAACGTGTTCGTCAACGGGCAGGCGCAGCCGGCACTTCAAGTGGGCGAGCTGGCCGGTGATGCGGCCGAGGGCGCCATCCAGCTGCGCGGCGATGCGCGCTTCGCCAACGTTCGCGTCGTGCCCGGCGCCATCGATGGCCTGGCACCCGAAGCCACCCCGGATCCGACGGCGGGCGATGGCCGCTTCGTGCGCCACTGGCAGGTCTCGCCGACCGCCACCCTGGCGCGCGGCGCCGCGCCAGCGCAAGGCTCGATGCCGCTCGATACCGCGGCCTGGGAGCCGCTGGACGCGGAACGCAGCGGATTCGTCAACATCGCGCGCCGCCATGCGACCGCGCGCGGCACGCCCGACCTGGCGTGGCTCAAGACGACCGTCGTGTCCGATCGCGCGCAGACCAAGCACGTGCGCCTCGGATGGGGCCACGAGGTCTGGATCTACGTGGGCGGCCAACTGGTCTTCGCGGACCGAAACGTGTACTACCCTGCCACGCAGAGGAAACCGCCGCTGGGCCGCGTGGCGCTCGAGAACGGCTCGTTCGAACTGCCGCTCGCGGCCGGCGTCAACGAGGTGACGATGGCGATCAGCGATGACCTGGGCTCGAAGCAGCATTGGGGCTGGGGCTTCGAGATGCGGCTCGACGACATCGACGGCGTTAGACTGATGACGGCCACGCTGGCCGGCATGTGACCTTCGCCGCTCTCCTCGAACCTTCCCGCATGCCTACTTTCCCACGCGGTGCAATGCTGTGGCTCACGCGGGCGCTGGCGCTCTTCACGCTGTGGACGGCGGTCGGCCTGGTCTTCGCGTTGCCGCGTTTTTCCGACGCACCGGACTGGCATGGGCCGCTCCGCGCATCGCTCGCCGAATGGTGGTCGTGGGGCTTGATGACGCCGGTCATCATTGTGCTGAACGACAGGTTGCCTGTGGCCGGCAAGCGGTGGTTCGTGCGGCTCGCATGGCAGGCAGCGCTCGGCGTCGGCGCGACGATCCTGTACGTCTACGTCAACATCGTGCTGACGGCCTGGGTGCAGGGCACGCCCGTGCCCGACCTGGCGAGCGCCCGCCTGTTGCTCGACGCGCTGCGCGGCATCTTCCTGTGGGCGATGATCGTCTACATCCTCATCGCCACCGCCTGGGCCGCCGTGCGGAGCCGGCGCCGCGCGCAGGCGGCGGAGCTGTCGGTGGAGCGGCTGGAGCGGCGTTACGCCGAAGCACGCCTGAACGTGCTGCGACTGCAGCTCGATCCGCACTTCCTGTTCAACGCGCTCAACACGATCTCCGCGCAACTCGAGACGGAGCCGAAACTGGCGCGCCGGATGATCGAGCACCTCGGCGACCTGTTGCGCCTGTCGCTGGAGCCGGGCAGCCGCCATGAGGTGCCGCTGCTCGAGGAACTCGCGTTCCTGGACCACTATCTTGCCATCCAGCGCATCCGCTTCGGCGACCGGCTGGAGGTCCGCCTGGAGATCGCATCCGATGTCGGCCAGGCGATGGTGCCGAGCCTGATCATGCAGCCGCTCGTGGAGAACGCGATCCGGCACGGCATTTCACGGCGCGCCGGCGGCGGCACGGTGGTCGTGAGCGCCCTGCGGGTGGGTCGACTGCTGGAGATCCGTGTGAGCGATGACGGCGTCGGACTACGGCCGGGCTGGTCGCTGGAGCGCGATGCGGGCCTGGGCCTGTCCGCCACGCGTGAACGCATCCCCGGCCTGCGTGCGGGCGGCGGAGGGCGGTTCGAGGTTCGCGTGCGGCCGCAGGGCGGCACGACGATCGAGATCGCGTTCCCATTTCGCATCCAGGAGTCGTGTCTTGTCCCCGCCGACGCCTGACGGCCTGTGCGTGCTGGTCGCCGACGACGAGGCGCCGGCGCGCCGCCGTCTCGTCGACCTCCTGCGCGCCGATCCGTCCGTGGCGCGCATCGTGGAGGCCAGCGATGGCCGGATGGCGGTGCAGGCGATCCTGGCCGACAAGCCCGACCTGCTGTTCCTGGACATCCAGATGCCCGAACTGACGGGCCTGGAGGTGATCGAGACGGTCGGCGTGGCGCGGATGCCGCTCACCGTCTTCGTCACCGCGTACGACCAGCACGCCCTGCGCGCCTTCGAGGCCAACGCGCTCGACTACCTGCTCAAGCCCTACAGCGATGAACGGATGGAGGCCACGCTCGCGCGGGTACGAACGCGCCTGGACGACCACCGGCTGCGCGCGCTCGGCCAGGACGTATTGCGCTCGCTGGCCGCCCCCCGTGCCGCCGAGACCCGGCGCGATCTGCTGGCCGTCAAGTCCGCCGGCACCACCCGGTTCGTGCGCATCCCCGACATCGACTGGATCGAGGGCGCCGGCGTCTACGTCAACCTGCACGTCGACGGCAAGCAGGTGCTGCATCGTGCCTCGCTGACGGAGCTGGAAGCCGTGCTCGATCCGCTGCGTTTCGTGCGCATCCACCGCTCGGCGATCGTCAATCTCGACCGCATCGCGCACCTCGAGACGACCACGCACGGCGAGTTCGATGCCATCCTGAAGGACGGCTCGCGGACGCGCGTCAGCCGCACGTATCGCGCCACGCTCGAGCAGCGGCTCGGCCAGCCGCTCTGAGCCGCCGCGGCGCCAGCGCGAGCGCCCCGCGGCCCCGAATACAATGCCAGGTTGTCTCGCGAGCGACCTGGTCGCCTCGCGGCACTTCCCTCCCGCCGACTCCGCGCGGGCGGCGACCCCTGCTTCCGAGACCTGCAGCCCTCCATGACCCTGACCCCCGCACAGCACCGCACCCTGACCTGGCTCGCCCTGGCCGTGGCCGCGGCACTGCTGCTGTGGGTGCTCGGCTCGGCGCTCACGCCGATGATCCTGGCACTGGTGTTCGCCTACCTGCTGTGGCCCATGGTGCGCATGCTCGAGCGCCGCCGCGTCCCGCGCGCGCTCGCGGCCACCCTCACCATCCTCGTCGCGATGCTGGCCGCGACCGTGCTCGTGCTGCTGCTGGTGCCCATCGTCACCACCTTGCTGCCGATGCTGCGCGCGCAGTGGCCGGGCATGCTGGACAAGTTCAACCGCGTCGTGGCGCCGCAGTTGAAGAACTTCGGCGTCGACATCGATATCGACACCGTCAAGGCCTGGATCCTGAAGTCCTTCGACGGCAACATGGAAGAGTGGGGCCAGAAGCTGCTCAGCTCGGCGCGCATCGGCGGCAACTGGCTGGCGACGATCGTCGGCTTCCTGGTGCTGGTGCCGGTGCTGGTGTTCTACCTGCTGATCGACGCGGAGCGCGTCACCGGCGGCGCCTGGAGCGTGGTGCCGCTGAGGGCGCGCGACCCGCTGGCGGCCTTCCTGCGCGAGTGCGACACGATGCTGCGCCAGTACCTGAAGGGCCAGCTCTCGGTGATGGGCGCGATGGCGCTGATCTATCCGCTGGGCCTGTCGCTCACCGGACTGAACCTCGCGTGGCCGATCGGCGTGTTCACGGGGCTGGCCGTCTTCATTCCCTATCTCGGCTACACCACCGGCCTGGTGCTGGCGCTGATGTCCGCCGCGATCCAGTTCTCCGGCTGGCACGGCGTCGCCGAAGTGGCCGCCGTCTACGCCGTGGGCCAGGTGCTGGAGAGCTTCGTGCTCACGCCGCGCCTGGTGGGCGAGCGCATCGGGCTCAGCCCGCTCGCCGTCATCGTGGCGCTGCTCGTCTTCGGCGAGGTGTTCGGCTTCGTCGGCGTGCTCGTGTGCCTGCCGGTGAGCGCGCTGCTGGTCGTCGGCATGCGTCACGCGATGGCGGCCTACCGCGCCGGCGCGTTCTATCGCACATGAAACAGCTGATCCTCGATCTCGCCTGGGATCCCCTGCCGCCGTTCGCCGGCTTCCTGCCGGGCGACAACGCCGCCGTCGTCGCGCAGTTGCGCGAGCAGCAGTGGCCCGGCGCGCCGCTGTATCTATGGGGCCCTGCCGGCAGCGGCAAGACGCAGCTGCTGCACGAGCTGCAGGCGCGCGCCATCGTGTCGGGCCTGGTGGCGCAGTGGTTCGACGCCGCGTCGGGCACGCCGTGGGAGCTGGCCGACGACGTCGCGCTGGTGCTGCTCGACGGCGTCGATCAATGGAGCGCCGACCAGCAGCACGCCGCGTTCACGCTGTTCGTCGAGGCCGCGAGCCGGGTCGGCGGCGTGATCCACGCGCTGGCCGACGGCGTGGCGGGTGCCGCGTTGGCGCTGTCCGAATCGCCCGCCGCGGGTGCCCGGCTCGGCGTGCAGTTCGCCTCCGCCGGCCGCCTGCCGCCCGTCGACCTGCAGGTGCGCGAGGATCTGCGCACGCGCCTCGGTTGGGGCCCGGTGCACGCCGTGCGGCCGCTGGCCGAGGCCGAAACCCGCGACGCGCTGCACCAGGAAGCCCGGCGCCGCGGCA
>Ga0302157_10004223_pt1 | contig 15711 bp, 8 predicted proteins | sample I_Bog_N3_3_FD_193502 | JGI IMG/M metagenome (GOLD analysis project Ga0302157, IMG submission 193502) | Peat permafrost microbial communities from Stordalen Mire near Abisko, Sweden - I_Bog_N3_3 | ecosystem: Environmental > Terrestrial > Soil > Wetlands > Peat | place: Sweden: Abisko, Stordalen...
GGGTCCACATTCAGGAAGCGCCCGGTGACTGGGTTGTAGTAGCGTGCGCGCAGATAGTAGAGGCCTAAGTCGGAGTCGTATTGTTCGCCGCGATAGAACGATGGGCTCCACGCAAATTCTCGTGATGCGCAAATCGCCGCGGTCGTCATAGTTGTAGGCACTCCGTCGTACATGAATCCCAGGTCCCCAAAAGCGAGGGACCTGGGGCACCCAGATTTATGGATAGGCACCTGCGCCACCCGCCCCACAGACGCAATAAGTGGCCGCAGCACATACGTTGTCGAGATCGGTCGTAGTTGCATCTGGTCTTCGTCGTAGCTGCATATCGCAGTTACTGTCCGAATGCCGCTCATGGATCGTAACGGTATGTCTACGACGGCCAATGACGGCCTGAAGCGCAGACATTTCTCCACGCTTCCGTCCTGCAACGATACTGGCGTTTGAGTCAGATTCATCTCAGAAAGATGCCGTTTAATCTGCCCGAATTCTACTACGCCTGGCTTTGCTTGAAACGCAGGGAGTATCGAGTTCTATTCCGGGCGCCGGTAAAAATGCCCCCTAATACGCCGGTGGGAGGGTGGGGTCGCGGAAGGCTGTGTTGGAGCGGCGGATGTCGCCCACGGCGCCGAAGTTGGCCAGGGTGAAGCTGTAGAGCCACTGGGTTTCGTCGCGCACCGAGCCCAGCGCGAAGCGCCGGTAGCCGAAGCTCAGGCCGCAGCAATCCCAGTTATAGACCGCCTGCACGCCGGCGTATTGCAGCGCGCCGTGGACAAAGTCGTAGCCGCCGTTGGCAGCCAGGTTGAAGCCGGCTCCGTTGGTCTTGCCGATGCTGAGGAAGGGCTGCAACTGCTGGCTCTTGATGATGGAAGCAGCGCTGCCTGTCTCATCGACCGCGTTGAGCAGAGCATGGCCCATTCCGACTGTGGTGCGGCCCCAACTGTATCCGGCAAAGAGGTTGTCGGCGCCCAGCCTCCCGGCCTTGGAATCGTAATCCAGGTCCCACTCGACGCGCAGGTTGTCGATGGCCTCGAAGCGCAGCCGCGAGGTTATGGGTGAGATGTTGCGCGGCGAGGTCAGGAAGGCGATGGCGCTCAGGTCCAGAGTGGAATCGAAGACGTTGCGCCGGCCCGGGATCAGCGCTCCGCCGAAGTTGGGGTCGATGAAGAGTTTTTGCGCAATCTGCCAACTGGCCCACTCGCGGACCTGCGGTGGGCAGCCTTCCGGAGCAGTATCGGCAGCGCAGGGCTGGTCCCCGGAAGGGCGCAGGTAAAAGCGCTGGGTAAGCGAGAAACCCACTTCGTTGGTGTTGGTGGCGATGTCGGTGGTGTCGATCAGTAGAACATTCCGCTCCTGCGCGCCGATCCCGGCAACGTACCGGTAGGTGATCTCGGGTTCGATCACGTGGCGCAGCACGCGATTCCAGGGGCTGAGCGCGAAGTCCCGCTCCATGGCAGGCGGCCGGAGGTCAAGCGAGGCTTCAAAATCGCTGCGGTTGAGCGAGTCGTGGCTGATGGCGGGCGTGCCGCCGTTGAGGCCGGCCAGGTCCGGGGTCTGGCTGATGGTATAGGCAGTCTCGCGCAATGCAACCTCGGGCACGATGCTCCACCCGCCGGCCACAAGAGGCAGGGAGAGATGCGGATAAAAGTCGATGCGGCCGGCGTTGCGGGCGTGGAAGCTGGTTCCTGAGGAGACGCCGGAAGGCTCGGCGCGGGTCAGATATGCGATCGACGATCCCATCCCTCCGTAAAGCCACGAAGCGCCCAGCGGCCGGTCCAGCAGATCGAAGCGAAGGCTGGGCAGGTGGAGGATCCTCACCTCGTCGCCGTTGGCGGGGCTGGCGAAGCCCTGGAAGCGATCCAGCGAGATGGAGGGAACGAAGCCATTGTGAGCGTGGGTGAGTGAGATGTTGCTCTGCACCTCGGAGTTGACCGCCTGGGAGTAGTTGTCGTTGAAGACCAGCCGGTAGACATAGCACGACAGGTACTCTACGTTGCCGGAGAGGTGCGTCTCGGAAGTGAGATCCTTGCGGCCCAGGGCATTGATGTCCATGCCGCCCTGGTTGACAGCCCCGTTGGCGGCCGGGTTTGCCTCGCAATTGGCTGTCGGGGGCGAAGTGGCTGCCGGCACAAAGCCGCGGTCAAAGAGAGCATTCAATCGCACGGCGAGGTGGTCGAGCCCAGGGCCCTTGTAGCGGAAATCGCCGTTGGGGGCCCAGCCTCGCTTGCTGTAGTACTCCGCGCCGGCGGTCATGTCCATGCTGCGGTTGATGGCCCAGTAGACCTGCTCGCCAAGCGTGTAGCCCTTGACCGACGATCCGGTACTGACGACCGGAATCAGGAACCCGCTCTCGCGGCCCAGATCGTCCACCGGATGACGGAGATAGGGCAGGTAAAAGATGGGTACACCGAGAAACCTGAAGAGCATATTGGCCGAGGAGGCCTGGCCGTTCTCCAACTTGATGCTGCGGGAGATCAATTGCCAGTCCGGCCGGGGCAGGCGGCAGTTGGTCATGGTGCCATCTACAATTCTGTAGCGGCCCTCGCCGGTCTCGAGCAGTACCCTGCCGGTAAAGAGGAAAGGGTTGGTTGTGGAATAGACGGTGGTGCGGCCGAGGGTGCGAACACCCTGCGAGCCATGCACGTTGAAGTAGCGCGCAGTGTGCATATTCAGCCGCATGTCGCCGCGCGAGGCGTAGATGAGCACATCGTTTGGCCCGCCCGCCACCTGCAGGTTGCCGTCCGCCTCCAACTCCGTGGTGGACTGGTGATAGACAACCTTGTCGGCGCGCAACGTGTAGCCGCGATAGTGAACCACCACTTCACCGGTCAGAGTCCAGTCATCGCCTGCACGGCTCTGGTTTTTGGCCTCCCACTCGACGGGCACGCCGCTGGCGGGCGCCGGTTCCGGCTGGGCCACGGGCAGCATCTCCTGGCTGGGGTCATCCGGCAGAAGGGGCGCCGGCAGATCGGATGAAGAAACGGCGCCGACGGGGGCCTCAGTTGCGGGAGGTGCCGCATTGGTCAACGCCTGCCCCCGGATTTCCAGGTGACAGAGGGCCAGCATCGTGATAAACACTATAGTGCGAGGACGCATCCCAGGGACCAAGGTCAGCATAGCAAAACAGGCTGCTTTGGATGGGAGGCGCGCCGCGCAGCTCTGGCAAAAGCCAAAAGTCGGATGGTCCTTACCACGCCCGGGTCCCGCGACCTGATTGGGCGAAAGGAGTATTGTCCGTCTTCTCCCTTGCGACCTCCCTTCTTTTTTGAAAGCAACGTCCGAGAGTCCCGGATGCAGCGGGCATTGAGGACCGAGACAGCCGCTTCGGGACCGAACCACCGGCCCGGAAGGCGCACAAGAAGGGAATCTGGAGCCTTGAGCACAACTGTTGTAGGCCAGCCCGACACTACCTCCTCCTGGAAACAGGAGGTGAGCCTGCGCATTGCCGCGCACAAGAGCCGCAGAGGCTGCTCTGCGACGAAGCAGGCCGAGCCCGTAGCCAATTGGACAGCCGCCGGCAGCCGGGCGGCCCAGGCAGCCGCTCGTGTGGCTGCGCGTTATGCCCAGGCCCCCAGCTATAGCCAGATGCAGGCCGCCGAAGCCCCTGCCGACTCGCGTCCGGCCGAGATTGCCGCTCCTGAGACTCCGAAGGCACACGGGCCAGCACAGCCGGCATTCGCGGAGTTGCCAGCTGCGTCCGCCCGCCGACGCTTGTGGGAGCCCGAAGCGCCGCATGCCGTGGAGTCAGCACGGCCTGCTGCGCGGGATTGGGAGCCTGCCATCGCGTCACTCCATCTTGCGGCGCCTTCCACGCTCGAGGCCTGGGAGAACGAATGCTCTCATAGCCACCGGGAGCCGGATCTTCGCTTGCTTCCCTTGCAACCGGTACCGGCTCCGGTTTCGGCCACGGCGTCAGATTCAGTTTTCCCTTCTGCCCGTGAAAGCGAGTCGCGCCCTGTGGAGGACCTTGCGCCTCCAGACCTCGCGTATACAGCCTTCGCGTCTTCATTCCCAGTCGAGGACAGGTGGGAGTGGCCGGAGTTGGCTCAGGAGCCCTCGGGCAGCCAGGAGATCGAGGCTGTCGATCCGGATCTTCCCATCCATGCCAACCTCATCGAGTTTCCGCGTGAGCTGGTAGCTACCCGCAAGATCCGCCCCCGGCGGGAGGAAGGGCCCTTTGCGGCGGCAAGGGCGGAGATGCAGTTGAGCATATTCGAGGTGGACCCCGGCGCCATCTCCACCCGTCCCGAGCCTACCGGCGCCGCGGCTGTGGCGGCATGGCCGGAGCCTGACTGGGCGGAGATCGAGCTGGAACCCCAGGATGAAGTCGAGTCCCAGCAGAGGCCGGCCGCGCTGCTGGAGTTGCAATTGGCGCCCTTCAACAGCCGGCTGATGGCGGCACTGGCGGACAGCGCGTTTATCGCTGGCGTTGTCCTGGGGCCGGCTCTGGCAGCCGGGGCCAAATACGGCCATCCGCCCATGACGAAGATCGTGGAAGTTGGCGCGGTTTTGACGATTCTGCTTGCCGGGCTGGCTTACCACGCGCTCTTTCTCATTCTGGCCGGGACGACTCCGGGCATGAAGTGCGCGGGCATCTCCCTCTGCACCTTCGACGGCCAGATCCCCACCCCCGCGCAGTTGCGCAGCCGCCTGGGCGCGCTTCTGCTCTCGCTGGTTCCGGTGGGGCTTGGTTTGGCCTGGGCGCTCTTCGACGATGACCACCTGAGCTGGCACGACCGGCTCTCGAGGACGTATCTGCGGAAGAACTGAGAGCAAAGCAAGCGCGGCGCGGAAACAGACTTTTGTCGATTCTCATCGTTCGGAGCAAAAGAGAGAGGGCGCGTTTACGCGCCCTCTCTTACTGGGAACTTATCCCTAAATTGAGAAGGGACTGTAGCGCCGGTTTCCAGACCGGCTGTACTGGCGGCTTCCAGGCCGCCGGATGTCGCCTGTGGGTCTGGAGACCCACAGGACAGCCGACCAGGAGGTCGGCGCTACCAATTTACGGATGGGCTCTTAAGCAAGTGGAATCGGTTGCCTAGGAGTTCGCGACCTGGGCGGACGGCTTGTTCTTGCGAAACAATGCGAACGCCAGACCGAGAAGTCCTGTTCCCAGCAAGAGCAGGGAGGACGGTTCCGGCGTTGCAAAATTGGCTTTGAAGTCTATGCCCGCGCCGGCAAGGCCGGTCTGCGCATCAATGACGGTCAGAGTGTTTGTGCCGGCAAGCAGCGAGAGTCCGCTGAGGGAAATCGTATCGACAGGACCGCAACTCGGCAGAGCATTCGTTCCATTTGTAGTTCCGGTCGCGCAATGTCCGTCGCCGCCGACGATGGCAAAGGGAACGATCACCACCCCGTTGAGCAAAACCTCCAGCGTGTCGTCGGCCATCACACTGATGCTGCCGTTGTAAACCCCGGTGCCGCCGGCGGCGGTGAAGGTCGTCTGGTAGTAGTAAAAGTCGTTGGGATCGCATTGGCTTCCGGAGCAGTTGGCGCCGGATGTATTCGTATTGGAGACCCAGCTTGAGCCGGAGATAGCGGGCGTCCAGACTCCGGCATCTGAGACGTTATAGCTGGCCATTGAACCGCTCGGGATGGTTCCGGCTACCAACGCCGTATAATGGTTTGCCACAAAGCTTGGGTTCAGCGGGCTGGTTCCCAGGTATTGCAATGTACCGTTGGTGAAGTTGCTGGTTCCACCGGAGCTGCCAAAGGTGATGCTATCGGCGAATGCGGTTGACGCAAATGCCAGCAGGAACGCCGGTAAGACTCCAATCTGGAGAATCGCCTTCATTTTCTCTCCCCGCATTTCCCTTGCGGGAATCCTGCGTTGTCTGCCTCTTTGCTTGCCGATTGGTTGCATCCTGGGTTAAGTCAGGGGGAACGAACCCAACACTCATCGAGGTGCTATGGGCCGCTCCGGATCCATCTCGACAGTGTTTCCTGTTTTATTTGCAAGTGGCGTGCCAAACATGAATATGTAGAATCAGAGGTTTGTAATCCGGGTAAATCGAAATATGCAAAATCTTGCACATAAATACACCAGAAACTCCATTCTCCCAACCGAAGCAGATTCAATTGAGATCGAAACTCATTCCGGCGAATGCAAGGATGCGCCGAGTCCCCCAACCTGGCGACCGGGTCGAGAGTCACAACGCACAAGAGCCTGCAAGCGCAGGGGAAAAAGAAGGGCGGCAGCCCGGACTCCAGCCTTCGAGGCGGATTGCTGGAACCACGGATCCAAACTTGGCTGCCGCCAACTGAAAACGGTTTACAAATGCGCAGTCCGCAACGCGGGCCGGGCAAGCGGCTGGCTCTGGCCGGCGAATCTTCCGCCGCTCTGGTGGTCGCTTTCCAGGCGGAACTGGCGGATCATGCCGTCCAAATCGCCGGCGAGCGAGGCCAGGTTCTTGAGGGCTTCGACGGCCTCCTCTGCGCCTTGCGCATTCTCGACCGACAACTGCGAGATCTGACCAGCGGACTCGGAGATCTCGCCGGAGGCCGATGTCTGCTCTGTGGCGGCGGTGGCGATCAGGTGAATCTGGTGCTCGACCTGTTTGGATGACTCAATAATCGCCTCCAGGCTCTGCCGGGCGTTGGCGGTCTCTCCCATTCCCGTTTCGACGGCCGTGCGGCTATCCTGCATCACCTGGAGGGTTTCGCGGGTCTCTTCCTGAATGTTGCGGATGGTGCCTGAAATCTCTTCAGTAGCGCCCTTGGTGCGCTCGGCCAGCCGGCGAACCTCACCGGCGACGACGGCGAATCCGCGGCCATGCTCACCGGCGCGAGCCGCCTCGATGGCCGCGTTCAGGGCCAGAAGGTTGGTCTGCTCGCTGATCTCCTGGATGACGTTGACCACCTTGCCGATCTCTTCAGAGCGGTGGGCCAGCGAGGTCATCTTGCTGGAGACCGAGTTGGTTGCCGCCGCGATCTTTTCCATGGTTACGGCCGCGGCCTGCATCACCGCCCCGCCCTGGTCGGCGGTCTCGGCAGAGACGCGGCTGGCGCCGGCGGCGCTTTCAGCATTGTGGCTGATCTCGCCGATGGTTGCCGTCATCTCCTGGGCCGCCGCGGCGATCTGGTTGGTCTTGCTGGACTGAGCGTTGGCGTTGCCCGCGGACTGGACGGCGCGTGCGCTGATCTCGGTGGTAGCGGCGGAGAGCGTATCCGCCGCCTGGGCGACCGAGACAAGAACGCTGCGGATGGAGTTCACGCTTGCATTGAACGCCTCGGCAACGCGGCCGATCTCGTCGGTTCCGGTTGCCTGAACGTAGGCCGTCAGATCCTTGGCCGCCAAGGCCTCCAGTGCTCCCATGACGCGAACCAGCCGTGGTGCGATCTCCCGTGTGAGCAGGGTACCGATCAGCGCGCAGAGCAGAACGATCAGCAGGGTAGCTCCTGAACTGATCCAGAGGGCGCGAATGCTTGAGTCAGTTGCTTCCTTTGAGTTCGCCGTGCCGCTCTTGGCCCGTTCATCCAGTATCTGGTATGCGTCCGCGATCGCGCGATTGACCATGTCCAGAGTCACTTCGGATTGCAAGAGATCAAGCGCATCGCCCGTCTTGCCGGCGGCTACGAAGCCGGCGGCCCGGTCACTGTCCACCACATACTTTGAGAATGACTCCGTCAGGTCCTGAAAGGCCGCGCGGTCATGCGGTGTGCGAATCAGCGGTTCGTAGGCCGCTGCGGCCTCTTTGTAGGCAGTCAGAGCCTTCTGCTGTTTCGCGGTGTGCGCGGTTGAACAAGCCGCATTGGGACACAAGAGCATGTTCAGGTCTTCGCGCCGGAACTGAAGCATTGAGCCGCGTATGTCGGCCAGATGCACGAGGGCCGGGAAGCTGTTCTCACTGACTTCCTGGCTTCTTGCGGCGATCACTCTAAAGGTAGAGAACGTGAATGCGCCGAGCAGAATGCAGAGACCGCAGACGATGCCGAAGGCGAAGACGAACTTACGGGCAACAGGGAGATTGCGCAGCCACTGCATGGAGGTAGCCCTTTCTGTAGCAACGTGGAGTTCATCGGCGGAATCCGGCACGACTTGAGTACCTTCGTTGCAAATGAACTGGCAGGATGCCTTTGACGCGCCGGACCGCGAGCCGGGAGGAGCTTCGAGCGATGCCCCTTGCTCAAGTTGGAGCGGCTCGATATTCTTGGGCCGCGCTGCCTTCCTGATCGAAGACGGGCCAGAATCGAGGTTTCCATGCCGGGTTTGCGGCGGATCATCCATCGCGATCTTCTCGCGATGACGCTCGTTATCCTTGCCACTTCAGGCGCTCTCCCACTGGCGGGGCAGACCGCTCCCGCCGCCACCCCGCCGCCTCCGCCGGCCTTCACGCCCACCCCGGAGCAGTTAGCCATTCAAGCGGCATCGGAGAAGGATCACCAGCGGCTGATGGACCTATTGGGGATCAAGGAGCCGCGGCGCGGGGCCGACGGCGATCCGAAGTCGCCCAACTCGGCCAACTACGACGAGACGAAGGCCGACGTCTATCCCACGCTGCCCGACCCGCTCGTGCTCAAGAACGGTCAGCGCGTGACTTCGGCTGAAATGTGGTGGACCAAGCGCCGCCCGGAGATCGTCGAGGACTTCGACCGCGAGATCTACGGCCGCGTGCCCGCCAACCTGCCCAAAGTCACATGGGAGGTGGTGAGCACGACGCAGGAGACAAACGGCGACGTCCCGGTGGTGACCAAGCGGCTCGTGGGCCACGTGGACAATTCGGCTTACCCGGCGATCAAGGTGGATATCGACCTGAATCTGAGCACTCCGGCCAACGCGACAGGACCCGTTCCTATCATCATGGAGTTCGGCCTCAGCAAGGAAGTGATGGCAATGCTGGCCAAGCGCTTTCCGCAGTTCGCCAACCAAGGGCCGGGCCCCACGTGGCAGCAGCAAGTTCTCGCCAAGGGATGGGGCTACGCCGAGTTGATTCCCACCAGCTACCAGGCGGACAACGGCGCCGGGCTGACGGAGGGGATCATCGGCCTGGCGAAGAAGGGCCAACCGCGCAAGCTGGACGACTGGGGCGTGCTGCGCGCCTGGGCATGGGGCGCGAGCCGTGCTCTGGACTATTTTGAAACCGACAGGGCCGTCGATGCGAAGCAGGTGGGGCTTGAGGGGCATTCGCGCTACGGAAAAGCCACCCTGGTCACCATGGCTTATGAGCCGCGGCTGGCCATCGCCTATGTCAGCTCATCGGGCGAGGGCGGCGCAAAGCTCTATCGGCACCTCTTCGGCGAGCAGGTGGGCAACGTGGCTGGAACGGGCGAGTACCAATGGATGGCCGGCAACTTTCTTAAGTATGCCGGCCCGCTGACGCCGGGTGATCTGCCGGTCGATTCTCACGAGCTGATCGCATTGTGCGCGCCGCGGCCGGTCTTCATCTCAGGCGGCGCCACCGACGGCGACGGCTGGGTGGACGCAAAAGGGATGTTCCTGGCCGCGGCCGGCGCGGGGCCGGTCTACAAGCTGCTGGGCAAGCGGGATCTGGGAACTACGGTCTTTCCGCCCATCGAGACGACGCTGATCGATGGGGACGTGGCCTTCCGGCAGCACTCAGGCGGGCACACGCCGGGGCCAAACTGGCCAACCTTCATCACCTTTGCCAGCCGGTATCTGCATGCGCCGGCCCTCCAACCCACTTCGGAGCAGTCAGCCATTCAAGCGGCATCGGAGAAGGATCGCCAGCGGCTCATGGGCCTGCTGGGAATCAAGGAGCTGCGGCGGGGGGTTGACACCGACTCGAAGTCGCCCAACTCGGCCAATTACGACGAGTCGAAGGCCGGCGTCTATCCCACGCTGCCCGACCCGCTCGTGCTCAACAACGGCAAGCGTGTGACCTCGGTCGAGCTTTGGTGGACACAGCGCCGCCCGGAGATCGTCGAAGACTTCGACCGCGAGATATACGGCCGCATGCCCGCCAACCTGCCCAAGGTGACCTGGGAGTTGGTGAGCACAATGCAGGAGAAAAACGGCCACGTGCCAGTGGTGACCAAGCGGCTCGTGGGCCACGTGGATAATTCTTCGTACCCGGCGATCAAGGTGGATATCGAGATGACCTTGAGCACTCCGGCCAATGCGGCCGGGCCGGTTCCGGTGATGATGGAGATGGCTTTCAGCAGGGAGGCGATGGCGGCTCTTGTCAGGCAGATTCCAGCGCTGGCTCCCGGTGGACCGGACGGCAAACAGCCGACATGGCAACAGCAGGTGCTGGCCAGGGGGTGGGGTTACGCGGTTCTCTCCCCCACCAGCTACCAGCCTGACAACGGCGCTGGACTCACCCAGGGAATCATTGGCCTGGCGAACAAGGGTCAGCCGCGCAAGCTCGACGACTGGGGCGTGCTGCGCGCATGGGCCTGGGGCGCCAGCCGGGCTTTGGATTATTTCGAGACCGACAAGGCCGTCGATGCGAAACAAGTGGGCCTCGAGGGCCACTCCCGCAACGGCAAAGCCGCCTTGGTGGCCATGGCGTATGACCCGCGCTTCGCCATCGGCTACATCAGCTCCTCCGGCGAGGGAGGGGCCAAGCTCTACCGCCATATCTTTGGCGAGCAGATAGGCAATGTGGCCGCCGCCAGCGAGTATCACTGGATGGCCGGCAACTTTTTGAAATATGCCGGTCCGCTGACGCCCGGCGATCTGCCGGTGGATGACCACGAATTGATTGCTCTGGTTGCGCCGCGCCCGGTATTTATCGGAGCCGGCTCGAGCACCGGGGATGGATATGCCAATCCCGGAGGGGACGCGTGGGCCGACCCACGGGGGATGTTCCTGGCTGAGGTCAGTGCTGGGCCGGTCTACGAACTGCTGGACAAGCGGGATATGGGAACGACGGTCTTCCCCCCGATCGAGACGCCGTTGATCGACGGCGACCTTGGCTTCCGGCAGCACTCCGACGGGCACACACCGGGGCCAAACTGGCCGACTTTCATCACCTTCGCAAGCCGGTATCTGCACGCGCCGGTGGGGAAGAGCGCGCCCTAGGAAAAGACTCGCAGAGTTCGCGGATCGAGGTTCGTGGTCTCCCACCCTTTCCGCGATAAGACTGCGGAAAGGATGGGGCACCCAGACTTTGTTTGCGGGTCAAGGGTGGGGCACCCGGCAACCCTGTGAAGCGCGGATTGGTTGCAACTCCCGGCGACTACCAATGGAGCAGCTTCAACCATTACGCGACCGGCATTCGAGGAACGGTTGAAATCGAATCGGAGTGGACGGCAAGACTTCGCGGCCCACTCATCGCGATAGGGCTGCGATGAATGGGGCACAGCCTTCAATCTTGGCCAATGATCGAATGAAGCAGATTCGGTGCTTGGGCCACCTGCCGGAAAGGATGGGATACCACGCAGCCTGCCCGCCCTACGGCACAAACAAGCCAAGCCGCACATGCCACTTGGTGCGCTGGCCGGGCTTGAGCGTTACCATGCCGGTGTCGGTCGCGCCCCACTCCTTGCCGAAGGGGTCGCCGAAGTTGTATTGGTGCTCGATGGCCACAAAGTTCCTGGTCGGCGGGGCGTAGACCTGGATGGCCTTGATCTCTGGGGAGAGGCCCTCGATGCTGACGCCATAGTGCGCGGCCAGGTCCATCACCCGCACGGTCACTTCCTTTTTATCCCAGTGGAGGCCGCTCCAGTTGTCGTCAAAGAAGAGGTCTCCCAGCGGCGCTCCGCTGACCCCGCGCAGATCGAACTTCGTGCCATCCACGGGCGACACCTTGCCGGTGGGAAAGACATTGTCGTAGTTATCCACCTCGGCCACCTTATCGGCTGGAATGCTGAGGCGGACCTGTTTGCGGTCGCCCGATGGCAGGTTGAAGTAGGGGTGCCAGGCGATGGCCATGGGCTCGGCCTCGCTGCCCACGTTGGCGGCTTCTATGGACACGTCGACATCGCCAGCCGTTAACCGAATGGTGATGAGCAGCTGGGTCTTCGACAGCCAGTGGCCTCCAAAGTCGCCGGCCCGGATGATGCCGGAGAGCTCCTGACCGCCGGCGACCTGCTTCACGCTGAGGTCTTCGGTCTTGGCTTTGAGGATGAGCCCGTGCATGGCGTGACGCTCGGCCGTGGGCAGCTTGCCGATGTTGTTGGCCGGAAGGGTGATCGCGTGGCCCTGCCACTCCGTCGTCAGCGTCTTGCCGTCGGCCGAGAGCTTGCCGCGAATCCGGTTGGGATAGGGAACCAGGAAGGCCGAGCCGAGCCGGTAGCCGAGATTGCCAAAGTCGTCATCGTCCACATCGAGCATCTTCTTGGCGCCGGCCAGATCGGGCGAGGCCAGCACGTCGATGCTGCCCTTGCCGGGGAAGTTGGCGGTGATCTGCAGGATCTCCATGCCGCGGCCGGGCACAACGGTGATGCTGGTGAACTCCGGCTTGGTGGTGCTGACGGCGGTGCGCGTGAGGGTGACGACCTTCTGGCCGCCAATTTCCATTGCGGGCTGGTCGCCGCTCGCGGTAGGGGCGGTCTGTGCGTGGCCGATGAGAGCGAAGGAGCCCGCCAGCAGTGCTGGCAGAGCAACCGGCAGAAGGGCAAGTACATGCATCAAAGTTTTCATTTCAATCCATCCCTGAATGTGCATTCGGAATCTCCGGAAGAAGCTCGCCCGTGGGCATTTTCCCGACGTGTGAAAACGTATTCCGGGGGCGATGCCATTCTACGCCAGCGGGCCTGCCTGCGTGCGCCGGTGAACGCCGAATTCAGGCAGCGTGTCAGGGCTGCGTGCCAGGGCAGCATCTCCCCGGCAATTGCTCCTTGTTCCAGGGTGTGATAAAACGGGGTGCAATGAAGCCCCCATCAGCGCTGATCCTGCTCGCGGCCATCGCATTGGCTCCGCCGGCACTCTGCTTTCACCTGGAGCCGGTGAGAAACGACCATAATCTTCCGCTTCCCGTGGTCGACATCGAAGACGGCGATCGAGGACTCGTCGCCCAGCTCTTCGTCCTGCCTGGCGAGACCATGAAACTGGATTCCAAGGAGATTCCAGTCGCCGGAGCCGGTTATTATCAGGCGCTGCCCGGAGAAGATTACTATGTGATCATTTTTCCCAGGACCCCGCTTCCACGCCTTCAGACGAATCTTTGTCCCTGCGTGCTTCAAGTCGACAGGATCGGGTGGGATCGAGAGGGCAAGCTGACCACCATCGCGGGCCTGCGTCCTTTTCTTGAGACGGCGGCGGGCGTGAAGATGCCCATCCTCTCCGATGTGAGTCATCCCAGAATGGAGAAAGGCAGGCTGTACTTCAGGCTTCAGGGCCATGGCGGCGGCGACTACTGGGTGCTCACTCGATACGGACAGGTGGTCGAGGCCGGAGGCCCGTGGGGGCCGTGGGAGATGATTTTCTTCCTTATCACTAGGGTCATCCCGATTGTCCTTGCCATCGCCTTTGTCTATGCGGTGGTCTGCGGAATCCTCTACTATCGCGCGGACGTTCATCCCGATAAATCATTCATCGAGCTGATGGTATTGAGCTTTAAGCAGCCGCCCTTTTTCAGGCGAGGAACCGCCGATGCGGATTCGACTGAATGAGCAGGACGGCATGAAGATATTGTGGGCTGGATCACAATTTGCCGTAGGGTGCGCGGGTGTACACTCCGTTCGTTGTTTCTGAGCCACAACTATGCCTGTTGAGCAAGAACTTATGACCATAAGCTACACGCGCGGACCGAGCCGTCCGCTGCTTGATCTCACCGTTGGCGCGCTGCTCGACCGCACCGCCAGCCGTTTTCCCGACCGCCTGGCCGTGGCCAGCTGCCATCAGCAAAAGCGCCTCACCTGGGCCGAACTGAGCGCCGCCGCCGATCAGGTTGCCCGCGGTCTCTGGTCGCTCGGTGTCCGCAAAGGCGACCGCGTCGGTCTCTGGTCGACCAACTGCATTGAATGGACGATCATGCACATGGGCGTCGCCCGCGCCGGAGCTGCCCTGGTCAACATCAACCCCGCCTACCGCTCGCACGAGCTGCAATTCACCCTGCAGCGCTCGCGCATGAAGGCGCTCTTCCTTTGGCACAAGGACAAGCACGCCGACTACGAGGATATCCTCGCCCGCGCCCGCCACGGCTTTGACCATGAACTGCAGCACGTCCTCTACTTCGACTCGCCGGAGTGGAGTGCCTTCCTCGACGCCGAAGGCCGCCTGCCCGACCACGTCGATCCGCAGGACATCGCCGACATCCAGTACACAAGCGGGACGACTGGACTGCCGAAGGGCGTCATGCTCACGCATTACAACGTCATCAACGACGGCCAGTTCCTCGCCCAGGGCTTTCATTACACCGAGCAGGACAAGATCGTCGTTCCCGTGCCGCTCTTCCACTGCTACGGCTGCGTCATCGGCTCCATGACCTCGCTGAACACCGGCGCGGCGCTGATCCTGCCCAACTGGACCTTCGACGCCCGCGCCACGCTCAAGGCCGTCCACGACGAGCGGGCTACTTCGGTCTACGGCGTCCCGGCGATGTACGTCGCTGAGTTTGCCCTGCCCGACTTCGCCTCCTACGACCTGACCAGCCTCCGCACAGGAATGATGAGCGGCGCGCCCTGCCCCATCGAGCTGATGAAGCGCGTCCTCAACGAGATGCACATCGGCGAGCTGGTCATCGCTTATGGACAAACCGAAACTTCGCCCGTCGTCACCATGTCCGACGCCGCCGACTCCATTGAAGTCCGCGTCAACACCGTCGGCCGCGCCATGCCCCAGACCGAGATTCAGGTTGTCTCCACCGTCACCAACGAGCCTCTGCCGCGCGGCGAGCAGGGCGAAATCTGCGTTCGCGGCTATGCCCTGATGAAGGGCTACGACGGCGACCCGGAAGGCACAGCGAAGGTCATCCATGAGGACGGCTGGCTCTACACGGGCGACCTCGGCGTCATGCGCGAAGACGGCTGCCTGCGCATCACCGGCCGCAGCAGAGATGTGATTATTCGCGGCGGAGAAAATATCTATCCCCGCGAGGTCGAGGAGTTCCTCTACACCCATCCGAAGGTCAGCGAGGCGCAGGTTGTCGGCATTCCTAATGCAAGGCTCGGCGAGATCGTCGCCGCATGGGTTCGCCTGAAGCCCGGCGTCGAAGCTACAGAAGAAGAGATCAGAGCCTTCTGCGAGGGCCAGATCGCCTACTACAAGATCCCCGCGCATGTACGATTCGTCACCGAGTTCCCAGCAACCCTAAGCGGCAAGATCCAAAAGTACAAAATTCGCGAGTTTGAGATCGAAGCGCGGGGCTTGCAGTCTGTGGCGAACGCGGCCACTGCGTAATGGGGCTGCGCGGCAAGACGTGGTTCGAGGTCTTCCATGTCTCAAAGTCGAGACATGGAAGACCCAACCTCATCGAGGAGTTTGATTGAACGTAAAAACCAGGATGTGAAGCGACAAGACCGGAAGGCGATGACGTGCGCATACCCTACAAATTGCAAATGTTGAAGCGGCGTCTCTTCAGGCGAATGGAAGGTGAGGCACAGCTGAGGCGAACTTTCGCAATGCTCTATGGGAAAGAGCTTGATACGTCAAGCCCGGTGACGTTCTCCGAGAAACTGTTCACAAGGATGATCCTGATAAATCGACACGGGAGTCCGCGCCTCACGCGTCTAAGTGACAAATTCTTGGCGCGTGAATATGTGCGCGAGAAAGTGGGAGAAAAGTATTTAGTGAAATTGCTCTGGAAAGGTACGAATCCCAAAGACATTCCCTTCGGTGAGTTGCCTTCGAAATGTTTGGCAAAGACC
>Ga0302157_10004227_pt1 | contig 15700 bp, 12 predicted proteins | sample I_Bog_N3_3_FD_193502 | JGI IMG/M metagenome (GOLD analysis project Ga0302157, IMG submission 193502) | Peat permafrost microbial communities from Stordalen Mire near Abisko, Sweden - I_Bog_N3_3 | ecosystem: Environmental > Terrestrial > Soil > Wetlands > Peat | place: Sweden: Abisko, Stordalen...
AAATCTTGTCAAGCCCCCTCCGGCCCCAAAAATCGCCTAACCAATTGATAACATTGAAGAAGAAAGTTCAAAATACTTGGCGTAGTTATATTGCCCAATTCGCTATACTGGAAATATAGGGTTAAGTAAGAGAACTTCACAGAGGCTGCAACCGGCACAAGCCGCTTGCGGCCTTTTTGCTTTGCCTCAAAGCTCAATAGCTCAAGGCTCGCAGCTCAAGAGAACCCGCCTTAACTCAAAACTCGCTGGCTCGTAACTCTAAACTGAACAGAAACCCGTACCTAACCCCAGGAGAATGAATACTTTGCCGATAAAGTCTCTATTTTCAATATTTTGCCCCCGAGGTCACCCGCTAAACCACTGATTCCAGAGACCCTGTGGAAAAAAACAGGGGGTACCCGCCGCTCAGGCCAGCTTCTCGCGCTCCAGGAATCGCTCCATGAACTTGGTGTCGAAGTTGCCCGCTCGGAAGTCCGCATCGGCGAAGATGCGCTGATGCAGCGGAATCGACGTATGAATTCCCTGCACAACGAACTGGCTCAGCGCGCGCTGCATCTTGTTCATCGCCTCCTCTCGGTCCTTGCCGTGACAGATGAGCTTGGCAATCAGCGAGTCATAGAACTGCGGAACAACGCCTTCCGCATACTGCGCTGTATCCACGCGAACACCGTTTCCGCCGGGAAGGTTGTAGACCGTAATCTTTCCGGGACTCGGTGTGAACTTCTCCGGATGCTCGGCGTTGATGCGGCACTCGATTGCATGGCCGTTGATCTTCGGCACCTCGGGAACAATGTCGCTGAGCCTCTCGCCCGCGGCGATGCGCAGTTGCGCCTTCACCAGGTCGACGCCTGTAACCATCTCGGTCACGCAGTGCTCCACCTGGATGCGCGTGTTCATCTCGATGAAGTAGATCGAGCCGTCTTCGTCCATCAGGAACTCGATGGTTCCTGCGTTCCAATAGCCGATGTCCTTGAGCGACCGCCGAATGACCTTGCCCATCTCCTCGCGCTGCTTGGGCGTGATCTGCAAGCTTGGAGCCTCTTCGATGAGCTTCTGGTGCCTGCGCTGAATGGAGCACTCGCGCTCGCCGAGCGACATCACGTTGCCGTGTTCGTCAGCCAGCACCTGGAACTCGATGTGCCTCGGACGCTCGATGAACTTCTCCATGTACAGCGCGCCGTTGCCGAAGGCGTTTGCGGCCTCCGTCGACGCCTGCTGGAAGAGCGCTGGAAGCTCCTCCTTGTTGCGGCAGATGCGCATTCCGCGTCCGCCACCGCCCGCAACGGCCTTGAGGATGACCGGATACTTCACCGCCTGAGCCCAATCGAGCGCGGCCTTCTCACTCTCGATCACGCCGTCGGAACCGGGCAGAATCGGAACTTTGGCCTTCTTCATGGTCTGTCGCGCGGTGGACTTCTCGCCCATCATGCGTGTCACTTCCGGCGGAGGACCGATGAACTTGATGTTGCTCGCGCGGCAGACCTCGGCGAAGTTAGCGTTCTCGCTGAGCAGGCCATAACCCGGATGAATGGCGTCCGCGCCGGCGATCTCCGCAGCTGAGATTACCGCCGGAACGTTCAGGTAACTGTCCTTCGACGGTGGTGGTCCAATGCAGATCGCCTCGTCGGCAAACTTCACATGGAGGCTGTTGCGATCGGCCTCCGAATACACGGCAACCGTGCGGATGCCCATCTCCTGGCACGCGCTGATCACGCGCAGGGCAATCTCTCCACGATTGGCAATCAATACCTTACGAAACATGCTTGGCCTTCAACCTGTTCTTGTCTTCCATTGCGTACATTGCGAAAACGTCGCGCACATTGCGTTCGTTGTTCGCTTGTCCTACTTCACCGCAAACAACGGCTGTCCGAACTCCACCGGCTGTCCGGGCTCGACGAAGACCTTCACGATCTCGCCCGCAGCATCGCTCTCGATCTCGTTCATCAGCTTCATGGCCTCCACAATGCACAGAACCTTGCCAACCGAGACCTTGTCGCCGACCTGCACGAACGAATCGGCGTCTGGCGCAGGAGCAGCGTAGAACGTCCCGACGATAGGCGACTTCACCAGATGCATTCCTGCATAAGGATCGTCCGCAACCGGAGCTGCAGCCGCCGCGGCAATCGCCACCGGAGCAGCATGGATCGGCGCAGCCGCTATTGGAGCCGCTGCGACTACTCCAGTTCCGGCGAACTTCAGCCCGACCTTCAGGTCTGCACGCTCCATCTCGAACTCTGCGATGCCGTTGGCCTTGAGGAAGTCCACCAGCTCGCGCAACTCCTGCATATTGTCTTTTGCCATTTCGTCCCTGCTCCTGAACCCGTCTGCTTGTCTTCTACCTACAACTCTATCCACGCCTTCGGACTGGCTGAGGTAAGAACCTCGCGGCCTTTGGCCGTGACCAGCACCATATCTTCGATGCGTACACCAAACTCGCCGGGCAGATAAACGCCCGGTTCAACCGTCACAACCATTCCGGGCTGAAGCAACTGCTTCAGTCCGGCAGCAACTCGCGGCCCTTCGTGGATCTCCAGACCCACTCCATGACCAGTCGAGTGCGTAAAGCTGCTGCCCAGCTTGGCCTTGCGCAGCACCGATCGAGCCGCTTCATCCACGTCTCCGCAACTCACGCCGGGCGCAACTGCCGCGACCGCCGCCTGCTGGGCTTCCAGCACCGAATGATACACGTCCCGCTCGCGTTGGCTGGCTTTGCCGAGGTACACAGTACGCGTCATGTCCGAGCAGTATCCGTCCAGAAGCACCCCGAAGTCGAGGGTTACAAAGCCTCGCCGCGGCAGCTTCGCCGTAGTCGCGCGGCCGTGCGGAAGAGCCGAGCGCTTGCTGCTGGCGACGATGGTCTCAAAGCTCATCGCCTCCGCTCCAGCAAGCCGCGCCGCGAACTCCAGCTGCGCCGCGACCTGCATCTCGGTCGCGCCCGCTGAGATGTGCTCCAGCAGCCTCGCAAACAGCCGGCAGCCGAGCGCAGCGGCTCGCCGCAGACGCACGATCTCGTCCGCATCCTTGGTCTCGCGCAGCGTCGCAACCAACCCTTCCGTCGGGAGGAAGAAGCTCCGCCGCAGCTTGCCGGGCAGCGCTGCGCGCCAAGCACCGAGCTGAGCAACCGTGGTTCTGCCGGAGTCGAAGGCACATCGCCGCGCACCGGAAGCTGCCATCCACTCCGCTGCCAGCACCGCTGGAGAGCCCTTTTGCACCACAACACGCAAACCCTCGGTCTCGACACGAGCCTGCGTCCTGTAGCGGCCGTCCGTAAACAGGGCCGCGCGGACACCTGAGCCCTTGCTGAGGCAGATTGCCACCGCGCCGCTCGACCCTGTGAATCCGGAGAGATACCGCACATCCGCTGCGTGCGTGACAAGCAGAGCATCGGCCCCCAGGGCTTCCGCAGCCTGTATCGCTCTCCGCCGTCGATGGTTCTCTTGCATCTCTCTGATTCTACCTAGGAACCGTCCTCGCCGGGAGCAACGACAGGTGCGCTGTCTTCGTGTCCGCATCACACCGTTATCATGGACTATGCACTCTGATCCTGTAATCAGCCCGCACGCTGGAACGCACTCCATGACACGCCGCAGATTTCTCACTGGCGGATCCCTTTTGGGTCTTGGTGTAGCGGCGTATGCGTCCATGCGCGGCAGGCATCAGTTCGAGATCGTGCACCGCAACTTCGCCATTGCCAACTTGCCCGATGCCTTCCAGAACTTCCGCATCGTGCAGATTAGCGATATCCACCTTGAGGAGTACACCGAAACGTGGTACCTGGAAGAGATTGTCAGGCAGACGAACGCACTGCAGGCCGATCTCGTCCTGATTACCGGTGACTTCGTCAGCCACGGCCCGCTGGGATTTCCTGTGGCCTGGCGCGCCGCTGGGGTCTGTGCTGAAGTCCTCTCCGGACTCACAGCGCCTCTGCGTTATGCCATCCTCGGCAATCACGACAACAGTGTCGGAGCCTCGCATGTCATCGAACCGCTCCAGGCCCACGGGACTCCAGTCCTGGTAAACCGCCATGTACCGCTCGAGCGCGGCTCAGACCGCATCTGGATCTGCGGCTCCGATGACGTGGAAGGCGGTGGGAGACCTGACCTGGGTCTCAGCGTACCCGCCGATCCGCGCGCACCAGTCATCTTTCTCTGCCACGAGCCCGATTACGTCGACAATGTCGTACAACATCCACGGTTTCCGGTGATTGACCTTATGCTCTCCGGACACTCCCACGGCGGGCAGATTCGGTTGCCCTTCATCGGCCCGCTCATACTGCCGCCGCTTGGCAAGAAATATCCTTTAGGGCTCTATCGCTTCGGACACATGCAACTCTATGTCAATCGCGGTATCGGCACAGTGGGCCTGCCCTTTCGCCTGAACTGCCCCTCCGAGATCACCGACATCACTTTGCTCAGGGCTTAAAGAAAAGCGGCTATGCGAAACTCTGCATAACCGCGACCAAAATAGCTGTGGCCAAACTCATATTGCCGCTAGCGTGCCCGGCTCACCGGTTTCTTGCGGCCTGGGTCAACGGAATAGGCCTGTGTGCCAGCGCCGCTCTTCTCATCCATCCAGCCATCCAACAAACTCTTGCGGAAACGCCAGCGATTTCCCAACTTGAAAGCCGGCACAAAACCCTCGGACGCATATCGGTATAGCGTATCTCCGCTAATGCCCAGATAATCCGCAGCCTGACGAATGTCCATGACTTCACGGATTGCAACTTGACCCTGTGTTCCCGCTGCCATCGGTACTCTCCAATTCACCCTGAATCTTCCGTATTCTTCGGCGTTCCTTCCTCTTGTACTCGATTTTCCACAGGGGGACAAGGACAATTCATACTGCCTGTCCCCTCATATGCCACTCTTGACCAGTTGGTTACTAAATCCAAAGGAACCAATCATTCGCCGATTACGAAAGAGCTGGAGCTTTCACAATAAACGCTATATACACCATTCATTATGCTTAGCTCACTCTGAATACCATCCAGATGTTAGTTCCTGACCGCGATTCACCTCGGTTGGGGCGCCCGGGCGAGGCGACCAGAGCTTCCAGCCTTTCTCGGAGGCAATCTCTGTCAGGCGCCGGATGGGTTGTCGCCAGGCGTGCAGGGCCAGGTTGAACAGGCCCCAATGAATCGGCATCAGTAACCCCGAACGCTCATTGCCACCCATAGCCTCGAATGCGCGAGCTGCTCCATCCGGTCCCAGATGAATAGCCGCCCAGAGCGGATGGAAGGCCCCAATCTCCAGCATCGTAAGGTCGAAGCCCTCGTAGCGTTCGGCAATCTCAGCGAAGCCGTCCCAATACCCGGAATCGGCGCCATAGTAAATACGATGTTGCCGCCCCTCTAGGACAAAGGCAGCCCATAGTGTCGAGAAGCGGTCGAATGCCGTCCTGCCGGAGAAGTGGCGCGATGGCCAGGATGTTATTCGCAGAGAGCCATCCTTGCCGGAGACCTCCGTACTCTGTGTCCAGTCCATCTCTGTGATCTGCTCCATGGGAATGCCGAACCCATGCAGCCTTGCACCTACACCCAGCGACGTCACCCACTTCATCGCCGGTTGCAACTGCGACAACCTATGCACTGTTCTCGCACCCAGGTGATCATAGTGATCGTGCGAGATCAGAACCACATCGATTCGTGGCAGTTCCTCCAGAGGCAGAGTCGGCGGAAAGAACCGCTTCGGCCCGAGCCAGCGATAAGGGCCCGCACGCTCTTCCCATATGGGGTCAATGAGTACCCGCACGCCATCAATCTCAATCAGTAAGGACGAGTGCCCGAACCATGTGACGCGCAATCCGCTTGCGGGCGGGCTCGCATAGATACTGGCATCCGTAGGAAATGACCCGAGCTGCTTCCGGGGCTCAGTCTCTTCGTGCTGACTCACATACTCAGGCAGTAGCTTGAATACAGTGCTAATTCCAACAACCTTCGTCGGTACCGGATTCAGGAAGATACGGCCGCGATTGCTGGACGGCTTCAACAGACTCATTGGAGCGTTGGATGCGGCAAAGCGCCTTCAGGCTCTATCCGTTCCTGGCTATGCTGATTCACCATAGATCTCCCGGATGGTCTCTTTGTACTTCTCCACGATAACGCGGCGCTTCAGCTTTAGACTTGGAGTCAGTTCACCGGAGTCCACCGTCCACTCGTCGGATACCACACGCACGCGCTTGACCATCTCATGTGGCTCGAGAGTAGCGTTAATTTTCTTCGTGATGCTCTCATATTGCTTCTGGACTTTGGGATCCTTGACCAACTCCTTGCGGTCGCCAGTGGCAATGCCATTCTCGCGTGCCCAGCGCTCCAGTGATGGAAAGTCCGGCGAGATGATGACGCTTGCGAACTTCCGCGAATCGCCGACGATAGCCGCATTCCCCACCAACGCATCGGCCTTCAGCTTACCCTCAATCGGCTGTGGAGCGATGTACTTGCCGCCGCTGGTCTTCAACAGTTCTTTCTTGCGATCAGTGATGCTCAGGAAGCCGTCTTCCAGCTTGCCGATGTCACCGGTCTTGAACCATCCGTCTTCTGTGAACTCCTTCTTCGTCGTATCCTCGTGCTTCCAGTAGCCGGCAAAGACCGAAGTGCCTCGTACCTCGATCTCACCATCCGCGGCGATGCGAAGTTCCATATTCGGGATGATCTGACCGACCGTGCCGATGCGGTAAGCGTCATAGGTATTGCGTGAGAGCACAGGCGAGGTCTCAGTGAGTCCGTAACCCTCAAAGATGCGAATATTCACATCGAGAAACCACTCAGCAGAATCCATGCCCAGCGGAGCGCCACCGGATACAAAGACCCTGGCCCGAGCGCCGAATGCTTCGCGCAGCTTACTGTAGACCAGCTTGTTGGCCAGCTTCCAGCCCAGGCTGGAGGGTTGTTTCCCATCCATAGTCTGTTGGCGTTGTTTCTTGCCGGTATTCAGTGCCCAGTTCAGTATCTTCTTACGGAGCCCTGTGGCCTTGTGCTCTGTGGCCTGACGGACCTTCTCAAAGACTCGCGGCACGGCCAGAAAGATGGTCGGCTTCACCGCCTTCATCGCCGCGGGCAGATCATCGAACTTCGGCAGGTAGGCGATGATGGCATCGTTGCCATAGATCGCATAGTCCAGATGCCGCGCCAGGGCATGACTTAGCGGCAGAAAGGATATCGACACATCTCCCGCTGCGATTCTGAGGCCGTCCGTCGAGTAACGCAGGTTGTCGGCTAGATTGCGGTGCGTAAGCATCACGCCCTTCGGATCGCCGGTGGTTCCCGAGGTGTAAATAAGCGACGCAAGTTCTTCAGGTTTTGTTTCGCGCAGCAGAGCGTCAAAACCCGCGTCCGGTTCCTCCAGCATAGGCGCATGCTTCATCCATTCCGGAAAGCTGTCCGCGTTATCAAAGCTGCCCTCTTCAAAGACCGCGACTCGTTCCAGAGAGGGAATGTCTCCCGCCGCCACCAGCTTGGCATAGAGTTGCTTGGTCGAGACGAAGACCGCGCGCACGCCGGCATCGCGCAGAATAAACCCCATCTGCTCGGCGCTCGAAGTCTGGTACAGGGGCACGTCCACTGCGCCTATCGCCAGCACCGCAAAGTCGGCCACCGGCCACTCCCAGCGGTTTTCGCTGATGATGCCGACGCGGTCACCTCGTTGAATGCCCCACACACGCAACATCTCCACAGTCGCGCGCACACGTCCATACATCTGCTTCGAGCTGACAGGCTTCCACTCAGGGCGGCCCGCCGTCAGCACCACAGTTGCATCTCCGCGATGGCTCATGTGTTCGAACAGGCCGTTAATCGTACGAAAGTCCAACATTAAAACTCTCCTCGGTTCCCTCGTCAGCGCATCCGGTACCCACGCCGAAGCCATGCTACTTGATTGGATGCCCATATGCCGGCATCGCGGTGGTTACTTTCCGCCCTCGGGCTGGCCGGGTGCTCCATTCTCTGGAAGGCGCGGGAAGTACCCTGTCCGCGTGCGCACCTGGAGGTTATGGAAGCCCTTCTCTCTGGCCTCCACATGCACCGTTCGATAGCCACCCTCTGACGAAGGCTTGGTCGAGCGATACTCGATGGTGTACTGCGTTCGTATATCCTGCGCAACCTCGTGGGCTATCTCGTCCACCTCTCCCAGCGCCTTGGGAAAGTACGCCTCGCCGCCTGTCTGCTCCGCCAGCTCGGTCAGCACCTCGCGAGCATGGCGTGCCTCAGAGTGACCCACATCCTCGCCAAACAGCAGGCCCACGCAATAGATCGCCGGCCCATCCAGGTCCTGCACTCGCCGGATCGTCTGCTCCAGCGTGGCACTGGAGGCATTGTCTTCTCCATCGGTCACGATCAACAGCACCTGCTTGCTGCGCTTGGCATTCTTCGCCAGATAATCTGCAGACGCGATGACTGCGTCATATAGTGCCGTTCCACCGCTGGACTTGATGTAGCTGAGCCCCTTCTCCAGCTTCTCGATGCTGTCAGTGAAGTCCTGATCGATGTAAGCCTCGGAGCTGAAGTCCACCAGGAAGGCCTCATCCTGCGGGTTCGAAAGCTTCACCAGGTCCAGCGACGCAGCATCGACCGCCGGCCGCTTGTCGTACATCGACCCCGAACTGTCGATCAGGATTCCCAGCGACACCGGCAAGTCCTCATGCCGGAAGCTGCGAATCTCCTGCGGCACGCCGTCTTCAAACACACGGAAGGCATCCTGAGGCAGCGAATCGACAGTTCGGCCGGAGCTGTCGATCACAGAAGCATTCAAACGTACCTCGTAGGCATCGGCGCGCAACACGAACCGGCCATTCTCCTTGGTAATGACCCCGCTCTCGGATGGAACAGCCGTCGGCGCAGCGTGGGCTGTGTCCGCATCAGGAGAAGGCACGGGATCGGAGTCAACCGCTAACGGCGAAGAACTCTCTGCGGGCGGAGCCAGCGGCACAGTCTGGGTCGCAGGTGCCTGGGTCGCAGGTGTCTGGCTTGCAGGTGCCTGCCCCGCTGCGCTCTCCACCATCCAACCCATGCTAAAGAGCAGCGCCATTCCGGCAACCAAAAGGCAAATCTCACTGCGACGGCGCATAGTACCCCTCGCGACTGTGCGCAGTCAGTTCGGGAAGGCCCGGCGGCGGCACAAGTCGCACCTTCAATTTACGCCACGAGCCGTCCCGCCTGCGATCTGTAGGCGTGTATCCCAGCACGTACTCGTCGCGCAGCTCCTCGCTGATCCGCTCGGCGATGTCGCTCAGGTCGTCCAGGTCCTGCACTACGAACAGCCGCCCTCCAGTCGACTCCGAGATATCCTTCAGCAGCAACGGCCCATTCTGCTCCTCCTCGGTAGGCGCGTAGGCATCAAAGATGCCCATGGAGAAGATCTGCACCTCGCTCTCACGCACCACGCGGGTCAACTCACCCTCCGTGTAGCGGCTGCGGTTGTCGCCACCGTCGGAGATCACCAGCAGCGCCTTGCGATCGTACTTGGCCTGCTTGAGTTTGTTCACGCCGAGGTACATCGCGTCGATCAATGCCGTTCGGTGCTCCGGTTTCAGCATCACCATGCGGGCCTCCACGTCTTCCACGTCCGACGTGTAGTCCACCAGGATGGCTGGACGGTCATTGAAGCCCACGACAAAGAACTCGTCCTGCGGATTGCAGGTCCGTAGAAACTCGCTCAGCGCCTTGCGCGCCCGGATGAACTTCCCCTCCATGCTTCCGCTCAGATCGAAGACGATGCCGATGGAAAGCGGAGCATCTTCGGTGGCGAAGCTCTTGATGGTCTGGCCCATATTGTTGTCATAGACCTGAAAGTTATCGCGCTCCAGACCCGTCACCAGCCGGTTCATGGTGTCCGTCACCGTGACCGGCACCAGCACCAGATCGACGTTCACATGAATCGCTGGACCCGCCACGTGCCCGGGCTCCGGCGTCAGCGCATCATGAACAACCTCCTTGGGCGGTGCCGGCGCGGGAGCGTCGGTATGCACATCCTCCAGCGGATTCTCCTGGGCCCAGCAAACGGCTGTTCCCAGTTCAATCACCAGGAACATCATCCAGCCGGCTCGTATCCAACGCCTCACACACCGCATAAGGTACCCCGTACCTTTCCGCATCCCCTGGCCCCTGACACCCGCCTTCAGACCACTAAATGGTACGCCTCCTGCCTTCGAGCCCTATCTGCAAGGATTCGATGTCTGCACATCGATCCGGCCACATCCCAATTCGCCTGTGCACCAGAGGGTCCCCTCCCCCACATTTTCGCTAAAATCTTCATAAAAAATGACTTAGGCTTGGACCTCCCGCGATTGCCCCCTTCAAAATCCTTATTCCAAAAGACTTACCCGTAAAATATTGATCAGGAAAGACTTAGCTCCATCATTCCCGAGGCAGCCACTCTCACCCCTGCATTCAATTCTAACGCCCCTGTCAAGCTGTGATGCACATTCCCGAAGGCGCAAAGCCACGGAATCAGCGGTTCGATCCGCCAGAGCCCTGGGATCTGCCGGGAGTATGTTCGTTCATCGGCCAGGACGGGCGGTTCCATTGACCGACCTTAATGCGTAATGCTCTAATTCGCCAGTCTGTCCACTTCGGATGATTGCCTTTCACGGGCTTCCGGCGCGGCGCTTACGCCGACTATCTCAAACGTCGACATGACTATTTATGGAGGATTTGTCTCGATGCACTTCTGCGCACTTGCGGCCATGCTTTTCGGATTTCAGGATGCGCCAGCGGGCGCCTCCACCAGCAACGATGCCATCTGGCTGTGGATCGCCCTCGGCGTCGGCGCGCTGGCCCTGGTCGCCGCCTTCGTTCTTGCAAAGATTGTTCTGTCCTCTGACGCCGGTACCCCGGAGATGCAGGTCATCTCCAACGCTATCCGTGAAGGCGCTGAGGCATTTCTCTCGCGGCAGTACCGCACCATTGCGGCGCTGGCCGTGGTGCTGGCCGTGGCGCTGTACCTGGGCTACCACCTCTCGTCGATTCCGCACGACAGAGCCGTCGCGCTAAAGACCGTCATCGCATTTCTCGTCGGAGCCGTCTGCTCCGGGCTCGCCGGCTTCACCGGCATGTACGTCTCTATCCGCGCCAACATCCGCACAGCATCAGCCGCACGAACATCTCTGAACAAGGCGCTGCAGGCTGCGCTGCGCGGAGGCGCCGTCACAGGCCTCGTCGTCGTCGCGCTCTCGCTCATTGGTGTGGGTGTTCTCTTCTTCTGCTTCGGCGGCCTCACGCATCCGCAGGAGGTCCCGTACGAGCTCGTCGGCTTCGGCTTTGGTGCCTCGCTCGTTGCACTCTTCGCGCAGCTCGGCGGCGGTATCTACACCAAAGCCGCTGATGTGGGCGCGGACCTGGTCGGCAAGGTAGAAGCCGGAATCCCCGAAGACGACCCCCGCAACCCGGCCGTCATCGCCGACCTCGTCGGCGACAACGTTGGCGACTGCGCAGGCCGCGGCGCGGATATCTTCGAGTCCACCGCTGCCGAGAACGTCGGAGCGATGATTCTGGGCGCGGCGCTCTATCCCGTCTTCGGTATCAAGGGCATCCTCTTTCCGCTGATAGTGCATGCCATCAACCTGGTCGCCTCCATCGTCGGCGTAGCGATAGTGAAGACCAACGACACCGAAGATCCAATGTCTGCCCTGAACCGCGGCTACTACGTCACGTCTTTCCTGGCGCTCGGCGGTTTTGCCTTCGCCATCTATCACATGCTCAACGGCCCCGGCGTGCACCCGGCGTGGCTGCTGGGCTGCGGCGTGACCGGCATGATCACCGCCTTCCTCTTTGTCTGGATTACGGAGTACTACACCGAGTGCAAGTTCCGCCCGGTGCAGTCCATCGCGGAGGCCTCCACCACCGGCCCAGCCACCAACATCATCAGCGGAATCGCCGTCGGCATGGAGACGCCCGCAATGCCGGTCATCGTCATCTCCGCGGCGCTGCTGCTTAGCTACTACTTCGGCGTGCGCGGCCTCGCCGAGTTCACTGGCATCTCCGACTACGCCAAGGGCATCTACGGCACAGCCATCGCCACCATGGGCATGCTCTCGTGCGCGGCGTACATCCTGGCCATGGACACCTTCGGCCCCATCACGGACAACGCTGGCGGCATCATCGAGATGTCCAACCAGCCGCATAGCGTGCGCGAGAAGACCGACAAGCTGGACTCCGCCGGCAACACCACCAAGGCACTGACCAAAGGCTACGCCATCGGCTCGGCCTCGCTTGCCGCGTTCCTACTCTTCTCCGCGTATCTCGAGGAGATCAAGACCATCGTCACCGCGCGCGTCCACGCAGCCGGAGCCGCAGGTTACATGCCGCCCGGATGGTCGTTCACCAACATCAACCTTGCGGAGATTCCGGTCTTCGTCGGCGCTCTGCTCGGCGCGATGTTGACCTATCTATTCTCGTCGATGGCCATCAAGGCCGTCGGCCGTACCGCGCAGATGGTGGTGAAGGATGTCCGCGACCAGTTCCGCGAGAACCCCGGCATCATGGCCGGAACCTCCAAGCCCGACTACGCGCGCTGCGTGAGCATCGTCACTGGAGCCGCATTGAAGGAGATGGTGCTGCCCGGCCTGCTTGCCGTCGGTCTGCCGGTCGCAGTGGGAGTCCTCTTCCGCAACTTCAGCTCGGTCTACGGTGCAGGTTCGTCGGGCCTGAACAACGCGGGCCTCGCCATGGTTCCCACGATCAACGGCATCCCCGTCAACCTCGGCGGCGCGTCCGCCGTGGCGGGGCTGCTGATGGTGGGCACGATCTCCGGTGTGCTGCTCGCCATGCTGATGAACAACGGCGGCGGCGCCTGGGACAACGCCAAGAAGTGGATCGAGACCGGCAAGTTCGGCGGCAAGAACTCCGAGGCCCACAAGGCGGCGGTCGTCGGCGACACCGTCGGCGACCCCTTCAAGGACACCGCCGGCCCTTCGCTGCATGTGCTGATTAAGTTGTTGGCGACGATCACGCTGGTGCTGGCGCCGCTGTTCCTCTAACCGAACATTTTTTCGACACCCCCGCCATTGGCGCTTGCAAAGGCAATGGCGGGGTGTTTTACTTTGCGAAACTTTTGTTGCACTCTGCGAACGTTGCGTCAAGGGTTCTAAACCCGGGAGATAGCCATGTCCTCGATCCGCCTCCTCGTCGGCACCCGCAAAGGCGCCTTCGTCCTCACCTCGGACGGCAAGCGCAAGAACTGGAAGATCGCCGGGCCGCACTTCGCTGGCTGGGAGCTCTATCACCTGAAGGGCTCGCCCGCCGATCCCAACCGCCTCTACGCCTCGCAGTCCAGCGGCTGGTTCGGCCAGCAGATTCAGCGATCGGACGATGGAGGAGCCACTTGGACGCCCGTCGACAACAAGTTCGCCTACGACGGCACGCCCGGCACCCACCAGTGGTACGACGGCACCGCACATCCGTGGGAGTTCAAGCGCGTCTGGCACTTGGAGCCCTCGCTCACCGACCCCGACACCTGCTTTGCCGGAGTAGAAGACGCCGCCATGTTCAAGACCACCGACGGCGGCAAGAGCTGGCATGAGCTCCCCGGCCTGCGCACCAGCGCTACCGGCCCCGCATGGCAGCCCGGCGCCGGCGGCCTGTGCCTGCACACTATCCTGCTCGACCGCGCGCACCCGGAGCGCATCGTCATTGCCATCTCCGCGGCAGGTGCATTTCGGTCAGATGACGCCGGCGCAACGTGGAAGCCCATCAACAAAGGCCTCTACTCGAAGTACATTCCCAACCCAACGGCCGAGGTGGGCCACTGCGTCCACCACATCGCGATGAACCCAGCCAAGCCGAACACGCTCTTCATGCAGAAGCATTGGGACGTGATGCGCTCCGACGACGCCGGCGACCAGTGGACGAAGATCAGCGGCAACCTGCCCACCGACTTCGGCTTCGCCATCGACGTGCACACGCACCAGCCGGAGACGGTCTACGTCGTCCCCATCAAGAGCGACTCCGAGCACTTCCCGCTCGACGGCAAGCTGCAGGTCTTCCGCTCCAAGACCGGCGGCAACGAGTGGGAGCCGCTGACCCGCGGCCTGCCGCAGAACGACTGCTACGTCAACGTGCTGCGCGACGCCATGGCCGTCGATACGCTGGAGGATTGTGGCGTCTACTTCGGGACGACAGGTGGCCAGGTGTATGCCTCGCCCGATGGCGGCGAGAGCTGGAGCGCCATCACCCACGATCTGCCAGCGGTGCTCTCCGTGGAAGCGCAGACTCTGCCATGAGCGCGGTGCGGGTCGAACTGCCACAGCATCTGCGCAAGCTCGCCGGAATCGCGGGGCATGAGGTGGTGCTCGATATGACAGCGCCAGCCACGCTGGGCGCGGTGCTCGATGCGCTGGAGGCCGCCTATCCCGCGCTCCGCGGAACGATCCGCGACTACACAACCCAACAGCGCCGCGCCTTTCTGCGCTTCTTCGCCTGCGAAGAGGACATCTCGCTGCTGGCGCTCGATGCGCCGCTACCTGAGGTTGTTGCCAACGGCAGCGAGCCGTTGCTGATCATCGCAGGCGTCGCCGGCGGGTAGAAATCATCCTCAGGCCGCGAGTCCGTACAATTCTGTTATGGCTCGTCTTTATCCGTTTCGCGCACTCCGCTACGACCCCGCACGCGTCAACATGACTGACGTCGTCACCCAGCCCTACGACAAGATCTCTCCTGCGATGCAGGAACGCTACTACTCGCTCAGCCCGTACAACCTGATCCGCGTCATCCTCGGGAAAAAGTTCCCAGAAGACACCGAAGCCGGCCCCAACGTCTACACCCGCGCCGCCGCCACGCTCAGCGAGTGGCGCAATAACGGCATCCTCAAGACCGAAGCTGCGCCCGCACTCTACGGTTACTCGCAGACCTACAAGGTCCCCGGCACCGACGAGACCCGCGAGCGCCGCGGCTTCATCGCACTGGGCCAGCTATCCGACTACGCCGACCACGTCGTCTATCGCCACGAGCAGACCTTCCCTAAGCACAAGTCCGACCGGCTCGCGCTCTTCAAGGCCACGCGCGCCTACTGCGAGCAGATCTACATGCTCTACTCCGACCCGTCCTTCACCGCGGACAAGATCATCTTCGACTCCGGTGCCGCGCCGGAGCTAGAAATCACCGACGAGTACGGCGTGCTGCACCGCGTCTGGAAGCTCACCGACCCTGCTCAGATCACGCGCGTCCTCTCCTCCATGGACGACAAGTGGCTGCTCATCGCCGACGGCCACCACCGCTACGAGACCTCGACCGCGTACATGTTTGAACGCGCGAAGGAGCTTGGCGTCGATCCGAAGGCCGCACCGAAGACCACCACCGAGGGCCTTCCCGCGCCGGCGTTTCCTGAGCAGGCTATGATGATGACCTTCGTCAACATGGACGCGCCCGGCATCACCATCTTGCCCACGCATCGCGTCGCGTTCGGTCTGACGAACTTCAGCGCCAGCAACTTCGCCGCCAGCGCGGAGGCGTACTTCACCGTCACGAAGATTGAGGGCACCACGGACGCCGCTTCCCTGCTGCGCCGCCTCGACGCCACACCCGGAGTCGCCTTCCTCGCAGCCACCGCTGACGGCATATTTCTGCTGACGCCGAAGCCGGACAAGATCGCGCCGCTGCTCGCCGGCCTCTCGCCGCGCCAGGCTGCGCTGGACGTCACGCAGCTTCACAAAGTCATCCTCGAAAAACTGCTCGGCCTGAACGAGGAGACGGTCCGCGCCGGCGGCAACATCC
>Ga0302157_10004228_pt1 | contig 15700 bp, 18 predicted proteins | sample I_Bog_N3_3_FD_193502 | JGI IMG/M metagenome (GOLD analysis project Ga0302157, IMG submission 193502) | Peat permafrost microbial communities from Stordalen Mire near Abisko, Sweden - I_Bog_N3_3 | ecosystem: Environmental > Terrestrial > Soil > Wetlands > Peat | place: Sweden: Abisko, Stordalen...
TCGATCCCTCGACCGGGGAGATCACCGGGACCCCGACCGCGGCGGGGACGTCCACCTTCACGCTCCAGGTGACCGACGGCGCCGGCGCCGTGGCCACCCAGTCGGAGTCGGTCACCGTCCTCGCCGATCCCTCCATCACCTCGGGCGTCGTCACCGGGGGCGAGGTCGGTGTCGCCTACGACCAGACCCCGACGGCCACCGGCGGGTCGGGCGACCTGACCTGGTCGGTCGCCGGCGGCAGCCTGCCGGCCGGTCTCACCCTCGATCCGTCGACCGGTGAGCTCACCGGGACCCCCACCACGGCGGGGACCTCCACGTTCACGCTGCAGGTGACCGACGGCGCCGGGGTGACCGGCGGTCAGGCCGAGTCGGTCGTGGTGGTACCTCGGCTGACCCTCGTCCCGGGCGACCTGCCCGCCGGCGAGTCCGGGGCCGCCTACGACAGCACGCCCTCCTCGTCAGGGGGTTCGGGTGGGATCACGTGGTCGGTCGTCGGGGGCACGCTGCCGCCCGGACTGTCCCTCGATCCGACCACCGGGGCGATCACGGGCACTCCGACGACCCCGGGCGCGGCCACCTTCACGCTGGAGGCCACCGACCGGTTGGGCGCCACCACCACCGCCACGGTGACGGTGCGGGTGGCCGGCGCCCCGGCCGTCGTGGTCAGCCGGACCATCCAGGGCACCGTCGGCGTGGGCATGACCACCTGGATCACCATGAACGGCGGGACCGGCCCCTACACGTGGACGGTCGGTCCGGGCAGCCTGCCGCACGGCCTGTCCGTCAACCCCACCACCGGTGAGGTGTGGGGCACCCCGGTCGCGCCGGGTACGACGACGGTCGCCGTCACGGTGTCGGACCGCTGGGGACGCCGCAGCTCGGGGAAGCTGACCTTCGTCGTCGTCCCGACGGCCCTCAACTCCCGCACCATCGCCGCGACACCCGATGCCAAGGGCTACTGGGTGGCGACGGCGGACGGGAGGGTGGCGGCCTTCGGTGACGCGCGGGCCTACGGCTCACCGACCGACGAGCACCTCCGGGCCCCGGTGGTGGGCATCGCCTCCACGCCCGACGGGAAGGGCTACTGGCTGGTCGCCTCCGACGGCGGGGTGTTCGCCTACGGCGACGCCGCCTTCCACGGATCGGCCGGGAACATCCACCTCAACCGGCCCATCGTGGGCATGGCCTCCACGCCCGACGGGAAGGGCTACTGGCTGGTCGCCTCCGACGGCGGGGTGTTCGCCTACGGCGACGCCGTCTTCCACGGCTCGGCCGGGAACATCCACCTCAACCAACCGGTCGTGGGCATGGCCGCCTCCTCCGACGGCCGCGGCTACTGGTTGGTCGCCTCCGACGGCGGGGTCTTCACCTACGGCGCCGTCGCCTTCTACGGGTCGGAGGGCGCCGTGCGGCTCAACCGCCCGGTCGTGGGCATGGCCGCCACCCCGGACGGTCACGGCTACTGGTTGGTGGCGGCCGACGGTGGGATCTTCACCTTCGGACACGCCACCTTCCACGGGTCGGCCGCCACCGAGCACCTCAACGAGCCGATGGACGGTATCGAGTCCACCCCGAGCGGGCACGGCTACTGGCTGGCCGCGGCGGACGGCGGTGTCTTCGCCTACGGCGACGCCGGATTCCTCGGGGCGCACCCCGCCACGGTGTGGTGACGGGGGAGGAGGCCACCTGGTGTGCCGGACGCCTTACGCGGTGACGGTCACCGGTAGGTGCTTGAGCCCGTTGATCCAGCTCGACCGCAGCCGGACCGCGTCCCCGGCCTGGGCGACCGAACCCGTGTGGGTCAGGAGTTCCTCGAGCAATACCGAGATCTCGAACCGGGCCAGGTGCGCACCCAGGCAGTAGTGCGGGCCGCCGCCACCGAAGGACACGTGGGGATTGGGCGTCCGGGCGATGTCGAAGCGGTAGGGCTCTTCGAACACCGAGTCGTCGTAGTTGGCCGACAGGAAGTAGAGGGCCACCGGGTCGTCCTCGCGGATTGTGACACCGTGGAGTTCGAGGTCACGGGTGGCGGTGCGACGGAAGTAGACGATGGGGGTCGACCACCGGATCATCTCGTCGGCGGCGGTGGCCGCGAGCTCCGGCTCCGAGCGCACCCGGGCCATCTGGTCCGGGTTGTCGAGCAGCGCCAGCATCCCCTGGGACATGGCGGTTCGGGTCGTCTCGTTGCCGGCCACGGCGAGGGCGAGCACGAACACCTCGAACTCGTGGGCCCCGAGCGCGTCGTCGTCGACCTCGGTGATCAACGAGGTGACGATGTCGTCGCGGGGCTCGGCCCGACGCTGCTCGGCCAGCTGCGTGCCGTACGTGTAGAGGGCGATGGCGGCGTTCATCGGCGCGTCGGCGTCGTCGGCGAACTCGGGGTCGTTGGCTCCGGAGATGATGTTGGTCCAGGCGGTCACCTGGGGCCGGTCCTCGACGGGCACGCCGAGCAGTTCCGAGATCGCGTAGGCGGGCAGGACCGTGGCGACCTCGGTCACCCAGTCGAAGCTGCCGCGGGCCACGACGTCGGTGAGCACGTCCCGCACGGCCTGGCGGTAACTCGCCTCGAACTGGGCGATGGCACGGGGGGTGAAGCCGCGGTTGACGAGTCGCCGGAGCCGGGTGTGCTCGGGCCGGTCGGTCTCGATGATCGAACGGAACAGATCGCGCTGCTCGTCGGTCTGCACGCTGAGGAACACCCCGCCCCGTTGTGACGAGAACTGGTCGATGTCGCGGTTGGCCGCCTGCACGTCACCGTGCCGGGTGAGGGCCCAGAAGCCGGGCACGGCTGGATCGTCGGTCTCGTGCCAGAAGACGGGGGCCTCCCGGCGGAGCCAGTCGAACTGGTCGTGGGGGATGCCCTGGGTCCACTGGTCCGCACTGATCAGGTCGATGTCCACTGGTGCTGCCTTTCCCATTGCCTCGTCGTCGGTCACGGGGGGATGCTCCCGTGCCGCGTGACCGGTGTCCGACGTCACCGTAGAGCCCAGGGGTGGAGGATCGCCACGCTGTGCCCTTCGGACCTGGCCGGGGGTGGGCGTTTCCGTTAGTTGCATCATGCAATGCAGTCGGGTATCGTACGTTCCATGACAGAACTGACTACCTCGACACCGGATCGGGGGCTGACCGCCGGAGGGTTGGTCGCCGCCAGCCACGTGGTCGCCGGCGCGGTCGGATTCCCACGTACCCACCGACCGCGGTGCCGGCGCGTGACCCATTCGGACAACGAAAGGAACAGCACATGGACATCGAGGGACGTACCGCACTCGTCACCGGGGCCAACCGGGGCCTGGGCCGTCACCTGGCCGCCCAACTACGGGACCGGGGGGCCCACGTCTACGCCGCCGCCCGCAACCCCGACACCGTCGACCTCGAGGGTGTCACGCCCGTCCGGCTCGACCTGACCGATGAGGCGTCCATGACCGACGCGGTGGCCGCCACGGGCGGCGTGTCGATCCTGGTCAACAACGCCGGGACGTTGACACCGACCTCGCTCCTGACCGGGACACTGGCCGACATCCGGTCGGAGTTCGAGACCAACTTCTACGGGCCCCTGCTCGTCACCCGGGCGTTCGCCCCGCAGCTGGCCGAACACGACACCAGCACAGTGCTCACCGTGCTGTCGGTCCTCTCGTGGCTGAGCTTCCCGACGGCGGGTCCCTACTGCGCCTCCAAGGCCGCCGCCTGGTCGATGGTCAACTCGCTCCGCCAGGAACTCGCCGACCAGGGGACGACGGTGAGTGCACTGCACGTGGGGTACATGGACACCGACATGGCCGCCGCGGTCACCGATCCCAAGAGCGACCCGTCCGACGTGGCCCGGCTGGCGATCGAGGGCATCGAGGGGGGAGCCGCCGAGATCCTGGCCGACGAGATCAGCACCTTCGTGCGGGGCCAGCTGGGCGACGGCGTGGCCGGCCTCTACCCGCAGTTCGCGTAGACGTCGCGAGCATCCCGCCGGCCGTTGCGGACCTCGGAGCCCGGTCAGTCCACAGCGAACGAACGGAGGTGGTCGACGGCCGCGTCGAGCGCCACCGACAGCGGGGATTCGTCCTGCAGGGCCCTCGACAGCAGGAGGCCGCCCTGCAACGAGGCCAGGGTGGCCATGGCCAGGCGCTCCGGATCGGCGTCGGGCCGCAACCTCCCCGAACGCTGCAGGCGCACCACTGCGTCCTGGAGGAGCAGCAGCCACGAGTCGAAGGCCTCGCCGATGTCGGAGCGGCCGGAACCCGACTTGCTGGTGAGTTCGCCCGCCAACGTGCCCAGTGGGCAGCCGGGCCACCGGGCGGCCTGGCGGTGGAACGCCACGATGGCGTCGGCCCAGTGGGCCACGTCGTCGACGGTTTCTGCGGCCTCCAGCAGCCCGCGCTGGAAGCCGAGGATGCGGTCCCGTACGCAGATCACCACGGCGGCGACCAACTCGTCTTTGTCCGCGAAGTAGTGGTACATCTGCGACTTGCTCGTCGAGGTGACGCGACCGACCTCGTCCAGGCTGACGGCGGCCACGCCCCGGTCCACCATGAGGTCGGACGCCGCCTCGACGATCCGGCGGCGCGTCTCGCGACCCTTGGCCGTCGTCGGTGGTGGACTGGTGGTGGTGGCTCCGGGCACGGTCGCTCCCGTGGTGGCTCTCCGATAATGGACTTGACAGTCCACTCTACTCCGATGAGTATGGACCAGACAGTCCACTTCGAGGAGACAGCATGAGCGACCTGGCCACCCAATTGCATGACATCACGGCCCACATCCCGGCCGCCATCGGCGGACGGATCGATGCGGGGGTGGGCGAGGTCACGGCTTCGGGCGTCGCCCCGGGCCTCGCCGTCGGCGATACCGCACCCGACTTCACACTGGGCGACGCCCTCGGCCACGACGTGGCGCTCGCCGACCTGCGCGCCCGGGGCCCGGTCGTGGTCACCTTCTACCGGGGGGAGTGGTGCCCCTACTGCAACCTGCAGCTCCGGGCACTCCAGGAGGCACTCCCGGAGATCACCGCCACGGGGGCGACACTCGTCGCCATCAGCCCACAGGCGCCCGACCACGGCCTGACCGTCACGGAGAAGCACGACCTCGCATTCCCGGTGCTCAGCGACCTCGACCAGTCGGTGAGCGAGGCCTACAAGGTCCGCTTCGAGGTGACCGGGGAGTTGGAGGACCTGCAGGTGAACGTGTTCCAGAACGACCCGGCACTCCAGAACGCAGACGGGCGTCGCTCGCTCCCGGTTCCGGCCACGTTCGTCATCGACCAGGACGGCACCGTGAGGTTCGCGTCCGTCGACGCCGACTGGCGGGTGCGGGTCGAACCGGCCGACGTGGTCGCCGCCCTGGCTGCCCTCTGATCGAGCTGGCGATCCGGAGCCTCCTGCCGGCGGCGCGCGAGGAGGAGAAGACGGCGTCCCGTTCGGCCTTGACGATGGCCAGCCGCTTCTTGGCGTGGGCCGCACCCTTCTCGGCGTCGCCCAGGACGAACGTGGCGATGTCGGGCCCACCGGGGGCGCGGCGTCCTAGAACGCGTACCGAGTCTGTCCGAAGTCGCCCTTGGCGAACGCGAACACCGTGTCGGGTCGCACCGCGAACACCACGATGTCCCCGCCCGGATCGCTCCGGAAGCCTTCCGGGGTGGGCTCGTACTCCCAGCGGCCGTCCCATTTGCGGGTCCAGGCCTCGGCGAGCTTCCCGAGCGTGGGCTGATCGGTGACGCGGACCGCCCGACCTTCGACGACGAGGTCCGTCCCACCGTCCCAGCGGTTGCAACCCGTCATGAGGACGACGTCCTTGTTGCTGCGCAGATTGACCGCCTTCTGCTCGGCCACGCCCGTGCAGAAGTACAGCTGGTCATCCATCCAGATGGCGACGAGGGGTGTGGTGTGCGGTCGTCCGTCGGCACGGACGGTGGCTATCCAGAAGAGCTCCGCGCTACCGAGTGCCCGGCGGGCGTCGTCCCAACTCGTGGGCACGGCTCCCGGTTGGCTGAACTGCGGGTGCAACGTGGTGATCGGCTCGGTCATGGAGTAGTCCTACGGCGTCGCCCGACCCGGGTCAAGACATTCCGGCCGCTGCCCCGGCACCTCCGCGTTCGGCGGACCGGCAGGGTCGGACATGGAGGCACCCGCCGGGCGACGTCGACCGGACCGATGGAGGGCAGGAATGGTGCCAGGCCCGGAGCATCAGGTGGCGGAACCTGCAACTCGACGGGCCTGGCTCGGCGAAGGTACCCGTCCGGCCTGGGAATCTCCTAAGAATCCGGGTCGAGCGCCGGACGGTGGGAGCGTCGCGGTCCGGACGCCGGGCAGGAGCCGGCACCACCGTCTGCTCCGCCCGGCGGGCGCGGAAAGGGACGGGTCGCCCTGGCGAGATGCGGAGTGACTACCGGACACGCGATCTCGATGACGGGTACGAGAAGATGTCCCGATGGACATCCGGATCGCCGAACACCGTGATCTCGAGGTCGTCTGCGCACTGCGGATCGAGTTCATGGCCGAATTCGGCGGTGTCGATCCGGGGACCGTCCCCGACCGGTTCGCCGAGGCGACACGACAGTTCGTCGCGCGGTCACATGCGAACGGCACGATGACGTCGTGGTTGGCGGAGGAGGATGGCTCCGCCGTCGGTCTCGTCTCGATGGTCGTGCAGGACGTACCACCTCGGTTGAGTGACACCCGGACGATCGAGGGACTCGTGGTCAACATGTACGTCCGACGATCCTGGCGACTGCGGGGGTTCGGGCGCCGGCTGATGCGGACGTGCCTCGACGCCGCCGGCGAGATGGGGCTTCGCAGGCTGAATCTGTACGCCACCCCGGACGGTCGACCGCTCTAGGCCGACATCGGATTCATCACGCGGGACAACTGGATGGTCCTCGACGTGCCGTCCGAATCGTCGCCGCAGCGAGATGGGTGATCCACCTGCTGCGATCGGGCATGCGGTACCACGCCACGCGACCATCGGGGGCCACGACGGCCCCTCAGCTGTCGTGCCGCAGCGAGGACCAGGTCACTCCCCACGGGTGTTTCAGACCCGTGCAGATGTAGACGTGGCCATGCCACTCCTGGTTGTGGACCCGCTCAGGATTCGTGATCGTGGCGGCGACCTGTACGTCGGTGCAGTACCGCTCGAGAGTTGCGGCGTAGTCGGTGGTGTCGATCGGTCCTGGCGCGACGGCCACGACGGTGGTCGCACGAGGATCGCCCGGTCCCCAGAACCATTCGTTGTTCTGCCCGCTTACTGCGCCGGGGAGTCCACGGGCACGGCCCAGCTCGTTGATCGCTGCGGCCTCGCCGTAGTCCACCGTGAAGATCACCGCGTGCGATCGCTGGCCGGGTGGGAGCGAATCCCACGCGGCGCTGACGGTCTCGAGCAACGCCGGCCAGCCGACCGTCTCACCGAGTTCCGGATCGGCACCGTAGGTCCAGCCGATGTCGTCGGCCGGAAGAACGGGGAGCACCAGGGGGACCACCAGCAACGTGCTCAACGCGGTGCACAGGAGTAGGCGCCGGTACCGCACGGTCCGTGCGTCCAGCCACCCCTCGACCTGCACCGCTCCGGCGGCGAGCAGGTAGATGTACGCGGCAGCCAGGTAGTAGACCTTGCCCCCCGTGGTGAGGGCGAAGAAGACGAAGAGCAGCCCGTAGGCCCATGCCAGGGCATGCCACATCGGGCGGTCCGACCGCCAGAGCCATCGGATGCCGACGGCCCACACCCATGCGAGTGCCAGGGTGACCTCGAAGAGTTGCCCGAGGATCCAGGTGCCGATGTGGGCGGTCCCGCCGTTCTCCTCATTCAGTCGCCTGGTCATCTCGATCGTGGGCCAGTGGTGGACCGCCTGCCACCAGAGGTCGGGAACGGTGAAGGCGCCGGCGATGCCGACCCCGAGGAGGAGCCACCGGTTGACGAGTTGGCGACCACCGCCGCTCACGATGATGCCGACGACCAGGGCGACGGCAAAGAGACCGATGCTGTGCTTGTTGGACAGACCCAGACCGAGCACGGCCCCGGCGACCGGCCACAGTCTCGGATTCCCGGTTCGTCCGATCCGGACCACGACGAGAGCCAAGGCCGTCCAGGACAGCAGGTCGAGACCGGTGGGTCCGAACAGATGGTCGGCTCCGAGGACCGCCGGCATGGTGGCCGTACCCAGGGCGGCGAGGAATTGCGCGGTCCTGCCCCCACCGAACTCCCGCGCCAGGAGGCCGGCCAGGACCACGGTCCCGGCACCGGCGAGCGCGCACCACATCCGGAGTCCCGGCAACGAGACGCCGAACGCCCACAGGGACAAGCGGGCGAGGAGTGGGCTGAGGACGGGCTGGTCGACGTAGCCGGGAGCCAGGTGGCGGGCGCAGTCGAGGAAGTAGAGCTCGTCGCGGTCGAATCCGTAGCGCCCCGAGAGGGCCAGGAGGACGGCCAACAGGACGACGGCGACGACGAACGTCCGACGGTCCACCGGCGCCAGGTCGGCGGTCGTGCCGCTGGATCGATCGTCGATCGTCGGGTTTGCCGACACGTCATCGACGACCCGGGTCATCGGAGCGTCAGTCCCCGTCGCCCGCGGAGGGGTCGACCCGCACGAGGTCGGGGATGCACGCCGCGGCCAGAAGCGCCTGGACGCTGTGTCGGACCTCGCCGTCCTCGGCTTCGATCGGGTCGGGATGATCCCGTCGGTGCCACGCGAACCATGCGACCGTCTCGACGATGAAGTTCGTGGCGAGTGTCGTGTCCGGGAATCTGCGGAGGTGGCCGGAGCGGGACCGGCGTTCCACGTACTCGGCCAACATGTCGACCCGTCCGCGTCGTGACTTGCCGAAGTACAGCTCCCGTAACTCGGGGAGGTCGGCGGCGGATCGCTCCAGGAGGGCCAACAGCTCCCGGTTGTCCTCCACCGCGGAGTAGTACTCGTCGACGACGCCGTGGAACTCCCGGCGGATGTCCTCGCAGTCATCGGTCCCGAGGGCGGCCGTCACGACCGGGAACGACGTGTTGCCCGCCGTCCAGTCGGCGAGTGGCCTGAGCGCCTCACCCGGCGCCGGGGTCGGGAGGGGGATGGGTAGTTCGCCGAGCCGCTCGGGGGCGGCGGCGCCGAGGACGGCGAGCTGGAAGAGCGCCTCCTTGCTCTCGACGAACTTGTACAGCAGGGCGTGGCTCAGTCCCAGCTCCTGGCCCACGTCGGTCATGAGCGTCCGCCGGTAGCCCTTTTCCGTGAAGACCTTCCGAGCTGCCTCGGCGATGTCGGCGAGACGGGTCGGCGGAGTGCGTCGTGGCATGGGTCCACGTTATAACTAACTCAGTCAGTTATCTACAGCTACCCGTGGCCGCCTGGTGGTCACGTCACCGCAGGGATGTGCCGGGCGGCCGCTCGTCGACCACGAACTGACCGGATACCACCCGGTCGGTCACGGCGCCGGCCCCGTGCCGCCCGCTCCGTCGGCGTCGACTACACGCTGCAGCAGATCGACCAGAAGGTCGAGTTCTTCGGTCGTGAGGGTGCTGATGGCCTCGGGTGGGCGGTAGAGGATCGCTTCGGCGGACGCGATCGCGTCGACGCCTCGGGCAGTGAGGGAGACCAGCTTGCGGCGACGGTCGGCGGGATCGGGATCACGCTTGACGAGCCCGTGCGCTTCGAGCTTGTCGATGATCAGCGAGACATACGGGCCGGTGGTGGTGTTCAGCTCGGCCAGTTCACGCTGAGTCAGCGGACCACGGCGCAACTGGAGCAGCACCTTGCCCCGGCCGGCGCCGAGGCTGAATCCGAGTGCCTGGGCGAGGTCGTGGTGACGGCTGTGCCCATCGACGAACTGTCGCATGATCGTCCATGCGTTCCGGGCCGAGGTCGTTGACGCGTCGCCCGATGGGGGCGGCGTGCTCACCACGGGACCGTGTTCCCGAGGTAGTCGACATAGTGCAGGCCGGGCTTTCCCTGCAGACTGTCGATGACCCGGACGACGCCCGGGATGCTCTCCTCGATGGTGAGTCGGGCGTGGGGTCCGCCCAGGTCGGTCTTCACCCAGCCGGGGGCCATGAGGATCAGGGTCCGCAACTCGCCACGGTGACGGGCGTCGTAGCTGCGCAGGAAACTGTTCAGGGCCGCCTTGCTGCCCCGGTAGACCTCGTGGCCTCCGTTGGTGTTGTTGGAGACGCTGCCCTGACCCGACGACATGACGCCGATGGTCCCCGTCGCTTCGACGAGGTCCGCGAACGCTTCGATGACCCGAAGTGGACTGAGGGCGTTCGTGACCATCACCCGGACGAACTCGTCGGTCGAGGTCTCCGCCACGGTGCCGTCCTCCGGGTTGGCGGTCCCGGCGTTGTGGAACAGCAGGTCGAAGGTCTGCTGTTCCAACCGGTCCTGCAGCGCGGCGATCTGGACGGGGTCGGTGACGTCGAGCCTCTCGACCACCACCTGTTTCGGGTGGCGGTCGGCGAGCTCGTGGATGGCCGTCGCGCCGGTATCCCGCACGGTGGCCGTGACGTGCCAGCCGGCCGTGACCCACTCCTCGGCGAGTGCGAGACCCAAACCGCGGGACGCACCGATGAGGAGTACTCGTCCGGTGACGCCGTCCCGCTGTCGACTCCCGGGATTATTCGTTATTGTCATAGTAATGATTATTACTTAGGTAAGTATCGGGGTCAAGTCGCCGGGTGCGCAACAGTGCGGGTGGCGCGGAACGTGCGCCAGCCCAGGGATGCACGATCCCGCGGGCCGTGCTCCCACGGTGACGGTGACCTCCCGGGCCCGGATCGAGCGACGGACGGCACCCGTTCTCGCCGTCGATGTGGACGGCGTGCTCCTGGACGCGCAGCGGGCCGGGAAGGGATGATGGCAGGAGGTCCTGCGGGAGAACGACGGGTTGGATCCGGAGCACCTGGACGAGGTCTTCTTCCGACGTTCGTGGTCGGAGTGATCGTGGGCCGTGAGCCCGTCGAGTCCGCCTTGGCATCTGCGCTGGTGGAACTCGACTGGCCACTCGAGGTCGACACCCTGCTCCGGACGTGGTTCGAGGCAGACTTCGAGATCGAGCACGAGGTGGTGCGAGCGGTCAAGAGTGATCCCGCGTGCTATCCGGCCGCCGAACGTCGGCTCGGGGTCGGCGGTCCCGGACAGGCGATCGTCTTCGTCGACGATTCGCACGACAACGTGGATCGGGCGGACACCCACGGCTGGTCCGGGGTCCACTGCATCAAGCAGTCCGACCGGCGCACCCGGATCGAGTCTGCGCTCGACGGACGGACCGGTCGACCTCCACCACCTTCCTGCGGGAAGGTGGTGGAGGAGGCGCCGGCGATTACAGAGTGGCCAGGTAGGCGTCGAACTTGACGAAACTCGTCTCGAGCCCGGCCTGGGCCTCGGGACTCATCAGCATCGTCGGCACGTTCGTCTGATGGGTGACGGTCTCCGTACGTCCGTCACCCAGATCGTTGAAGACGATCCGGGTCGTCATGCCTCCCTCGACTCCGGCTTCGGTGAACGAGAACGCGTGGGGCGGATCGAAGTCCACGAAGACCCCGTTCATGGGGTACTCGTCACCCGTCTCGTCATTCACCATCACCGTTTCGAAGCGTCCACCGGGTCGTGGTTCGACCGTGATCCGGTCCAGTGGTGTCGTCATGCCGATCGGGCCCCAGAAATGGGCCAGGTGTTCCGGTGTCGTCATGCACTCGAAGACGACTTCGGGCCGGGCCTCGAAGATCCGGGTGATGGTCAGCTCGCCCAGTTCGGTCGGTGCTTCGCTCATACTTCCTGCTCCTTCGCATCGTCGTCCGTCATTCGCTTCAGGTGTTGTTCGAGCTGGTCGAACCGGTCCGCCCAGACCAGCTGGTTCCTCGCAATCCAACCCGTCGCCGCTTCCAGGGGTTCCGGCTCGAAGCGACAGGGTCGGTACTGCGCATCCCGACCCCGGGAGATCAGTCCCGCCGCCTCGAGCACCTTCAGGTGTCTCGAGACCGCCTGCAGACTGATGGTGAAAGGTTCGGCCAACTCGTTCACCGTCGCCTCACCCTGCGCCAGGCGGACCAACACGGCGCGTCGGGTCGGATCGGCGAGGGCGGCGAACGTGAGACTCAGTTGATCGGTGGCCATATGTATTCAATCAGATAGTTGATCAATGTACTGGTTGATTATGAGGTGGCGGGAGCTGGATGTCAACCCGAGAAGAGGAATCGACGTGGACCGGCCGCCCGGACGACGCAGCGGGCGGGCGCTGGCCGCCGGTCGCAGCTGACGCTCCGGCTACACCGGAGGGCTGATCCGCAGGACGTCCATCGGGACCTCCCGTCCGACGAACCGGTACACATCGCGGGCATCTTCCTCGAGTCCGGACTGCGACGCGTCGTCACCACGGACGACCTCCGGTCCCGTCATCTGCCCGGTCGATCATCGGGGGCCGCGTTGCGCGGCCGACGTCGACGTCGACGTCGACTACACGCCAGTTGTCGGAGTGTTCTTCCGGCCGCCGGCGGTGGCCAGGACCTGGCTGACCCAGCCGGCGTACCAGGGCGCCTTCATGTCCGGAGCGCCGGAAGGCCAGCCGGGCTGGGGCCCTGCGAGTCGGGCGACGGACCGGAGGCGCTCGTACTCGAAGGGGGCTTCGCGCTCGATGAAGTCGACCACGCCACCGGTGGTCGGTGCCCGACCCCCGCCGGCCGCATCCTCGTCGCGCGCCTTGCGGGTCTGCGCCCTGATGTCCCCGAGTGACAGCTCAGCGGTCGCGTGTCCCCCACACTCCGTGCAGTCCGTCAGGTGACGCCACGAACTGAGCAACTTCGTGCCCTCCGGATTGAGGAGCACCACGAAGGACTCCGAGTGCGGATCGACCTCGAGCCCGTAGTAGGTGCGCCACGGCGTGACCACCTCGTGGGGCGTGGCGTCGATGTCTTTCAACACCCGACGGAACAGCCCGCGCTCGGCATCGAAGATCCAGGTGCTGTGGCAGGACTCGATGATGATCGGTGCCATGACGCCAACATGCCCCTGCAACCTGGGAATCCCCTGGGAAACGGATGACAATTTGCTGTCAGGTCGTCGGATCGGCTCCCACCCGGGTTCCGCCTGGTCGGATCCCCGTCGTCCGTGCCAGTCGCTTCCCGTCCCACTCCAGTGGGACCGCCGACGTCGTCTGGAAGGATGTCGACGTGGCGCACGACGTGACGACCGCCGTGTTCGACCTCGACGGCACCATCACCGATTCCCAGGAAGGCATCGTCGACTCGTTCCGCCACACCCTCGGGGTGCTCGACGTCACAGCGGACGACGATGCCATCCGACATCAGATCGGCCCTCCGCTGGTCGAGGGATTCGCGGCACTGGGCGTCCCCGCGGGGCAGCTCGAACGGGCCGTGACCACCTACCGGTCGTTCTTCTCCGAGACCGGCATCTACAGGAACCGACTGTATGGAGGAGTGCCCGAGATGCTCGGGTCGCTCGCCGATGCGGGGATCGCGTTAGCTCTGGCGACGTCGAAGTTGACCGAGTTCGCGCAGCGGATACTGGAGTACTTCGAGCTCGCTCCGATGTTCGCCGCGGTGGCCGGTTCGACTCCGGACGGTCGCGTCCTCACGAAACAGGCGATCGTGGCTGACGCGCTGGGGCGGCTCGACCACACCGACGCCGCGGCCACGGTCGTGGTGGGCGATCGGGATCAGGACATGCGGGCGGCAGTCGTCCACGGCCTGATCCCGGTCGGGGTGACGTGGGGCTACGGAAGTGTCGACGAGCTCATTGCTGCGGGTGCCCGACACCTCGTGACGTCCCCGCCAGAACTCGTGAGCCTGGTGCTCGGCTGAGGGGGCCGCTACGCGTCCGGGTCCAGGTTGCCCAGGAGTTCCGTGAGAGCCACCGCCTCAGACGGGGGCAGGCCCCCGTCCACGGCGACGAAGCTGGTCGGCTCCACGACGATGACCACCCGCACGTCGGCATCGAACACGGGCACGACGAAGCCGTAGCGCTCCTGGAGGGAGCGGTAGAACACCGCCTCGGGATCCGGTTCCATGGACGTGACCACCCCGCGCACCTCGAGCGTCCGGTACGGATTGTCGGGGTCCTGGACGTGGAACGAGACCCGGCCGTCGCCCAGGAGGTTGCGGTACTTCTGTCGGGTGGTGGTGTGGGAGAACCGGGCTGCTTGCCCGTCCCATGCGAACCACATCACGCTGCTCTGGGGACTCCCGTCGGGTCGCAGGGTGGCCAGGTGCGCGAACAGCGGACGTTCCAGAAGGTCGCGGTAGCTCTCGGGAAGTGCAGCCGGATTAGGTCCGTGTCCGTCCCTTCGGTTCCGTCGGGTGCGACGTCGTTCGATGCGGAGTTGTTCCGCGAGCCGGTCGAGAGTCAGTTCCCGAGGTGGCGGTGGCCTGGGCCGCTGAGGGAATTCCTCGTGTCGGACTGCGTCACCTTCACGACGACTGGGGAAGCAACCGTGGGTCAGTTGTCACCGGGAACCGGAGTGCTCGGCTTCGCCGACGAGTTGCTTGCTCGTCGGTGTGTACTCCATGAGTTCCACTGCGTTGCCGTCCGGATCACCCACCCAGATCTGGAGGGAGTTGTCGAGCCCTGACCCGACATCGAGGAACGGGATCTGCTGCGCATCGAGATGCGCCTTGACCGCCGAAAGGTCGGTGACCTCGAAGCAGAAGTGCTGGAGCCGGGTCGGCGCGGCATCGAGATCCGCCTTGTCCCCACCGAACATGGCGATCACGAGGTCGTGGTCGAAGATCTCCAGGAATGTGGTGCGGCCACAGCCCAGATAGACGCCGACCGTCTCACCGTGATCATTCCGGAGGCGGAACTGGACGGGAAGATCGAGGCCTCCGCTGTAGAACGCGACCATGGCGTCGAGGTCGTTGGTGTGGATGCACACGTGTGCCAATTGCCGGATCATCGACACGATTCCACTCCACGTGTGCCGTTGTGTCCACTGGTTCGTCGTGGCGCACAGTCGATATCGGTGGGATGGGCGATGCCCGCGGGCTGTCCTGGACGATGACAGGGCTCCGACAGCGTCATCGGCGTGGAGGACGCGGCATGTCCGCCGCCATGGTCGAGGCTCTTGCTGCTGCACACCAGTTCAACGCTGGTATCGCAGTGTCGACACGTGACGTCGGGTCCGATCTCCGGGACTCGGCCATCGCCGATGGGATCGCATTCCATACCCTGCAATCGGGTCTGACAGTCAAGGCGATTTGACGTGCTGGCCACGGATAGTGACCTGCTGCATTCCCGGGGGACCGACTCGTACCCGGCGACGTCGGGCAGATCCGGACTGCCGGGTCGAGGGACGATCCAGGAAGCATTCCTCCTCCATCCGAGGCCCACCTCGGCCGTGTTGGGAACAGAACCGGGGCCCCCCGAGGTCGCCCCACTGCCGGCATCGAAAGGAGGCACTCCTACCTTCAGCGTCGCACCGCAGGCGACAGATTGGGAGATCGTCGGACCGGCAGCGTCCAGGCCAACCTCCTAGCATCGTAGGCATGCGTCACGGGGCAGTCCGGGTTGACGGCGACGTGGACGTGGCTTACTGCGAAGTGGGCCAGGGCCCGCCGATCGTCTGTCTTCCCGGATGGTCACAGGCAGCTGAGCAATTCGTCCCCATGATGAACAAGCTGTCTTCGAGCCATCGGGTGATTGCCCTCGACCACCGCGGGCACGGGGATTCGTCTCAGCCCGGCAGGGGATATCGCCTGCCCCGTCTCGCCGCCGACCTCCATGAGGTGCTCG
>Ga0302157_10004231_pt1 | contig 15691 bp, 11 predicted proteins | sample I_Bog_N3_3_FD_193502 | JGI IMG/M metagenome (GOLD analysis project Ga0302157, IMG submission 193502) | Peat permafrost microbial communities from Stordalen Mire near Abisko, Sweden - I_Bog_N3_3 | ecosystem: Environmental > Terrestrial > Soil > Wetlands > Peat | place: Sweden: Abisko, Stordalen...
GGCGGCCGAGGTCGTCCGCCGGATCGACGAGTACCGGCCCCAGGCCCAGCTCCACGAGGCCTGGATCCGGTTCATCGAGGGGATCGGGTTCCCGCCCGAGCTGACCGAGCCACTGCTCGACCCCGACCGGATCGACGCCTTCTGCGACGAGCTGCCCCTGGTGGGGCTGGCCCGTCAGGCCCACGCCTGCACCCACACCACCCTGGCCCCCACCATCCTGCGGGCCGGCACCAAGGTGAACGTGATCCCCGACCGGGTGGAGCTCGACGTCGACATCCGCGCCCTGCCGGAATGGGGGACCGCCGATGTCCGGGCCATGCTCGACGACATCCTGGGCGACCTGTCCGAGGATGTCGAGATCACCTTCGGTGCCGAGCAGCCGGCCACCACGTCCCCCATCGATACCCCCCTGTGGGATGCCCTGGAGCGGGTCAGCCGGCTTTTCTACCCCGGGGCCCGCACCGTGCCCTTCCTCACCGCCGGCGCCACCGACGCCCGGTTCCACCGCGAGCTCGGCGCGGTGGCCTACGGGTTCGGCCTGCACAGCAAGGCCATCGGCTTCGAGCAGTACGGCGCCATGTTCCACGGCATCGACGAACGGGTCGACGTCGAGTCGCTGCGCCTGTCGACCGAGATGTGGATCGCCCTGGCCCACGACTTCCTGGTCTGACCGCGGGCGGGCCCGGCCCGGGGGGTGAGGGCCCGGCTCAGCCGACGGCGCGGATGAGCAGGTCGTCCTGTTCGAGCCGGTGGAGGGCGGCACTGCCGGTGGCGGGGCTGGCCGACTCGGCCCGGCTGACATGGCGCAGGGAGTGGGTGTCCCGCAGCAGCTTGTGCAGGCGCTGGTGCACGAAGTTCCAGGCACCCATGTTCTCGGGCTCCTCCTGGAGCCAGACCACCTCGTGGGCGTTCGGATACCGGCCGAGGATGCTCTGGATGGTCGCCTTGGGCCAGGGGTAGATCTGCTCCACCCGGACCACGGCCACGCTCCGGCCCGGATCGCCCAGCTCGTCCCGTCGGGCCAGGGCGTCGTAGGCCACCTTGCCGGTGCACAGCACCACGCGGGACACCAGGCCGGGGTCGAACTCCTCGGCGAAGAAGGCCGGGTCGTCCAGCACCTCCTGGAACGATCCGGCGGTGAAGGCGCCGATGGGCGATCGGGCCTGCCGGGCCCGGAGGAGCGACTTGGGCGTGAACACGATGAGCGGGCGGCGCGCCTCCCCCCGCACCTGCGAGCGCAGGAGGTGGAAGTACTGGGCCGCGGTGGTGGGCTCGGTGACCCTGAGGTTGCCCCGGGCACACATGGTGAGGAAGCGCTCGATCCGGGCCGAGGAGTGCTCAGGGCCCTGGCCCTCGTAGCCGTGCGGGAGCAACAGGACGAGGCCCGACGTCTGGCCCCACTTGGCCTCGGCCGCCACCAGGAAGTTGTCCACGATGATCTCCGCACCGTTCCAGAAGTCGCCGAACTGGGCCTCCCACGCCGTGAGCCCCTCGGGCGCCTCGACCGAGTAGCCGTACTCGAACCCCACGCAGGCGTACTCGGAGAGGAGGGAGTCCCGGATGGTGAACCGGCCACCCTCCAGGCCGGCCAGCGGCACGTGCTCCCGGCCGGTGGTGTGGTCCACCAGGACGGCATGGCGCTGGGAGAAGGTCCCCCGCCGGGTGTCCTGGCCGGTGAGGCGGACGTTCGAGCCCTCGAGCAGGAGGGAGCCGATGGCCAGCGCCTCGCCCAGGGCCCAGTCGATCTCGCCGTTGGCCACCATCTTGTCCCGCTGCTCGAACTGGCGGGCCAGCTTGGGGTGGATCACGAAGCCCTCGGGCACCGACCCCACCACCTCGGCCAGCCGCGACAGGACCGATGCGTCGACCCCGGTCGGGACGGAGGGGATCCACAGGTCGGGCACGATGTACTCGGGGAGCACGGGTGCCACACCGGACGACTCGGCCTCGGCCTCGGCCCGGGTCTCGTCCAGTGCGGCCTGCAACCGCCCCGAGAAGTCGTCCAGAGCGTGCTCCGCCTCCTCCAGCGAGATGTCGCCCCGACGGACCAGCGACTCGGTGTAGAGCTTGCGGACCGAGCGCTTGGCCTCGATCAACGCGTACATCAGCGGCTGGGTGTAGCTGGGATCGTCACCCTCGTTGTGGCCGTGGCGGCGGTAGCAGACCATATCGATGACCACGTCCTTGTGGAAGGCCTGGCGGAACCCGAAGGCCAGCCGGGCGGCCCGGGCGCACGCCTCGGGGTCATCGCCGTTCACGTGGAAGATGGGGGCCTGCACCATCTTCGCCACATCGGTCGGGTAGACCGAGGTGCGGGCGGCCTCGGGCGCGGTGGTGAAGCCGAGCTGGTTGTTGATGACGATGTGGACGGTGCCGCCGGTGCGGTAGCCGGCCAGGCCCGAGAGGTTGAGGGTCTCGGCCACCACGCCCTGCCCGGCGAAGGCCGCGTCCCCGTGGACCAGGATGGGGAGCACGGGGAAGGGGTCGCCCGTCCCGTCCTCGAACTCGGGCCCCGAGCCCTGCTCGCCACCGAGGGCGTCCTGCTTGGCGCGGGCCATGCCCACGACCACCGGATCGACGGCCTCGAGGTGGGACGGGTTGGACGACATGGCGACGGGGATGGTCCCGCCGTTGCGGGCCACGAAGGTCCCCGACGCCCCCTTGTGGTACTTGACGTCGCCCGAGCCCTGGACCGACTCGGGGTCCAGGTTGCCCTCGAACTCCTCGAAGATCTCGCCGTAGGACTTGCCCACGATGTTGGCCAGCACGTTGAGGCGGCCGCGGTGGGCCATCCCCATGACCGCCTGGCGCAGCCCGTCGCCCACCGCCTCCTCGAGGATGGTGTCGAGCAGGACGATGGCCGACTCGGCCCCCTCGAGCCCGAAGCGCTTCTGGCCCACGTAGCGCGAGTGGAGGAAGCGCTCGAACACCTCGGCGGCGTTCAGGCGGTCGAGGATGTGGCGCTGCTCGTCGGGTGCCAGGGCCGAGGAGACGCCCTCCATGTGCTGCTGGATCCACCGCTTCTGCTCGGGGTCCTGGATGTGCATGTACTCGACGCCGAGAGTGCGGCAGTAGGCGTCACGCAGGATGTGGAGGATCTCGTCCAGGGTGGCCAGGTCCTTGCCGGCCAGGCCGTCGGCCACGAAGTGCCGGGGCAGGTCCCAGATGGTCAGCCCGTAGTGGAGCGGGTCCAGCTCGGGGTGGAGGACGGGGGGCTCGGCGTCCAGCGGGTCGAGGTGGGCGATGAGGTGGCCCCGCACGCGGTACATGTTGATGAGGGTCTGGACATGGACCTGCTTGATGAGCCGCAGGTGGGCACCCTCGCCCTCCTCGTCGGGTGCGTTGACGTCCTTCTCCCACCGCACCGGCTCGTAGGGGACCTCGAGGGACTCGAACACCTCGTCGTAGAAGCCGTGCCCGCCCATCAGGCACTCGGACACGTAGGCCAGGAACAGGCCGGACTCCGCGCCCTGGATGATCCGGTGGTCGTAGGTGGAAGTGACGGTCACCGCCTTGCCGATGCCCAGCTCGGCGAGGGTACGCGGGTCGGCGGACTCGAAGCCGGCCGGGAACCCGAGCGCCCCCACCCCGACGATCAGGCCCTGGCCCGGCATCAACCGGGGCACCGACTGCACGGTGCCCAGGGTGCCCGGGTTGGTCAGGCTGACCGTGGTGCCGGCGAAGTCGTCGGGCGCGATCTTGTTGGTGTGGATCTTGCGGACCAGGTCCTCGTAGGAGCTGACGAATCCCCGGAAGTCCAGGGTGTCCGCACCTTTGATGCACGGCACCAGCAACGTCCGGCTGCCGTCCGACTTCTCGACGTCGACGGCCAGGCCGAGGCCGACGTGACGGTGGCGCACCACACCCGGGGTGCCCTTGCCGTCGGCGTCGGCCACGAAGGCGGCGTTCATGGCCGGGATGGCCATGAGGCCCTTCACCACCGCGTACCCGATGAGGTGGGTGAAGCTGACCTTGCCGCCGGTGGTCCGGAACAGCTGGTTGTTGATGATGGTCCGGTTGACCTCGAGGAGCTTGGCCGGCACGGCCCGCACACTGGTGGCCGTCGGCACGCCGAGCGATGCCTCCATGTTGGACACGATGCGACCGGCGGCTCCCCGCAGGGGCACCGCTGTCTCCTCGGGTTCGGATCCGGCCGGTGGCGTGGTCGGCGCGGTGGCGGTGGCCGGAGCCGGGCTCGGGGAGGCCGTCGGCGCGCCGGGGGCGCTCCCCTGGGCCGGGACCCGGACGGTCGACGGGACCGGTGCGGGCGGTGCCACCGTCGAGGTGGTGACCAGCGGGGCGGTGAGGGTGGACGTGGTGGCCGGGGCCAGGGGGCCGCCGGCCGGCCGGTAGTCGGCGAAGAACTCCCGCCACGAGTCCGACACCGACGACGGGTCGGCCCGGTAGCGGTCGTACATGTCCTCGACCAGCCAGGCGTTGGGTCCGAACGAACCGGTCGCGCTCGGGCCACCCCGCGGCTGGGCTGACGATGCTCCTTCTGCTTCGGGAGTGGCGTCCATTGCCATCCAGCCTACCGGCACGGTGCAGGGCCACATCCGGATCCACCCCCCGGACCGCGGGCGTCCGGGCGTGGATTAGCGTCCCTCCCGTGGCCCCGCCCCAGACCAGTGTCACGTGCACCTTCCGGTTCGAGGCCGCCCACCACCTGGCGTGGCACACCGGGAAGTGCCGCAACCTCCACGGGCACTCCTACCGTCTCGACGTCACCGTGGCCGGACCCCTGGACGAGCACGGGGTGGTGGTCGACTTCGACCACCTGCGGGCCGTAGTCGACCGCGTGGTGATCGAACCGTGGGACCACCGCGACCTCAACGAGGTGATCGACAACCCGACGGCGGAGCTCCTGGCCCACCGGGCCTGGGAACTGCTGACCGAGGCCGGACTGTCCCTCAGCGGACTGCGGCTGTGGGAGACGGACACCTCGTCGGCCGAGCTGACGGCCGCGACGCACTCCTGACCGTGGGTGGCGCACTGGTTGTCCTTTCGGGGGGGCTCGACTCCACGGTCTGCATGGCGCTGGCCGGGCGCGAGCTGGACGGTCCTCCCCTGGCCCTGACCTTCGACTACGGGCAGCGCCATCGCACCGAACTCGACCGGGCCGCCGGCATCGCCGGCCACTACCGCGCCGACCACCTGGTGGTGCAGCTGGACACCCGGGCGTGGGGCGGGTCCGCCCTCACCGATCCCTCCATCGCCGTGCCGACCTCCGGTGCCGGGTCCGGTCCGGGCGAGCCGGCGATCCCGGTCACCTACGTCCCGGCCCGCAACAGCATCTTTCTGGCCGTGGCGCTCGGCGTCGCCGAGGCGAGGGAGCTGGACTCGGTGTGGATGGGGGTCAACGCCATCGACTACTCGGGCTACCCCGACTGCCGCCCCGAGTTCATCGACGCCTTCCGGCAGGTGGCGGCCACCGGCCAGAAGCGGGGGGTGGAGGGGAACCCGATCGCCATCCGGACCCCGCTGATCGACTCCACCAAGGCCGACATCGTCCGGCGGGGCCTCGAGCTCGACGCCCCGCTGGCGCTGACGTGGTCGTGCTACCTGGGCGGGGACGTCCCCTGCGGCGTCTGCGACGCCTGCCGCCTCCGGGCCCAGGGCTTCGCCGACGCCGGCGTCGCCGATCCCGCGCTGGCGTGACCGTGACCGGTGCCGTAGCCGTGACCGGTAGCGGTGCGCACGACATCCTGGTCACCGAGATCTTCTCGGCCATCCAGGGCGAGGCGGCCCTCGTGGGCGAACGGCAGATCTTCGTCCGCCTCACCGGGTGCAACATCCGCTGCGGCTACTGCGACCAGCCCGAGGCCCTCGAGCGCCGTCCCGGGCCGTGCCGGATCGAGCAGACACCGGGCCGACGGGACTGGCGGGTCGGATCGAGCCCGCTGGCCATCGACGCCGTGGGGGCGGCGGTCGATGCCCTCCAACACCGACTCCCCCACCACTCGGTCAGCCTCACCGGCGGCGAGCCCCTCATGCAGTCGACGCGGGTGGTGGCGCTGGCGAAGCGGTTGGCCGGCGCGGGCCACGACGTGATGCTCGAGACCAACGGCACGCTGGTGGCGTCGCTGGAGCGGTGCCTCCCCTGGATCCGCTACGTCAGCATGGACATCAAGCTCACCAGTGTCGACGGCGCCCGGGTGGCACCGGACACCCAGCGGCGCTTCCTGGCGGCCGCACTGGCCTCGGACGCCACCACCTGGGTCAAAGTGGTGGTGGGCGCCGACACCGACCGGTCCGAGTTCGACGCGGCCATCGACATGGTGACCTCGTGTTCGGGCACCGACCTCCCGCCCGAGGTGTTCCTCCAACCGGTCACGCCGTTCGGGTCGGTCGGCGAGGCACCGTCGCCCGACGTGGTGCTCGAGCTGCAGGAGCGGGCCCTCCGGCGTCACGCGCGGGTCCGGGTGGTCCCCCAGACCCACAAGACCATCGGCCAACTCTGAACCCCGGCGGCCCGGCGTGGACGCCGCACCGCCAACGCACTGGGCCCGGACAGCACTCGACGGTGGCCGGAAGGACCGACCACCGCCGAGAGGCTGCTGTCGACGGCGGCTGGTGCCGACGTCGTCTCAGAACGTGCTGCGGACTACTTGGCCTTGGTCAGCTTGGGCGCCGGGGCCTGGCCGTTCACGACCTTCTTGAACGAAGCGCCGGCCGACACCTTGGGGCTCTTCGAGGCCTTGATCTTGATGGCCTCGCCCGTCTGCGGGTTGCGACCGGTACGAGCGGCGCGCTGGGCCCGGTCGAAGGTCAGGAAGCCGGTGATGACGACCTTCTCGCCCTTGGCGACGTTGGCGACCACGACGTCCTCGAGGCCGGCCAGCACGGTGGCCACGTCCTTGGAGGTCGAACCGGTGTGTGCTGCCACGGCGGCGATGAGATCGGTTTTGGTAAGGGGCACTGTCTCTCCTTGCGTATTCGGAAGCCACAACAATGCACGATCCAGCGGGCCCGTGCGTGCATGTGCCGGCCGAAAAGCCCTGAAATTGGCCGGATCCGCGGGTGAGGGGCACCGAACGGGGACGCAGGCACATCACGTTCACCCACGTCACGACCCCCGTATGGCGACGGGGCACGGTACCTGCCAGGCTGGCTCCCGATGTCTCCCCTCCCCCGGCTGTCGGTCACCGAATCGGTGCCGGAACCTCCCGGTCCCGACAGTCCCGTGGTGGTCCTGGTCCACGGATCGTTGGATCGCGCCGCCAGTTTCGCCCGGGTCCAGAGGCGTCTCGGGGACGTCCACACCGTGGTCTACGACCGCCGGGGCTACCAGGGGTCACGCCAGGCCCTCCCCCTCAACACCACGTTGGAGGGGCACGTCGACGACGTGCTGGTGGTCGTGGCGGGGCGCCCCGCCGTCGTGGTCGGGCACAGCTACGGCGGCGACATCGCGCTGGGGGCCGCGCTGCGGCCCGACTCACCGGTGGTGGCGGTGGCCGCCTACGAGCCCCCGATGCCCTGGCTGTCCGTCTGGCCCCGTCGCGGCCCGGTCCCCGGGGCCGCTCCCCTGGAGACCGACGAGGTGGCGGCGGAGCGGTTCTTCCGTCGCATGGTGGGCGATAGTGCGTGGGACCGGCTCTCGGAGGAGGGCAAGCAGTCACGACGCGCCGACGGACCGGCGCTGGCGGCCGAGCTGCGGGCCATCCGGCTGGACGAGGCCCCCTTCGATGTCACCACCCTGCGCGTGCCGTCGGTCTTCGGGTGCGGAGGCGCCAGCGTCGGCCGGCACCGGGACACCGTGGCCTGGCTGGTCGAGCACACCCCCGGGGCCGAGTGGTTCGAGATCGCCGGTGCCTCCCACGGTGCCCATCTGACCCATCCTGACGGATTCGCCGCCCTGGTGCGCGCCACCCTGGCGCGGGCCGGCCAACCACTGGAGCCATCGTTGTGAACATCCTCGTCAGCGGTTCGTCCGGCCTCATCGGCACCGCCCTCACCGGGCGCCTGGACGCCGAGGGCCACACGGTCACCCGCCTGGTGCGGGGCGGCACCGGCTCGGCGGGCGGGTCGTCCCCGACGGTGGCGTGGGACCCCGACGCCGGGACCATCGACACCGAGGGGCTGGAGCGGCGCGGGCCCCTCGACGCCGTGGTCCACCTGGCCGGCGCCGGCATCGGCGACATGCGGTGGTCACCGGACCGCAAGCGGGTCATCCTCGAGTCCCGGACGCGCTCGACCCAGCTGCTGGTGGGGGCGCTGACCTCCCTGTCGACGCCTCCCGGGGTCCTGGTCAGCGCGTCGGCCGTCGGGTACTACGGGATCCGGGGCGACGAGGTGCTGACCGAGGCGTCGGCCCCGGGCACGGACTTCCTGGCCGACGTGTGCACGGCCTGGGAGGAGGCCGCCGCTCCCGCCGCGGCCGCCGGCATCCGCACCGTCACCCTGCGCACCGGCATCGTCCTCAGCCCGAGCGGGGGGGCCCTCGGCAAGCAGCTCCCGCTGTTCCGGTGGGGCGTCGGCGGCCGGATGGGATCGGGGCGGCAGTACCGGAGCTGGATCACCCTGGAGGACGAGATCGGCGTGATCCTGCACTGCCTCGGCGACGACGGGCTGTCCGGCCCGGTCAACGCCACCGCCCCGGCGCCGGCCACCGACGGGGAGCTGGCCAAGGCCCTGGGCGCGGCCCTGCACCGGCCCACGGTCCTGGCCGTGCCGGCACCGGCGCTCCGACTGGTCCTCGGCACCGAGATGGCCGAGGAGCTGGTGCTGGGCGGCCAGCGGGTCCTGCCGGCCGTGCTCGAGGCCCGCGGCTACACCTTCGCCCATCCGACGCTGGACGAGGCGGTCCGGTCGGTGCTGTCGCCCGTCGCCTGAGCCTGTCGGCCGTGCCCGTGGCGCCGGTCGCGCTCCTCTGGCCGATCGATTCCCCGAAATACCTTCCATCGGGAACGACCTTCCATCGGTAGGTCACCACCGCCAGCTGCGCCAAACGATCGGGCGCCGTCTCGTCCAGGACGGGTCCCCGGGGTTACGCTGGACCGGCCGGGACCCTGCGTCCGGGCTGCGACCGACGAAGGGGATCCGACCGTGACCGAAGCTGCTGTGATGAGCCACGACGACCCTGCGGCCGGGCTCACCCTCGAACAGTTCGAGTCGGACGCCCGCGCCTTCCTCGATGCCCATGCCTCCCTGCGCCGGGAGACCTCGGAGGAGCAGGCCTGGGGGGAAGGGTCGGACAGCGTCAGCCTCCTCCCCGAGCGGACCCCCGAACAGGACCTCGAGGACCTCGCCCGCGCCCGGGCCTGGGCCCAGACGGTGTTCGACGCCGGATTCGGCTGGATCAGCGGGCCGCCGGCCTACGGCGGCCGCGGTCTGCCCCGTGAGTACGAGCGGCTGTACGGCACCCTGGCCTCCCGGTACGAGCTCCCGTCCCTGGGCGTCTACGGCATCGGGCTCGGCATGGTGGCGCCCACCATCCTCGACCACGGCACCGAGGAGGTGAAGCAGGCCTACCTCCGGTCCATGTACCGCGGCGACATCGTGGCCTGTCAGCTGTTCAGCGAACCCTCGTCGGGATCCGACCTGGCCTCACTGCAGACCCGGGCCGTCCGCGACGGCGACGAGTGGATCGTGACGGGCCAGAAGGTGTGGACCTCCGGGGCCCAGGTGTCCGACATCGGCGAGATCATCTGCCGGACCGATCCCGAGCTGCCCAAGCACCGTGGCCTGACCGGGTTCGTGGTCGACATGCACGCCCCGGGGGTCGAGGTCCGGCCCCTCCGCCAGATGACCGGCGGGGCGTCGTTCAACGAGGTCTTCTTCACCGAGGTCCGGGTGCCCGACTCCCACCGCCTGGGCGAGGTCAACGGGGGCTGGACGGTGGCCCTCACCACGCTCATGAACGAGCGGGCCGCCATCGGGGGTGGGAGCGGGGGCGTCGGACTGCCCACCCCGTCCCGGCTGATCCGTCTGGCCCAGGCCCTGGGCCGGTCACAGGACCCGCTCATCCGCCAGCAGCTGGCATCGATCTTCGTCCACGACCGCGTGGCCCAGTACACCAACCTCCGGGCCATGGCCCGGATCGCCGTGGGCGAGCTGCCCGGGCCCGAGCTGTCACTGGCCAAGCTGTCGCTGACCGCCAACATGACCCGCACATCGGACCTGGTCTCGTCGGTCATCGGGCCGGCCCTGGTGGCCGACACGGGGACCTGGGGGACCTACGCCTGGTCGGAGTTCGTCCTCGGCGCTCCCGGGCTGCGCATCGCCGGCGGCACCGACGAGGTGCTCCGCAACATCATCGGTGAGCGGGTGCTCGGACTCCCCAAGGAGCCGTCGCCCACCTGACCGCAGGCGAGGGACCGTCGGCGGGCCGGCTGCGGTGGCTGCGGTGCCCGGCGGCGCGCCCTCACCGGAAGGCCAGGCCCTCCACGTAGGACCAGGACCGGCGGTGGAGCGAGGTCAGACCCTGGCCGTCCAACGCCCGGCGGTGCACCGGGGACGGATACCCCTTGTTCCGGTGGAAGTCGAAGGCCGGGAAGCTGGGGGACAGCTCGCGCATGTGCCGGTCGCGGGTGACCTTGGCCAGCACCGAGGCGGCGGCGATGGACACGCAGGCCGAGTCGCCACGGACCACGGTGCGGACGTGGAACAGTGCCGGGCCGGCCCCGTCGGGATCGGCAGCGTCGGGATCGGCAGCGTCGGGATCGCAAGCGTCGGCGGTGTCGGTCGGTGGGCTCACGTAGTCGAAGTTCCCGTCCATCAGGATGGCGTGGGGGGCCTGTCGGAGCCCGGCCAGGGCCCGGGTGGCGGCCAGCCTCAGTGCTGCCGTCATCCCCAGGCGATCGCACTCGATGGCCTCGGCGTGACCGACCGACCAGTCGTCGCACCAGGCCACGATGCGGGGGAAGAGTGCCTCCCGGTCGGGCTCGGAGAGCTCCTTCGAGTCCCGTAGTCCGGTCGGGGCCCTCCGACCCCGGGGGAAGACGACGACTCCGACCGACACCGGCCCGGCCCACGCCCCGCGTCCGACCTCGTCGAGGCCGACCACCACCTCGAACCCCTCGTCGGCCAGTGCCCGCTCGTGGCGGGTGTGGGGCCGCCGGGGCCTGCCGCGGGGCGCGCCGCGGGCGATGGAGCCGGACGTGGTGCGGGACGTGCCGAGGGCCGCACCGCGTGCCGGGCCCGTGCGCTGCCCGGGCGACCTCGTGGTGGTGACTCCCTCCGGTTGCGGTGCTCCCACCCCGACGAACCTATCGCCCGTCACCGGCCGAGTTGGCCACGCACCACCTTGCCCAGGGCGTTCCGGGGCAGGCCGTCGACGACGTGGACGACACGGGGCCGCTTGAACGAGGCCAGCGACCCGGTGGTGAACGTCACCAGCTCCTCCAGCGTGGGAGGGTCGCCGTCGGGCACGATCCAGGCGGTGACCACCTCGCCCCACTCCTCGGACGGTGCACCGGTCACCACCACCTCGGCGACCCGCGGGTGGCCGAGGAGCACAGCCTCCACCTCACTCGGGTACACGTTGAACCCACCCGAGATGATCAGCTCCTTGGAGCGTCCCCGGATCACCAGGTAACCGTCGACGTCCTCACCGAGGTCGCCGGTGCGGAACCAGTCGGGCCCGCCGTCGGTGGCCGGGGTGAACGACTCGGCCGTGGCGGCAGGACGCTCCCAGTAGCCGTCGAACACGTTGGGCCCACGCACCAGGATCTCCCCGTCGTCGTTCAACCGTACGTCGACGCCCGGGAGCGGGAAGCCCACCGTGCCGGCCCGCCGCTCGCCATCCACCGGATTCGACACGTTCATCAGCGTCTCGGTCATCCCGTACCGCTCCAGCACCGGCGAACCCAGCTCCCGGCTGACCCGGGCGTGGAGGTCGGCGGGGAGGGGGGCCGAGCCCGACACGCACAGGCGGAGCCGGCGCAGCTCGGCCACCCGGCCCGCCGTCACCAGCCGGTGGTACATGGTGGGGACGCCGAAGAACAGCGAGGCGCCGTGGTCACGGGCGGCATCGACCACGGCGTCGGGTTCGAATCCGTCCAGGAGCACGGCCGAGGCCCCGGCCAGCAGTGTGCCGTAGACGCCCACGCAGAGGCCGTGGGCGTGGAACACCGGGAGGCAGTGCACCAGGCGGTCGTCAGGGCCCCACCGCCAGGCCGCCCGCACCGAGGTGGTCCCGGCCAACAGGTTGCGGTGGGACAGGACGGCACCCTTGGGCGCGCCCGTCGTGCCCGAGGTGTATCCGATGAGGGCCGCGTCGTCCGGGCCGGCGGCGTCGAGTGGCCCCGCCTCCGCGTCGGGCAGGTCCACCTCCGGGCCGACCACCACCACCGCACCGGTCGAGGCGGCGCGGATCCAGCCGGCCTGATCCGCCCGTTCGACGATGGCGGCGGCCGGGCGGACGTCGGTGACGATGTGGGCCACCTCACGCTCGGAGTAGGCGGTGTTGGCGGGCACGACCACCAGGCCGGCCCGCAGGGCGGCCACATGGGCCACCAACGCGGTGACGGTCGATCCGGTCGACCACAGCACCCGGTCCCCCGGCTGCAGACCGGCGCCGAGCAGCCGACGGGCCACCCGTTCGGTGGTCCGGTCGAATTCCCCGGCCGTCCACCACCACTCCGGCCCCGAACCGCCCGGGCCGGCACGGCCGGGGGGCGGGGTCCGGGCATCGAGCCACAGGGGGGCGTCCGGCCGGGCCCGCCACCCGAGCGACCACTGCCGCAGCAGGGTTCCCCCGGCGGTCAGGTCGTCGAGCGAGAGCTGCCGATCCGCACGGAGGTGGTCGTGCCAGGGCCGCAGGTGTCCTCCTCGGTCGGGGGGGCGGGGGTGCCCGCCACCTGTCATAGCGGAAATTCAGCGGGGCCCGGTGCACGTGTCGTGGGGCCGGAACGGTCCGGCCCACCGGTGTCGGAGAGGGGCACGGCCGGGATCTAATCTGAGGCATCTGAGACCGGGCGCCGGCCGGACCGAAAGCGAGGGGGCCATGGCACTGAGGGACGGACGGGGTGGGGACGGACCGGAAGGGCCCCGGCGGGTGGCGGTGGTGCCCCACACCCACTGGGACCGCGAGTGGTACGCACCGTTCCAGTCCTTCCGCCTGAAGCTGGTCCGCCTGGTGGACGGCCTGCTCGACCTGCTGGAGCGGGACGGCTCCTATACCCACTACCTCCTGGACGGTCAGCTGGCGGTGGTGGACGACTACCTGGAGATCCGCCCGGAGCACGAGGGCCGGATCCGGGCCCTGGCGGCGTCGGGGCGCCTGAGCCTCGGGCCCTGGTACATCCTCATGGACGAGTTCCTGGTGTCCGGTGAGACCATCGTGCGGAACCTCCAGGCCGGGGTGGAGCGCGGCGCGGCGTTCGGTGGCGTGATGGAGGTGGGCTACCTCCCCGACATGTTCGGGCACGTGGCCCAGATGCCCCAGATCCTGTCGGAGGCGGGCCTCGAGCACGCCGTGGTGTGGCGGGGTGTCCCCGGCTCGGTGGACCGCACCGCCTTCCGGTGGCAGGCCCCCGACGGCTCCTCGGTACGGGCCGAGTACCTGCCGGCCGGGTACGGCAACGGGGCCGCCCTCCCCGACGACGCCAAGGCCCTGGTCCGTCGCCTGCACTCCCTGGACGAGGAGTTCGAGGCGTTCCTCCGTCCGGGCGACGCCCTGCTCCTGATGAACGGGACCGACCACCAACGCCCCCAGCCGTGGCTCGGGCGGGTGGTGGCTGAGTCCAACGAGATCCAGGACGACTACGAACTGTCCATCACGTCGCTGCCCGAATACTTGGAGGCAGCGCAGTCCGACGGGCTGCCCGAGTGGACCGGCGAACTCCGGTCGGGAGCGAGGTCCAACCTGTTGATGGGGGTGGCCTCCAACCGCGTCGACGTGAAGCAGGCCGCAGCCCGGGCCGAGCGGTCGCTCGAGAGACTGGCCGAGCCCCTGGCCGCCCTCCTCCTCCCGCCCGAGCGGTGGCCCGAGCCCTTCTTCCAGCTGGCCTGGACGCAGATGATCCGAAACGCCGCCCACGACTCGGTGTGCGCGTGCTCGATCGATGACGTGGTCGACGCCGTCCTCCACCGCTACGCCGAGGCCCGCCACATCGGTGAGGGCCTGACCGAGTCGGTCCTCGAGGCGGTGGCCCGGTCCATGGCGAGCCCCGGTCCCCTGGCCGTCAACTCCTCGGCCCGCACCCGCACCGGTCTGGTCGAGGTGGTGGTCACGGCGGCCGGTACGCCGGGGCCCGACGTACAGGTGCTGTCCGAGCGCATCGGCATCCCGGGGACCATCACCCTGGACGGCGAGTCGGTCCGCTCCATGCTCGGGCTCATCCAGGGGGCGCGGATCGACGCCGACACATTCATCACCGACGTGGCGCTGGCCGAGGACGACGAGGGCCTGGAGGTCACCGTGGTGATCGGGTCCGAGGAGCGCGAGGGCGTACCGGTCGAGGAGGTCAAGCGCGAGCTCTACACCCGCCTCAGCGCCCACCCCGAGACCCGGGTGCGCTTCACCCTCGACCAACCACCGGTCCGACGGCAGCTGGCCCTCCAGCGGGTGCCCGGGTTCGGCTGGTCCCGTTTCGAGGCCGAACCGCTGGCCCACCCGGTGGTGGTGGTCGACGGGGACCCAGGAGCAGGCGTCACCCTGACCAACGGACTGGTCACCGTGGCCGTCGACGCCGCCGGGCGGGCCGACGGGACGTTCTCGGTGGACGGGCAACCCGGCTACGGGCGGCTCGTCGACGGTGGCGACTACGGCGACACGTACAACTACTCGCCCCCGTCGACGGACACCGTGGTGGACCGGCCCGAGGCCGTGTCCGTCCGGGTGGACGAACGCGGACCGGTCCGGGCCATCGCCACCCTCACCGCCACCTACCGGTGGCCCGACCGGGTCGACCCCGACACCCGGGCCCGGGTGGGATCCCATCCCGTCGAAGTGGTCACCACCCTGGAGCTGCGGGCCGACGAGCCGGCGGTCCGGGTGCGCACCCACTTCGTCAACCCGTCGAGGGACCACCGCCTGCGCGTCCACCTGCCGCTCCGCACCCCGTCCACCACGTCCAGGGCCGAATGCGCCTTCACCGTGGTCGAGCGCGGCCTGGTGGCCGAGGGAGGGCCCCAGGAGGTCGGCACCCCGACGTTCCCGTCGCGACGGTTCGTGACCAGCGGCGGCCTCACCGTGCTCCACGACGGGCTCCTGGAGTACGAGCTCGTCGACATCGAGAGCGACGGTGACAGTGGCGGTGAGGGCGGTGGGGATGGCCCCCGGGCCCGGACGCTGGCACTGACGCTGCTGCGGGCCACCGGCATGCTGTCACGCCTGGGCATGGCCACCCGCCCCATGACAGCCGGGCCGACCACCCCCATCGAGGGGCCCCAGATGCTCGGGCCCGTGGTGGCGGAGTACGCCCTGGCCGTGGGCGACGTCGATCCCTACGCGCTGGCCGAGGACATCCTGGTCCCGTTGGCCACGACGGCCTCGTTCGGCGGCGGCGACCGTCCCGACCGCGGGTCGGCCCTGGCCGTCACCGGGGCGGAGGTCTCCTCGGTCCGGCGGCGGGCCGGGCGGCTGGAGGTGCGGGTCTTCAACCCGCGGTCCGACCCGACCCGGGTCGAGCTGCCGGGTCGCTCAGGCTGGCTCGTCGACCTTCGCGGCCGGCCCGTCGCCCCCATCGAGGGTGGGTTCGACCTCCGGGGCCACGGGATCGCCACCGCCCGGCTGGACGACTGAGTC
>Ga0302157_10004233_pt1 | contig 15691 bp, 11 predicted proteins | sample I_Bog_N3_3_FD_193502 | JGI IMG/M metagenome (GOLD analysis project Ga0302157, IMG submission 193502) | Peat permafrost microbial communities from Stordalen Mire near Abisko, Sweden - I_Bog_N3_3 | ecosystem: Environmental > Terrestrial > Soil > Wetlands > Peat | place: Sweden: Abisko, Stordalen...
AACGGCTACGCGGACTTTCATATCGTCAACACCGAGACGAACTACGTCCCCGGCGAAGCCGGCTACACGATCGTCATCACTGTCGACGAAGGCCCGCAGTACCACGTGTCGGGCGTGAGCGTGACCTCGCACGTCGCCAAAGTCGACAGCACGGAATTGGCGAGCGACGTCAAGCTGCAGGCCGGCGACGTTTACGACGCGACGGCGGTCGACAAGTCGGTCGAAGCGTTGACTCGCCATCTCGCCCGCTACGGCTACGCTTTCGCCGACGTGCGTCCGCACGGTCAGCGCGACAATGCGAGGCACGAAATCGCGCTCGCGTTCACCATCGACGAGTCGCCGAGGGTTTATATCGAGCGCATCGACATCACCGGCAACACCCGCACCCGCGATTACGTGATCCGGCGCGAGTTCGATATCGGCGAAGGCGACCCCTACAATCACACGTTGATCGAGGTCGCCGAACGCCGGCTCAACAATCTCGGTTTCTTCAAAACCGTCCATATCTCGTCGCGGCCGGGTTCTACAGCCGATCGCGTGGTCGTGACCGTGGAGGTCGAGGACAAGCCGACGGGCTCGATCAGCTTGTCGGGCGGCTATTCGACGATCGCCGGTCCGATCGCCGAAGTGGCCTATACCGAGTCGAACTTCCTCGGCCGCGGCCAGTACCTCAAGTTGAGCGTGTCGGACGGCCAATACAGCAACGGTTGGAGCGTCGCCTTCACCGAGCCGTATTTCCTCGATCAGCATCTGGCCGCCGGCATCGACGTGTTCGACAAGAACCAGAACGTCAATCCCTACGCGATGTATTCGACATCGACGCTCGGCTTCAATCTGCGCCTGGGCGTGCCGATCACCAACGAATTGACGTTCCAGCCGAACTATTCGCTGTACCAGTCGACGATCTCCATTCCGGATACGACGTCGCAGCCGTACGGAGATTGCGGCGGCTACGGCGTCAGCTCTGGCAACACTTGGTACAACGCCAACACTCCGGCATGGGAAAACTGGAGCACCGAGACGACGACCAACAACTGCTTGACCAACGGCGAAGCGTCGATTGCAATCAAGCAGGCTGCTGCCCAGGGTGCGCAGACGACATCGCTCGTCGGCTACTCGCTGCTCTATAACAGCCTGGACAACCGCAAGGAGCCGACCAAGGGCATTTACGCCAACTTCCATCAGGACATCGCCGGTCTCGGCGGCAACTCGGATTTCGTACGCGAAACCTTCGACAGCCGCGGCTACTATCCGCTCACCGACGATCTCGTCGGCATGCTGCGTTTGCAGGGCGGCCAGATCAGCGGTTACGGCAGCCAGTCGGGCCAGGTCTCGATGCTCAACAACTTCAACCTCGGTCCGCAGCTGGTGCGCGGCTTCGCGCCGGGCGGCTTCGGCCCGCGCGACATCTCGGACCCGAACAACATCGCGACGAACTCGCTGGGCGGCACGACCTATTTGGGCGGGTCGGCGGAACTGCAGTTCCCGCTGTTCGGCACGCCGAAGGAGTTGGGCCTGAAGGGCGCGTTGTTTGCCGACGCCGGCACGCTGTACGGCTACCAGGGGCCGACCAACTTCTCCAACCTGCTGGGCTATTCCTATTGCCCGACCACCGTTGGCAACGTTACCACCTATCCGACGATCGGCGGCAATACGAGCACGCCGGTCACCCAGCCGAGCTGTCTGCAGGTCAACGACGATCGTACGATACGCGCGTCGTTGGGCGTCAGTCTGCTGTGGGCGTCGCCGCTCGGTCCGCTACGCTTCGACTTCGCGTTCCCGATCAAGCAGGGTCGCTACGACCAGACGCAAGTGTTCAACTTCTCGGGCGGCGCGTCGTTCTGAGCGAACTTTCGCGGGATCGCTTGTGGTTCCGCGCCTGACACATCCTGCCGAGGTCATGAATTGCCGCGGGTCGCTGGTAGCGCCCGCGGCTGTTCGTTTATGATCCTGCTTTACAGCTCGCAGACTTCAACGAGGGCGGCGTGGCGAAAATTCGCTTCTTCACTTTCGCGGGCGCGCCGACCGTCGCCGAAATCGCCGAATGGACCGGAGCGGGTTTGCCGGCCGGCGCCGAGGGCGGGCGCGTGGTGCGCGACGTCGCGCCGCTGGACGCGGCGCACCCGGGCGACTTGAGCTACTACGACGACGCCGATCCGGTCGGCGCCCTCGAGGCAACGGGGGCGGGCGCCGTTTTCGTATCCTCGAAACATGCCGGGCGTGCGCCATCGGGCTGCGTCGTCCTGGTGACGCCTCAGCCGTCGGCCGCGATGGCGAGCGCGATGGCTCGGCTGTTTCCGGCGGCGGCGAGGTCGAGTTCGTCCTACGGCGGCGAGGGCGTCTCCGAGCGGGCCCACGTTCATCCCCGAGCTGTTCTGGAAAGCGGCGTCCGCGTCGATCCCGGCGCGGTGGTCGGGCCGGGGGCGCGCATCGGCGCGGGCGCGCTGATCGGCGCCAACGCCGTCATCGGCGCCGACGTGTGCATCGGCCGCGACAGTTCGGTGGGGCCGGGCGCCTCGGTGATCGCCGCGCTGGTGGGCGACCGCGTCGTAATTCACGCCGGCGCGCGGATCGGCCAGGACGGCTTCGGCTACACGGCGGGACCGCGCGGCGCCGTCAAAATTCCGCGCATCGGCCGGGTCATCGTGCAAGACGATGTCGAGGTCGGCGCCAATTCGACGATCGATCGCGGCGGTCTTGGCGACACGATCGTGGGCGAGGGCGCAAAGATCGACGCTCTCGTGCAGATCCGCGCCGACGCCGCCGTCGGCCGCCATTGCCAGATCTGGGGTCTTACGCGTCTCCCCGCCGCGAGCGCCCTGGAGGATAACGCCTCATTCGGCAGTTAGACGCCGGACAGGAACGGCAGCGAGGACGCCGCCGCCCCAAGGCGCCAATCTGCGCAAACCCGCCCAATTCATGGCGCCCATTGCGGCGACAGTCCCTCGCGCATCACGAAGCGGCGCAGCGGTCCGAACGCGCTCAGCGCGCTCAACCCCAGGCCTCGCAACGCGTCGACGGGCCCGAGATTGGCGAGCAGCGACATGTTCAGGCCGTTCACTGCGATCATGCGCTCGACGATGTCGGGCGTGCGGGCGCGGGTGTAGTCGCTCAGAGCGTCGCGACCGCCGATGTCGGCGCCGATTTCGCGCGCGCACTTCGCGGCGGCGATCAGGTCGGCGACGTCGCGCAGACCCAGATTGAGGCCCTGTGCGCCGATCGGCGGATAGACATGCGCGGCGTCGCCGACGAGCGCGAAACGCGTCCCCGTGAGGCGCGTCGCGCGTTGGCGCATCATCGGGAACGCGCCGCGCTCGCCTTCGATCGTGAGCGAACCGAGAAGGCCGCGCGACAGCGTTTCGACTTCGCGCGACAGCGCTTCGTCGCCGAGCGCCGTTCTGCGCTCGGCCGAGGCGTCCGACATCACCCAGACCAGGCTCGATCGGTCGGGGGCGTCAGCCGTCGGCGCCAACGGCACCAATGTGAACGGCCCTTCGCGGGTGTGGAACTCGGTCGAGTAATCGTCATGCGACCGCGTGTGGCGCAGCGTGAGCGTCAGCGCGGTCTGGCCATAAGTATGTGCCCGGGTTGCGATCCCAGCCGCCTTGCGCGAGGGCGAATTGCGGCCGTCGGCGCCGACGATCAGCCGACCGGCAAAATTTTGGCCGGTCTCGTCGACCAATTCACCCCGCTCTCGCCCAAGCGCGAACCTCGCGATTCGCGCGGGCGCGCGCGTCACTCCGTTCTCGGTCTCGATGGCGCGCGCGAAAATATCGGCGAGATCGTTGTTCTCGACGTTCCATCCGAACGCCTCCAGGCCGATCTCGCGAGCGTGGAATTCGACCGGCCGCGGCGCGAACAGCGAGCCGGTGGCGTCGATGATTCGCAAGCCTCGCAGCGCGGCGCCGCGCGCCAGCGTTTCGTCGCAAACGCCGAGTTGGCGCAGGAACTCCAGCGAGCGGCCAAACAGCGCCACCGTCCGCCCGCGTCCCGGGCGCTCGTAGGCGCCTGTCGACAGGGTCGAAAAACCCGAGCGCGCGAAGCCGAGCGCCGCCGCGGCGCCGTTGAGCCCGGCTCCCACCACACAGACGTCGAAAGTTTCGCGATGCGCCACAATGTCCTCCGCCATTGCCCTAGACTGGCACGCGTGCTCTTTAGCGTCCAGCCGAAGCGGCGGGTAGCGAAGAGGACAGAATGAGCGGAGCGCGCGAGGGGCTCGGGGCGCGGCATCGGGTGGCCGCGATGGCCGTGCATCTGTTCACTGCGTCCGGAGCCGCGGTGGCGCTGCTCGCCCTGAAGGCGGCGATCGACCGGGACTTCCCCGCCTGTTTCGCCTGGCTGGGCCTGGCTTTGTTCATCGACGGGATCGACGGGTCGTTGGCGCGCGCGGCCCGGGTGACAGAGACCGCGAGTGTGATCGACGGGGTGATTCTCGATCTCGTGGTCGATTTTCTCACCTACGTGCTGATTCCCGTGGTGGCGATCTGGCGATCCGACCTGATGCCGGCGCCGCTGTCGTTGGGACTGGGCGCGCTCGTCACCTTCGCGTCCGCGCTCTATTTCGCCGATACGCGGATGAAGACCGGAGACCACTGGTTTCGCGGCTTCCCGGCGCTGTGGAACGTCGTGGCGATCTATCTGTTCGTGCTGCGCCCGCCGATGGTCGTTTCGGCTGGGCTGATGCTCGCTGGTTCGGCGGCGATGTTCGCCCCCATCGTGTTCGTCCATCCGTTGCGCGTGAGGCAGTTGCGCCCGGTGACGATCGCGGCGAGTCTGGCGTTTTTCGGGCTCTCCGGAGTCGCGATCGCGCAAGGGTTCGATGCGGCGTTCTGGGTCAAGGCGGGCTACGTCGTCGTCGCCGTGTATTTCTTCGCTCTGCCGCTGATGCGCGCCTCGCCTTGGGCCGAGACCTGATGTTCTTGCAAACTGCCGAGCTTCGTCGAATTCCCGCCTTGCCCAGCAAGCGACAATCTTGCTATAGGCGGTCGCGTCCGGGCGACACAGTCGTATCGCCCCGGCGGCCTCGTGGCGGAGTGGCTACGCAGAGGACTGCAAATCCTTGCACCCCGGTTCGATTCCGGGCGAGGCCTCCACTTCAACCCATTCATGACGTCGGCTCCCGGGCGCGGCGCCCGAGCGAGGCCTGCAATGGCTGACAGTAATCTGACGGCGCACAACGACGACTCCGCCTCGGGCGAACTGCGCCTGCTCATGGTCAACAGCCAACTCCGCACGACCGGCGTTTCGGACATCGCGGTGCTCGCGGCGTTTCTCGCCGTGCCGCGCGAGCGCTTCGCCTCGGCGGCGACCCCTGCGCTCGCCTATCTCGATCGCGACGCGCCGGCGGTTGGCGCCAAGGACCGCAAGCTGCTGGCGGCGCGCACGCTGGGCCGGCTGCTCCAGGCGGCCCAGCCCAAGCGCGGCGAGCGGGCGCTCGATGTCGGCGGCGGGTCCGGCTATTCGGCGGCGCTGCTGGCGGCTCTCGGCTGCGACGTGACCGCGCTCGAATCAGACGCCGGCGCGGTTGCGGCCGCCCGCGAGGCGCTCGCGAATACGCCCGAAGTCACGGTCGTACAGGGCGATCTGGGCGCCGGCGGTCCGCAGGGCCCGTTTGACGTGATTTTGATCAACGGCGCATTCGAGGCGTTTCCGCAGTCGCTCGTCGACCGACTGGCCGAGGGCGGCCGACTCGTCGGCCTGGACGCCTCGTCGGGGTCGCAGCGGGGCTCGCTGATCGAAAAATCCGGCGCGAGCTACAGCGAAATGTCACTGTTCGACGCCAAGGCCGAGGTGCTGCCGGGCCTGGATCGGGCGCCGAGCTTCGCTTTCTGAGCCCTTCGCGCTTGCCGCTGGGGCAAGTGTCGCAAGTTTGCGACGCTGCGCGGGAATCGCGCGGCCGCCCCGCCTTGGGTGGGCCTGGAGGGTGGCGCCGGGTGCACAATCGGTTATATAGATCAGGGTAAACATGTTCGGGCGCCTTTTTGGCGACTCGAACAAGCGGGGTATTCGTTTTGACGTGTCAGTCGACCACGGACCGTCGCCCAGGGCGGCCTAGGCTTGTAGCGAGCCTTCTCGCAACGGCGGCGTTGTGCGTCGTTTGGACCTCGCAGGCCGCTCGCGCGGAAACGATCGGCGGGGCGCTGGTCAAGGCCTATCTGAACAATCCCGACATCAATCAGCAGCGCGCCGCCGTTCGCGTTTCCGACGAGAACATCAGCAAGGCGGCTGCGTCCGGCCTGCCGAGCGTCAGCGCCACGGCCAGCGCCGGGTGGTCCGTTACCCAAGCCTCGGTGGTGACGGCCGATGGCCTTGGCGACGGCGGCACAACAACGACGGGCTCGAACAGCGTGCTGCAGCCGCAGACGTATGGGGTCAGCGCGACACAGGTCCTCTACAGCGGCAACCGCGTCTCGAATTCCGTCTCCGCGGCCGAAGCCGGGGTGCTCGGGGTGCGCGAGCAGTTGCGCAACACCGAGCAGAACGTGCTGCTGCAAGCGCTGACCGCCTATATGGACGTGCTCAAGGACGCCGCGATCGTCGATCTGAATAAGAACAATGTCGACGTCTTGAAGGAGCAATTGCGCCAGACCCGCGACCGCTTCAACGTCGGCGAACTCACCCGCACCGACGTCGCGCAAGCCGAATCGAGCCTCGCCGGCGCGCAAGCGACCGAACTCGGCGCCGAGGCGACGCTCGCCGCGGTGCTGGCCAGCTATCGGCAGGCGGTCGGCGACGAGCCGCGAAAGCTGGCGCCTGTGGGTCCGGTCACCAAGCCGTTGCCGAAGACGATCAACGAGGCGGTGTCGATTTCTCAGACCGAGCACCCGGCGATCACGGCCTCGATGCACGGCGTGGACGCCGCCGAATTGCAGATCAAGATCAACGAAGGCGCGCTGCTGCCGACCGTCAGCGTGCAGGGGCAGGTGACCAAAGAGTATAACCCTGCCAGTTATCTGTCCGGTACGCAGATCACGAACGAAACGGTCATGGCGCAGGTCAACATTCCCATCTACGATGGCGGCGCGACCTATTCCGGTATCCGGCAAGCCAAGGAACAGTTGAGCCAGCAGGAACTGGCGACCGACCTGCAGCGCGACAAGGTGCGCGCGGCCGTCGTGGGCGCCTGGGGCGCCAACCAGAATTCGACGGGTATCATCCGCGCCGCCAAGGCGGAGGTCACAGCGGCCGAAGTGGCGCTCGCGGGCGTGCGCGAAGAAGCGAAGGTCGGCCAGCGCACGACGCTCGACGTCCTCAACGCCCAGTTGGCGTTGCTCAACGCGCGTGTGCAGTTGGTGACCGCTCAGCACGATCAAGTGGTGAACTCTTATACGCTGCTGTCGGCGATCGGCCGGCTGTCGGTCGAGAACCTGGGGTTGTCGGTCGTGTCCTATGACCCGACCGTCCACTTCAATCAGGTGCGCAACAAGTATTGGGGCGGCAACACCCCGGACGGCAAGTGAACGAAGCCGCGAGGATCTGAGCCGATCGTCGCGATTTGATCGGCCGGCCCGCGCCGTTCGAGCGGAGCGGTCGGTCTGGTCAGGCGTAAGTCAGGCGCCGCTGACAGATATCCGTGAGTTGCGCCCGATCGTGGTTGCGCAGGCATGCGCAGGCGTCCATGATCCGCGCGTTGACGTTCCGGGCGGCGGGCCCAACGTTCTCAGTGCGGCGAGGCCAAGACATGAGCATGACCCAACCGGACGGCGGCCGACGCGACCTAGATGCGTCGCGCCCACCCGAGCCGTCGATGGAAGAGATTCTGGCCTCGATCCGGGCGATCATCACCGACGATCGGGACGCGGCGACGGCCAAGGCGGCGGCCGCCAGCGCCTCGGCCTCTGCCAAACCGGCGACCGGACCGCAAATCATCTATTCGAATTTTGGCCAGCCACGCACCAGTTACGAGCCGGCCGCTCGCCCCACGCCGTCCGAGTCGCCGCCGGCGCCGGCTGCGCCCGCGAATGTCACGCGCCCGCGCGCAAATTTCGGCTCCGATCCGTCGTTCGACGCGCCGCGTCCCGCGCCGTCGCCGCCCCCGCGGCCCGCGCCGTCGCGTCCGGCCGTCGAGACGCCGCTGCTGTCGCGCGAGGCCGAGCGGGCGACGTCCTCGTCGTTCCAGTCGCTGTCGACCGCCGTCGCGGCTCCCGATCCTCGCCGCATCGACGAGATGGCGCGCGAAATGCTGCGCCCGCTGCTGAAGACCTGGCTCGACGAAAACCTGCCGCCGCTGGTGGAGCGGCTGGTGAAGTCGGAGATCGAGCGGATCGCCCGGGGGCGGTTAGGGGGCGGCGCCCCCCCTTCGCGCATCTCTTGAGTTGACAGTCACCGCTGTGCGGCGCGTGGCGAAATATTCAATCGACGCAGCCCGCTGCGCCCTAGGTTTTTCCGGTCGGGCTCGGCGGAGCACAATAGACCGCTGTATGAAGTTCGAGGTTGTGGACTCGCTCATTTCGGACATCAGCCTATGCGCATTGTCAGGCCACACGGCGCAACGCTTCTCGACCGCGAACACGGACGCCGCGTAGTTCCCAACAGCGGTTCGAAGTCTTCTCCTTCTGAGCCGCGGGATCCCTACGATTTCGCCCGCGAGCAAGATGTTCTCGTCATCGCGCAGTGGATTTCGGCGATCGACAAGATTGCCGCGAAGCCGCCGGGGAAGAAGGGCGCGACCCCGGAGATAGAAGCTTTTCGCCGACGCCTCGGTGACGCGGCGTGGACGATTATCGAGACCCACGGATTGCTTCCGGGCCTAGCCGGAGCAGAGGCTGCGAGGCTGCGGGCGGTCTGGAAGCTTCGTCTCGCGCCCTACGCGGGCGAGGGATCTCGGCGCGGCGTGAAGAACGAGAAGCCACCGCGCGCGAAGGGACGCTGGTTCGTGCGGTTCGCAGGAGACGTCGCGCGTGTCGAGGACGTCGACGTGGCTGCCGTCGCCGAACGGATTTACGAGCATCTCTATTTGCGCCGCTATCGTTTGGTCGAGGGCAGCGCGCCGCCGCGCAGCCGGGGCCTAATCGAGGAACGTGGCGCGAGCATTCGCAGTTGTGGGCTCGACGCTGTCGGGCCGGGGTTGGCGGCCTGGAGCGCCGACGATCTTGCGGCCTATGTCGCGCCCGGCGACGTGGCGCGGGAAATCCGCGAGGCGGCCAAGGCGCGCGAAGATGGTCAGCCGCCGTACCGCGTCAATGGCGAACTTGCGGGCGAGGCCTTGTCTCGCCACTACGCGCGACTGTTTCGTGAAGCGGACGGAACGCCGATGCGGATCGCACGGGCGCGCGAAAGCTATCCCGGCGTTTTCGAACTGCACATGGCAGTCAAGGACGTCTACCAACGGCTGCTGAAGGATCATGGCAAGGGCTTTCGCGCCGATCATCACGCGGCCTTGCATCGGCAAAGCTCGCGGAAAGTCTCGACACTGCTGCCAGGAGCGGTCGCTCAAAGAGTCATAATCACTGCGACGCAACACTAGGTCATCGCGAGAAGGACGGGGACTGCACCCATGATGTGCTCGTATGAGCGAGGAGGTCGGCGCTGGATCACCCCGAAATCAGCGGGGACTAAGCCAGGACGGGTGCGAGCTCCAAAGTGAAAGTCGCGGCGGATCACCCCGACATCGACGGGGACTGTGCCGCCTTGGTAAGGTTCTTCGTTTAGCTGGATTAGCTACGAAGGCCAGATCGCCCCGAAATGAGCGGGGACCGCGACTTTTACCGAGCAAGTCCTCGAGACGGCGCGCCGCCGAAGGTGTGACATGGTCGAGGCCGGTCGCTCCCGCCGCCAAGCCCCACGTTGACTTTCGCCCCTCAGGTGGCATTAAGCCCGCGGCCCGCCGCCGGGCGTTCCCGGCGGCGCGTGAGCGCGTCAGGCGAAGGCATTATGGAAAAAACGTTCGAGACCGCAGACGTCGAGCGCCGGATGGCGGCGCGCTGGGAAGAGGCAGGGGCGTTCCGCTCGGGGCGCGCCGATCGCGTCGGCGCGGAGCCCTATTGCATCGTCATCCCCCCGCCGAACGTCACCGGCAATCTGCACATGGGCCACGCGCTCAACAACACATTGCAGGACATCCTGTGCCGCTACTGGCGCATGAACGGTAAGGACGTGCTCTGGCAGCCGGGAACCGACCACGCGGGCATCGCCACGCAGATGGTGGTCGAGCGGCAGATGGCGGAGCGCCAGGAGCCGGACCGGCGCGCGATCGGGCGCGAGGCGTTCCTCGAGAAAGTCTGGACGTGGAAGGCGGAGTCGGGCGGAGCGATCGTCGGCCAGTTGAAGCGTCTGGGCGCGTCCTGCGACTGGAGCCGAGAGCGGTTCACACTCGACGAAGGGCTGTCGAAGGCGGTCGCCAAAGTGTTCGTGCAGTTGCACCGCGACGGGCTGATCTACAAGGCCAAGCGGCTCGTCAACTGGGACCCGAAATTCCAGACCGCGATCTCCGATCTCGAAGTGATGCAGGTCGAGTCCAAGGGTTCGTACAAATGGACGCGCGGCGACGAAAAGCCGTTCGACATCGCCGCCTTGCGCAAGGTGCTGAGCAAGAACCCGAACGGGCATTTCTATTACTTCGAATATCCGCTGGTCGACGCGCTCGGCGCGGAGACCGGCGAAGTGATTACGGTCGCGACCACGCGCCCTGAGACCATGCTCGGCGACACCGCGGTCGCCGTGCATCCCGAAGACCCGCGTTTTGCCGCCAGGATCGGCCAGAAACTCCGCCTGCCGCTTGTCGGGCGGTTGATGCCGCTGATCGGCGACGAATATTCCGACCCGGAAAAGGGCACGGGCGCGGTGAAGATCACGCCGGCGCACGACTTCAACGATTTTGAGGTCGGCAAGCGCCATGAGGCCGAGGGCGTGCGCGCGATCAACATACTCGACGCGGAGGCGCGCATCACCCTCAAGGACAATCTCGACTTCTTCGAGGGGTTGGAAGCCGCCGATTTCGAACTGGCGCGGCTGGTCGGCACGATCGACGGCGTCGACCGTTTCGAGGCGCGCATCCGCATCGTCGAGCAGATGGCGCTCGAAGGGCGTCTGGCGAAGATCGAGCCGACGACGACCCAGACCCCGCACGGCGATCGTTCCCACGTTGTCATCGAGCCCTGGTTGACCGACCAGTGGTATGTCGACGCCAAGACGCTGGCCAAGCCCGCGCTGGCCGCGGTGCGCGAGGGCAAGACGCGCTTCATCCCCAGGAACTGGGAGAAGACCTATTTCGAATGGCTGGAGAACATCCAGCCGTGGTGCGTGTCGCGGCAATTGTGGTGGGGCCACCAGATCCCGGCTTGGTATTTCGACGACGGATTATTTGGCCTCGAGAAGAAGATATTCGTCGAAGAAACCGAGGAAGAGGCGATTATCGCTGCGCATAAATATCTCATTGAAAACAATATGTTAAATTCTCTTGACCAGGACGGAGAGAAAATCGAGCCTACGCTGTCGCAAGTCGCGAGCTTACTGAAACGCGATCCCGACGTGCTCGACACCTGGTTCTCGTCGGCTCTGTGGCCGTTCTCGACGCTCGGCTGGCCGGAGCAGACGCCGGAGCTCGCGCGCTACTATCCGACCAGCGTGCTGGTGACCGGCTTCGACATCATCTTCTTCTGGGTCGCCCGGATGATGATGATGGGTATGCATTTCATGAAGGAGGTCCCGTTCCACGACGTCTACATCCACGCCCTCGTCCGCGACGAGAAGGGGGCGAAGATGTCGAAGTCGAAGGGCAACGTGATGGACCCGCTCGACATTGTCGACGGCATCGGTCTCGAAGCGCTCATCGCCAAGCGCGTCGATGCGGTCGCCAATAAGGGGGACGCGGCAAAGATCGCCGCGGACACCAGGAATTCCTATCCCCAGGGCATCCCGCGCCTCGGCGTCGATGCGCTGCGCTTCACCCTCGCGGCCATGGCGGCGCAGGGACGCGACGTGAAATTGTCGATTCCCCGCATCGAAGGCTACCGCAATTTCGCGACCAAGTTGTGGAACGCCTCGCGCTTCGCCGAACTCAACGGTTGCGTGCGAGTGGCGGGCTACGACCCCGCCCAGGCAAAGGCGCCGCTCAACCGCTGGATCGTCTCGCAGGCCGCCAAGGCGGTCGCCGAGACCAGCGAGGCGATCGAAGCCTTCCGCTTCAACGACGCCGCCAACGCCGCCTATCGATTCGTCTGGAGCGTGTTCTGCGACTGGCATCTGGAGCTGGCCAAGCCGGTGTTGCAGGGGGAGGCGACGGACGCCGTATTGAAGGCGGAGACTCAGGCGACGATCGCCCATGTGCTCGACGTCGTCTATGGCCTGCTGCACCCGTTCATGCCCTTCGTCACCGAGGAGCTGTGGGCGATCAAGGGGGCGGAAGGTCCGGCGCGGTCGGGACCGCTGGCGCTGGGGCCATGGCCGGCGCGCGACGTCGCCGTCGATTCGTCCGCCGAGGCCGAGATCGGCTTCGTCGTCGATCTGATTTCCGAACTTCGTTCGCTGCGCTCGGAAATGGGGGTGGCGCCCTCGGCGCCGCTGCCGCTGATCTTCGTCAAGGCTTCGCAGACAACGAAACGAATCGTCGCCGACTGGGGCGACACGATCCAGCGACTCGCCCGCGTCTCCGGCTTTGAATTCGTCGACGTGCAGCCGAGGGGCTCGGCGCCCATCGTGGTGCGCGATTCGCTGGTCGCGCTGCCGCTCGCCGGAGTCGTCGACATCGAGGCCGAGACGGCGCGGCTGACCAAGGAAATCGCCAAAGAGAAGGGCGAAGTCGCCAAGGTCGACGCCAAGCTCGCCAACGCCGAATTCGTCGCCAAGGCGCCCGAAGAGGTGGTGGAAGAGAACCGTGAGCGGCGCGTGGCGGCGCTGGAGCGCATCGAGAAGATGGCGAGCGCGCTGGCGCGGCTCAAACAGATCTGAGGCTTGAGTCCGTTGCAATTGCGCAACAGCCTCGCGCGAAGTCGATAGCGTCGAGATTCCAACGTCACGCTGCCCCTTTTGCGCCATAAACCCCGAGCTTCGTGGGGTTGCGGCGAAGGGGCGAAGGGCGCCTGAAACCACAGGCGTGGCGGGCGAGCGGAGTTGGAAATCACGATGCGCGCGTTGGACATGGCGGATGATTTTGGCGGCGCCGCGCAGCCGCAGTTCCGGCTGGAGACGATCGGAGTCTTTGCCGCGATCTGTATGGTGTTTAGCCTCGCCGGCGCCGCGCCGAGTTTCGCGCTCGACAGCTCGAACGCGAACCAGGCGCCGGCCAAGATTTCCCCCGATTCCTTCACCAGCGCCCATGAAGCTTTGCGGGTTGGCGTCGACGATCTGCAGAACGGCGACGCCCAGCAATCGCTGCGCGCGCTCACCTACGCCGCCGACGGCGGCGAGCTGCTGGCGCGCTGGAAACTCGGCAATCTCTACGCGACCGGCGAACTGGTGCCGCGCAACGACGTGCTCGCCTACAAATATTTCGAGCAACTCGTCGAGAGCTACAGCGAGGACGATATCGACCGGCGCGATCGCGGCGCGATCGCCAACGCGTTCGTCTCGGTGGGTCTGTACAGCCTCTCCGGCGTTCCCGGCGCCGTCAAGGCCGATCCCGAGCGGGCGCTGGAGATGTTCCAGGTCGCCGCGACCGATTTCGGCGACCCGGAAGCGCAATATCGCCTCGCGCGGATGTATCTCGAAGGTCAGGCCGGCCTCGCCAAGGACAATATGCGCGCGGCGCGGTGGCTGGCTCTGGCGGCCGAGAAAGGCCATTGCGGCGCCCAGGCGCTGCTCGGCCATCTGCTGTTCAACGGCGAGGGCGTGCCGCATCAGCGCGCGCGCGGCCTGATGTGGCTTTCCGTCGCCGCCAAGAACGCCAAGGGCTCGACGGACGGCTGGATTCGCGATCTGCAGGCCAAGGATTACGGCGTCGCCAGCGAGGACGACCGCGAAGTCGCCACCGCCTATGTCAACGCCCGCGAGAAACAGGCCGAGGCGCCGCGGCTCCCTGTGCTCCACACTACCAAACCGTCGCCGCGCGCGGCGACCGCGGCCGGGCCGATGGTGGTTTCCGTTCCCGCGCCGGCGCCGGACGGGCAGTAGACCCCGTCACGCCTCCGGCGGCAGGTTGACGGTCGCCAGCGCGAGGCAGGCAATGCCCTCGCGCCGCCCGGTAAAGCCCAGATTTTCCGTCGTCGTCGCCTTCACCGCCACGCGGCCGAGCGACACGCCTGATATCTCTGCGATGCGCGCGCGTATGGCCTCGCGATGCGGGCCGATTTTCGGCGCTTCGCAGATCAAAGTCACATCGAGATGGGCGAGGAAGCCGCCTCGCGTCCGCACGCGCTCGGCGGCGTGGCGCAGGAAGATCGACGAATCCGCGCCCTTCCACTTCGCCTCGCTCGGCGGGAAATGCTGGCCGATGTCGCCCTCGGCGAGCGCGCCGTAGATGGCGTCGGCGATGGCGTGCAGCGCCACGTCGGCGTCGGAATGGCCGGCGAGTCGGTGAGTGTGGGGGATCATCACGCCGCCGAGCCAGACGCCGTCGCCCTCGGCGAAAGCGTGGACATCAAAGCCCTGGCCGATCCGCACTTCGCTCGCTCGCGCCCTGAGGCGGGCCTCGCTGTCAGTCAAATCCTGCATCGTCGTCACCTTGAGATTGTCGGCCTCGCCGTCGAACATGTAGACCGCATGACCGGCGGCCTCGGCGACGGCGGCGTCGTCGGTCAGATCCGCGCCTGCGGCGCGAGCGTGGGCCTCGGCAATGAGGTCGTAGCGGAACGCTTGCGGGGTCTGTGCGGCGCGTAACGGCGCGCGGTCGGGCGAGGCGACGATGCGGCCGTCGGCGTCGACCTGCTTGATGGTGTCGGTGACGGGCGTGGCGGGGATCGCCGCGCCGTGGCGAAGCGCCGCCTCGATCGCGCGCCACACCAACGCCGGGGAGGGGAAGGGCCGCGCGCCGTCATGGATGAGCACGATGTCGGGGTTGGCGGCCCGCAACGATTCCAGCCCCAGCCGCACACTGTGTTGGCGCGAGGCGCCGCCATGCGTGGGCTCGCTGAACATGGCCCTCGCCCGTTCGGAAAGGCGGGCGACGACGTTGTCGTAGAGCGCGCGGTCGTCGGGATGGATGACCACGGTGGCCGGAGAAAAGTCGTAGCCGAGGCTGAGCGATTCCAGCGTGTAGGCGAGCATCGGCTTGCCAGCGCAGGGCAGATATTGTTTCGGCGTGGCGCCGCCGAGCCTGACGCCCCGCCCTGCAGCGACGACGATGAGGGAAACGCGAGGCGGCATCCGCTTGAGCTCCTGACGGTCCCGGACGCGCCGGGCGGCGAGCAGAGATAGCCGAGCGCGGCATGGGTTTCCAGCGGCAGGCTCAAGCCCCAGCCGCGCGCGCGGCCAGACCGATGGCGGTGACGAAAATCCCCAGACAGGCGATTTCGCAGAGGTCGCAAACCAGGTTGAACAGGCGAAGGGTCATCAAAGCCTCCCGTGTATTTCGTATGAACACTTTATGATCTTGGTTTGTTCTCGTCAATCGCCTAGATTCGCCTGCGTCGGGAGGGGTTAAGGAAAGGTTGCGGTTAGCGTCGGGCGCGTGGATGCGTTATCTTGTCGCCATGAGCACACGGGCCGAAAAGCCGTTGAACGTCGAGGAATTCCTCGCCTGGGCCGAAGGGCGCGAGGGTTCCTGGGAATTATACGACGGCGTACCCGTCGCGATGGCGGCGGAAAAAAGTTCTTC
>Ga0302157_10004234_pt1 | contig 15688 bp, 17 predicted proteins | sample I_Bog_N3_3_FD_193502 | JGI IMG/M metagenome (GOLD analysis project Ga0302157, IMG submission 193502) | Peat permafrost microbial communities from Stordalen Mire near Abisko, Sweden - I_Bog_N3_3 | ecosystem: Environmental > Terrestrial > Soil > Wetlands > Peat | place: Sweden: Abisko, Stordalen...
TCGTACAGCCGCTTTTGGTCGGCATTGAGATAACGTGCGACCGAGTCCGGCGTGCGGGAGACGTCGGTCGGGCGGATCGCTTCATGGGCTTCTTGGGCGTTCTTCGCCTTTGAACTGTATTCCCGCGGCTGGCCGGGGATGTATCGCTCGCCGAATTCTTCCTTGACGTGCTCGCGGATCGCCAGCATCGCCTCGCGTGCCATCTGCACACCGTCGGTCCGCATATAGGTGATCAGGCCGACGGTATCGCCGTCGATGTCGACACCTTCATACAGGCCCTGGGCAAGACGCATGATCTGCTGCGCGCCGAAGCCGAGTTTCCGTGACGCGTCCTGCTGCAGGGTCGACGTGGTGAACGGCGCTGGCGGGTTGCGCTTGACGCGGCGGCGTTCGACGGAGGCGACCGAGAAATGGCCGGCCTCGACGCGGGCCTTGGCGCGCTCAGCGAGGGTGGCGTTGTTGATGTCGAACTGATCGAGTTTCTTGCCGTCCAGATGCGTCAGCCGTGCCGTGAACGGAGCGCCCACCGTGGTCAGCAGGTTGGCCTCGATGCTCCAGTATTCGCGCGCCTTGAAGACCTCGATCTCCGCCTCACGCTCACAGATCAGCCGCAGGGCGACCGACTGCACACGCCCGGCCGAGCGGCTGCCCGGCAGCTTGCGCCACAGCACCGGCGACAGGGTGAAGCCCACCAGATAATCCAGCGCACGTCGGGCCAGATAGGCCTCGATCAGCGGCTGGTCGAGCTCGCGCGGATGGTCCATGGCGTAGCGGACGGCGGTGCGGGTGATTTCGTTGAAGGTGATGCGGCGGACATCGACGCCCTTCAGCAGCTTCTTGTCTTCCAGCATTGCCCGCACGTGCCAGCTGATCGCCTCGCCCTCGCGATCCGGATCGGTTGCGAGGTAGAGCGTCTTGGTGCCCTTCATCGCCTTGGCGATGGCGGCGATCTGGCGCTGGCCGCGTTCGTCGGCGGCCCAGTCCATCGCAAAATCTTCATCCGGCCGCACGCTGCCATCTTTCGGCGGCAGGTCCCTCACATGGCCAAAGCTGGCCAGCACGGTGAAACCGGAGCCCAAATATTTATTGATGGTCTTGGCTTTGGCGGGCGATTCAACGACAACAACGTCCGGCATGTGCTCTGATTTTCCCGGGGCTCAAAGTGAGCGATCTGCGGCCTTAAGTCTTTGGTTTCATTCAGCAGCGAGCAACGCCACGCGGCTGCCTGGAAGTGTTTCGAGACGCCCTGCGAGCTCTAGATCAAGCAGCACGGCGCGAACCACCGGTGCCGACAACTGGCAGCGCCGGACCAGATCGTCAACCGAAGTCGGTGTCGGACCAAGCAGTTCCATCACTGTTCGCAGCGCAGCGGGGCTGGTTTCGAGGGCGATTTGTGGCTCGGCCAGGCCCTCCTGCGGGGCGATCCGGGCGAACAGCGGATCGCGCGACAAGCCTTCGCGGCCGGGGTGGTCGGGCAGGTTGGCGATGACGTCGGCGGCAGTTTCGGTAAGGTGGGCGCCGGCGCGGATCAACGCGTTGGTGCCCTGGCAGCGCGCGTCGAGCGGCGAGCCCGGCACGGCGAACAATTCGCGGCCTTCCTCTTGGGCGATGCGCGCGGTGATCAGGCTGCCAGAGCGCAGCGCCGCCTCGACGACGACCACGCCCATCGACAGACCGGCGATGATGCGGTTGCGGCGGGGGAAATGTCGGGCCTGCGGGGTGGTGCCGAGCGGCGCCTCGGCGACCACGCAGCCACCCTCGGCGATGCTGGCCTGCAAGGCGGCGTTCTCGGCGGGGTACGGCTTGTCGAGCCCGGCGGCGACGCAGGCGATGGTGCTGCCGGCCCGCAAGGCGCCGCGATGGGCTGCGGCGTCAATGCCGCGGGCGAGGCCGGACACCACGACCAGGCCGTTCGCTGCCAGATCCTCGGCCAGCCTGGCCGCAAACGTCATGCCGTTGGCTGAGGCGTTGCGGCTGCCGACCATGGCGATCGCTGTCTGCGTGAGCACGATGGGGCTGCCGAGCACCGAAATCACCGCGGGTGCATCGTCCATCAGTGCCAGCAAGGCGGGGTAGTCGGTATCGCCGCGGAACAGCATGCGGCCGCCGAGTGCGGCCAGGTCGTTGATTTCGCGTTCGGCATCGGCGCGCGAGGGAATCGCGGGGGCATCAGCGCGGCCGGCTTTGCGGGCGATGCCGGGGAGGGCTGCGATGGCGGCGTCGGCGGAGCCGAAGCGCTGCAGCAGGCGACGATAGAGGATCGGCCCCACACCGGCAGCGCGCGCGAGGCGCAGCCGGCTGGTGGGCGATGTCACTTCTGGCCGATCTTCGGCTCGGTGCCCGCCAGCAGGCGGCGGATGTTGGCGTGGTGGCGGATGACGATCAGCACCGCGACGATGGCGGCCATCAGGGTCAGCGGGTTTGAGCGGGTGATCGCCCAGACCAGGAAGGGTGCCGCCACAACCGCCGATAATCCGGCCACCGAGGAGATTTTCACCAGCCAGGCAACCGCCGCCCACACCGCACCGCAGGCCAATGCCGCCAGCGGATTGGCGGCGATCAGCACGCCAAACCCGGTCGCCACCCCTTTGCCGCCGCGGAACGTCAGCCAGACCGGGAACATATGCCCCACCACGGCTGCCACACCGCAGACGAACTCGCCGACGTCGCCGGCCACATAAGCGCCGATCAGCACAGCCACAGCGCCCTTGATGGCATCGAGCAGCAACGTCGCCGCCGCCAGGCCTTTTCGCCCGGTGCGTAGCACGTTGGTGGCCCCGATGCTGCCGGAGCCGATCTTGCGAATGTCGCCGGCGCCCATCGCGCGGGTGATCAGCAGGCCGAACGGAATGCTGCCGAGCAGGTAGGCGATGGCGGCGGCGGCGAGCAGGGGAGTGGTCACGGGGCTGACGTCCAGGGATTGATGACCGGCGTCTCCAGGTCCTGGAAATGCCGGATGTTGCGGGTGGCAAGCGTGGCCTGATGGGCGAGGGCGATGCCAGCGATCTGGGTGTCGCGGACGTCAATGACGAAGCCGGTTCGTTCGCGCTCGTTTGCCAATTGTGCCGCTTGGTGAGCGGCTTCGATGTCAAATGCTGCGACCCGACCACCGAGACCGATCTCGCACAGGTCGTGCCACCCTTGCAGGAGCGCCCGATGTTTCGCGCCCGAGGCCATGCGGCCCAGCCCAGTCTCGACTTCCATCACCGTGATGCTGGTTGTCCAGACATCGACGCGCTTGTGCCGGTCGACCCAGGCCAGCACCTGGCCGTCGGGCGGTGTGCGGATCATCGCCGAGATGACATTGGTATCGAGCAGGATCACTCCTCAAAGTCCGCCGCTCGAATCGGTCCGCCGCGCAGTTCGGAGATGTCAGCCTCAAGCCCGATACCGGCAAACCGTTGCGCAATCCAGCTGCCGAGCGGGAGATCCGGATCGCCCTCCGCGTCCGCCGCCTGTCGCAGGATATCGCGCAGTTCCTCCTCCATGCTACGGCCATGGCGGATCGCCCGGGCGCGCAGCCGGTTGCGGACGACGTCATCGACGTTGCGGATCAGAAGCTGGGCCATGTGCACCTCCGAGCCGATGATAGCACTAGATGATATCAATGCGTCGGGAATTCAGCGTCAAATTAGCCGAACACGCGGCGTCCGGCTTTCCACGTTCCGACAACCCGCCCCTCCAGGGCACGTCCATCGAACGGTGTGTTCTGTGCCTTGCCGGGCAGAGTGCCGACATTGACCTGCCAGACGCGGTCGAGATCGAATAGGCAGAGATCGGCGGCGGCCCCCTTGGCCAAGGTGCCAGCGGAACAGCCGAGTAGCTTCGCCGGTGCCGACGTCAGCAACTCAAGAGCCCGCATAAGCCCGATCTGGCCGCCATGCACCTGCGCCAAAGTCACGCCCAGCAGCGTGGCCAGGCCGGTGCCGCCAGGAGCGGCCTGGGCGAACGGCAGCCGCTTGTCGTCGGCATCGCGCGGCTGGTGGTCGGACGCGATGGCATCGATGGTGCCGTCGGCGAGGGCTTCGACGACGGCGCGGCGGTCGGCCTCGGTGCGCAGCGGCGGCGACAGCTTGGCGAAGGTGCGATAGGCGCCGATCGCGGTCTCGTTGAGATCGAAATACGGCGGCGCTGTATCGCACGTCACATTCAGGCCACGTGCCTTGGCGGCGCGGATCAACGCCAGCGCCTCGCCGGTCGAGACATGGGCGAAGTGAATGGCGCCGCGCGACAGTTCGGCGAGGCGGATGTCGCGCGCCACCATGATCGCCTCGGCGGCAGCGGGGATCGCGGGCAGGCCGAGCCGCGTTGCCAGCTCGCCCATGGTGGCAGCGCCGCCACGGGCCAGTTCCGGCTCCTCCGGATGTTGGATGATCCGGGCGCCGAAGCCGGCGGCATAGGACAGGGCCAACTGCATCATGCGCGACGACGCGATGGCACGGGCGCCGTCGGTGAAGCCGATCGCTCCGGCCTCACGCAACAGGCCGAGCTCGGCAAGTTCCTCACCGCGACATCCCTTGGTGATGGCGCCGTATGGCAGCACCGTGATCCGCCCGGTTTCCTCGCCGCGCGACCGCAGCAGCCGCACCATGGCCGGATCGTCGATGGCCGGCTTGCTGTCAGGCAACGCCGCCACCGTGGTGATGCCGCCGGCGGAGGCTGCGATGGCGGCGGAGGCGACGGTTTCGCGGAATTCGCCGCCGGGTTCGCCGAGATCCACGCGCATATCCACCAGGCCGGGGCACAGAATGCCGCCCTCGCCATCGATCACCGACACGCCATCGGGGAGCCCGATCGCGGTACCGCAATCGGCGATCACGCCGTCCCGCACCAGCAATGAGCCTTGCTGATCGAGTCCGGTCGCCGGGTCGATCAGGCGCACATTTTCGATCAACACATCAGACATTGCGGCGGCTTTCGCGGGACAGAATATCGAGCACGGCCATACGCACCGCCACGCCCATCTCGACCTGCTCCTTGATCACGCTGCGGGTGGGGTCGTCGGCGACCGCGCTGTCGATTTCCACGCCGCGGTTCATCGGGCCAGGATGCATGATGATGGCGTCGGGCTTGGCGTGCGACAGCTTGTCGAAATCCAGCCCGAAGAAGCGGAAATACTCCCGCGCCGACGGCACCAGACCACCGTTCATGCGCTCGCGCTGCAGCCGCAGCATCATCACCACGTCAGCGTCCTTTAGGCCTGTGGCCATGTCATGGAACACCTCCACCCCCAGCCGGGCGCACTCGGCGGGGATCAGCGTTGGCGGGCCGATCACCCGGATCCGGCTGCCCATGGCGCTGAGCAGATGAATGTTCGAGCGCGCCACGCGGGAATGCAGCACGTCGCCGCAGATGGCGACCACCAAACCCTGGAGACTGCCGCGATGCCGCCTGATGGTCAGCGCGTCGAGCAGCGCCTGGGTCGGATGCTCATGGGTGCCGTCGCCGGCGTTGATCACCGCGGCGTCGACCTTCTGCGCCAGCAGGTTGGGCGCGCCGGACTGGTCATGCCGCACCACCAGCAGGTCGCACATCATGGCGTTCAGGGTGGCCGCGGTATCCAGCAGAGTTTCGCCCTTGTTCACCGAGCTGGTCGAGACCGACATGTTGATCACGTCCGCCCCCAGCCGCTTGCCGGCGAGTTCGAAGCTGGTGCGGGTGCGGGTGCTGTCCTCGAAGAACAGGTTGATCAGCGTGCGGCCACGCAGCAGGTCGCGCTGAGTCTTGCCGGAGCGGTTGAGCAACACGTAGCTCTCGGCAAGATCGAGCATGGCCTCGATCTGTGGCGGATGCATTCCCTCGATCTGCAGCAAATGGCGATGCGCGTTCACGGCGATTCCTTCTGGGCGCGATCCGGTGGGCACGGCGTGCCACAGAGCAGGGGTTGACGGCAATACGCCGGGGCGCGCCGACCCCGATCGACGCGCGGGGCTGCAATGCGGGCCAATGGCGGAAATTGACCGGCGGGGCCGCCCGCAGCAGGATGCGGGCATGATCCTTCTCATCGACAACTACGACAGCTTCACCTTCAATCTCGTGCACTTCCTCGGCGACCTCGGCGCGAGATGCGAGGTTGTACGCAACGATCAGATCACTGTTGAAGCGGCGATGGCCCGGGTACCCGAGGCGATCGTGATCTCCCCAGGCCCCTGCACGCCGAACGAGGCCGGGATCTGCATGGACCTGATTGCCGCCGCTGCCGGAAAGATCCCGCTGCTGGGCGTCTGCCTCGGCCACCAGGCGATCGGCCAGGTGTTCGGCGGTGACGTGGTCCGGGCCCCCGCGCCGATGCACGGCAAGATCAGCCCGGTTGAACACGGCGGCACTGACATCTTCGAGGGCCTGCCGAGCCCGTTCAACGCCACCCGCTATCATTCGCTGATCGTGCGGGCGGAAACCCTGCCGGACTGCCTGGAGGCGACGGCGCACACCGCCGACGGCATCATCATGGGACTGCGCCATCGCACGATGCCGGTGTTCGGGGTGCAGTTTCATCCCGAGAGTATCGCCAGTGAGCACGGCCACCAGATCCTGCAGAATTTCGTGAACATTGCCCACGGCTCGAACGCGCCCTCTTCTAAGACGACGGCCAAAGCGGCTTGACGTGAGCGGCTCCCTGAAACCGGTGCTCGGCCGTCTGGCCCTGGGCGAGACGCTGAGTGCCGGCGACGCCGAGGAAGCGTTCGGCGTCGTCATGTCCGGCGAGGCGACGCCGGCGCAGATTGCCGGCCTGCTGATGGCCATGCGGGTGCGCGGCGAGACCGTCGATGAACTCACCGGCGCCGTGCGGGCGATGCGCAAGCGCATGGTCGCGGTGGAAGCACCGATTGGTGCCATCGATGTCTGCGGCACCGGTGGCGATGGCGCCGGCACACTGAACGTCTCGACCACGGTGACCTTCGTGTTGGCCGGCCTCGGCGTTGACGTTGCCAAGCACGGCAATCGCGCGCTCAGCTCGAAAACCGGCGGTGCCGATGTGCTCGGTAGCCTCGGCGTGAATGTCGATGTGCCGCTGGAGCGGCTGCCGGCGGTGCTTCGCGCGGCGCATTGCGTGTTCCTGTTCGCACCGCGACATCATGCGGCGTTGCGCCATGCCGCGGGGCCGCGGGTGGAACTCGGCACGCGGACGATCTTCAATCTGCTCGGCCCGCTCGCCAATCCCGCCGGCGTGACCCGCCAGCTCACCGGGGTATTCGCCCCGTTATGGGCGCAGCCGATGGCGGAGGCTCTGCGCAATCTCGGCAGCACCGACGTGTGGATCGTCCACGGCCAGGGCCTCGATGAGCTGACGTTGGCCGGCGAAAACCAGGTGGTAGCGCTCAAGGACGGCGCAATCCGCAGCTTCATCCTGACACCTGAATATGTCGGCCTGACGCGGGCGCCGATCTCCGCCATCGCCGGCGGCGATCCCGCAGCAAATGCCGTGGCGCTGCGCGCGATGTTGCAAGGCGCCCAGGGTGCCTATCGCGACACCGTGTTGTTCAACGCCGCGGCGGGCCTTGTGGTCGCCGGCCGGGTAGACGACATCAGGGATGGCGTGGCATTGGCGGCCCACAGCATCGACAGTGGCGCCGCTGCGGCGGCACTCGACACCTTGATCCGGGAAACCGCATGAATTCGATCTCCGCCCCCGTCTCCGGCACCGATGCCCTCGAACGCATCTGTGCCGACACCCGCGCCGAGGTGGCGCGCCGCAGGGCCGTGACCTCGCTCGAGGCCATTAAGGCGCAGGCCCAGGCCGCCAGCCCGGTGCGCGGTTTCGGCCGGGCGCTGATGGACACCTCCGCCACCCGGTTTGCGCTGATCGCCGAAATCAAGAAGGCCTCGCCGTCCGGCGGGCTGATTCGGCCGGATTTCGACCCGGTCAGCCTGGCCAAGGCGTACTACAACGCCGGCGCGACCTGCCTGTCGATCCTGACCGATGAGCCGTATTTCCAGGGCTCTGCCGAGTATCTGAAGGCGGCACGGGCGGCGGTTGACATGCCGGTGTTGCGAAAGGATTTCATGGTTGATGCCTGGCAGATCTACGAGAGCCGGGCGATGGGTGCCGATTGCATCCTGCTGATCATGGCGGCGCTGACCGATGACGAGGCCCGGCAGTTCGAAGAAATCGCCGAGGCACTCGACATGGACGTGCTGGTGGAGGTGCACAACCGCGAGGAACTGCAGCGCGCGATGTGTCTGCGCACGCGCCTCGTCGGCGTCAACAACCGCAACCTCAAGACACTCAAGACCGACATCAACACCACTCTCGAATTGGCCGCCCTGGTGCCGCCGGATCGTTTCCTGATCGGCGAGAGCGGCTTGCGCAGCCACGCCGACCTGAAGCTGCTGGCCACCGCCGGGGTGCACTGCTTCCTCGTCGGCGAGAGCCTGATGCGAGCCGATGACGTCGAGGCCGCCACCCGCGCGCTGCTGCAGGGATGAGCGGCAAGCTCACCCATTTCGACGCCAGCGGTGCCGCCGCCATGGTCGACGTGGGCGGCAAGCCGGAGACCGCACGGGCTGCGACCGCACGGGCGCGCGTGGTGATGCTGCCGACCACCTTGGCGCTGATCCTGGCCGGCGATGCCAAGAAGGGCGACGTGTTCGGTGTGGCCCGGCTGGCTGGGATCATGGCGGCCAAGCGCACCGCCGATCTGATTCCGTTGTGTCACCCGCTGCCGATTTCCGCGGTCAGCGTCGATCTGCGCGCCGAGGGCGATGACTCTGTCGAGATCGAGGCCACCGTGCGCACCACCGGACGCACCGGCGTCGAGATGGAGGCGCTGACCGCGGCCTCGGTGGCGGCGTTGACCGTCTATGATATGGTCAAGGCGGTCGACCGCGGCATGCGCATCGAGGCGCTGCGGGTGGTGGCAAAATCCGGCGGCAAGTCCGGCGATTTCCAACAGGAGTAGGGTGCGATGGACGTGGCGTCGATGATCTCGGTCGAGGACGCCCGCGCCCATGTTCTCGCAGGACTTGTGCCCACCGCCGTCGAGATCGTGCCGCTGGCCGAAGCCGCCGGGCGGGTGACCGCTGCCGACATCGTCTCTCGCCTGACGCATCCCCCGCAGGATGTCTCGGCGATGGACGGCTACGCTGTGCGGGCCGCCGATGCCGACCCGCGCGTGGTGGTCGGCGCAGCGCCGGCTGGGCATCCGTGGGCGGGGACCATGGCCGAGGGCCAGGCGCTCCGGCTGTTCACTGGCAGCGTTGTGCCGGACGGTGCCGACGCGGTGGTGCTGCAGGAGGATGTCGATCGCGAGGGCGATCGCATTGTGGTTCGCGAGACCACCACAGTGGGACAGCATATCCGCCGGGCCGGGCAGGATTTCGCGGCCGGCCAGGTTCTGGTGGCTGCCGGGCACCTTCTGTCGCCACGACAGATCGGGTTGGTCGCCGCCGGCAATCACGCCTGGGTGCCGGTGCACCGCAGGCCAATGGTGGCAATCCTGGCGACCGGCGACGAGATCGTGCTGCCTGGCGATCCCGTGCCGTCCGGTGGCATCGTCAGTTCCAACTCGCATGCGCTGGCAGGCTTGGTGCGCGCCTGCGGCGGTGTCCCGATGATGCTGCCGATTGCCGCCGATGACCGCGCCACCATCGCCGCCGGCGCGGCCGCTGCGCAGGGCTGCGATCTGCTGGTCACCACCGGCGGCGCCAGCGTTGGCGATCATGATCTGGTCGCAGATGCGCTCAGTGAGCAGGGTTTGGCGCTGGATTTCTGGAAGATCGCGATGCGGCCCGGCAAGCCGTTGATGCATGGCCGTATCGGACGGCTGCCGCTGCTGGGGCTGCCGGGCAATCCGGTGTCGGCCTATATCTGCGCGGTGCTGTTCCTCAAGCCTGCAATCGAGCGGCTGAGCGGGCTGCCGGGAGCGGCGTCGCAGCCGGTTTCGGCGGTGCTGACGGTGGGCCTGAAGGCCAACGATCACCGCGCCGATCATTTGCGCTGCACGCTGACAGAGGCAGACGGCGTGCTGATGGCGACGCCGTTCAAGCGCCAGGATTCCGGCATGATGCGGACCCTCGCTGCAGCCGATGGCGTGATACTTCGCGCACCGCATGCACCGGCAGTTGCGGCGGGTGAAACCGTGTCCGTGCTGCGGCTCGACGCGATGGGCTTGTAATTCAAGCATTTCCATTGCGAAACGCTTGACCGGCGCGTGAGAACCAACATAGAACATTCCGCAGGTTGCCGGTTTGTTCCATTGTCGTGACACGCCGGCCGGACATTTGGGGAGACACCCATGCTGACGCGAAAGCAGCACGAGCTGCTGACCTTCATCGACCGGCATTTGCGCGAAACCGGCTTCTCGCCGAGCTTCGAGGAGATGAAGGAAGCACTCCAGCTCAAATCGAAATCCGGCATCCACCGGCTGATTTCAGCCCTGGAGGAACGCGGCTTCCTGCGCCGGCGGCATCACCGTGCCCGTGCGCTGGAGGTGACACGGTTGCCGGAGGAGAACCGCGGCCGGCCGCCGGTGGTGCAGGCGGCGCGCGAGGAGGCTGTCGAAACCGCCGCGGCGTTTTCGCCGAATGTCATTCGTGGCGATTTTTCCAAGCATTTCGCTGGCGTCAAGGCCGCGGGCGACGCCGCCGCGGTGAAGTTGCCGCTTTATGGCCGAATCGCCGCCGGCGTGCCGATCGAAGCGATGAATGACGGCTTCTCGACGATCGAGGTGCCAATGTCGATGCTCGGTGGCGGTGAGCATTACGCGGTCGAGGTGTCCGGCGATTCGATGATCGAGGCCGGTATTTTCGACGGCGACACCGTGATCATCCGGCGCGGCGATGTCGCCGATAACGGTCAGATTGTCGTGGCCCTCGTCGATGAGGGCGAGGTGACGTTGAAGCGTCTGCGCCGCCGTGGCGCCTCGATCGCGCTGGAACCCGCCAATGCCAGGCACGAGACTCGGATCTTCCCGGCGGACCGGGTGCGCGTACAGGGCCGGCTTGTGGGGTTGATGCGGCGCTACTGATCAGACCGTCAGCGACGCCTCGAACACCCGCAGGTAGTTGCCGCCGAGGATGGCGCGGATGTCGGCGTCGCTGAAACCCTGGCCCTTCAACGCCGTCACCAGCCCCGGCAGCCGGTCGTAATCCGGCAACACCGACGGACCGACCAGCCCCCGCATGTCGGTACCGAGGCCGACATGCGCGACGCCGACGACATCGACCATCCGCTTGATGCCGGCGGCCATCAGGTCAAGGTTGGGAAAGATCGAGGCCGGCGGCCAGATGCCGATGACGCCGTCGGTGTCGGCGATCAGCCGGGCGTGGGCGGGGCTGATCAGCCGGCTGGTGGGGCCGGGGTTGGGCGACAGCGACGTGTGCGACAGCACCAGCGGCTTTCGCGTCACCTTCGCCGCGCGCTGGACCAGGGCGAGGGTGCCGTGGGCGACGTCGACGACCACGCCGATCTTGTTGCAGCGCTCGATCACCGCGGCGCCGAAATCGGTGAGGCCGCCATGCACCGGCGGTTCGGTCTGGATATCGCCGAGTTCGTTGACCCGATAATGCGTGAGCTGGATGTGCCGCACCCGCCAGCGCTGCACCGCCTCGTCGACGCGATCGACCTGGCCTTCGAGGAAATCAGCCCCTTCGGTTGAGACCACCAGTCCCGGCGTGCCCGACCGCGCCGCACGCAGAGCGGCCGGGGTATCGATGATCACGAAGTTCTGCGCCTTCACCAGGTCATGCACTCGGCCCAAGGCTTTTTGGGTGAATGCGTAGAGCTCACCGGGCTCGGGGTCTCGAAACGGCCGGATGTGATGGTCCGGCATCACCTTGTGCACCGGGCTGTCCGGCACCGCCGCCATGCAGACCACCGCCAGCCCACCCAGATGCATCGGGGTGGACACCGGGGTGAACGCCGCGTGGTTCTCAACCCGGGAGACGCCGTTGATGCCGCCGGCATGGCTGTGGATATCGACGGTTGGGCTGTCGGCAACGATGCGCAGGGCATCGACGTTGGGATCCGCCACCGGCGCCGCCGCGGCCAGGCATAGCAAAGCGCCGGCACCGAGTGCCTGCCTGCGCGAGAACACCGTGCCGGAAAGGCTGGCGGCGTCGATGGCGGCATCCTCAAGTGCAAACCGCCAGCCCTTGGTGTCGTCCTCGCGCATCCGCAGCCTGCCGGTGATGCGCACGCGGCCGCAGGGCAAGGTCAGCCGGTGGGTGGCGAACACTTCGATGCTGCCAAGCGGGTCGCGCGGCACGCAGCCGACGCAGCACATCGGCTCGGGGGCGAAGATGAAATGGCCGGCTGCGGGCTCGCGGTCGAGCGGGCAGGCGAAGCCCTCCAGCAAGACGGCGCCAAGGTCTCCGGGGACGAACCGCGCAAGGTCGCTCCAGGCGATCTTCATGCTGCCACCGTTTGCCGGCGCAGGAACGTCACCAGTCGCTCGACGATCATGTCGGCCTGGCTTGACCACGCCGCAGCCACCGCGCGCAGGTCATTGTCGCCACGGCTGAATTCCAAGGCCTCTGGCAAGCCGTCAACGGGCAGATAGAGAGCCTCACACAATGGATAGTCACGCATGCGCCACTCCGGCCGATGGGTGGTGAAAACCGCGAGGCACGGCACCGCAAAGGCATCGGCCATATGCAGCATGGCGGTGTCGGTTGAGACCATGCAAGCCGCCCCCGCCACCAATCCGCACAGTTCGGCGAAGCTTCCGCAGTGCGGCGCCACGCCCGCACCTGCGACCGCAGATCCCTGGGTCAGCACCGGCAGGTCTTGCCGCTCAGCGAGCGTTCGCACGATACGCGCCCGCACATCGGCGGGCATGTCGCGCAGCGCCATCGAGCTTTCCGGGCATACCAGCACGTAGCGTTCCGGCAGCCCCGTGGGTGCCACGGGACGGACGCGCGGGGCGAGCCAGCTGTTGCGCAGCAGCGACGTCGGCACCGCAGCCGGGTCGACGCCGAGGTGGCGCAGGAAGAAATCGATCATCGCCACGCCTCGAAACGCCGGGTCGAAGGCGAAATCGCGGATGTCGATGACCTCGTCGAAGCCAGGGGGGATTCTGTCGGTGAGATCGCCGAGATCCGCGAGATCGGCGGCATGGCCATAGATAGCCTGCACCATTGGTCGGCAATCGATGCGGCGAAATAGGGTCGGGCGGCCCAACGAGCCCAGTCTTTGCGCCGCAAACAACGCCTGCAGGCCGATGATGCTGTCACCGAGGCTGATCCCGAAGCCGTTCAGGACGGCGGTCCGCTCAGCCTTCCTCACACTCGACCACCGCGACATCCAGCAGCCGCTCGATCACTTCCGGCTCCTGGGCACCGGCGATGGCGTGGCGTCCGCCGACCACGAAACACGGCACGCCGTTGATGCCGAGGCGATGGGCGCGCAGGTTTTCGGCGTGGATGGTGTCGGCTTCGGCGTCGCCGAACAGGAACTCATGCGCGTCGTTCGGATCGAGCCCGATCGAACTGGCCACCGCGATCAGCACCTGGGCGTCGCCGATGTCGCGGCCGTCGGTGAAATGCGCGGAGAACAGCGCCTCCACCATCTCCGAGCCGCATCCGGCGGCCGAGGCCCAGCGCACCATACGATGCGCGTCGATCGATGACGGCGTTCGGCGAATGCGTTCGAAGCGGAACATCACGCCCTCGGCCCGGCCGATCTCGGCGATCGAGCCATACAGCCGCCGCGCGCGTTCCTCGCCGCCGAACTTGCGGACCACGTAGTCGGCGCGGGTCATTCCGGCGCGCGGCATGTCGGGGTTGAGCAGGAATGGCCGCCAGACCAGGTCGAAGGCGATATCCGGCCGGGATCTTAGCGTGCGCATCAACCGGCGCAGCCCCAGGTAACACCAGGGGCAGACGAGGTCGTGCACGACCTCGATCGAAAGCCGGGCCCGGGGCGGGGAGAGCGCGTTCATTACAGTATTATCGCGGTCCTGGAGATGAATGAAAAGCAAATCCACTGCTATGAAGACGGCATCTCAGCGTTGCGTCGATCAGCGTCGGCCGCCCGGCGAAATCATCGGGTCGGACTTGAACTCGTCGACCAGGAAATCGATCACCGCCCTGGTGCGCGGCGCCAGGAACCGGCGCGACGGGTAGACCACGGAAATCGGTCTTGGTGGCGGCCGCCAGTCAAGCAGGATGGGTCGCAGCCTTTGCGCCATCGCCTCAGCGTTCATCATCCAAGTTGGCACCAGGGCGATGCCAACGCCGGCAACCGCTGCCTCGATCACCGCCTCGATGCCGTTGGAGCGCAACCGCCCATGAGCGGGAACTGACAGCGGGCCATCGGCGCCGACGAAGTTCCAGGTGTCCGGGGTCGGCACCCGGGTGAAGATGATGCACTCATGATTGGCGAGCTCGCTGGGATGCATGGGCTCGCCGTGCTGGGCGAGGTAGCTCTCGCTGGCCACCGCGATTGCCGTGGTCGATCCGATGCGGCGTGCCACCAGCGATGCATCCATCACCTCGCCGACGCGAATCGAAAGGTCAAGGCCCTCCTGCACCATGTCGACCACGGTGTCGGTCATCGACAGGTCGATCGACAACTCGGGATAGTGGTCGAGCAGCCGGTTCAGTCTGGGGGCGACGTAGATCTTGCCGAACACCCCCGGACAGCCCAGCCGCACCAGGCCGGACGGCGTGCTGCGCCTGCGGCCGACGGCGGCCTCGGTCTCCTCGACCGCCTCCACCACCAGGCGGGCGTGGCTGAGCAGGCCGCGGCCATCCTCGGTGAGCGTCAGGCTGCGGGTGGTGCGCTGGAACAGCCGGGCGCCGAGATGAGTCTCGAGGGCCGCGACCTGGCGTGACACAGCCGGCTGCGTCGCGCCAATTTCGCGCGCGACCGACGAGAAGCTGCCGGTCTCGGCAATGCGAATGAAAACCCGGAAGGCGGCCAGAAGATCCATGGCAGGCGGTTCGTTCTCTTCGTGTGGCCAACGAATGTCGTCTCATCGGCCAGGATTAACAACACCGCCGACATGAGCCATACCGGGTAGCTCCGTTTCCTTGCGCGCAGAGGCATCTTGCATGGCCGTCAAACTCTACGAACTCGCCGGCGCCAATCCGGACCTTCGCTTCAGCCCCTATTGCTGGCGGACCCGGTTTGCCCTCGCTCACAAGGGCCTGGCGGTTGATGGCGTCGCCTGGCGGTTCACCGACAAGGCGGCCATCGCGTTTTCCGGCCAGACCAAGGTGCCGGTAATGGTCGACGGCGACCAGACTGTGTCGGACAGCTGGGCGATTGCCGAATACCTCGAGCACACCTACCCCGATAAGCCTGCACTGTTCCCCAACGGCCGCGCCCACGCCCGTTTTATCAACGCCTGGGCTGACGGCGTGGCGCAGGCCGGCATCGGCCGGCTCATCGTGTCGGACGTGCATGACGTGCTGGCCGAAAAGGACCAGGCGTATTTCACAGCGACGCGCGAGGCGTTCTTTGGCCAGAAGCTCACCGAGGTGACGGCTGGGCGCGAGACCCGCGTGCTCGAATGGCGGCGCTGTCTGCAGCCGCTGCGCACCATCCTGCGCACCCAGCCGTGGATTGGCGGCGAGAGCCCGGACTACGGCGACTATATCCTCGCCGGCACGCTGCAATGGGCGCGCTGCACCAGCCGGTTCGAACTGCTCGAATCCAACGATGCCGCCTCCGCATGGTTCGCCCGCGTGCTCGACCTGTTCGACGGGCTGGGACGCCGCGCCGTCACGGTGTAAAACCCGGCGA
>Ga0302157_10004235_pt1 | contig 15687 bp, 13 predicted proteins | sample I_Bog_N3_3_FD_193502 | JGI IMG/M metagenome (GOLD analysis project Ga0302157, IMG submission 193502) | Peat permafrost microbial communities from Stordalen Mire near Abisko, Sweden - I_Bog_N3_3 | ecosystem: Environmental > Terrestrial > Soil > Wetlands > Peat | place: Sweden: Abisko, Stordalen...
CAGGTTGTTAGCGTAGAAGAAGTGTCCGCGACTGCTTCGCGCGCGCTCGCGTCCCCGTCGTCCAGAGGCCTAGGACACCGCCCTTTCACGGCGGTAACACGGGTTCGAATCCCGTCGGGGACGCCAATTCCATTCATCAACTTGTCCGGCGCTTCACTGGCTGACGAGTAAGCTATCCGCAAGATGCAACTCAGTCTCTCCTTTGCGAACCTTCGCGCCGCCTGGCGTCCCTTGCGTTGGCTATTGGTGCTGGTTGCGGTTACAAGCCTCGCGCACGCCCACATCGGCAGCCCGGACACCTTTCTCCAGGCCGCCATCGGCCCGTACAACGTCCTTATCGCCGCGCATCCGCCTGCCGTCACCCCCGGAGCGCTCGAGCTCGACCTCCGCTTCAACCCGGACGATCACCTCACCTCCGCCACCGCAGCACTGGACGACGCGCCACCGGCTCCGCTCCAACTCGTCCTCGACGGCACAGGCGCCATCAGTCTCTGGGACGCAACGCCCGCCACGCACGTCCTGCACATCACGGTGCAGGGAAGCCGCGGCCCCGGCGTTTGCACCGTCACGCTGCCCGCGCAGCCCAACGTCGCCGCGAACTCCTCCACCGTCAACCATCTCCACTCAGTTTTGCTGGTGTTGAGCCTAATGTTGCTCTCCTCGGCCGTCGTCCTCGCGGCTCGCCGCCCGCGCCGGCGAGGCTACGCGCTGTTGCTGGTCAGCGCTGGACTCTTCATGGCCTTACCCCTCATGCATCGCGCGCACCCGGTCACCGTCCTTACCGCAGATCTCACCCCCAGCGGTCACCTCGATCTCACCCTCACCAACCCCTCCGAGTCCTTCCGTGAGATCGTCCCCGACCACGGTAAGCTCCTCCACCTCTTCCTCGTCCGCGAGCCCAACAAGGACGTCTTCCTTCACCTGCACCCCGTGCAGATCTCGTCCGGCCACTTTGACGCCGCGTTACCCGCCATGCCCTCCGGCACGTATACGCTCTTCGCTGACTTCTACCTCCAGAGCGCCGCAGGCGTCCACGGCGAGACCACCACCCTGCGCCTCGCGCTCCCACAGCAATCCCGCTCCACCAGCACAGACCCCGACGACTCCACCGCCGTCTTGCCGCCTCTCACCCAAACCTTGTCATCTCGACCGACCAACGGGAGTGGAGAGACCCCTGTCTTTGGCGCTGTCACGGACCCTTCAGGCACAGCCGCCCCCCACATCTTTCACCTCCGCGACGGCTACTCTCTGCAACTCGCCGTCCCCCCGCGCCTCATTCCACTGCGCGCCAACCTGTTGCGAGTCACGCTGCTGGACCCCACCGGAGCTCCTCCGCCGGACATGGCGCTGTACCTCGGTATGACCGCCCATGCCATCGTCCTTCGCTCCGACGATCAGGTCTTCGCGCACATCCATCCCGGCGGCACGCTGCCCATGCTGATGCCCATCGCCGCCATGCCGGGCATGAACATGCCCCCGCCCTCCAACGTCGCAACCATCCCCTACGGCTTTCCCACGCCGGGACGCTACCGCTTTTTTGTCCAGATGAGGCACGGCCACATCATCGAAACCGCCGCCTTCGACCTCGATGTTCAGCCAAATTAATGGTGGCAGCGGTTGAAACTTTTCTGGTGGGCGCCACGACCAAGGTCTATAAGTAAATGAGCCACTGCAAGATACATCCCTTTTGAGGTCGGTCCATGGTTCTCAGGGTCCAAGCAAAAGCGTGCCGTCCATGCGTTCTTCTCGCCTTCGTCCTGCTCTGCGGGTGCAGCCATCTGGCCACCACGACTTCCACCACCCAGAAGCTCAGCCTCAGCGGCAAAGTCATGGGCGGCCAGCAGCCGATCACAGGCGCCACCATTCAGCTCTACCAGGTGGGCACAGGCGGCGACGGCTCGTCCTCCGCGTCCATCCTGAATAACGGCGTCACCGTCACTACGGACGGCAGCGGCAACTTCGTCCTCACCGGCAAGTACACGTGTCCCGTATCGAATCCTGAGGTCTATATGCTCGCCAGCGGCGGAAACCCCGGCCTCGCCAGCAATACCAACAACTCCGCCAGCGATATCCTCGTAGCCCTGGGCGCCTGCAACTCCCTCACCAGCTCGCAGAGCATCTTTGCCGACGAGGTCACCACCGTCGCTGCCGTCGCCGCGCTCGCTCCATACATCTCCGGCCCCGCAGCCATCGGCTACAGTTCTTCTGACGCCGACTCCGCAGGCCTTATCTCCCGCTTCGCTCTGGCCACGGTCCTTGCCAACACCGTTACGGGCGCCTCGCCCGGAACTTCGGTACCCACCGGCTACTCCGTTCCCAGCACCACCATCAACACCCTGGCCAACATTATCGCCGCCTGCATTAACACCAGCGGCGGCGTCGCGGGGGATATGTCCGCCTGTGGCGATCTCTTCTCCGACGCCACGCCCAGCGGGGGCACAGCTCCCACCAACGTCGTGAACGCGCTGCTGAACATCCTGAACAACCCAACGGCCAACCTCACTCCGCTCGAGAATCTGGCGGGAACGACCACGCCCTTCCAGCCCTCGCTCACCTCCCCACCCACCACTTGGGCCGTGGAGCTCGCCGACACCGCCGCCACCTGGACCGGCGGCGGCGATGGCGTCTGGCGCCGCGACGCCAACAGCATTTACGGCGAGGCCTACACCTTTGACCCCTGCAACGCCCACCAGCCCGGCTCCGGCGAGTACCACTATCACGAGAACCCCGTCTGCCTCCGCTACCAGCTCAACGACAACATCACCGGCACCAACGTCGGCACCGCTACGGCCACCTACACCGAGACGACGGGAACCCACACGCACTCGCCCATCCTCGGCTGGGCCTTTGACGGCAACCCCATCTACGGCCCCTACGGCTACTCCAACCCTACCGATCCCACCTCTGCCGTCCGCCGCATGGTCTCCAGCTACGCCCTGCGCACGGACAACACCACCACCCGCACCAGCCTGCCTGCCTGGGCGCAGGCCTATCAGGGCATCACCACGCTCACCAGCTCGCAGTACGGTCCCGCCGTCAGCAGCACTTATCCGCTCGGCCGCTACGTCGAGGACTACGATTACACCCCCGGCTCCGGCGATCTCGACCAGTACAACGGGCGCTACTGCGTCACACCGGACTTCCCCAACGGCACCTACGCCTACTTCGTCACCATCAGCTCCACCGGCGCGGCGGCCTTCCCGTACTATCTGGGCCCGCAGTTTTACGCCACGGAGTCCGGCGGCAACGTCACCAGCATCACCGAGTCCACCACTACCTACTACAACAGCCACGCGCTTACCGGCAGCGCCAGCGCCTCGCCGTCGCTCTACTCCTGGCTGCTCAAGTACACCTCGCAGCTCGCCGAGATCCTCTACGACAAGAATGGCACCGTCACCGGCCCCACCACCACCTGGACCGGCAACAGCTCCGCCATCGACGCCGACATCCAGGAGATCCGCTACTCCACCAGTTATGTCTACCTGAACATCTCCGGCCTGGCCAGCCACCTCATGGGCCCGTGGTATCTCAATCAGGCCAAGACTACGGCCTTTCCCAACCTGCCCACCAACCAGAACACCTACTCGCGCATCCCGCTCTCCACCACCATCCCCACGGGCAAACCGCTCACCAGCGGCGGCGCGCAGGGCCGCTGGGTCAACGGCGTCTCCATGTTCAACATGCTGGACTTCGCCAGTTGGTCCAACTCCTCGCAAGCGGACGTGATGCCGGGTATGCCATAGCGCCGCGCCACCAGCTTTTCTTGCTTGTCATCCCGCAGGGATCTACTCTTGCTGATGGCGGGTGGCTGTGGGTTCGCAGGACGTTATGGCAATTCGCTAGCCGATAACAGAAGGCGTAATAGCCGACAGGTCCAGGTCGCCACTCGATGCGAGATTGGAAGCAAGTTCAGCCTGCGCGACCTTCGCCGCGGGCAGATGGGCGCCTAGCTCTGTGGCCGTAGCTATCACCAGGTCCATGTCTTTGCTCATCAGCCGCAGAGGGAACTCCGGCGAATAATCGTTGGCTTTTATCTTCTTGAACTTTCCGACAAACGCCGGTGGTATGACTGCGGTCTTCGCCAGCACGTCCAGCAGGACATTCGTATCGATGTGCAGATGCTCTCCAAGCGACACCGCCTCCGCGATGGCCTGCATATCAACGCCCAGCAGCAGGTTGACCACCAGCTTCATCTGCACTCCGGACGAAGGTCCACCAATCAGGAACCACTGCCGCGCGATGGACTCGTAGATCGGCATGCACTGCTCGAAGGTGTCTGCGTCACCGCCCGCAAGCAGGGTGATCGCTCCCGCCTCCACCGCCGGCGTCGATCCCGAGATAGCCACGTCGAGCATCCGGATGCCTTGTACGGAGGCCTTCTGGTGCAGTCGCTGCGACAGTTGCGGCGAGATGGTGCTCATCTCCAGCACAATCGTGGCCGGGCTGGCCGAGGACAGAACGCCACCCGCGTCGGTATAGACAGACTCCACGGCAGCATCGTTCGCCAGACTGGAGATCACCACATCCGAATCCACCACCAACTTCGCGATGGACTCTGCGATGGGTATCCCCTTCGCGGCCATCGCTCTGGCTGGCTCCGGGCTGCGGTTCCATGCCTGAATCTTCCATCCGGACGCATGCAGCCGCTCCGTAAGACGGCTGCCCATCAGTCCCAGGCCAATGAATCCAATCCTGACCTCTTGCTTGGTGAGTGTGTTGGTGGACATGTCCGGCAACCTCCTAATGGCAGAGATTCGATGCTCTGGCAGGTTATACGTCACCATTGTCGCTTGACACACCCATTACAATGGAACAGGTGGAATCACGCACTGGAGGGCCGCTAGCAACCAGCTAAACCCTTTGTTGTGAGGATTTTAGAAATTAAGTCTAATGGAATGAAGATTTTACAGGCAGTCCGCGCAGAGGTCCAAAGCTAAGTCTCATTTTATGAAGATTTTAGCGAAAACAGGGGGAGGGGACTCCCTCAAAAACAGCAGGATTGGAAGACCTCTCAGGAAGCACCAAACGGCTCAAATATGAAGACCTTTTACATTGAAACCTTCGGCTGCCAGATGAACGCCCACGACTCGGAAAAAGTCGTCGGAACGCTCCTGCGCGAGGGCTACACCGAAGCCGCCGAGGCCGACGCGGGGCTGATCCTGTACAACACCTGTTCCATCCGCGATAAGGCCGAGCAGAAGGTCTTCCACCGCCTGAACGAGTACAAGCGCCTGCAAGGGGAAGGCAAGAAGTTCGCCGTGATCGGCTGCGTCGCCCAGCAGGAAGGCGAGAAGATCTTCGAGAAGGCGCCCTACGTCTCGCTGGTCGCCGGCTCCTCCAGCTACCGCAACCTTCCTGAGATGCTCGCCCGCCTCGAAGCCGGCGAGAACCGCATCACCGGCCTCGACGACCGCCAGACCGACGAGACCTTTGACACCGAGTTCACCGCCCGCACCAACCCGCATCGCGGCTACATCACCATCATCGAAGGCTGCGACAAATTTTGCAGCTACTGCGTGGTTCCGTATACGCGTGGCAAGGAACGCAGCCGTACTTCGGCCAGCGTCCTCGCGGAAGCCCAGCGTATCGCGCAGCTCGGCTATACCGAGATTCAACTCCTCGGCCAGAACGTGAACAGCTACTGCGATCCCAGCGGCAAGCGCAGCTTCGCCGAGCTGCTGGCGGCGGTAGGCGAAGTGAATGGCATCCAGCGCGTGCGCTTCACCACCTCGCATCCGCGCGACTTCACTCGCGACATCGTCGATGCCATCGACGCCGTTCCCACGCTCTGCGACCATGTGCATCTGCCGGTGCAGTCCGGTTCCACCGCCGTCCTCAAGGCCATGCAGCGTGAGTACACCCGCGAGTGGTACCTCGAGCGCATCGCCTGGACAAAGGCCGCGCGCCGCGACATCTCGCTGACCAGCGACATCATCGTTGGCTTCCCGGGCGAGACCGACCGCGACTTTGAGGACACCATCACGCTGCTCGAAGAAGTCGGCTACGACTCCATCTTCGGCTTCAAGTACTCGCGCCGGCCGAACACGCCTGCAATCCACATGCCGGACTCCATCCCCGAAGATGTGAAGATCGCACGCCTCGCTATCCTGAATGCCCGCCAGCGCGAGATTCAGCGAACGAACTATGCGCGCCATCTGGACCAGATCATGCCTGTGATGGTCGAAGGCCTCAACACCTCGCGCGGCCAGGTCATCGGCCGCTCGACGCAGAACAAGACCGTGAACTTCGTCTGCGACTCCACTCCGTCCGTGGGCTCGTACATCAATGTTCGCATAACGCAGGTCTTTCCCAGCTCGCTGGTGGGCGAAGCCGTTGCGGTGCCGTTGGCTCCATCCGCCGCCTTTCTCGCCCAACACGCACTGAATGCTCGCGTCAGCGTCTGAGCATTTTCTACTCCTTACTCCTTACTCACTGCTCCCTGCTTCGGAGGCGCTACACTAAAGCTCATGCACCTGCCCGGATTCAAACCCGAACTCGACGCCACTCCCACTGAGGAGCCTGAGGTTGAAGTTCGCATCCGCGGCCTGATGATGGACCCTTCCACGAAGATGCCCATCGTCGTGCTGAACGACCTGGCCGGCGAGGTGGTACTGCCCATCTGGGTGGGGCTGTTTGAGGCCAACGCGATCGCGCTTGAAATCGAAAAAGCGACGACACCGCGGCCGATGACACACGACCTGCTGCGCTCGGCCATCGCCGGATTGAACGCTCGCGTGACGCGCGTTGTGGTCGGCTCGTTGCGCGAGGACACCTTCCACGCCACCGTCTGGATGGATCAGGGAGGGGAAGTGGTTGCGCTCGACGCGCGGCCGTCAGACGCCATCGCGCTTGCGCTGCGCTCGGACTGCCCGATCTTCGTCTCCAAGGAGGTCTTCGAGCACGCTCGCCGTGCCTCCGACGGCGCGAGCAGCCTTACGCCGGAAGACCTACGCCGCTGGCTGGAGAGCCTGAATGATGACGAGATGGGAAGATACAAGATGTAACGCTCGCAGTACGCGAGAACCAGCGGGCGCGAGAAAACTCTAGATATCCTCAGACCAACTCTCATGCTGAAATCTGCTTCATTCTCGGCGCTGGCTGTGCTGGAGCGCGCCGTCATACGCAAGCAACCCGTGCTGGCAGGGATTCGCAACTTCCTGTTGCCACAGCATCAGCTCGCGCTCGGCACCGCGATACACGCCACGCCGTTGCTCGCCGCGCTTCGCTCCGTTCTGCCTGAGGCGAACATCGCCGCCGCAGCCAGCGGCTTTGCACTAGAGGTACTTCGTGGCAATCCAAACCTCGATCGTCTATTCGCGACACCGAGTCCGCTGACGGACATGCGCGGCGCGGTTCGTGCCTTGCGAGCAGCGAGGTTCTTCGACGGCAAGCCGTATGCTGTGCTGCAGACCACAGGCAATGAGCGAGCGCGCATTGCTCTGGCCGCGATGCGCAGCGGCGGTCACACGCGCATCGGCTTCACGGTCGTTCCGCAACTCTCCGCTGTGCCGCTCATCTATGACCCGCAGCGCAGCCAGATCGCCAACAACCTGCGCCTGATCGACGCGCTCGGACACGGCAAGACACTGGAACAACGTCTAAAGGCGAACCACGGTCTGTTGGAGCCTCGCGTCTATCCCTCGCCGCAGGACGTCGTAACCGCGCGCTCCCTGCTTCGCGAGCAGCGCATCGACGAAGCGCGACCCATCGCAGTCTTCGTCACGCAGACCAGCCCCACGCAGATGAAGTCCTGGCATGCGGACCGCTTCCGCATCGCCGCCGAGTGGCTGGACCGCGACTACGGCATGCAGATGGTCTTCGTCGGCTCCGCTGCGGAGAGCGCTGCCATCGAGCGTCTGCAGAAGAGCCTGTCCTTCCACGCAGCCAATCTTGCAGGACGAACCGGCGTGCTGGAACTCGCCGCGCTGCTTAGCGTCGCAGACATCGCGCTCACGCTGGACACTGGACCGATGCATCTTGCCCGCGCTGTTCGGCTGCCTATGGTCGTCATCGCACCAGCGTGGTCACCGGAGATCGAGTGGCTGCCCCTCGGCAATCCGCGCGTAAGGATACTCAAGAAGGCTGATCTCACCGAAGCGCCGAAAGACTACATCATCGACGAGGTCACGGTAGACGACGTAAAGGAGAGCATCCGAGACCTGCTCGCGGCCTTTCCGCCGCGCCGCTTCACCTGGCGGTTGACCAGCTAGCGAATCGCCAACTCATCCAGCCATGTAAAGAACTCCGGGAAGGATATGCTCGCCGCCTCTGCGCCGTGAATCTCAGTCTCGCCTTCGGCACGCAGAGCGGCAATAGAGAACGCCATCGCGATGCGATGGTCCATCCCGGAGTCAATCACACCGCCGTGCAGCCGCTGTCCGCCGGGAATGTCCATGCCGTCCTCGTGCTCGGTCACCTCGGCGCCCATCGCGCGAAGGTTCTTCACCACCAGCGCAATGCGGTCGCTCTCCTTCACGCGCAGCTCGCCGGCGTCGCGAATGCTCACGCCGCCTTCGGTGTACGGCGCGATGGCAGCAATCACCGGCAACTCGTCGATGAGCTGGGCCGTCAGTGTACCTACGATCTTCATGCCGCGCAGTGTGCGCCCGCGATTCACCTGAATAGTTCCCACCATCTCGCCGTGCTGCTCTGTCACATCGAGCACCTTGATCACACCGCCCATCGCGGAGATCACATCGAGCAGCGTCGCGCGGGTCGGATTCATACCGAGCGCGTCGAGCACCAGGTTGGAGTCCTCAAACAGCAGGGAAGCACAGAGGAAGAACGCCGCCGAGGACATATCGCCGGGCACCGTCGCGTCAATCGCGTGGAGCTTCTGCCCGCCCTCAATTGTTAGCCGGTCGTTCTCGCGCTCCAGCCGCGCGCCGAACGCCCGCAGAGCATGCTCGGAGTGGTCGCGGGTGCGCACCTTCTCGGCGATCGACGTCGTACCTTTCGCCTGCAGGCCCGCGAACAGTACGGCGGTCTTCACCTGCGCGCTGGCAATCGGCGTCTCAAAATCAATCGCCTTGAGCGCCGTTCCGTGCACGGTCATCGGCGCATGGCCGTCGGTCAGGTCGATGCGCGCGCCCATCTGCTCCAGCGGCTTGCGGATGCGCTCCATTGGTCGCGGTGTGAGCGACTCATCGCCGATCAAGTGGTAATTACCGTCTTGCGCGGCGACCAGACCTGCAAGCATACGCATCGTCGAGCCCGAATTGCCGCAATCCAGATTGCCCTTCGGCTGCGCCAGCACGCCGCCGGTTCCGGTCACGGAGATTGTGCGGCCCTCGGTCGCCACCTTCGCGCCCATGGCTGCCATGCATCCCAATGAGCTGTGCGGGTCAGCGCCAGTGGAGAAGTTCGTCAGCCGCGAGGTGCCGTCAGCAAATCCCGCCAGCATCGCATAGCGGTGCGAGATGGACTTGTCACCGGGCAGCGTCAAAGAGCCGCGGAAGCTCTTCGCGGGGGAAACAACTTGTGTCTTGGAGGTCGCAGTGGTGTGCGAGTCGTGCAGTACAGAAGCCATACTTCTAGTTTAGCTTCTCTACTCCTTACTCACTACTCTCTTCTCATTGCCTCTAATGTCCCGGCGGCGTCTCGGGGAAGATGCGTATGTCCGCAACACCGCGATAGCGCTCGGCATAGTCCATGCCATAGCCGATGACGAACCGGTTGGGAATCTTGAAGCCCACATAGTCCGCCTCAATCGGTACCAGCCGTCGTTCCGGCTTGTCCAGACAGGTGGCTATCTTCAGGGACGCCGGCTTGTGCTGCAGCATCAACCCGCGCAGATAGCTCAGTGTCAGCCCGGTATCGAGGATGTCCTCGACGATAATCACGTGCTTGCCCTCGATGGGATTATCGATGTCCTTGATGAGCTTGACCGCTCCCGACGACACCCGCGCGCGGCCGTAGCTCGACACCGCCACGAAGTCGAAGGTATTGTCCACCTCAATGGAACGCGCCAGATCAGACAGGAAGATCGCCGCGCCTTTGAGCACGCCGATCAGCACAATCGAGTGCCCCTTGTAGTCCTCTGATATCTGCTTGCCGATCGCCTTCACGCGCTCGGATATCTGTGTGGTAGAAAAGAGGACATCCATGGTCTCGGGGGCGACGTAAGGCGGTAAGCTCAGGGACATGCGCGTAGGTTAGCGCGAAATGGCCGCCGTTGCTTGCCTGAGGCTGAGGAAAACGTGTCCCACAGGGCAGTTTTGCCGCCTCGGCGAGCGCGCAGGCCACCGCCTCTATACTGGATTCTGCATGTATCCCTATCTCAATCTCGGCTTTGCGCATGTTGGCACCTTTGGTCTGCTGCTCTGGCTCGCGGCGGTATGCGCCACGATCGTTCTACACAGGAACTTCGTCCGCAACGGCGTGGACGCCGACGCGCTGAACGTGGTCACGCTGGTAGTCATCTCCGGCATCGTCGGCGCCAAGGCCTGGCACGAGCTGCAGGACCCCCAGTTGCTGGCCGCAGCCTGGCACCAGATTCTTGCCCCCGGCTGGTCGCATCCCGGAGATATCTTCTTCGGCTTCCTGCACTGGTTCCAGTCCGGCTTTGCCTGGTTCGGAGGCCTGCTGGCCGGAATCGCCATGCTTATGCTGCAGGGACACCTGGCCCGGCCCAACGGCCTCACCGGCGCGCGCGGCGCGTGGCGAATGATGGACCTTGCCGCTCCTGCCGCGGCCATCGGCTACGGCGTAGGCCGCATCGGCTGCCTCACCTCCGGCGACGGCGACTACGGCATCAACACCACGCTGCCCTGGGGCGTCCACATGGCGCGCAACGCCTTGGTGCCGCCGCATCCGCCGGACGCACTCGTCCAGCCCACGCCCATCTATGAGTTGCTCTTCGCCCTCGCGCTCGCCTGGTGGCTCTGGAAGCGCGGTTCGCGTCCGCGCCCGCTCGGGTTCCTCACCGGCGAGTACCTGTTACTCAGCGGCATCGGCCGCTTTCTGGTGGAGTTTGTGCGCATCAACCCGCGCATCTACTGGGGAATGTCTAACGCGCAGGTCGCAGCGCTCGGCAGCATCGTGGTGGGCGCCATCATCATGTTCGTCACGCGCAAGAATCAGCCCGTGATTGCCAAACCTCTACCGCGCGCAACGAAGAGCGAGCCCGCAACCGCCTGATTACAGCCGCTTCAGATACGCCTTCGCCTCAGCCAGTTCTGGAAACAGCCGCTCCTCGGCCTGGAACTCCCGCGAGTGTACGCACCTTCGTCCTGCACGCACCCGCACCGGATGCTTCAGGTGCAGCATCTCGTGGTACAGCAGGTACTCGATCGCATAGCGCGGCGTTCCAGGCCGGTCGAAGACACGGCTCACCACAATGGTGTTATGGGCCGCGTCATAGTGGCCAAGCATGCGCTTAGCTACGTGCTCGCTCCAGGTCAGCGTCGGCCGTCCCAGCAGGCCGTGGAAGAACCGCACGTTGACGGCCTCAAAGACCTCTTCCAGGTCATACACTTTGCCCTGCGCCGTGCTGATGCGCTTGCGCCCGCGCATCTGGCGTATGCGTTCAGCCTGCTTGGCCACCGCCTCGGACTGCGTATAACGCCGGTAGCGTGTCGCGAAGACCGGCTCTATCGGCTTCCTATACAGCTTCGCGAGCAAAATGTGCGCGATCGCCCGGTGGATCGTCTCCGGCGCATGTTCCAGCAGGTCGGAGAGCCGCACGGCAAGCCGTCCCTGTCCGTCCTCATCGCGCCGCAGCCGGATCGTGGTATTCAGGCTGGTGAAGCGGCGAAACTTGATCTCCAGCACCGGCATCGGTGCGCGCGGCCGCAGGGCGCGATACTCCTCGGCGAAGATCGAGACAACAGAGTCCGAAACAGGGGGTAGAACCGGGCGAGACACGTTCCTGCCAGCCTACCATCTCACTCGGGTGAGTTTCACTGTGGCGCGTGCGGGTCTCCGGCGCGCTGCTTCTCCAGCTTCTCCGCGTCTGGATGCGCCTTGAAGTACACCTCCTGCGACGTCTCCAACTCCGTGGCAATGTCCCGCGTGTCCTTCAGGTTGTCCAGAGCGATGCGGCGGACTACGTTATACCGCTCATCCTCGCCGGCGGCGCGCAGGCTGGTGGACCAGCGGTCCGTCTCCTGTATCAGTTTTGGCAGCGCCTTGCGAATGTCGCGATGCTTCTCGTTGTAGTCGTCGAGGTTATCATTCAGCTCGTCGGCGATGGCGCCGAGCTGGTCCATCGCATCGTGCATGTCCTGCGCAAAACCGGGCCCTCGACCCTTTTTCAGCAGGTCATCGATGAGCTTCTCCCGGTCGTCCAGCATCTTCTCAAACGCCCGTATCTTGTCCACCGGCATATAGGACGCATCGCGCAGAGACTCAATCTCCGCCTGGCTCATCGCCCCGTCCGTATCGTCCTGTGCTCGTGCAGCCAAGGTGCAGGGCAGCACCAGCAGACAGCAGCACAGCAGCATCGTCCTGGATCTCACTTAGCGAACACCACCGCCAGCATATCGCTGTGAACTGCGTTCAGGTGTTCCAGGGCGCGTTGCATCGTATTTCGTTGCTGCTCGGACGCCACGCGGACCATATCCGCCAGATGTCTCGTGGTCCTGTCCATCATCTCTTCAGCCTTCTGCAACTGCTTGGCATTTGCCACGGTGGCCTCATGCACTTTAGCGGCCAGCTCATCGGCGTGGGTCATGGTTGCGATGGCCTGATCCTCGTCACCCGCTGCCATCTCTCTTCCCGCCAGGTTAGTAAGACCTTGAATAACTTCGGTGTAGAGATAACATCGATCACGAATATCCGCAGTCGCTGCCCGCTGTTCCATCTGGGCCAGTGTCGTTGCATCCACTGTGATGTCCACCGGGCCTGCGGCCAGTGCAGTCCCTCCCCCCACTCCCACCAGCAGAGCCACCCCCACAACTCTGCAACAACAACCAAACGTCCTTTTCGTACTCCCCAGCCTGACCATAGCGCACCTCGCGAGTGCCGCCGTGCCTTGCTACTTCATATTCTTCAGAGCTATCAGGCGGTGACGAGCCTGAAACTCCTGGTCTGGATACTTTCCCTCTGCAATGGCAAGAAACGCGGTGTAAGCCTTCCCCGCTTCCTTGGTCTGATGCAGCGTGTCATGCGCCGTTGCCTCCAGAAACAGAGTCACCGGCGAATTTGGCAAAACTGTAGCACGCTCGGCGAGCGCCTGCAAGGTCATTTGTGGATCATTGTTCTTCGACGCCGCAAACGCCAGGTGTCCGGCAGCGTCGCCCCAAGCTGCATCATCGTGGAAAGCCGCCCGCATCGTTACCGCTTTGGCGAGCGCGGTCTCTGCATCCGGGTAGCGCGCCAGCCGCACGTAGGCGCTGCCCAGAGCGTCCAGCAGGGAAGGGTCGTCGGGATCCGCCGCTACCAGCTCCGTGTATAGCGCAGCTGCACCTGCCTGATCGCCGCTCAGTCCCTTCAGCCGCGCCAGCAGCCGGGTCACGCTGTCTTCCTTCGCCAGCGCCGGATCGGCCTCCCGCGCCTTCTCCACCAGCGTTACAGCCCCTGCGGCTTTGCCCTCTGCAGCATCCACATTCGCCAGCTGCGCCAGCAAGCGTGGGTCATTCGGATGCGACTCCAACGCCGCCGTCAGTATCTGCTCGCTATCCGCCAGCATGTTCTGCTGTTGCAGCACATGCGCCAGTCCGGCACTGGCATTAGGCTCCTCCGGAACCTCGGCGAGCACCTTCCTGTAGGCCGACTCCGCGTCCGCAGCGTCACCGGCCTGTTCGGCCATCTCTGCGGCCATCAGAGTATCCACGGGCGTCTCCGGCGTCAGCTTCAGCGCCTCCGCCAGTTCCTCGTGTGCCGCCGCCGGATCGCTCGTCTCATCGAGTGTCGCCAGCGCGCGCAGCGCCCTGCCACGCAGCTCCGGGCCAGCCGAGCTCAAATCAGCCGCAGCCCGCAGCTCGCCGTGGGCTGCCTCTTTGCGTCCGGCGCGGGCATCCAGCAACCCCAGCGCGACCCTCGGCTCGGCGAGCGTTGCATCCGCCGCAATCGCTGCCGCGTACGCCTTCGCCGCATCTGCCTCTTCGTTGTTGCGTTCTTCCGCAAACCCCAGGTCGTACAGCACATGGGCGTCCGTTGGGCGAGACGCCGCCAGCGCCTTCAGCTTCGTCTCTGCCGCCACATAATTTTGCTGCTCCAGATCAGTCTCGGCGTCGCGAATGGGTTGCGAGGCAGCATCCAGAGGCGACGGCTCATCGACGCTGTGCGTCCCGGGCGGCAGCTGCTGCGCCGCCGCAACTCCCATTACCATCATCCAAGCCGCCAGCAATGCTGCTCTCTTCACCACATCTGCTCCTAATCCCCTGCTACTTCCTGCTTCTCCCTGTCCTTCAACACCGTCCGAAGCCACTTGCCGGTATAGGACGCCTTCACCTTCGCAATCTGCTCCGGCGTGCCGGTTGCCACCACTTGTCCACCCCCCGATCCGCCCTCCGGTCCCATATCAATCACCCAGTCCGCGCACTTGATCACATCGAGGTTGTGTTCAATCACCAACAGCGAACCTCCGCCGTCGATCAACTTGCCGAATGCCGCCAGCAGCCGCGCCACATCCTCAAAGTGCAGCCCGGTCGTCGGCTCATCCAGAATGTACAGCACGCGACTCGCCGCCCGCCTGGCCTCACTCGCTGCACCGCTGCTCCCGCTGCGCACGGTCGCCAAGTGCTGGGCCAGCTTCACGCGTTGTGCCTCGCCGCCGCTGAGCGTAGTTGCACTCTGTCCCAGCCGGACATAACCCAGACCTACTTCGTCCAGCACTGCCAGCTTGTCCACGATCTTGTTGTGCCCGGCAAAGTACGTCAGCGCCTCGCGCACCGTCATCCCCAGCACCTCGTGGATGTTCTTGCCCTTGTACTTCACTTCCAGCACGGAGGCCTTGTACCTGGTCCCATTGCACTCCTCGCACGGCAACTCCACATCAGCCAGGAACTGCATCTCGACGGTCACCGTGCCATCGCCCTCGCAGACGTCGCAGCGGCCGCCCGGCACGTTGAAGCTGAACGAGCCCGCAGTCAGGTTCTTTCTGCGTGCATCCGGCTGCGCGGCAAACAGCTCGCGCACCGCATCGAACGCCTTGATGTACGTCACAGGATTGGACCGCGGCGTCCGTCCAATCGGCGACTGGTCAACCAGAACCACGTCATTCAGATATTGTGTCCCGCTCAGTTCGCGATACAGGTTCGCAAGCTCCGTTGTGCCTCCACTGCCATCGTCGTTCTGTCCAAGCGCCTGCAACAGCCCGCGATATAGCACCTGATGCACCAGCGTCGACTTGCCCGAGCCCGACACCCCCGTCACGCAGCACAGCAGCCCCAGCGGTATCTCGACATCCACGCCGCGCAGGTTATGAATGCGCGCGCCTTTCAGCGTCAGCTTTTCGCGCCCTGGCTCGCGCCGGTGCTTCGGCACGGCGATCTTAGCCCGTCCGCTAAGATACCTTCCCGTCAGCGAAGCCGGATTCTCGCTGACCTCCGCGACTGTGCCGGCTGCCAGCAGCTTGCCGCCTAGTTCACCCGCTCCCGGCCCCAGGTCCAACAGGTGGTCGGCGGCGCGAATCACATCCGCATCGTGCTCGACCACCAGAATCGTGTTCCCCAGGTCGCGCAGGTCCTCCATAATTCGAATCAGCTTCGCCGTATCTCGCGAGTGCAGCCCAATCGACGGCTC
>Ga0302157_10004239_pt1 | contig 15680 bp, 16 predicted proteins | sample I_Bog_N3_3_FD_193502 | JGI IMG/M metagenome (GOLD analysis project Ga0302157, IMG submission 193502) | Peat permafrost microbial communities from Stordalen Mire near Abisko, Sweden - I_Bog_N3_3 | ecosystem: Environmental > Terrestrial > Soil > Wetlands > Peat | place: Sweden: Abisko, Stordalen...
GTGGCGCAGGTCCGGGCCCAGATGGAAGCCTACGGGCTGCCGGACGCCGTGCAGCACTGAGGCTTGTTTGATCAGCGCGGTGCCGTATTACCGGGCAATTCGCCTAATCTACAGGCTGATCACGAATTCGTGATATCGCATCGCACCATGAATGTTGCATCGCACCATTAACCATGCCATATAGAGGTTGCCCCGGGCCAGAACCGGACGGGGTGAGCCCATAGCTCAAACCTGAGGATGGAGAGACCCCAATGACCACCGAAACCAATTCCGTACTGAACACCGTCAAGGAAGCCTTCGCGCCCGTCACCGAGGCGTTCACCAAGCTCCAGAACATGGAAGTTCCGGAAGCCGCCCGTGAGTTCGTGAAGAAGCAGACCGAAACCGCCAAGGAGCGCGCCGCCACGCTTCACGCCGGCTCCGAGAAGGTGACCGCCGCGATCGAAACCGCCGTTTCCGGTTCCGTGACCGAAGTCGCCAAGATCAGCCGCAATATCCAGGATGCGCTGTACCAGGACGCCGAGGCATTCTTCGCGGGCATCGACAAGCTGGCTTCCGCCAAGTCGCTCAACGAGGCGGTCCAGATCCAGTCCGACCTGCTGCGCTCGCGCGGCGAGGTGCTGGTGTCGCGGGCGAAGGCCTCCACCGAATATCTCGGCAAGCTCGTCGCCGACGGTGCCAAGACCGCCCAGGACAACTTCGCCAAGGTCTACAACAAGACCGCCTGATCGCGTCAAACGACCGGCCGATCATTCGAAGGCCCGCTTAGGCGGGCCTTCTTTTTGACGGGTATCGGTATAGATCAGCTTGGCGCTTTTGAATCTCCGCCGTCATTCCGGACGACGCGAAGCGGCATCCGGAATGTCGAGATCCCGGGTTCGTGCTTCGCACGCCCCGGAATGACGACGGTGGGCGCGTCGCGCTATGAAAATCTATTCAACTCCCCGAAAGCCGCCATGACCGTGCCCGCCACCTTCCCGTTCGAACCGCCCGGCGATGCCGCGCGAGCGGCCGAACTGCGGCGGGTCAAGGCGCTGGCCACGCTGGTGCTGGCGGGTACGCTGGCGCTGTTCGTGACGGCGCGGCTGCTGTCGCACGCCCATCCCGCCTTCGGCTTCGTCGCGGCGTTCGCGGAGGCCGCCACCATCGGCGGGCTGGCCGACTGGTACGCCGTGGTGGCGCTGTTCAAGAGGCCGCTGGGACTGCCGATCCCGCATACCGCGATCATCCAGGGCAACCAGCACCGCATCGCCGACAAGCTCGGCGAATTCATCGAGGTGCATTTCCTCGAAACCGCCCCCGTCGAAGCCAGGCTGCGCCAGGTCGATTTCGGCTCCTTCATCGCCGACTGGCTGCGCGACCGCAAGCGCAGCGCCGATCTCGCCCGCTTCGCCTTGCGGCTTTTGCCCGAAGCGCTCACCGCGACCGAAACCTCCGGCCTGATGACTTTCGTCACCCGCCGCATCGCCACCCAGTTGCAGGGCATCGATCTGGCGCCGCTCGCCGCCGGCACCCTGCGTGCCTTCATCGCCGAGGGCCGGCATCAGGGGCTGCTCGACGACATCCTGCGCGCGGTGCACGAGACGCTGACCAAAGCGGAAACCATGGCCATGATCCGCGAGAAGATCCGCGCCGAATTGCCGACGCTGCTGAAACTCTACCGCGCCGACAAGTTTCTCGTGAACAAGATCGTCGCCTCGGCCAGCGCCTTCTTTGAAGAGGTCCGCAGCGATCCTAACCATCCGTTCCGCGGCGAGTTCGATACCCTGGTGCTGTCGTTCGTCGACCGGCTCGGCAGCGACAAGGCCTATGCCGACCGCATCGACGGATTGAAGCGCGACCTGCTGGCGCGCCCCGAGTTGGCCGATATCGGGCGCACGGTGTGGTCGAATGCGCGCAGCTTCATCGAGCGCAGCGCCAGCGGCGAGAGCCACGTGCTGCAGCAGCATCTGGCCGGAATGTTCGTGAAGGCGGGCGAGGCGCTGGCGGGCGATGCCGAACTGCGCGCCGAGATCAACCAGGGCCTGGTCGCGGTGCTCAGGAGTTTCATCGCCGACCAGAAGAGCGGCGTTTCCAGTTTCATCTCCGATCAGGTCAAGGCCTGGGACATGGGCCAGCTGATTTCGCTGATCGAAATCAACATCGGCCGCGACCTGCAATACATCCGCTTCAACGGCTCGCTGATCGGCGGGCTCGCCGGTTTGGGGCTTTACACCGCCGAAGCCCTGCTGCGGTTATTGTGACTTTTGGAACACTGGAGCCGCTTTTTGCGGTGGATACCTATTGTCCCATCGCCGGCCAACCGCTTGAATGAGGGAATCAGCAGCTTGGCTCCTGGGATTGCTGCACCGCGGAACGATTGTGTCAGGGCTGCGTTTCATTTGGCCGCGTTTCATTTGATCGATTGGACCGTCCCGAGGTCCCGAGAGGAAGCAACAAGATGTCCGTCACGACCGATACGCTGCGTCCGCCGTCCAAAACCCTGATGTTTCTGGAAGGCCGCGCCTTCCACGAGTTCGGCGCGTTCTTGGGTGCGCTGCCGCTGCTCGGGCTGGCGCCGAAGGGCGATGGCCATCCGGTGCTGGTGCTGCCCGGGCTGGTCGCCTCGGATACGTCGACGCGACCGCTGCGCAGCTTCCTGAAAAATCGCGGCTACGCGGTGAGCGGCTGGCGGCAGGGCCGCAATCTCGGCCTGCGCGAGGGCGTGCAGCACGCGATGGTCGATCTGGTGCGCGAACTCAGCGACACCCATGGCCGCAAGATCAGCCTGGTCGGCTGGAGCCTCGGCGGCCTCTACGCGCGCCAATTGGCAAAAATGATGCCGGACCGGGTGCGCTCGGTGATCACGCTCGGCAGTCCGTTTGCCGGCCATCCCAAGGCGACCAACGCCTGGCGGGTCTATGAGATGGCGAGCGGCCGGCGTTCCGATGAAGAAGATGCCCGGTTCGGCGGATCGCTTGCGGAAACCCCGCCGGTGCCGACCACCGCGATCTTCAGCCGTACCGACGGCATCTGCGCCTGGCAGGGCTGCATGGAAAAGACCTCGGCGACGTCGGAAAGCATCGAGGTCGAAAGCAGCCATTGCGGCATGGGCCATCACCCGGCCGTGGTCTATGCGGTGGCCGATCGCCTTGCGCAGGCCGAAGGCGCCTGGGCCCCGTTCGACCGCAGCGGCTGGCGCAGCATGCTCTATCCCGATCCGCACCGGTAACATCGCAGGACTGACTTCTTCACCTCGCCCCGCTTGCGGTGAGAGGTCGAAATTCGCGCAGCGAATTTCGGGTGAGGGGGCTCTCAACGAGTCGAATTCGTCGAGGCAGCCCCTCACCCCGACCCTCTAAGAGCGAGCTTCGCTCGTCTCGACCCCGCAAGAGCGGGGAGAGGGAGAAGCTGGCGGCGCGTTGTTAGTTTCCAGCAAAACGCGCTATGCGTTGTACATGCCGCAGCCGCTTGCCCGCATCATCGACCAGCTCAAGCGCGAGCCCTCGCGCACCGGCTCCATCGTCATCACCGTGTTCGGCGACGCCATCGTGCCGCGCGGCGGCTCGGTGTGGCTCGGAACGCTTCTGGAATTCTTCGCCGCCATCGACATCGACAGCGGCGTGGTGCGCACGGCGATGTCGCGGCTTGCCGCCGACGGCTGGCTCGAACGCGAGAAGGTCGGTCGCAACAGTTTTTATCGCCTGGTGAAGAAGGGCCGGCAGACCTTCGACGCCGCGACCCGGCATATCTACGATCCGCCGCCTTCGGACTGGACCGGACGTTTTGAGCTCTTGCTGATCGGCGGCAGCGAAGGCCGCGACGCCGCGCGCGAGGCGCTGAAGAATGCCGGTTTCGGCAGTCCGCTGCCCGGGGTCTGGGTAGCACCCTCGGGTGTTCCGATCCCCGAGGAAGCCGCCACCGCGATCAGGCTCGAGGTCTCCGCCGAGGACGACAGCGGCCGGCGCCTGCTCAGCGAGAGCTGGCCGCTCGATCGCACCGCCGACGCCTATCTGAAGTTCATCAAGACCTTCGGACCGTTGCGCCTCTGGCTCGACCGCCGCGAGCGGTTGTCCGACAGTGACGCGTTCACGGCGCGGATCCTGCTGATCCACTATTACCGCCGGGTGGTGTTGCGCGATCCGCTGTTGCCGACCGCTTTGTTGCCCAGGGATTGGCCGGGACGGGCCGCCCGCCAGCTCTGCGGCGAGATCTATCGCGGGCTGTTGCCGGCGTCCGAGCAATGGCTGGACCGCCATGGGCTCGACGAAAGCGGCCCGCTGCCGGCGGCCGGGATGGAACTGGCGCGCCGTTTCGAGGGCTGATATGTTACAGAAATATATTGCATGTCTGGATTTGTGTTATATATTCGGCCGCAAATAACCGGGGAGGCTGGCGCATGTACACCCAGGCGCTCAACACGACCGAAGCCGAGGATCGCCATGTCGAGGACGCCGCGCGCGCGGCGCAGTTCCAGGCGCGGATCGACGCCGAGGAGCGGATCGAGCCCAATGACTGGATGCCCGCGGCCTACCGCAAGACGCTGACCCGGCAGATCTCGCAGCACGCGCATTCCGAAATCGTCGGCATGCTGCCGGAGGGCAACTGGATCACGCGCGCGCCGTCGCTGCGCCGCAAGGCAGCACTGCTGGCGAAAGTGCAGGACGAGTGCGGCCACGGCCTCTATCTCTACGCCGCGGCCGAAACGCTGGGCGCCTCGCGCGAAGAGCTGGTCGATCTGATGCTGGCCGGGAAAGCAAAATATTCGTCGATCTTCAATTACCCGACGCTGACCTGGGCCGATATCGGCGTGGTCGGCTGGCTGGTCGATGGTGCCGCGATCATGAACCAGATTCCGCTGTGCCGTTGTTCCTACGGCCCCTATGCGCGCGCGATGATCCGCGTCTGCAAGGAGGAATCGTTCCATCAGCGCCAAGGCTACGAGATCATGGTGACGCTGGCCAGGGGCTCCGGGGAGCAGAAGGCGATGGCGCAGGAGGCGCTGGACCGCTGGTGGTGGCCGGTGCTGATGATGTTCGGTCCGCCCGACCAGGCGAGCCAGCACAGCGACACTTCGACCCGGTGGAAGATCAAGCGTTTTTCAAATGACGAACTGCGCCAGAAGTTCGTCGATGCGACGGTGCCGCAGGCGCACTATCTCGGTCTTTCGATTCCCGATCCCGGCATGAAGCAGAACGAGACTACCGGGCACTGGGAATACAGCGCAATCGACTGGGACGAATTCAAGCAGGTTCTGGCCGGCAACGGTCCCTGCAATCGCGACCGCATGGCGGCGCGGCGCAAGGCCCATGACGAGGGCGCCTGGGTGCGCGAGGCGGCCGCAGCCTATGCCGAGAAACGCAAGCAACGATCCGCGGCCAAGGCCGCCTAGCCATTCAGGGAGTTCGTGATGGCCACGCCGAACACGCCGCTATGGGAAGTCTTCATCCGCAGCCGCAACGGGCTCGCGCACAAGCATGTCGGCTCGCTGCACGCCGCCGACGCGACACTGGCGCTGCAGGCGGCGCGCGACATCTACACCCGCCGCGGCGAGGGCCTGTCGATCTGGGTGGTGCCGTCGAGCGCGATCACCGCCTCCGATCCGGCCGACAAGGGCATGATGTTCGAGCCGGCGGAATCCAAGATCTACCGGCATCCGACGTTTTACGAGGTGCCCGAGGAAGTCGGGCATATGTGAGGTCACCTTCCAAGATCAGGCGGGTTCCAAGGTGTTGAAACCGTCATTGCGAGCGCAGCGAAGCAATCCATAGCGCAGCACTAAGGAAAAGAGTGGATTGCTTCGTCGCTTCGCTCCTCGCAATGACGACGATAGAGTTAGCGCAAGCAGGTTGGAGAACATGGCAGTCGCATCGATCGAGATATCGGAAACGCCGCTGGTGCTTTACACGCTGCGCCGCGCCGATGACGCGCTGATCCTCGGCCACCGGCTGTCGGAATGGTGCGGCCACGCGCCGATCCTAGAAGAGGACATGGCGCTGACCAATATGGCCCTCGATCTGCTCGGTCAGGCGCGCGAACTCTACAGCTACGCAGGCGCGGTCGAAGGCAACGGTAACGACGAGGACAGGCTGGCTTACCTGCGCGACGTCAGGCAGTACCGCAATCTGCTGCTGGTGGAACAGCTGAATGGCGATTTCGCGCGCACCATGGTGCGGCAGTTCTTCTACTCGACGTTCGCCGACCTCTACTGGCGCGCGATGATGAAGTCGGGCGACGCCACGCTGGCGGCGATCGCGGCGAAATCCGAGAAGGAAACCGCCTATCATCTGCGGCATTCGTCGGAATGGATGGTCCGGCTCGGCGACGGCACCGCTGAAAGCCACGCCCGCACGCAAACCGCGATCGACGATCTCTGGGCGTTCACCGGCGAGATGTTCGAGGTCGACCCCGGCGAGCGCGCTTTGATCGAGGCCGGCACCGCGGTCGATCCCGCGACCTTGCGTCCGCAATGGCTGAAGATCATTTCCGATGTCGTCGCCGAAGCGACGCTGACGCTGCCCAAGGGCGACTGGATGCAGCAGGGCGGCCGCAGCGGTCGGCACAGCGAGCATCTCGGCCACCTGCTCAGCGAACTGCAATCGATGCAGCGGACATTTCCGGGGGTCACATGGTGATCGCCATGTTCGATGACGCCGAACTGCGGCAGCGCGCCTGGGATGTCGCGGCGACCGTGGTCGATCCCGAGATTCCGGTGCTGTCGATCGCCGACCTCGGCGTGCTGCGCGAGGTCGCGGTCCGTGACGGCCAGATCGAGGTTGCGATCACGCCGACCTATTCCGGCTGCCCGGCCATGAACATGATCACGCTCGAGATCGAGCTGGCACTGGAACGCGAGGGCTTTCGCAATTCAAAAGTCCGTACCGTGCTGTCTCCGGCCTGGACCACCGACTGGATGAGCGAAGACGGCCGCAACAAGCTCCGGGAGTACGGCATCGCCCCGCCGCAACCGGCGGGCTCGCGCCGCGCGCTGTTCGGCGTCGAGCAGGTCAAGTGCCCGCAATGCGGCTCCTCCGATACCGAGGTGCTTTCCGAGTTCGGCTCGACCTCCTGCAAGGCGCTGTGGCGCTGCAAGAGCTGCCGCGAACCGTTCGATTATTTCAAATGTCACTGAGATCGCCATTCCAACAGCCGTCATTGCGAGCGAAGCGAAGCAATCCATAGAGTCGCAAGGAGGGTGTGGATTGCTTCGTCGCTACGCTCCCCGCAATGACGGCAATGCTTTGAGCACGAAAGCCCCGATGTCCCACACCCCTCGTTTCCACCGTCTCGCCGTCGACGACCTGCGCCGTGAATCCCCCGACGCGGTGTCGATGACCTTTGCGATCCCGAAGTCGCTCGAGCCGGATTACCGTTTCGCGCCTGGGCAATATCTCACCCTGCGCACCACCATGGACGGCGAGGAAGTCCGCCGCTCCTATTCGATCTGCTCCGGCCCCGATGACGGCGAGCTGCGCATCGCGGTGAAGAAGGTCGACGGCGGTGCGTTCTCGAGCTGGGCCGCCGACGAGCTGAAGGCCGGCGACCAACTCGACGTCATGACACCGACCGGCCGCTTCGGCGTGGCCGTGGCGCCGGGCGAGGCAAGGGTCTATGTCGGCTTCGCCGCCGGCTCCGGCATCACCCCGATCCTGTCGATCGTGAAGGGCGTGCTGGCGCGAGAGCCGAACAGCCGGTTCTTCCTGTTCTACGGCAACCGCTCGACATCGGGCATGCTATTTCGCGAGGCGCTGGAGGAACTCAAGGACCGCTTCATTCAGCGGCTCTCGGTGTTCCACGTGATCTCCGGCGAGGAGCAGGACATTCCGATCCTGCACGGCAGGCTCGACGGCGAGAAGGTGAGGGTGCTGCTGCGCTCGCTGGTGCCGGCGGCTGGCGTCGACCACGTCTTCATCTGCGGTCCGACCGGCATGAGCGAGGACATCGAGGCGACCTGCCGCGAGATAGGCATTGCCGCCGACCGCATCCACGTCGAGCGCTTCGTCTCGGGGCTCGGCGGCAAGCCGCGGCCGAAGGCCGTGGTGCCGGACACCGCGCCGCCGAAGGCCTTTGCTTCCCTGATCATCGACGGCAAGCGCCGCGAGGTGCCGGTGGCCGAGGGCGAGGCCATCCTCGACGCCGCGCTTCGCGCCGGCGTCGACCTGCCGTTCGCCTGCAAGGGCGGCATGTGCTCGACCTGCCGCGCCAAGCTGGTCGAGGGCAGCGCCGAGATGGAAGTAAACTACTCGCTGGAGCCGTGGGAGCTCGAAAAGGGATTCATTCTCACCTGCCAGGCGCGGCCGACCTCGGACAAAGTCGTGGTCGACTACGACCACGTTTGACCGTCATTCCGGGGCGCGCGAAGCGCGAACCCGGAATCCCGAGATTCCGGGTTCAGCCCTGCCGGACTGCCCCGGAATGACGGTTTGCTTCATTCCTTCGGGCGCTTGTCGTACACGCGCTTGGCCTTGCCGAGCGAGCGCTCCAGCGTGTCGGGCGCGACCGCCTTGATGATGGCGTGGATGCCGGTGGTGTTCTTGATGTGGTGGGTGACCAGGCTGGTCTGTTCGGCCAGGCCGCTGTCGTCCCAGTAGCCGTGGCGGGCTTCCGCCAGCACCGTCATCACGTCCATCCGCCCCTCGCGCGTCAATTCAATCACAAAGTGACCGCCGCACCAGTTGGTGGCCAGCAGCACTTCCTCGATCTGGGTCGGGAACACGTTGACGCCGCGCAGGATGATCATGTCGTCGGAACGCCCGGTGACCTTTTCCATCCGCCGCATGCCCGGCCGCGCCGTGCCCGGCAGCAGCCGGGTCAGGTCGCGGGTGCGATAGCGGATCACCGGAAACGCCTGCTTGGTCAGCGAGGTGAACACCAGTTCGCCCTTTTCGCCGTCGGGCAATGCCGCGCCGGTGTCGGGATCGATCACCTCGGGATAGAAATGATCCTCCCAGACATGGAGGCCGTCCTTGGTCTCGATGCATTCCTGGGCGACGCCAGGGCCCATCACCTCCGACAGCCCGTAGATGTCGGTGGCGTCCATGTCGAAGGACTGCTCGATTTCGGCGCGCATCGCATTGGTCCATGGCTCGGCGCCGAAGATGCCGATCTTCAGCGAGGATTGCCGCGGGTCCAGCCCCTGGCGCTTGAATTCGTCGAGGATCGCCAGCATGTAGCTCGGCGTCACCGTGATGATGTCGGGCCGGAAATCGTTGATCAGCTGCACTTGCCGCTCGGTCATGCCGCCGGAGATCGGCACCACGGTGCAGCCGAGATATTCGGCGCCGTAATGCACCCCGAGGCCGCCGGTGAACAGGCCGTAGCCATAGGCGTTGTGGATGATCATGCCGCTGCGCCCGCCGGCGGCGCGCAGCGAGCGCGCCATCACGGTCGACCAGGTCTCGATATCGGCCTTGGTATAGCCGACCACGATCGGCTTGCCGGTGGTGCCGGAAGAGGCGTGGATGCGGACCAGTTTTTCGCGCGGTACCGCGAACATGTTGAACGGGTAATTGTCGCGCAGGTCGGTCTTCACCGTGAACGGAAATTTCGCGAGGTCGGACAAGTGCCTGAAATCGGACGGATGCACGCCAGCCTTGTCGAAGGCGCGCTTGTAATGGGCGACGTTGTCGTAGGCGTGGGCCAGCGACCAGGCGAGGCGCCTGGTCTGCAGCGCCATGATCTCGTCGCGCGAGGCGCGTTCGGCGTCGTCCAGTTCGGGGACATAGCCTGCGGCGCTCGATTGAAGCTTGGTGGCAACCATCGCGTTTCCTTAACTCAGCGGTTCAGTCCTGTTTGGGTCCGGCCGGCGGCACCAGGGCGCCGCCGATGGTGCGGGAATGTCCGCGAAATTCGGCGATCACCACCTCGTCGGCGGTGACGCGGACGTCATAGATCCCGGACCGGCCGCTGCGCGAGATCTCGCGCGCGGTCGCGACCAGGCGGTCGCCGAGTTTGCCGGGGCGGACGAAGGTGATCGCGCCTTGCGCCGCCACCGCGCGCTCGTTGTGGGAATTGCAGGCAAAAGCGAAGGCGGAATCCGCCAGGGTGAAGATGAAGCCGCCATGGGCGATCTTGTGGCCGTTGACCATATGGGGCTGGACCGTCATCGCCAGCGTGGCCTGGCCCGCTTTGATCTCGACGATCTCCATGCCGAGCCCCTGGCTCGCCTCGTCTTCGCGCCACATGGCGTCGGCGCAGGCGCGCGCGAGGTCGTCGGGCGATAGCGTGGCGCTGACGTTCACCGCGGTTCCCCCGCGAAGGGCCGCGGCCGGCGGCCGGTCATGATCGGATGCAAGACGCTTCTCCCCTGGGCGGCGGGCTCGTTGGAACAAGCCTCTTTGGCTCTGGATTCAGTCTGTCAGTCATGCGGCGAAGGCCGCAAACTGTCAACGATTCCGGCAGGCGCGGAGCCCCGCCGGTGGAACGAAATCGATCGTATTTGCGGCGGTGGCGAGAGTTTCATTCTCCGAGAGAACCATTGCACGACAGCTTCGTTCTTTGTTCTTGATGGGCGTGGACGAGCCTCCATGTAAGCCCCTATAGCAGCACGGAAATTGCATTCAATTTGAGCAGGGCTGGCCGTCGCGACGACGCCCCCGGGGGAAATCCAGTGCAGGACGGCGTCAACATTGTCGTGGTGAGCGGGCTCCTGATCGGTCTCGCCTATGGCGCGGTAGGCCTGTTGAGCGGCTTTTGCCTGCTCTCCGGTCTGCGCGGCTGGTGGGCCGACGGCGACAGCCGGCTGATCCGCACCTACGCGCTGGCGCTCGGCGTTGCGATCGCGGTCACCCAGCTCCTGGCGGCGCGCGAAGTCGTCGATCTCGGCAAATCGATCTATCTGCAGCCGTCGTTTTCCGCGCCCTTGATGTTTTTCGGCGGATCGCTGTTCGGCTACGGCATGGTGCTGTCGAACGGCTGCGGCTCGCGCGCGCTGGTGCTGCTGGGCCGCGGCAATCTGCGCTCGTTCGTGGTGGTGATCGTGCTCGGCATCGCGGCGCAGATGACCCTGAAAGGCCTGATCGCGCCGGCGCGGATCGCCGTGCTGCAGGCGTCCTTGACCGCGCCGAAGCTGATCTCGCTACCGGCGCTGGTGTCGACGCTCGGCCTCAGCGAGACCTTTGCGCGGACGCTTTCGGCCTCGGCCGTGTCCGGCGGGCTGATCATCTTCGCCTTCGCGCACGCCCCGTTCCAGCGCGCCTGGGGGCAGATCGCCGCCGGCATCGCGGTCGGCCTGCTGGTGGTCGGCGGCTGGCTGGCGACCGGCTATCTCGGCGCCGACGATTTCAATCCCGCAGCGGTGACCTCGCTGACCTTTGTCGCGCCGATCGCGGACGCCGTGCAATACGCCATGCTGTCGACCGGCCTGAGCCTGAATTTCGGCATCGCCATGGTGGCCGGCGTGTTCGCCGGAAGCCTGGCGACGGCGCTGGTCACACGCCGCTTCCACTGGGAAGGCTTCAACTCGTCGCGCCACATGCTGCGCTCGATCGGCGGCGCGGCGCTGATGGGTGCGGGCGGTGCGATGGCCTATGGCTGCTCGATCGGGCAGGGCCTCACGGGCCTGTCGACGCTGGCGCTGGCGTCGTTCGTCGCGGTCGGCGGGATCTTGTTGGGCACCGCGGCCGGCCTGCGCGGATTGCTGCGCGTGCGGCCGCTGGTGCCGGCACACGATGCCCGGGTGACGGCACAGGACGCCGGTCAGGCGCGCTGACGCGACGTCGCCAGCCGCATCACGTCGAGATAGCCGGGACGTACTTCCATCCGCTTGATCAGGCCCTTCTCGGCCAGCAGCCGATGCGCTTCCGGCAGCCGGTAGCAGGGCAGGTACATGAACAGATGATGTTCGGCGTGGTAGTTCACCCAATAGGGCGCGATCAATAGCCGCTCGATCGGACCCGCCAGCGTGGTGCGGGCGTGGCTGAACGGGTCTTCCCCGGTCGAGGTGCAGGCGTGCTCGGCGATGTTGCGGATGCGCGTCACCAGAGGCAGCCAGGTCGCCATCGCCAGCACCCAGACGCCCCAGAACCAGATGCCCGCGCCCATAAGCCAGAACAGGGTGAACAGCAGCGCATTCACGGCGAGGAACCGCGCCATCTTGTCCGCTCCGCCGGAGACGAAGCTGTCATGGGACAGCCGATCCTCGGTCTCGCCGCGCCTGAACAGCGACAGGAACAAAGGCAGCCGCTGTTTGACAAACGTCTGGCCGGTGAGATCGCGGATCGCCTTGCGGACGTAGCTGTCCTTGGTGATCGGAAACGGCGCCGACAGCGACAGGTCGGGATCCTCGGGCTGCTGGGTGAATTTGTGATGCTGCAGGTGATAGGAGCGGTAGCTGGCGAGATCGGCGCCGACCGGCACCGCGCACAGCCATTGCCCGACCCATTCGTTGATCGTCTTGTCGGCGTGAATACCGCCATGGCCGGCTTCGTGCATCAGGATGGCGAGGCCGAGCTGGCGCGCGCCGACCACCATCACCGCGAGCAGCCAGGTCAGGGGATTGGGCCACAGCGTCACCAGCGCGATAGCGGCCGCGATCGTGCCCCAGGCATGCAGCACCAGCGCCATGCCGCGCAGCGAGTTGCGCGAGGTGAGCCGGCTCCACTCCGCAGGGGTGAAGATGGTCTTGGGATCGACGCGGGCCACGACCGGCATTCAGGCGCTCCTTTTGATCGAGATGATACGCCCGCACCCATGTCCGTCAATCTGCAGGCCGGGTCACGATGTGGATCCCGGAAGTCTGGGTGCAGCGCACCGGACACGCATGACCCGAAGCGGAGAAGCGGCGGTCCGGCAGGAGTGGAACTTCCGGTCTGAATGCGAGTTGGGGCTGACAATCATAAACCTGGGAGCGAGCGATGTGGAAAATAGCACCTGCACTGTTACTGCTGTCGTCTCCGGCTTTTGCGCAAGGCAGCGCGGCCTTGAAGGATTGTCGCCCGATCGGGCAGACGGCCAGGGGCGACTTGGTGTATTCGCTCGACTGCAAGGCAATTCAGACCGATTACACCGTGGGCGAGAGCAAGCCCAACGTGCCGCAGATGAATTTGAAAGATACGGTGATTCCGAAGTCGGGCGAGGTACAAACACCTGAGACGACGCCAACGACGGGCGTAAACAAGTAACAAGGGCGAGACGGAAGCGCCCGCGCCGATGTTCGTCAATCCGCGGGCCGCGTCACGATGTGGATCTCCGAGGTCAGGGTGCGATGCACCGGGCATTTGTCGGCGATCTCCATCAGCTTCTGGCGCTGTTCGGCGTCGAGATTGCCCTCCATGCCAATCACCCGATCGATCTGGTCGAGCATCCCCGTGCTGGTTTCGCATTCGGCGCAGTCTTCCGCATGGATCTTGCTGTGTGTCAGCGTCACCGTCACGCGTTCCAGCGGCAGCGATTTGCGCTCGGCGTACATGCGCATGGTCATCGAGGTGCAGGCGCCGAGGCCGGCCAGGACAAAATCATACGGCCCGGGTCCGGTGTCGTCGCCGCCGGCGGCGACCGGCTCGTCGGCGAGCAGGCGATGCGGGCCGACCGAAACGGTCTGCTGGAATTTTCCGGCGCGGGTTTCGCGCACCACGACGTTGCGCGGCGCTTCGGCGAGATCGGCCGACGGCCCCGGTACGATGGGATCGAGATAGCGCGTCGCCCAGGTGGCGATGACATCGGCGACATAGGCCGCGTCGCGCTTGCCGCTTAGCAGATGATCGGCGCCGGCGAGCGTCACAAAACTCTTGGGATGTTTGGCCGCGACGAAGATGCGGGTGGCGTTGTCGATGCCGACGGTATCGTCGGTCGGCGAGTGCATCACCAGCAGCGCCTTGTGCAGGTTGGTCACATGCGCCATCAGGCCGTGCTCGGCGATGTCGTCGAGGAATTCGCGCTTGATCCGGAACGGCCGGCCGGCGAGCGAGACCTCGACCTGGCCGTGGGTGCGGATGTCATCGATGCGATCCCTGAACAGGCCGGTGACATGGGCGGGGTCGGAGGGGGCTGCGATGGTGACGACGGCTTTGGCATCCGGAATTTTTTCTGCGGCGGCGAGGATGGCGGCGCCGCCGAGGCTGTGGCCGATCAGGATCGCCGGCGCTTTCCGGGTCTCGCGCATATGATCGGCGGCGCGCACCAGATCGGCGACGTTGGAGGAGAAGGTGGAGTTGGCGAAATCGCCTTCGCTGGAGCCGAGCCCGGTGAAATCGAATCGCAATACCGCGATGCCCTTGGCCGCCAGTGCCGCCGCGATGCGCCGTGCAGCCAGCACATCCTTGCCGCAGGTGAAGCAATGCGCGAACAGCGCATAGGCGAGCGGCTCGCGCTCGGGCAGATCGAGCGACGCGGCGAGCTGATGGCCGCCTTCGCCGGTGAATTGGAAACGTTCAGTCGGCATGGTGGCCTCCATGAAGGTGGTCGCTTTCCTTCACCTCTCCCTCAGGGGGAGGTGAAGTGCCGGTAGAAGGCTAGTCACTATCGTAGCGCTCTTCCTTCCACGGGTCGCCGCGGTTGTGGTAGCCGCGGACTTCCCAGTAGCCCGGCGCATCGCGCTCAAGGAACTCGATGCTCTGCAACCATTTTGCGCTCTTCCAGAAATACAGATGCGGCACCACCAGCCGCACCGGGCCGCCATGTTCCGTCTCCAGCGGCGCGCCGGACCATGAATGCGCCAGCAGGGAGTCCTCGGCGGCGAAATCCTCCAGCGCGAGATTGGTGGTGTAGCCGTCATGGGAGTGCAGCACCACGTGACGCGCCTCGTGGCGCGGCCGGCAGGCATCGAGGAGGTCGCGGGTCGACAGCCCCTCCCATTGATTGTCGTAGCGCGACCAGGTGGTGACGCAATGGATGTCGGAGGTGAACTTGGTCCGCGGCTGAGCGGTGAACTCGGCAAAATTCCAGAAGATAGGGTTCTCGACCGCGCCGTAGACGTCGAGCCGCCAGCGCTGTGGCGAAATTTCCGGAGTCAGGCCGAGGTCGAGGACCGGCCAGTCTTTTGTCAGATGCTGGCCGGGCGGCAGGCGCTGCTCGTCCGGCCGCGCGATCTTGCCCGTGAGGAATTTTCCCTCGCGCGCCCAGCGCTGCTTGCTGCGGGTCAGTTTCGAGACCGGAGGTTCGTCGCCTGGGTCGGTCATTTCTCGAGCCTCCGCGATGGATGGCTAGTACCTGGAATCACAAATCGGTGTTGCCGCACATCCTTCGAGACGGCCACTTCGTGGCCTCCTCAGGATGAGGTCCAACCTGCCGAAGCACAACAGCCTCATGCTGAGGAGCGAGCGACGCGAGCGTCTCGAAGCCTGGCAGCAAGCGATTCAGCTATTTCATATCGTCAGTACGATGTCATTCGTGCCGGTGCATCGCCGATTCGCGCTTGGTGTCGCGCATGGTAGAATAGATGATCAGCGACAGGAAGATCATGCCGCTGAGATAATAATAGAACCAGCCCTCATGCCCAAGCGATTTGAAATACAGCGCGATCGCCGGCGCGGTGCCGCCGAACACCGACACCGTGATGGCGTAGGGCAGGCCGACGCCGAGCGCGCGGATATTGGTCGGGAACAGCTCGGCCTTGACGATGGCGTTGATCGAGGTGTAGCCGGCGACGAAAACCCAGGCCGCGCAGATCAGGAGGAACGCCGTCAGCGGCGATTTGGTTTCCTTCAGCGCGGTCAGGATCGGGATCGTCGCCAGCGTGCCGGCGACGCCGAAGAAGATCAGCA
>Ga0302157_10004244_pt1 | contig 15670 bp, 17 predicted proteins | sample I_Bog_N3_3_FD_193502 | JGI IMG/M metagenome (GOLD analysis project Ga0302157, IMG submission 193502) | Peat permafrost microbial communities from Stordalen Mire near Abisko, Sweden - I_Bog_N3_3 | ecosystem: Environmental > Terrestrial > Soil > Wetlands > Peat | place: Sweden: Abisko, Stordalen...
TGATCCCCGCCGACGCGGGTGGCGACGGCCTGAGCGTCCGCCTCCGGTGCCGGCGGGAGGACGAGGCCGCCATCTACGCCAACGGCTTCGGACACGATGCCTTCGACCACCTGCCCGAGGTCGCCTGTCCGGTGACCCTGGCCTGCGGGGCGGAGACCGACTCGTTCGGCCCGACGTTCCTGGAGCTCGACGCGGCCCGGCTCCCCCACCCGCACATCGAGATCCTGCCCGGGCTGGGTCATTTCGGTCCGCTGGAAGCCCCCGGCCCGGTGGCCGAGTCCGTCCGTCGGACACTGGTCACCGGCCCCGGTACACCCCCGTCGTAACCTGGTCCCGTGCCCTTCGACCTCCCACGCTCGCTGTCGCCCTCCAAGGTCACGTCGTTCCGCGACTGCGCGCTGGCGTTCCGCTTCAACGCCATCGAGCATCTGCCCGACGACCCCACCGTCGCCACGGTGAAGGGCACCCTGGTCCACCGGGTGCTCGAGCGGCTGTTCTGGCGGCATCCCGCCGGCCAGCGGTCGGTTGCCACCGCCCTGGCCGAGCTGGACCAGGCCTGGGGCGAACTCCAGGACGATCCCGACTTCCTCTCGCTGGCGCTCCTCCCACCGGAGGCGGATCGCATGCGGCACGACGCCGACACCCTGGTCCGGAACTACTTCCTGCTGGAGGATCCCGACGGGATCACCCCGGTGGGCGTCGAGCTCACGCTCGAGGCCCGGGTGGGCGACATGCGGCTCCGGGGCATCATCGACCGGCTCGACCTGACCGAGGCGGGAGAGCTGGTGGTCATCGACTACAAGACCGGGCGGGCGCCGTCGCCCGCCTACGAGCAGGCCAAGCTGGTCGGGGTCTCCATCTACGCGCTGCTCTGCCTCGAGGTGCTCGGCCGCCGGCCGGCGCAGGTCAAGCTCCTCCACCTGAAAGAGCCCACCACCATCGTGGCCGAGCCCTCGGACCAGGCCCTCCGAGGCCAGCGCCAGAAGGCCGTGGCCGTGTGGTCGGCCATCGAACGGGCCTGCCGCGACGAGGACTTCCGGCCCCGCACCTCGCCCCTGTGCAACTACTGCCGGTTCCAGGCGTTCTGCCCGGCCTACGGCGGCAATCCCGACGACGCCGCCCGGGTGCTCGGGACCCCGGTGGAGCTGACGGTCTGATGGCGTCGGCCGGGGACAGCCCCGACGGTCCGGGTGCCGGGGTGGATCCGGAGGACGGGTCCGGCTCCGGGCACGCAGCCGGGTCCGGGTCGTCGTCGTCAGCCGCATCGGACGGTGCATCGGAGACTGAGCCGGGCAGTGCGCCGGGCAGTGCGCCGGGAGCGGGCTTCCCCTCGTGGGTCCAGACCATCGACGAACGTGTCGACTCCTGGTTCGAGCCCCTGCGTGGCTCGCCGGCACTCGACGGTGCGGCCAAGGTGATCACCGGGCTCGGCGACCACGGCCTCATGTGGGCGGCCACCACGGTGTGGCGGGCCCGCCACACCGGTCCGGAGCGCAAGCGCTCCGTCCGGGCCCTGGCCATCGCCGGTGTGGGGTCGAACCTGACCAACACCGCCCTCAAGGCGGTGATCGGGCGCACCCGGCCGGACCCGGCCGGGCTCCGGGTGGCGGCGGGCGGCATCCCCGTCCGGGCGCCCACGTCCAGCAGCTTCCCCAGTGGCCACACACTGGCCGCCTTTTGTGCCGCCACGGTCATGAGCCAGAGGGGCGACCGCCGCGGCAACGCTCTGCTGTTCGCCAGCGCCACCCTGGTCGGGCTGAGCCGGCTGCACCTCCGGGCCCACCATGCCTCCGACGTGGTGGGCGGCGCCGCCATCGGCACGGTCATCGGGCTCCTCGGCCGGCGGCTGGTATGACCGGCGGGCCCGGGTTGCCGGGATTCCGGGCCGATCCGGGCCCCGCCCGGAGGAATGGATCGTCGGCCGGCGGGGTTCCCCACTCATGACCAGCGTGAAGCAGTTCGCCGTGACCTGGGACTACCGGTGCCCGTTCGCCCGGAACGGGCACGAACACATCCTCGACGGCCTGGCCGACGGGGCGCCCTGGGAGGTCCGGTTCGTGCCGTTCTTCCTCAACCAGTCCCACGTCCCCGAAGGCGGGACGCCGGCCTGGGACGACCCGGACCAGCAGCCCGACCTCCTGTCACTGGCTGCCGGCGTGGTGGTGCGGGACCGCACGCCCGACCTGTTCCCCGCCGTGCACCGCTCCTTGTTCACCGCCCGGCACGACGAGGGCGGTGATCTCCGCACGGAGTCGGTAGTGGTGGCCGCCCTCACCCGCGCCGGTGCCGACGCCGACCAGGTGCTGGCCGAGGTGGAGTCGGGTTGGCCGGCCAAGGTCATACGCGACGAGCACGAGCGCGTGGTGGGCGACCTCGACGTCTTCGGCGTCCCCACCTTCATCATGGGACAGCACGCGGTGTTCGTACGCCTGATGAGTCGTCCTCAGGGGGACGGGGCGCTGGCCCGGTCCACCGTCGACCGGGTGCTCGGGCTCATCGAGGATCATCCCGAACTCAACGAGTTCAAGCACACGCGCCTGTCCCGCTGAGCGGGTCGGCCCGGTGGGCGGTGGCGTCCAGCCGGCCGATGTCCGCGGCCGGGACGTGCAGGCCCCGGTGAGGTGCCTCAGCCGCCCACCAGGCCGGCGAGCACCTCGGTCGAGGCCCGGATCTCGTCGGCCGATCCGAACAGGGGCGCCAGAAAGTCCGTGGCCCCGATGTCCGCCAGCCGGCGGATCTGTGCGGTCACCTCGGATGCGCTCCCCACGATGGCCACGTCGGCGGGGCCCTCGGCACCTTCACGGTCGAGCATCGAGCGGTAGGACGGCAGATGGCCGTACATGACGAAGAGCTCGGCGGCTGTGGCCCGGGCGGCGTCCTTGTCGTCGGTCACACAGACCGGGAGGCCCACGGCGATCTGGGGTGCGGGTCGGCCCGCCTCGGCCGCCGCCTTGGCGATGGTCGGCGCAATGTGACTCTCGATGGTGACCGGGCCGGTCATCCAGGTCACGGTGCCGGCAGCCATCCGGCCGGCGATGCCCAGCATGGTCGTCCCCAGCGCCGCGACCAGAACCGGCGGTGCGGCCGCATCGACCCCGAGGGGCCCGAACGTCGACGCGCTGAGCGTCTCGCCGGCGAAGGTGACCTGTTCGCCGCCCAGGGTGGGCATGAGGATCGACAGGTACTCACGCATGTGACGGGCCGGCTTGTCGAACGACTGGCCGAAGACGTTCTCGATCACCAGCTGATGGGAGAGACCGATGCCCAGGGTCAGCCTCCCCCCGGTCACCGCCTGCACGGTGAGCGCCTGTCCGGCCAGCATCACCGGGTGCCGCGGGAAGGTCGGGACCACCGCGGTGCCCAATCCGATGCCGGGCACCTCACGCCCCACCGCCGCCAGCACGGTCAGCGCGTCGTAGGCGAAGATCTGCGAGGCCCAGGCCATCTCGATCCCCACCTCGTGCAGACCGGCCACCTCGGCGATCACGCGGTCGAAGGGCTTCTCGGTGTCGATCATCACGCCAATGCGCACGGTGGCTCTCCTTGTCGGTTCATCAACTTGTCAGCTGGTCGGCTTGTCAACCCGTCGGTGTGTCTGCCCCCGGTGGCGTGTCGGCGCCGGGTGGGGTCAGGGTTCGGCGACCGTAGCGGTGCCGCCGGGCACCTCCCCGAGACGGGTCCGGTGGCGGGGTGCCCGGAACCAAACCGTAGCGGGCCGGGGCCGGCCGGACTCGCCGAGCCGGCCGGCCGCGTGAGCCCGGGGGCGGCCGGGACTCACACCGGGGGCCAGGGTGGGGCCAGACCGGCCACGGCCTCGTCCAGAGACACACCCAGGGGGATGACCGCCATCACCGGGATGGTCACCCCGTTGGCCACGTACCGCCCCACCTGCGACCGGCACTGCTCGTACGATCCGTGCACGACCAGCGAGTCCACCACCTCGTCCGGGATCGCCTCGAGGGCCCCCTTGCGGTCACCCCTCTCCCACGCCGACCACATGGGCTCGAGCTCCGGTCCCCGGCCGAGCCACCGGTGGAAGGCGGCGTACACCCCGACGTTCAGGTAGGCGGCCACCATCCGGCGACCGATGGCACGGGCCGCGTCGGCGTCCTCGGTGGGTATGACGAAGATGCGCGCCGCCACCGGGATGTCGGCACCCAGCTCGGGGACGACCGTGGACACGTCCTCGGCCGACAGCCAGTTGATGATGACGCCGTCGGCCTCGCGACCGGCCAGCCGCAGCATCCCGGGACGGAGTGCGGCCAGGAACAGCGGCGGGGGATGCGCCACCGGACGGGCCAGGCGGAACCCGTGCACGGCGAAGGTCCCGAAGTCGCGGTCGACCTTCTCTCCGGCCAGGGCGGACCGGAGGAACCGGATCGTGTCACGGACACGCCGGTAGGGCTCGTCGAACTCGATGCCGTTCCAACGGCTCACGATCACGTCCGAGGAGGTGCCGATGCCCAGGGTGAAGCGGCCCGGTGCGGCCTCGGCCAGTCCGGCGACGCTCTGGGCCAGCAGGGCCGGGCCCCGGGTGTAGGCGGGGATGATGGCCACGCCCAGCTGGAGCGACGGGGCCCAGGCGGCCGCCAGCGCCAGCGGGGTGAAGCCGTCCACCCCGTCCGTCTCCGCCGTCCAGGCGTCGGTGTACCCCAGACGCACCAATTCCCCGTACCACCTGCGGTGATCCTCCAGCGTGACCCCGTCGAAGGGCACGGTGATCCCAAAGCGCGGCACGGTCGTCTGTGGCGGGTCGGCATCTGGCACGGGCCCCGTAATACACCCTTCCGGCACACTGGACCCATGACCAGCCGTCGGAGCCACCCCGCAGCGCCCACCCAGCTCGAACTCCCCCTTCCCTCGGTCCGGCCCCCCACGACGTCGGGTCGGCGCCCCGCAGGCTCGCGGACACGCGCCGCCCTGCCGGACCGGCCCGCCGCGCGGCGCCCGACCACCGGCGGCGGACGCACACGGGGCGTCGACGGGGGTGCACGCCTCGATAAGCACACCCGGGACATCGGCCGACAGGGGGTGGCAGCGGCCCGGGCGCTGCTCGCCTCGAGCACGCCGGCAGCGGACGGTCAGGGGACACCCCACATGGGATCGGGCTCCTCGGGGTGCGCCGCCTGACCGTCGGTGGCGCTACGGTCGTGACCATGCCGACTGTCGCCGAGCGCCTCGGCTATCCGCCCGAGGCCAAGCTGCTCATCCTCAACTGCGCCGAGCTCGGCTTCTGCCATGCGGCCACCGTGGGGGTCTACGAGGCCCTCGACGAGGGCATCGGCACCAGCGCCTGCCTGATGGTCCCGGCCCCCTGGGCCCGCGAGGCCGCGTCGCGGTTCCGGGGCGAGGACGTCGGCGTCAGTCTGACCCTCAACGCTGAGCACGACCTCTACCGTTGGGGTCCCATCACCCAGGCCCCGTCGCTCCTCGACGGGGACGGCGGCTTCCCGCGCACGGCCACCGACGTCTGGGACCACGCCGACATCGACGAGGTGCGCCGGGAGTGCCGTGCCCAGCTGGAACGGGCGGTGCTGTGGGGTTTCGACATCAGCCATCTGGACACCCACCTCGACGCCTTGTTGTTGCGGCCGGAATTCTTCGACGTCTACCTGGAGTTGGCCGTCGACTTCGGGCTCCCCCTCCGCCTCCTGTCGGCGGAGGCCGAACCCCAGGTCGGTTTCCCGGTGCGCCAACTGGCGGCCGAGGCCGGGGTGCTCTTCGCCGACCAGTTCGCCACGCTGCCGGCCTGGGCCAACCGGACCGTGTTCCTCGACTTCGTAGCCGACCTGCCGCCCGGCGTCACCGAGCTGACCCTCCATCCGGCCATCGACACCCCCGAGCTGCGGGCCATCACCGACGACTGGGAGACCCGGGTGGCCGAGCACGTCCTGATGGTGGCCGACCGGGGCTTCGGAGGCCTGCTGGACGAGGCCGGCGTCACCCGGATCGGCTACCGGCCCCTGCGTGACGTCATGCGGAGCGCCGCCGTCCCCCTCCCCTGACGCCTCCCTCCCTCCCCTGACCACTCCACCGGCACCCGGTGACTGGGTCGGCCTGGGGACACACCCACGGTCTCCCGTCCGGCGGGGACACGCCGGTATCCTGTGCCGCCACGGACGGGAGCGGTTGGTGGCCGAAGGACAGCATTCCAAGCAGAAGGGCGCGGTGACCCCCGCCGAAGTGTCCCCACCCGGCCCTCCCCGGCCACCCTGGGTGCCGGGCCAGCCCGTGCCGTTCCGCCTGGAGCACCTCATCCTGATCGGTGCCACGGGCACCGAGCCGGTCCCCATCAGCGCCATGACCTTCGGCCACGACGGGATCGGCGTGATCCGCTACAGCGGCGAGCTGCCGAGGGTGCTGCCGTGGACCTCGGTCACCGCCCATGCGGTCGAGTCGTGGCAGGGCGGTGCCATCCCCGAGTGGTGGGTCGATCCTGAGCTCAACCGGGATCAGACCACCGACCTGCCGACCGACCTGGTGCTCGATCCCGGCGCCACCAGCCGGCCCCACCTCCAGTCCGAGTCCGGCGCCCTGATCGTGATCCAGACCCCCACCGGCATCTACCGCTTCATCCATCCCGGTGGTGATGCCCGCTCGCTGGCGGCCCGCGTCACGGCCTTCGCCGTCCGGTACCAGGGCCCCGGTGCTGTCTCGACGGCGACCCGTGCGGTGGCCTGGGGCCACGACGTCGAGCGTCGCAAGACCGAGCGCCTACCCGAGAAGCCGGCCCGCTGGGTGAGGATGCGGCCCTACCTGGCCGTCCTGCTCGTACTCTTCGTGGCCACCGCCATCGCGCTCATCCTTCTCCAGAGCGCCGGCGTCGTGCACCTGCCATTCCTCGGCGGTTCGAGCTCCACCGGGAGCCTCCCGGTCAGAACTCGGTGATGTCCAGGACCTTCTGGCGCAGCTCCTGGTAGGCAGGGGTGGCCGTCGCGGCCAGCAGGTGCAGCATCACGCCCATCGAGCCGGCCACCTTCAGGCGGCCCCGCATGAAGGCGACATTGGGATCGAGTGCCCCCTGTTGCACCGCCACGGCGTCGTCCCAGCTCAGCGTCACCGTGACCTCGGCGGGCGCATCGGCCGTCTCCTCCGCCGGGCCCACCGGATCGGCGGTGGCCACATCACCCACCCCGCTGGCGACCAGCCGGCCCCCCTCGAGGACCCAGTAGGTGTGGACCTCCCCGTCCGGACCCCCGGTGAGCTCGCACTGCACCCGGGCCGACGGACCCGGTCGTCCGGGCAGGGCGTCGGCCATCGAGCGCGTCTGGTCGAACCACGCCTCGCTCAGCCACCGGGCCACCTCACCGCCTCCCCTGGCCGTCGACGGTGCCGCCGGTGCCGCCGGAGTCATCCACACGACCGGCCCGCAGCCCGTCGAAGAGATCCGTCTCCACCACCTCACCCGTCCGGTCGGCCTCCGGGGCGCGCAGCGTGCCGTCGGGCCCGGCCACGAAGGCCAGCTGATAGTCGTCGTAGGGATGGATGGTCCGCATGACCTCGGGGGGCAGCCCGAACCAGAACGGGGAGTTGGGGTCGACCTGGGTGGCGTGGGCCAGGAGGGCCTGGGCCCGCACGTCGGCGAACTCGGCGATGTCGATGGACGTCGTGAGGGGCTGCTCGGGTGCGTCCTTCCACCGTTCCCGCCAGGCGTCGTCGAAGGGTGACTCGAGGCCCAGCTCCTCGAACTTGGCGTGGACCTCCTTGAACCGGGTCACGGAGAACCCCGTGTAGTACAGCTTCGAGGGCTGCCACGGCGGCCCGGCCGAGGGGAACCGGTCGGGGTCTCCGGAGCTGCGGAAGGCGGCCAGGCCGATCTCGTGGACCCGGAGGTGGTCGGGATGGGGATAGCCCGACTGGTCGTCGCCGTAGATCACCATCACCTGGGGCCGGGTCCGCCGCACGATGGCCACCAGCCGTCCGACCGCCTCGTCCAGGGGGGCCTGGGCGAAGGACTCGGGCCGGGCATTGGCCTCCGAGCCGGGCATGCCCGAGTCGCGGTAGCCGAGCATGTCCACCTCGTCGTAGCCGATGATGGCCGTGGCCCGGGCCAGCTCGTCCCGCCGGACGTCGGCCAGCGTGGCTTCGATCTCGGGGGTGGCCAGGGCCGGATTGAGGATCTCGCCCTCCTCGCCCCCAGTGCAGCACACCAGCACGGTGTGGACGCCCTCGGCGTGGTACTTGGCCACCGTACCTGCACCTTTGGAGGATTCGTCGTCCGGATGGGCGTGGACGGTCAGGAGGCAGAGCGCTTCGGACACGCTGCTCACGCTACCGGGCGGCGAAGCCCTAAGCTCCATGGTCGAAGAACGAGGAGGATCACCAGTATGAGCGTGATGAAGCGTCTGTCGGGGATCGTGCAGGCCAAGACCAACAAACTGCTCGACAAGGCCGAGGATCCACGCGAGTCGCTGGACCTCTCCTACCAGAAGCAGCTCGAGAGCCTCCAGAAGGTCCGGCGGAGTGTGGCCGACGTGACCACGGCCAAGAAGCGCATCGAGCTACAGGCCTCGCAGCTGCAGACCCAGGCCGACAAGCTCCAGAGCCAGGCCAAGGCGGCCCTGACCCAGGGCAACGAGGACCTGGCCCGCGAGGCGCTGGCCCGCCGGGCGGCGCTGGCCGACCAGCTCACCGAGCTCGAGACCCAGCATCAGCAGGTCCAGGCCCAAGAGACCAAGCTCATCGACACGGCCCAGAAGCTCCAGACCCAGGTGGATTCGTTCCGCACGAAGAAGGAGACCATGAAGGCCACCTACACGGCGGCCGAGGCCCAGACCAAGATCGGGGAGGCCGTGTCGGGCATCTCCGAGTCGATGAGCGACGCCGGCATGTCGATGCAACGGGCCCAGGACAAGATCGACGGCATGCAGGCCCGGGCCGGCGCCATGGACGAGCTGCTGGCGTCGGGGGCCCTCACCGACCTGACCAACCCGGTGGACGACATCCAGGCCCAGCTGGACAAGGCCTCCACCACCTCCGCCGTCGACGACCAGCTGGCGGCGCTGAAGGCCGAGGTGGCCGTGGGCTCCGCACCGCCGGCGGCCGAGCTCCCGGCGGCCGAGTCCGGGGATGCGCCGTCATGATCGTCCGGATCCTCGGTGAGGGGCAGTACGACATCGCGGGGGCGGAGAGCTCCGTGCTCGAGGGCCTCGACAGCGTGCTGATGGAGGCGGTCGAGACCGGCGACGAGTCGGCCTTCGCCGCCGCGCTCGATGCGCTGATCGCCGAGGTGCGACGCACGGGCACCCCGGTGGCCGACGACTCCTTCGCCCCGTCCGACCTGGTGGTGCCGTTCTCCGACTCCACGTTGGAAGAGACCAAGGGCCTCCTGGCCGAGCCGGGGGGCGAGACCGGATCCGAGGATCGGTAGGGCCGGCACCGCACCATGAGTACCGCACGCAACATCCCCAACGACCGCGGACTGAGTATCCGGATGTTCACGACCGGCCTGCTGCTGGTCCTCCTGTACGGCGCCGTCATCGGCCTCCTGGTCGCCTTCGGCGTGCAGCTGGTCGTGGTCCTGGTCTTCGCCGCCATCCTGCTGTTCGTCCAGTACTGGTTCTCCGACAAGATCGCCCTGTTCGGCATGCACGGCCACATCGTGACGCCCGAGCAGGCACCCCAGCTCCACGGCGCCATCGACCGCCTCTGTGCCCTGGCCGACATGAAGAAGCCGCGGGTGGCCATCGCCGACACCGACGTGCCGAACGCCTTCGCCACCGGCCGGAGCCCCAACAACGCCGTGGTGTGCGCCACCACGGGACTGATGCGGCGGCTGGACGAGCCTGAGCTGGAGGCCGTCCTGGCCCATGAGCTCTCCCACGTGGCCCATCGGGACGTGGCCGTCATGACCATCGCCAGCTTCCTCGGGATGGTGGCCGGCATGATCACGCGCATCATGCTGTGGACGGGCCTGCTGGGCGGATTCGGAGGCGGCGGCAACCGGAACAACAACCAGGGGGGCGACAACGCCGCCCTGGTGGAACTGCTGGTCCTGGTGGTGTCCGTCGTGGTCTACGCCGTCAGCTTCCTGCTCACCATGGCACTGTCCCGCTACCGCGAGCTGGCTGCCGACCGGTCGGGGGCGCTCCTCACCGGACGCCCCTCGGCATTGGCCTCGGCCCTGGTCAAGGTGACCGGCGACATGGCCCGCATCCCGACACGCGACCTCCGGTCCGCCGAGAGCTTCAACGCCTTCTACTTCACCCCGGCCATCGCCAAGAACGGCATCAGCCTCTCCACCCTGTTCTCCACCCATCCGACGCTCGACCGGCGGCTGGCTCAACTGGCCACCATCGAGGCCGAGCTTGGCCGGGCCTCGTGATCGGCGCCGGTCCGCACCCGGCCGGTCCCCCCGGGTCCGGCTGACCGGGCCGTGGGCCTGCTCAACACCATCCTCGGGCGGACCAAGCCGGTTCAGTCGAACCTCGACGCCCTCTTCGCCCTGCCCTCGGCCTCCATCACCCTCCAGAGCGCAGCGGGCATGTCCTGTTCGGGCAACGGCGGGGTGTGCTTCAAGCCGCCGTCCGGGCAGGCATTCGAGGAGATGCAGGCCGAGGTGGTCAAGCTCCTGACCATGGATGGGGACAGGGCCGGGGGCGGCGCCGGCGGCGGGGCCGGTGGCCTGCGCAAGGCCGAGGACAGCTACGGCTACCACTGGCTGGTGGTGGAGGACGCCGACATCGGCGAGCTGGTGACGAAGATCCACCTGGTCAACTCCTCCCTGGCTGATGCCGGGTGGGGCCCCCAGCTCCTGTGCTCGGTCTTCGGGCTGGCCCAGCTGCCCACGGAGGCCGAGGGGTCCGAGAGTCCCGAGGCCGAGCTCCAGGCCGGGCCGGGCACCGTGCTGGCTTCCACGGCCTACCTGGTCTACCTGTTCAAACGGGGCACCTTCTACCCGTTCGTGCCCCAGGGTCACGAGAAGCGGGACACCGAACAGGAGCTGAAGTTGAAGAGCCTGATCGCTGACGACCTGGTGGTGGAGACCGACCTCGACCGCTGGTTCCCCCTGTGGGACCTTCCCGTCGGCTGAGTCCTCCACCCTCGCCCCCCACCCATGGAACTGATCGTCCACCCCGGCCCCCTGGCCGTCTGCTCCCTGCCTCCGGACGCACCGTGGCCGCCGGAGCCGGCCGTCGGCGCGTGGCTCTTCTCGGCCACCCGCACCTCCACCGAGCTGTCCATCGTGTGCCCACCGGCCGACGCTCCCGCCGGGGCCGCCATCGAGTCGGGTTGGCGGGCCCTCCAGGTGGCCGGCTCACTCGACTTCGACCTGATCGGCGTCCTGGCGACGTTGTCGGACACCCTGGCCCGTGCCTCGGTCAGCATCTTCGTCCTGTCGACCTACGCCACCGATGCCGTGCTGGTGAAGGAGGTCGACCTCGACCGGGCCGTCAGCGCCCTCGTCGCCGACGGCCATACCGTGTGGGAAGCGCCACACTGAGCTGGACCGGCCCGAGCTGACTGGGTTCGAACCGATCCGGGCCGGGCTGATCTGGGCCGGGCTGATCCGGGCCGGGCTGATCCGGGCCGGGCTGATCCGGGCCGACGCCGGTCAGTCCGGCAGGGGTCCCGAGGACAGGTCCTCGGTGGACAGACCGTCGATGGCACGGGCGAGGTCGAGGTCACGGACGGTGATGCCGTCGGAATCGTGGGTCATGAGACTCAGGGTCACGCGGTTGTAGCGGATGTCGATGTCCGGATGATGGTCGACCGCCTCGGCCCGTGCTCCCACCCGGCCCACGAAGTCGAGCGCACCGACGAATGACGGGCAGACCACCGTCTTGACCAGCTTGCCGCCGATGAGGTGCCAGTCCGGCCCGTCGGGCCCGGCCAGCGCCCCGAGGACCTCCGGCTCGCCCAGCGGCGGCTCCCTCACGAGATGGCTGCTCCCACCGGTGCCGTGGGACTGAAGACCACCGGCATGGTCTCATAACCAGACACGAAATTGGCGGCCCGCTTGGGGGGCTCACGGTCCTCGGCCAGCGCCAGGTCGGGCAGGCGGGTCAACAACCGGTCGAACATGACGCTCAACTCCATCCTGGCCAGGCGGTTGCCCAGACAGAAGTGCGATCCGAACCCGAAGGCCATGTGATCGTTGGGCGACCGGGAGATATCGAACTCCTCGGGACGGTCGAACACCCGGTCGTCCCGGTTGGCCGAGGGGTAGAGCAAAAGGAGCTTCTCCCCCTTGCTGAGTGTCTGGCCGTGCAGCTCCACGTCGCGGGTCATCTGGCGGGCCATGTTCTTGATGGGCGACACCCACCGCAGCATCTCCTCCACCGCGCCGTTCATCAGCGACCGGTCGGCGGACAGCCTCTGGAGCTGGTCGGGATGGCGCAGGAGTTCGTACATGCCCCCGCTGATCACATGACGGGTGGTCTCGTCCCCCCCGATCAGGATCAGCAGGGACTCGTAGATGATGGAGGACTCGTCGAGCCGGTCGCCCTCGATCTCAGCGTGCACCAGCTTGCCGATGAGGTCGTTGTCCTGTCGGTCCCGTCGGCGCTGCTCGGCCACCGCCGTGATGTACTCGGCGTACTCCATGGCGGCCACCGCCGCCGTGTCCATGGCACCGGGGTCCGGCGACCCGAGGGACTTGAGCATGTCGTCGGACCAGCGCAGGAGGTCGTCGCGGTCCTCGGGGGCCACGCCCAGCATGTTGCCGATGACGATCATGGGCAGCGGTGCGGCGATGTCCCGGACGAAGTCGGCCGAACCGGACTCGCACACCCGGTCGATGATGGCGTCGCAGATCTCCCGGATGCCGGCCTCGCTCTCGCGGATCCGGCCGGGCGTGAACCCCTCGCTCACCAGGCGCCGCCGCCGCACGTGCTCGGGAGCGTCGGTCTCGATCATCATGGGCAGGGCGTAGCCGTCCGGCCGGATGCCCCCGGCATTGGAGAAGGTGTCGGGATCCTTGGAGATCTCCTTGATGTCGGCGTAGCGGGTGATGCCCCACACGCCGGAGGACTCGTCGAAGTAGGCGGGCGCATGGTCCCGCATCCAGGCGAAGGCCGGGAACGGGTCGCCCCCGTAGAACATCCCGTCGGCCAGGCCGATGCTCAACTCAGCGGGCACTGTTGTCATGTGGTTCCCCCGGTGTCGGTGTTGCCGAAGTATACGTTCTGGCCTGGTGGCCGCCCCGGGGATCGGTCCCACGGACCGCCTCGGGGATGTCGGGATACGTGCTCCACGGGATACGGGCCCCGCCTCAGGGATGGGTCATGGACTCGGGCCGGACCGCGCCGTCGAACTCCTCACCGCTCAGGTACCCGAGGGCCAGGGCGGACTCGCGGAGCGTGGTCCCCTCCTTGTGGGCCTTCTTGGCCACCTCGGCGGCACGGTCGTACCCGATGAGCGGGTTCAGCGCCGTGACCAGCATCAGCGAGTTCTCCAGGTGCTGGCGGATGCGGGCCTCGTTGGGCTCCAGGCCCTCCACGCAGAAGCGGGTGAACGTCCCCGACGCGTCGGTCAGCAGGCGGACCGAGTGCAGCACGTTGTGGATGATGACCGGCTTGCACACGTTCAGCTCGAGGTTCCCCCGCGATCCGGCCACCGCCACCGCGGCGTCGTTCCCGAACACCTGGATGCACACCATGATCATGGCCTCGCACTGGGTGGGGTTGACCTTGCCCGGCATGATCGACGACCCCGGCTCGTTCTCGGGGAGAGTGAGCTCGCCCAGCCCGCTGCGGGGGCCCGATCCCAACCACCGCACGTCGTCGGCGATCTTCATGAGGGAGACGGCCAACGTCCGGAGTGCCCCACTCGTGGCCACCAGGGCGTCATGGGCGGCCAGGGCGGCGAACTTGTTGGGAGCGGTGACGAAGGGGAGCCCGGTCAGCTCGGCGATGGCCGAGGCCACCCGGACACCGAACTCCGGATGGGTGTTGAGCCCGGTCCCGACCGCGGTGCCGCCCGCCGCCAGCTCGTAGAGGTCGTCGAGCGTCGACTCGATGCGTCGGAGGTCGGCGTCGAGCTGGGCCACGTACCCCGAGAACTCCTGGCCCAGCGTGAGGGGCACGGCGTCCATCAGGTGGGTGCGCCCGATCTTGGTGATGCCGCTGAAGGCCTCGGCCTTGGACTCCAGGGCGTTCCGCAGCGTGCGGATGGCCGGGAGCAGCGAGTGGGTGATCTCCTCGACAGCCGCGATGTGCATGGCGGTCGGGAAGGTGTCATTGGACGACTGGGACATGTTGACGTCGTCGTTGGGATGGACCGGGTCCTTCGAGCCCAGGGTGCCCCCGGCCAACTCGATGGCCCGGTTGGCGATGACCTCGTTGGCGTTCATGTTGCTCTGGGTCCCGCTCCCGGTCTGCCAGACACTGAGCGGGAACTGGTCGTCCCACCGGCCCTCGGACACCTCGTGGGCGGCGGTGACGATGAGCGCCGACTTTTCCGGCGACATCTTGCCGAGGTCGGCGTTGACCTGGGCCGATGCCTCCTTCAGCACCCCGATGGCCCGGATGAGCGGGACGGGCATGGTGTCGTCGCCGATCGGGAAGTGGTGGAGTGAGCGCGCCGTCTGGGCACCCCAGTACTTGTCGGCGGGCACCTCGATGGCACCCATGCTGTCCGTCTCGACGCGGGTCTCGGTGGTCATCCTCGGTTCCTCTCGTGGTCGGAGCTGATCGGGTCCCCCACTGGCGCGGGCGACCCTAGCGTGAACCGACCCGCCGGGCGCATCGTGGCCGGCCCCGGCGGTCGTTGCCGTGGATCCCCTGCCGGCACCGGCCCCGACGGCCATCCCGGGCCCCGGATCAGGTGCGACGCGCCAACCCCGCCTCCCACACCTCCCGGGCCGCCGCCACATCCTCGGCCCTCGGCCCGTCACCGTCACCGGGCACCTCGAGGATGGCGGGCAGGCCCTGGAGCCGGGGATGTCCGATCAGGGCGGCCAGTCCGTCGGCCCCGATGGTGCCGTCCCCGATGTTCTCGTGCCGGTCGCGGTTGGCGCCGAACTCCACCTTGGAGTCGTTCAGGTGCAGGCACCGGAGCCGTTCGAGCCCCACGGTGTCGGACACCAGATCGATCAGGTCGTCGGCCGACTCCTCGGTGGTGAAGGGGATTCCCGAGGCCCACAGGTGCTGGGTGTCGAGGCACACGCCCAGGCGCTCGTCGCCTCCTCCGGCATCGATCACCTCGGCCAGCTCCTCGAAGGAGCGGCCCACGGTGTCGCCGGCTCCGGCGGCGTTCTCGAGCAGGATCGGGCAGGGGTCGGCCGAGGCCTCGACCGAGTCCAGCGCCTCGATGAGCGCCTCGACCACCGCGGGGAGCGCGGTGGCGAAGCCGCTGCCCCGGTGGCTCCCGATGTGGAGGACCAGGCCATCGGCCCCCATACCCTCGGCCGTCGAGAGGTTGGCGCTGAGACAGGCACGCGACTTGGCCGCCAGCTCGGGGTCGGGGGTGGCCAGGTTGATCAGGTAGGTGGCATGGCAGAACGTCGACGTCACCGAGGGGTGCTCGTGCTGTGCCGTCCGGTAGCGCTCGAGCACCTCGGGCCCGTACTGCGAGGGCTTCCACATCCGGGGGCTCTGCGTGAAGATCTGGACCACCTCGGCCCCGATGTCGGCCCCGTGCTCCAGCGCCGGGACCAAGCCCTTTCCCGCCCGAACGTGGGCTCCGATCCGCATGGCGGCACCGTAGCAGCGGCACACCTGGGTAGTGT
>Ga0302157_10004246_pt1 | contig 15667 bp, 17 predicted proteins | sample I_Bog_N3_3_FD_193502 | JGI IMG/M metagenome (GOLD analysis project Ga0302157, IMG submission 193502) | Peat permafrost microbial communities from Stordalen Mire near Abisko, Sweden - I_Bog_N3_3 | ecosystem: Environmental > Terrestrial > Soil > Wetlands > Peat | place: Sweden: Abisko, Stordalen...
TGATCTCGGTGGACGACAAGCCTATCGGGACCGGGGACGTGGGACCGGTGGTGTCCAGGCTGGGTTAAGTCTTCTTCCGCATCAGGGCAAGGGACAGGCACAACAGCGCATCCTCGAAGGCTGGCGTGCCCGGCAGGGCTGTTTCCTCCATCACGGCGGCGCGGATGCAGCCCAGGACTGAACGGGTGACGACGAACAGCCGGTCTTCGTCCAGCGGCGGGAAGTCGGGATGATCCCGCCGCGCCAGTGCGGTCTGGATGCGCTGGGCGATCTGGCGGACGGCCATGATCACCGTGGGGCGGTGATCCAGCCGCCAGCCGCGCTTCAGCATGCTGGAACTGCCGGTGCCGAAATCTTTGATGAGGATGCGCAGGAAGCGGCGGATGAACAGCTCCGGTGGCTCCGTCGAGATTTCGGCTTCGGCCAGCAGGGCGTCCAACTCGGCGATGACCATCTGACGGCGCAGATCGATCATTGCCAGCAGGATCGCATCCATGCTGGGGAAATACTGGTACAGGGTGCCGATGGAGAAGCCGGCCTTCTCGGCCACCCGGTTGGTGGTCAGGCGGTCCTCGCCCTCGCGTTCGAGAATCTGAGTGGTCGCTTCGAAAATCGTCCGCACCGTCTGCCAAGCTCGTCCTTGCTTCGGCATTTTTCTCATAGAATCAGTGGGTTGTCCGGTCTCCTTCGTCATATCGAGGCCCTTGGGGGAATGCGAGTTGAGATAACTGAGCTTTGCTCACTATTCTTGATCCGTCCAGTCTCTTGGGGGGAGTTCCGACTATGCCCGGCCTGACCATCCGTCATCCCATGATCGCCATCGACGCTCTGACACTGTCTCCCCAGTGGTTGGGCGGAAACGGCTTCGTCAGCCAATTGTTTAACGCCATGTCCATGTCGTTCCCGGTGGGTGAAGGGTTTTTCATCGCCTCGGTGCAGGCGGCGCTGCCCCGTCTGGACGATCCGGAGCTGGCCGAGACGGTCCGTCGTTTCATCGGCCAGGAGGCCAACCATAGTCGCCTGCATCTGGCCCTCAATCGCCGTCTGAGCCAGGTGGGGTTGCGGAATCTGGTGGAGCCTTTGGCCCGCTGGCGCATCCGCCACAGCGAGGGACTGGCGATGACCAGCAAACTGGCCATCACTATGGCCTACGAGCATTTCACCGCCACCTTCGGCGACTTTATCCTCTGTCACCCCGAATGGCTGGACGGCACCGAGCCGGCCATGCGCGATCTGTGGATGTGGCATTGTGTCGAAGAGATGGAACATCGCTCGGTGGCCTACGATGTCTATCGTGCACTGGGCGGAGGAGTGATGCGGCGGCTGGTTTGGTTCTGGTATGTCAGCCTGTTGTTCCTGGTGGACAGCAGCTTACAGACCCTGCTGAATCTGCGCGGTTGCGGCCTGTTGTGGAAAACAGCCAGTTGGCGGCAGGCCGCGCGCTTCCTGTTGGGACGCGGCGGCTTGGTTTGGGCAGTGCTGCCGGCCTGGTTGGATTACCTGCGGCCCGGCTATCATCCTTCCCAGCGGGGTGAGGATGCCCTGGCGACGCAATGGCTGGCCGGCAAGGATTCGCTGTTCATTCAATGACCGTTTTTTTAAGCCGAGCGCACGTCCTGGAGGAAACGTTCCACCACTTTTTTCAGATCGGCGGCCTCGGTAGCGGTGGTCATGACTTGCGCCGTGGCCTGCAATTGGGCCGAGGAATGGCTGTCGAAGTCGCGAGTCAAATTCTCGATGGTGCGACCCGTCAAATAAACAGCATTGCCCCGGTTTTCGAGGCGTCTCCCAGAAAAGTCACCAGTCCGCCGGGCGTGATGTCCACATCCGGGCGCAGTTGCGAGAACTCCAGCCCCAAAGCCCGCAATCCCATTTCGCAGACCATCACCTGCACCCCCAGAGCGGTGCAGGCGGAGAGCAATTCTTCAAAGCCGCCTAGGCGTCTGGCAATCAGGGAGGCATCCGCCGTCAGGGCATCCAGGCCGTCTTCCGTCGGGTGCAATGCGCGCCAACCGGGGCCGCTTGCATCCTCGGCCAACAAAGCGCGGGCGGCGCCCATGGTGAAGAACAGGGTGACGGGAGTGTTCACCGCCAGAGCGGCAGCCGCCATGGCCAGAGCATAATGGACCTTGTCGAAGCTGCCGGAGAACAGCACCAGCGACAGCTTGTCGGGGCGGGCGTCGTCAGCCACAGGTTGGCTCCTTATGGCCGATATGGGCGCTTAAATCATGGATAGAGGGATGGCTGCCGCACAAGGGGCAGGCCGGGTCAGGCTTCAGCCGCACCTTGCGGAAGGTGGAGGATAGGGTGTCGACGATCAGCAAAGAGCCTGACAGGCTCTCGCCGATGCCCAGCAGTTCCTTGCAGACCTCGACGGCCTGAAGGCTGCCCATGACTCCGGCCATGGCTCCCAGCACGCCGGATTGGGCGCAGGACGGCATGTCCTCGTCGGCCGGAAGGTTGGGGTAGAGACATCGATAGCACGGGCCGGGGGCCTTGAAGGTGGCCAGTTGACCATCGAAGCGCAGCACGGCCCCGGAGACCAAGGTCTTGCCGGCCAGCCGGGCGGCGTCATTGACCAAAAGGCGGGTGGGGAAATTGTCCGAGCCGTCGGCGACCAGATCATACTGGCCGATGATCCCGGCGGCATTGCCGGCATCCAGCCGCAGTCGGTGGGCGACGATGCGCACATCCGGGTTGATGCGGGCCACGGTGGCGGCCGCACTTTCGACCTTATGCAGGCCGATTGACCCGGTATCGTGAATTACTTGCCGTTGCAGGTTGGTGAGGTCCACGGAATCGTCATCGACGATGCCGATGCACCCCACTCCTGCGGCGGCGAGGTAAAGAATCAGCGGGGAGCCAAGGCCCCCAGCGCCGATAATCAGAACCTTTGCCCCAAGCAGGCGGGCCTGACCGGCCCCACCCACTTCGGGCAAGATGATGTGGCGGGCATAGCGCCGGATTTGATCGTCCGAGAAGTCCATGCCCCCTTGTTTACGCGATCCCTTCGAACAAAGCAGTCGAAAGATAACGCTCGGCGAAGGAGGGGATGATGGCGACGATCAGCTTGCCGGCGTTTTCCGGTCGGGCGCCCAGCTCCAGAGCGGCGGCCAAAGCCGCACCAGAGGAAATGCCGACCGGCACGCCGTCGAGGCGAGCGGCCTTGCGGGCGGTGGCGAAGGCGGTTTCGTTGCTGATCTGCAAGATCTCGTCGATCACCGAACGATCCAGATTGCCGGGCACGAAGCCGGGGCCGATGCCCTGGATCTTGTGCGGGCCGGGAGCGCCGCCGGACAGAACCGGGCTGTCCTCGGGCTCGACGGCGACGATCTGCACGCCGGGCTTCTTGGCCTTCAGGAACTGACCGACGCCCGAAATGGTGCCGCCGGTGCCGACGCCGGCCACGACGATGTCAACCTTGCCGTCGGTATCGGCCCAGATTTCTTCGGCGGTGGTGGCAACGTGGATGGCCGGGTTGGCCGGGTTCTCGAACTGCTGCAGGATGATGGCGTTGGGGATTTCCTTCTGGAGCTCCTCGGCGCGCTTGACGGCGCCGGTCATGCCCTTGGCCGCCGGGGTCAGTTCCAGCTCGGCGCCCAGCAGGGCCAGCATCTTGCGGCGCTCGATGGACATGCTTTCCGGCATGGTCAGGATCAGGCGGTAACCCTTGGCGGCAGCCACGAAGGCCAGCGCGATGCCGGTGTTGCCGGACGTCGGCTCGATGATCACGGCGCCCGGCTTCAGCTTGCCCGATGCCTCGGCGGCCTCGACCATGGCCAGACCGATGCGGTCCTTGACCGAGGCCAGGGGATTGAAGAATTCCAGCTTGCCGACGATATCGGCCTTCACGCCGGCTTCAGCCGCCAGCTTCTTCAGGCGGACCAGCGGCGTGGCGCCGATGGTGTCGATGATGCTGTCGTAGATGCGACCGCGGAACGTAGCCTTGCTCATATTATACCTCGCAAAAGGTGTTAATTGATGAATTCCACACTTGATCGGTATTTAATACCGATCCGGGGAATTTTTCAAATCGTAAAATCCATCTTCTGAGTCACTTCGCTGACGATGCCGCCCTGATAGGACCGCATGCACAGGTCGTCGATGGAGATGGCATCCAGTTTTAGCATCAGCTCTTCCTGCAGGTCGGTCCACATGGGGCGGATGACCTTCAGGCCCAGGTCCGAACTGGGCATCTCTTCCTGAACTTCCTCGGTAAGCTCCAGGCTCTGCACCACGCGGACGATCTCGCCCACGGTGATGCGCCGACGCTCGCGGGCCAGACGATAGCCGCCACGGGGGCCGCGCACGCCGGTCAGGATGCCGGAACGGACCAGTTGCTGCAGGGTCTGTTCCAGATAGCGCCGGGGAATGCCCTGGCGGCGGGTGATCTCGCGGCTTTGCACCGGCTCGCCGCCGGCGTGATAGGCGATATCGAGGACCGCCTCGATGGCGAACAGCATTTTCTTGGAGGGGCGGAGCATCTCTATCCTTCCTATGTCGCGAGGCCGGTGGAGCCGAAGCCGCCCTCGCCTCGGGCGGTTTCCGGCAAGTCTTCACAGTCTATCCATTGAGCCCGCACCACCGGAGCCACCACCATCTGGGCGATGCGCATGCCGCGGGTGATGGTGAAAGGGTCGGGGCCATGGTTGATCAGGATCACCTTGATCTCGCCGCGATAGTCGGCATCGATGGTGCCGGGGCTATTGAGAACGGTGACGGCATGTTTGGCGGCCAGACCCGAGCGCGGGCGCACCTGGGCCTCATAATCCTCGGGCAGGGCGATGGCCAGGCCGGTGGGCACCATAGCCTTGGCGCCGGGTTGCAGCACCAGATCGGCCTCGACGGCGGCGGGCAGGTCCAGACCGGCGGCATGGGCGGTCTCATAGGCGGGCAGCGGCAGATCGGCCCCATGGGGCAGGCGCTTGATGCTGACGGGGATGCACTGGCTCATCATTGATCCTTGGCGGCAAGTAAGCCGGCGATATGGGCGGCAAGGCGGCGGGCCACGTCGTCTTTGGCCAGTTGCGGCCAGCTGTCGAAGCTATCAGCCGTGATCAGATGCACGGAATTGGCATCGCCGCCAAAGGTGCCGCTGGCGGGCGAGACGTCGTTGGCGACAATCAGGTCGCAGCCCTTGCGGGCCAGTTTGGCCTGGGCATGCTCGATCAGTTTTTCCGTCTCGGCGGCGAAGCCCACCACCAAGGCGGGGCGGGTCGGGCCGAGGCCTGAGAGAGTGGCCAGGATGTCGGGATTGGGGGTCAGTTCGATGGTGGGCGGCGGAGCGCCGGGTACTTTTTTGCGCTTCTCGTCCGAGGCATTGACCACCCGCCAGTCGGCCACGGCGGCGGCGCAGACGGCGATGTCTGCGGGCAATGCCTTGGTACAAGCCTCCAGCATTTCGACGGCGGTCTCGACCTTGACGACCGTGACGCCGGCAGGATCGGGGATGGTCACCGGGCCGCTGACCAAGGTGACCTCGGCTCCCAAAGCAGCCAGGGCGGCGGCGATGGCATGCCCTTGTTTGCCAGACGAACGGTTGGCGATGAAGCGCACCGGGTCGATGGGCTCGTGGGTCGGGCCGCTGGTGACGATGGCCTTTTTGCCCTTAAGCGGGCCGTTGGCGGGGGCCAGGGCCTCTTCGATGGCGGCGATGATCTCGGGCACTTCGGCCATGCGACCGTCGCCCACTTCGCCACAGGCCAGATCGCCGCTGCCAGGGCCTACCTGCAGCACGCCGCGCGAGCGTAGGGTGGCGATGTTGGCCTGAGTGGCCGGATGTTGCCACATGAAAAGATTCATGGTGGGAGCCACCAAAATCGGCTTGTCCGAGGCCAGCAGCAGGGTGGAGGCCAGATCATCGGCCAGCCCCAGGGCCATCTTGGCCAAAAGATCGGCGCTGGCCGGGGCCACCACCACCAGATCGGACTGACGGCTCAGTTGGATATGGGCCATGCCGTTATCGTCGGTCAGGGAGAACAGGTCGTCATGGACTTTCTCACCCGACAGGGCCGAGACCGCCATGGGGGTGACGAATTGAGCCCCGCCCTTGGTCAGCACGCAGGAAACCTTGACCCCCTTGTCTTGCAGACGGCGGATCAGCTCCAGGGATTTATAGGCGGCGACACCCCCCGAAATGACGAGAAGGACCCGGCGTCCGACGATGCTCACGGGGATACTCCACAAATACGCCTTATTGAATGTGCAAATTATATTCTAATGCCAGCTGGAGCAAGTAGAATTATGTCGAGTGAATAGGGAAGGCCTTGGCCTGACCGTTAAACGCTGATTGTGTTGATCAAACCCCCGCCGGGGGCAAAGCAGGCGGCCAGCAAGGGTCCGCCGAAGCCGCAGCCGGCGTCCAGGGTCATGGTGAAGGGGGTTTCCTGCACTCCGCCATGGCGGCGGTCATAGCCTCGGACGATGCGTTTATAGCTTTCGTAGGGGGCGTCGATAGCCGGGAAGCTGGCTCCACCCCACCAAAAACTGTCGCTTTGCGCCAGCAGCGGCCGCTGGGGATCGAGGCCGGAATGGACGAAAAGCAAGGATTGATCTTCGGTAAAGGCCGCGTGGCGCAACACGCTCATCAAGGCGATATGGCCGTCAAAGTTGCGGATATGCTGGCGCAGCTGGCTGGTCCATTTGGTCAGGGACAGAATGCCGTCGCGAGCAGCCAGCAAGGCGTCATCGACGCGGGCGCCATAGGCCTTGATGGTCGGCTCGATGCCTTGGGACACCATCCATTGCAGGACCTGGGGCGGGCTGGGGGCGAATTGCAGTTGCTGCAGCTTTTGCCACATCTCTTCCTGGCCACCGCGCAGAAAGACGATGTCGTCACACTCCACATTGGGGCGGGCGAGCAGAGCGCGGCGGAACAGCAGGAGTTCGTCGATGGTTTCCCGCACATGGACGCCATGGCCGGAATAATTGCCCAGATAGACGATCTGATCGCCGGGCTGGAACAGCAAGAAGAGTTGGCGATGAAGGGCGGCCAGCCGTTCCACTTCGCCATGAATGGCGGGAACGGCCCAGATGCGCGCATCGGCTCGCAAAGTCGCGAAGAGATCCTGTTCCGACATGCGCCCGCAAATCTCCCCCAAAGGATCAGGTGGCGGGTCTTATGCTCCCCAGCAAAGACCCGCCGTGCCCTACCTTAGGCGGCCTCGAGCAGCTTTTCCAGCTTTTGCGTGGCCTGCTCGGGCTCAATGCGTTCGACGGCGGCCAGTTCGCTGGCCAGTCGCTCCAGGGCAGCCTCGTAAATCTGGCGCTCGGAGTAGGACTGGTCGGGCTGGTTGGCGTTGCGGTGCAGGTCGCGGACGACCTCGGCAATGGCCATGGGATCGCCGGAATTGATCTTGGCTTCATACTCCTGGGCGCGGCGGCTCCACATGGCGCGCTTGATCTTGCCCCGGGTGGCCAGGGTGTTCAAAGCGGCGTCCATCACCACCGACGTCGAGAGCTTGCGCAGGCCGGAGTTCTTCGCCTTCGGCACCGGAACCCGCAAAGTCATGCGGTCACGGTCGAAGGTGATGACGAACAGCTCCAATTCATGCCCGGCGATCTTTTGCTTTTCGATGGCCGAAACTTTCCCCACACCATGGGTCGGGTAGACCACGTAGTCGCCTTCGTTGAACGAGTTGCTGATCTGCATAATCCCTGCATCCCTCACAAACGAAGTTCCCACGGCGCAGGCGGCAAAAAAGCCGCGCACCGGCCGCCATTGGCGGTCGAATGGGAACTTATGTATACCAATTGCCTTTTGGGGCCTCGTAAGGCCCATCGGCCAGCCGCTAGGGCGGCCCGTCACCCGCAGACATAGATCGGCGGAGTGCTTCTTATAGCACAATGGACATGTGACGAACAGAACAAAACCGAATCAAATGTCCCCTATTCCCAAATGGAAAAGGCCCGTCTTCGCGGGAAGACGGGCCTTTTGCCAAGAAGCTTTTTGGAATCAGCGCTTTGCCGGGTTGGGGCTGAGCTGCGAGGCCTTGCCGGTTTCGCCCTTGGCGGCTTCAGCACCGTCCAGCGGGTCGATCTTCTTGGTGATGTTGGGCCATTCGCCGGCATATTTGCGGTTCACTTCGGCCCAATCGGCGGCCTTGGCCTCGGTGTCCGGGAAGATGGCTTCGGCGGGGCATTCCGGCTCGCAGACGCCGCAATCGATGCATTCGTCCGGGTTGATCACCAGGAAGTTTTCGCCCTCATAGAAGCAGTCGACGGGGCAAACCTCGACGCAATCGGTGAATTTGCACTTGATGCAGTTTTCGGTGACGACGTAAGCCATGACGATCTCCCATTGGACGGCGCGCCCTTATGCGGGGCGGCCCGAATTCGCGCTCTGCCTAGCACAGGCGGAGAGGCCGGACAACCCCTAGCCGGAAAGGGATATGGTTATTCGAAGGGCGGCAGGGGAGGGGGCGGCAGTTCCTCATAAAGGCTTTGTGCCTCAGGAGCCGGGCCTCTTCGCTCGCCCAAGGCCAGGACCTGCACCAGACGCCAGCGTTTTCCCTGTGGAAAGAGGACTTGGTCTCCTGGCTTGATGCAGGTGGCGGTCTTGACCACGGTCTGGCCGTTGATCTGCACGCCGCCTTCCTCGATCAGGCCTTGGGCCATGCTGCGCGATTTCAGGAAGCGGGCGAACCACAGCCATTTATCCAAACGAAGGCTCTCCACCGGCTCATCCTTTCGCCAGAGGACGGAGAACGGCGAAGGGGGAATTTTCTGCGTCCGGCTTGGACCTGCGGTCCTGGGGCTGGCGGCGCGAGGTTTTGCCGGTCTTGGCCGGGGCGAATGTGCCCTCAGGCGTCTGGCGATAGCCCAAGGCGGTCAGTAGGTCGGGCAATGCCTCTGCCGGCAGGCCAAGGGGCGAGGTGAGGGTCGCGGGCAGGGCGAAGGGGCTGTGATGGGCCAGTTGGCGCAGCTCGGCGGCGAAGCGTTCCAACATGTCGGCCCGCACGGCGGCCTTGCCGATGACCCGAAAGCCGATGGCTTCGTAAAAGGCATGGGGCACGCCCTCGGCCAGAGCCACCGTCGCCCGGCCCGGCGGTGGTGCAGCCAGGGGCGGACGCTGGCGGCTGGTGCACCACAGCAGGGCCCGCAAGCTTTGAGCGGCGGGTTTGAGCATGTCGGGCAGGAACAGGCTTTCGACGCCCAGGCGGATTCCCAGCCGGGCCAGAGTTTTGCGGTCGGCATCGGACAAGGCGCGAACCAGAGCCAAAGCTCCTTCGCGGGGCATGGAGCCCAGATGTTCAGCCAGTTGATAGACCAGTCCCCGGGCCGGGCCGGAGAGATCGGCTTCGCGGGCTTTGATCAGGGGCCGGGCGGCACGGGCGATGAAGCCGGCCAGCCACAGGGTCAGGCGCTTTTGCAGGGCCTCGCGGGCCGCGCTCTCGATCAGGTCCGAGGGCAGCAGGGTCAGGGCTGGGCGCAAGGGCTCGGGGCCGGGAGCCAGCTTGGCGACGGCGGCGTCCCGCCACAGGATGAAGCCCTGGTCATCGAGGGCGAAAGCCTCGTCCGGCTCGGCCGAGACCTGCGCTACCCGGCTGGCGATCTCGCCGCGCAGGGCCCGCTGGGCGGCGGTGGCGACGGCGCGGGTGGCTTGTCCGCTTTCGGCGGCATCGGCCTGGAAGCGAAAGCCGTCGAGCCGTCCGACGAAATGGCCCTCCACCAGCACCTCGCCATCGCTGGCCACGGCGGAGAGCAACTCGTCGTTGTCCTTCAGGCGGCGGGTCAGGACGGCGGTGCGGCGATCGACGAAGCGTTGGGTCAGGCGTTCGTGCAGGGCGTCGGACAGGCGATCCTCCAGGGCGCGGGTGCGCTCCTGCCAGCTCTTGGCGTCGTCGATCCAATCGCCGCGATGGCTGATATAGGTCCAGGTGCGGACATTGGCGATGCGGGCGATCAGGGTGTCCATGTCGCCGTCGGTGCGGTCCAGGCGCTTGACCTGGGCGTCCAGCCAATCGGCGGGCAGGGTCTCCTTGGGATCGGTCAGATGATGGAAGATGGCCCCCAGCAGGCGGCTATGCTGCTCGGCCAGGCTCTTGCGGAAGTCGGGCACCTGGCAGACGTCCCACAGCAGTTTCACCCGTCCGGGGTGTTTGGCCCGGCCCATCAGCTCGGGGTCTTTGTGCAGGGCTTGCAGCACCAGTTGGTCGTCGGCTTCGCGCGACCGCATCAGGCCGGGATCGTCGGGCAGGCGGTTGAGCGATCCCAGCAGCGCCTCCACCGAGGTGAAGCGCAGCTCGGAGTTCCGCCATTGCAGCCGCTTCAGAGCCGGGAAACTGTGGCCTTCGACGGCGGCGACGATGTCTTCGTCGATGCCGCCGATGTCGCCGGTGGTGCCGAAGCTGCCGTCGTTCATATGGCGTCCGGCCCGCCCGGCGATCTGCGCCACTTCCGAGGCGTCGAGAGGACGGGGCGAGCGGCCGTCGAACTTGCGCATGGCGGCAAAGGCCACATGGTCCACATCCATGTTCAGCCCCATGCCGATGGCGTCGGTGGCCACCAGATAATCCACCTCTCCGGCCTGATAGAGGCCCACCTGAGCGTTGCGGGTGCGGGGGCTGAGGGCTCCCAGCACCACGGCGGCTCCGCCCCGCTGGCGGCGCACCAGTTCGGCGATGGCATAGACCTCTTGGGCCGAGAAGGCGACGATGGCCGAGCGGGCCGGCAGGCGGGTCAGCTTGCGCGGCCCGGTGTAACTGAGCTGCGAGAAGCGCGGGCGGGCGATGAATTCGACGCTGGGGACCAACCGGCGGATCAGCGGCTTGATGGTCTCGGCCCCCAGGAACATGGTCTCGGACTGCCCACGGGCATGGAGCAGGCGGTCGGTAAAGACATGGCCGCGGTCGGGATCGGCGCAAAGCTGGATCTCGTCGATGGCCAGGAAATCCACCCGCCGGTCGAGCGGCATGCTTTCGACCGTGCAGACGAACCACTTCGGATGGGGCGGGATGATTTTCTCTTCGCCGGTCAAGAGGGCGACCGAGGCTGCTCCCTTGATCTTGACGATGCGGTCGTAGTTTTCGCGGGCCAGCAATCGCAGGGGAAAGCCGATCATGCCCGAGGCATGACCGAGCATCCGCTCCAAGGCCAGATGGGTCTTGCCGGTGTTGGTGGGGCCGAGAACGGCGATGACGCGGGAAGAGGACTGCGACATGGCTTGAAGGATCGTGGGGCGCGGGCCGATTTGCAAGGGGGCAGAGATGGAAACTCCGCCCCACTGATCATTCAAATAATGACCGTCCTCAGCATGAGGGGCTTCATTCTAGTCCCCCAAAAAAAACAGGCCGGACGGAAAACCGCCCGGCCCGTTTTTCAGATTGGATCAGATTTTACTGGGCCGCGCGGGCCTTGACCTCGCCACGAGAGCGGGAGGCGTAATCCTTCAGCTGACGCGACATGGAGTCGAACGCGTCGCGCAGGGCCACGAAGATGTCCTCATTGATGTGGGCATCCTTGGGGTCGCGCTTCACCACCAGCTCGGTGCCGGGAACGGACACATTAAGCGTGATGTGGAAGGGCTGCCCTTTCAGATGCAGGTTGCTGTTGTTGCGGTGATGCGCCTCGATCACCACGCGAGCGGCGGTGATACGGTCGCAAAGCTGCTCCAGCTTGGCCATTTTTTCACGAATACGTTCTTCGACGGCGTCAGAGTGGTCGATGCCGTGGAACGTGATCTGCAAGGGAATCTGCATGAACATCTCCGTCAAATACCTTCGCCCCATTTTTTGATCGCGCTCGGCTGGGAGCCGAAGGCGGTTCCGGCTTCATCGTTCTTCGAAGCCGGCCCCGGCGCGTGAGGGGGCGATATACATACCCATTCGACGGGGGAAGAGCAACGGGGCCGTCGAGACCTTTAAGAACCAAACCGGACAGAGACTTGCGCCGGCGGCTGCTTTCCCTCATATCCTGCGGGCGAACGATTAACCCACTGGATCGACTCATAAGGTTACTCCTCTCATGGCCGAAGAAAAGCTAAGTTTTCAGGCCGAGGTCAGCAAACTGCTGGATCTCGTCGTGCACTCGCTCTACTCCAACAAGGAAATCTTCCTGCGGGAGCTGGTCTCCAACGCCTCGGACGCCTGCGACAAGCTGCGTTACGCCGCTCTGACCCAGGCCGAGCTGCTGGAAGGCTCGGGCGATTTCGGCATCCGCATCACGGCGGATAAGGAAAAGCGCACCCTTACCATCGTCGATAACGGCATCGGCATGAACCGCCAGGATCTGGTCGAGAACCTGGGCACCATCGCCCGGTCCGGCACGGCGGCCTTCATGTCGCAGATGTCGGGCGACGCCAAAAAAGATATGTCGCTGATTGGCCAGTTCGGCGTCGGCTTCTATTCCGCCTTCATGGTGGCCGAGAAGGTCGAGGTGACCACCCGCAAGGCTGGCGATATGCAGGGCTGGCGCTGGGTCTCGGACGGCAAGGGCGAATTCGTCGTTTCGGAAGTGGCCGAGGCTGCGCGCGGGGCCACCATCACCCTGTTCCTGCGCGACGGCGAGGACGAATATCTTGAGCCCCTGCGCCTGAAGCGCATCATCAAGACCTATTCCGACCATATCGCCCTGCCCATCGTCGTGGTGGACGGCGAGACGGAAGAGACCGCCAATTCGGCCTCGGCCCTGTGGACCCGCTCGAAGTCGGAGATCACCGACGAGCAGTACAAGGAATTCTATCACCACGTCGCCCATGCCTTCGACGATCCTTGGGCGACCATGCATTACAAGGCCGAAGGGGCCATCGAATATACCGGGCTGCTCTATATCCCCAGCCAGAAGCCCTTCGACATCTTCCATCCCGACCGCAAGCAGCATCTTAAGCTTTATGTGAAGCGGGTCTTCATCACCGACGATTGCAACGAGCTGCTGCCCTCCTACCTGCGCTTCCTGCGCGGCGTGGTGGACAGCCAGGATCTGCCCCTGAACATCAGCCGCGAGATGTTGCAGCACAATCCGGTGCTGTCGAAGATCCGCGCCGGCCTGGTGAAAAAGGTGCTGGGCGAGTTGAAGAAGAGGTCGGAAGACGCCGATTTCCTGACCTTCTGGGACAGCTTTGGAGCCGTGCTGAAGGAAGGCCTGTACGAGGATTTCGAGCGCCGTTCGGATATCCTCGATCTCTGTCGCTTCCGCACCACCACTTCGGACGAGCCGATTTCCCTGGCCACCTATCTGTCGCGGATGAAGGAAGGCCAGGAGGCCGTCTATATCATCACCGGCGACGATGCCGAGGCGGTGAAGAAGTCGCCCCAGCTGGAAGGCTTCCGGGCCAAGGGCATCGAGGTGCTGCTGCTGACCGACCCCATCGACGAGTTCTGGCCGTCGGCGGTGGGCAGCTATCAGGACAAGCCCTTCCGCTCGGTCTCCCAGGGTGCCGCCGATCTGTCGGCCATCAAGGGCGACGAGACCGCCGAGGACAAGCCCAAGGCCGAAGCCGCAGCCTCCGACGCCATGGCGGCTCTGATCGCCGCCTTTAAGCTGGCTTTGGGCGAGCAGGTCAAGGATGTCCGCTCCTCGGACCGCCTGACCGAAAGCGCCGTCTGTCTGGTGGCCGATGAAGGCGACATGGGGCTGCATCTGGAACGGCTGATGCGTCAGCACCAGCAGGCTGGTACCCGTCCGCCGCGCATCCTGGAGCTGAATCCGACCCACGGCCTGATCCGCCGCTTGGCCGGCGAAGCCCTGCAGCCGGGAGCCGCCGACAAGCTGGCGGATACCGCCTCGTTGCTGCTGGACCAAGCCCGCATCGTCGAGGGCGAAAGCCTTCCCGATCCGGTGGCCTTCGCCAAGCGTCTGGCGAGCATGCTGGAGAAGGTGGCTTAAAGCCACGTTTGATAAAAAGAACGCCACCCCAGGTTCGCACGGGGTGGCGTTTTTTTATGGCTTACTTCCCGGCCCGGCGATTAACCGCCGACAAGACCGCCCGCAGGGCGGCGACGGCGATGTCTTCGTCCATGCCGCAGCCGCAGACGCTGCCGTCGGGACCGGCTATCTCCACATAGGCGGCGGCCTTGGCGTCGGCGCCCCGACCCACCGCATGTTCCTGATAGTCGGCCAGCTGCACCTCTTCGCCGATGGTCTTCAGGGCGTCGATGAAGGCGTCGATAGGGCCGTTGCCGCGACCACGAATCGATTGCTCGCCCTTATTGGTGCGCAAGGTCACGCGGATTTGGCCAGCCGATCCGGCATGGTCGAAGCTGTGGCTGACCAGATCATAGGGCGAGCGGACCAACAGGTAGTCCCGCTCGAAATGCTGCCAGATCAAGGCGCTGCTCAGTTCCTTGCCGGTGGCTTCGGCGGTCTTCTGCACCGACTGGGACAGTTCGACCTGCATGGCCCGGGGCAGGTTCATGCCGAATTCCTGCTCCAGCACATAGGCCACGCCGCCTTTGCCCGATTGGCTGTTGATGCGGATGACCGCCTCGTAGGAACGGCCCAAGTCGGCCGGGTCCACCGGCAGATAAGGCACTTCCCACATGTTGGAGCCCGACTGACGCAAGGCGGCCAGGCCCTTCTTGATGGCATCCTGATGGGAGCCCGAGAAGGCGGTGAAGACCAGCTCTCCGGCATAGGGGTGACGGACGGGTACGGGGATCTGGGTGCAATCCTCGGACACTTCCATGACCTTGCTGATGTCGGACATCTTCAGCACCGGATCAATGCCCTGGGTCATCATGTTCATGGCCAGGGTGATGACATCCACATTGCCGGTGCGCTCGCCATTGCCGAACAAGGTGCCTTCGATGCGATCGCCGCCAGCCAGCAAGGCCATCTCGGCGGCGGCGACGGCGGTGCCGCGGTCGTTGTGGGGATGGATCGAGACGATGATGGACTCGCGGTTCTTCACATGGCGACAGAACCATTCGATCTGATCGGCGTAATGGTTGGGAGCCGCCATCTCCACTGTCGCCGGCAGATTGACGATCATCCGCTTGGCCGGGGTGGGCTGCCAGGCCGCCATCACCGCCTCGGTGATTTCGACGGCATAATCCAGCTCGGTGCCGGTGAAGCTTTCCGGGCTGTATTGGAAGATGACGTCGGTCTCGGGCATCTCGGCGGCCAACTGCTTGATCAGCCTGGTGCCGGTGACGGCGATCTTGGTGATGGCCGACTTATCGGCGCCGAAGACGACGCGGCGCTGCAATTCGGACGTCGAATTGTACAGATGCACGATGGCCGACTTGGCCCCCTTGATGGCCTCGAAGGTGCGACGGATCAAATGCTCCCGCGACTGGGTCAAGACTTGGATAGTCACGCCGTCGGGGATCAAATTCTCCTCGATCAACATGCGCAGGAAATCGAAATCGGTCTGAGAGGCGGCGGGGAAACCGACTTCGATCTCCTTGAAGCCCATTTCCAGCAACAGATCGAACATGCGGCGCTTCTTGGCCGGGCTCATGGGCTCGATCAGGGCCTGATTGCCGTCGCGCAAATCGACGCTGCACCACAAGGGGGCTTTGTCGATGACCTTGCTGGGCCATTGGCGGTCGGGCAAAGCCACCGGGGCGGCGGGGCGGTATTTTCCGAAAGGCATCTTTTCCATGGTCACACGTCTCCGGGAGAATTTTGATAAGCAAAGGGGAAGCTGAAAGGCGGGAGAAGCGTCACAGTCGTGCCAGATGGCGGGTGCGCAAAACCATCAGCCGGACAGCGCGGCTGAAGGGGA